>WNGA01009007.1_pt1 | contig 16771 bp, 14 predicted proteins | sample 5400061 | NCBI WGS metagenome assembly WNGA01 (sample SAMN13153366, study PRJNA577476) | soil metagenome | isolation source: 100 cm soil or saprolite under grassland replicate 2 | place: USA:California | collected 2016-06-15 | reverse complement strand
AACTCGCCACGGCAACCGCTGGCTGCGCACCGCGCTCACCCAAGCCGCCCACGCCGCCGCCCGCAGCAAGAACACCTACCTCGCCTCCCACTACTGGCAGATCCGCGGCCGCCGCGGCGACGCGAAAGCGATCGGCGCCACCCGCCACGACATCCTGATCGCCTACTACCACATCACCCGCGACCGCGTCCCCTTCCGCGAACTCGGCCCCGACTGGCTCACCCGGCGCCACTCCCCCGAACACCGCACCCGCCGGCTCGTCAAGCAGCTCGGAGCGCTCGGCCACACCGTCACCCTCGAGACCGCCGCCTGACCAATTAACCCCGTCACAACCAACCCCCCGTCGGGCCTTCTGCCCGACCGCTCGCGCACGGTCCCAACCCCGCCCAACCCCCGCCGGCATTCACACCACAGGGGTCGACGGTTCGAGTCCGTCAGAGGGCTTTAGCAAAGTGCCTGCAAATTGGCACTTTGGTGTTGTCCGCTTAAAGAACGCGCGGACACAAAACGGACACACTTCTGGTACGCGCGACGCATCGCGACGTCTGGCGGCGTCTTCCGACGCGTCGGGGGCAACCACGCGCTGACAAGCCCATTCAGGAAACTCCCTGCTAGTGGCAGCTTCCGTTGTCCAAGTGAGCGAAATCTTGACCCCCTCTCCCTCGAGAGGGGATCGAGTGACGCGATGGACGACGAGATCAGGCCAGCGGGCGCCCCTTCAGCCTGCGCTCGAAAGGCCCGGTCGGCTCAGGCAGGCCTTGCGGCGTACTCCTCGAGCGCGTCCAGGTATCGGTTTCTGTCTTCCCCCGCCAGCCAGCTGACGGTGAATGCGTTGCGCGCCAGTTGCACGGTCTCGTGACGCGTCAAGTCCACCGCTCCCTGCACGGCACTGAGGTTCTCGTTCATGTAGCCGGGGAAGTAGGCGGGGTCGTCGGAGTTGATCGTCGCTCGCACGCCCGCGTCCAACATGCTCTTGATCTCGTCCGCTTTCAGACCGTCGGTGACGTAGCTGTTCGAGATCGGACAGACGGTCAGACCCAGACGCCGCCTGTTGATCTCTTTGATCAGCGCCTCGTCCTGGAGCGCGTTGACGCCGTGGTCGACTCTATCCACCCTGATCTCGTCGAGGCACTGCCAGATGTGCTCGACCGAGTTTTCCTGGTCGACATCGCAATGCATCGTGAGCCGGTAGCCTTCCTTCCGCGCGCGCGCGAACACCTCCTTGAACTTCACGGGCGGGTTGTTCCTCTCGTCCGAGTCCAAGCCGACCCCGACAATCCGGTCCCCGTAGGGCAACGACTGTTCGAGTGTGTCCATGGCCGACTCGGCGGTCAGGTCGCGCAAGAAGCACATAATCAGCTGAGTCCGCAAGCCCGACAATGCCTCAGCGTCCTGCTGGGCACGGTGAAAGCCCTCGATGACCGTCTCGAACGGAATCCCGCGCGCCGTGTGCGCCTGAGGATCGAAGAAGACCTCGGCGTAGACGACGTTCTGAGACCGAGCCTTCCGGAAGTAGGCCATCGCCAGGTCGTAGAAGTCGCGCTCGGCGAGGAGGACGCTCATCCCCTCGTAGTAGACGGCGAGAAACGAGGGCAGATCGTTGAAGCCGTACGCCGCTCGCATCTCGTCGACGGAGACATAGGGCAGATCGAGACCGTTGCGGGCTGCCAGCTCGAACTTCAGCTCCGGCTCCAACGTGCCTTCGAGATGCAGGTGCAGCTCGGCCTTCGGCATTCCCTCGATGAATGTCGAGAGCTCGCTCATCCGCGACCCTCCTGCTCAACAACCATCTCGGGGCACGTCCATGCTCAGGTCCAGAAACCTTCGTGTACCGCCCGCGCCTGCTCCTGCACGTGCGGCCCGCTGACCTCGACCTCGTGGTCGCCGCGACCGAAGATCTCGCGACAAGGGATCGCGAGGATCGCGTTCGCCGGGTTCTGACTCGCGATGTCGCGCAGATCCTTCTCCCTCAGTGCGAACACGACTCTCCGGACGTTCCCCCAGAAGATCGCTCCCGCACACATCGCGCACGGCTCAGTGCTCGTGTAGAGCGTGCAGCCCCGCGGGAACTCGGGGTCGAAGCGCTCGCTTGCCACGCGCATCACATTGGTCTCGGCGTGTCCGGTGCAGTCACGCTCAGTGACGACGGTGTTCTCGCTCTCGACCACGACCTTGCCGTCGGCGTCCACCAAGAGCGCCCCAAAGGGATGGTTCCCGTTGTCCCGCGCCTGCTGGGCGAGCTTGATGGCCGCAAGCAGATAACGGTCGTCATCCGTCACCAGCTCATTCAAACACCCTGGGTGAGGCGGCGCGCCATCGCCGACCTTGGTCCCCTAGTCGTACGAGCGAAGCTCGCCCAACGCTCGAAAAGGTGGGCGGGACTTGTCGGTGCAAACCAGCCGCTGGTCTCGGTCGACCCGCTCCGTCTCGAGGCGAGTTCCTCGATCACCTGCGCGTAGGTCGCAAGGATCAACGAAGAGTGGCCCGCCGTCGTGGCCGAGCCGAGCCGCGAGTTCGGCAGCGCGCCCGACCGGGTTGTCCCCGAGCGTCAGCAACAACGCGGCCGTTGTAAGCGGGGCGCACAACGGCGGAGGCCGACCCGCGGCGTGTTCCTGACGCTCGAGGATCGACTCCACGCGCTGATGACCCACTAACGGGCTTCGCCCGCGAGCGCATCTTCGAGGACTGCCATGAGCGCGGCGCGATCCTGCGGAGCCGCAACATCCTCCCAGCTTTCGACGACTTCGATGGCCCAGGCAGCCCAGGAGGCTGCCGTCTCTGCCGAGTCCCAGATCAGGCGATAGCAGAGCACGTTGATGTGTGCGCGTTCGGGAAACGGGTCCTCCCCCGCGAGGTACTCGCGGAAGATGCCGGCCAGCTGCTGCTGTTTCGTCTTGTATTCGTCAAAGAACCGTCGGAGATGTGCGAGCAAGTTCTCCTTCGAGCCGTACGGGGCGAACATGGCCTTGACGAGCGTCTCGGACTCGAGTCGCGACTCGCTCGCCGGCTCGCCGACCCACCGATTCAGCGCCCGCCGGCCCTTCGCCGTGATCGAGTAGACGGTGCGACGGCGCTTCCCGACTGGTTGAGACTCGGCCCGCACGAAGCCGCCTTCGACCAGCCGCTTCGGCTCGGCGTAGAGGTTGCTCTCTGCGCGGGGCCAGAAGTAGTGGAGGTTGCGACGCATCTGGGTCGCAAGCTCGTACGTCGAGGGGCGGCTTGCATGGCTAGCGCAATGTGGTTGCCGGATTCAGAGACGAAGTTCATGAGCCAGCCGATAGGCCCCGACACGATCGTGCGGGACGCGGGTCCGGCGGACGCAGCTGCCGTCGCCGAGATCGGCAAGGTCGCGGTTCCCGAGACGTACGCAGACATCATCACCGACGCGTCCGTCATGAAGGCGATCGTCGACCAGAGCTACGCCCTCGACGCTCTCCGGGACTGCATCGTTCGCTGCGCACGCAACGACGACGCCCACTTCCTCGTCGCCGAGCGGAGCGGCCGGATCGTCGGCTTTCTCCACTACGACTGCGAGGGCCCGCAGCCCGAGCTGCATCGGATCTACCTCGACCCGCAGCAGAAGCGTCAAGGGATCGGAAGTGCACTGCTCAAAGAGCTGCATCACCGTCTACCACCAGGGAGCTCGTACATCCTCATGGTCGTCGCGGCCAACCAACCAGCGGTGTCGTTCTACGAGCATCACGGCTTCGTCGAGGCAGCACGTGTCGACGGAGTGACGTATATCCACGAGAACATGGGCGTCGGCTTCCCTCCCGGCATGCCTGAAGTGCTGGCACTGATCCTCCACTTCACGCGAAAGGAGTCGAGATGACATCCAAGATCCTCGCAGCGACGAGCCTGGCGGCGCTCGCGCTCGCCGGGCCTGCCCAGGCGGTCGAGTCGCCGCCCTCGGGAATCTCGCCGAGCGAGTTCGCCACCCAATACTCCGGCTGCCTCGGACAGCTGCGCAGCATGATCGCGCAAGGTGATTTCGCGGGCATCGGCCCCTTCGGCCGGCACTTCACCGGGCTCGTCAACCCCGGCGCCCACCAGGGCACGGTCGGCGAGCAGGAGTTCCTCGAGATTGTGATCGGGATCCCGACCGACGAGCTCGCGGCCTTCTGCGCCCAGTTCGCGAATTAGGTAGCGCTCACCGTTACCCGAGCGTGGGAAGGTTCGTCTCGTCAGTCGCGTGCCGATGATCGCCGAGGCGTGAGCTCGGCCAGCAGCGTCTGGGCTTTGCCGGCCATCACAAGATTCCCCTTGGCGTCGTACCAACCGATCGCTTGCCGGAGCGCCTCTTGCTCGTCCGCTGTCTTGCCGGCCAGCCTGCAGATCTCCGCGACGTCCATGTACGCGTCGCCCTTGTGATCGGACTCGCCAGTCCGTTCGACGATCTCGAGCGCCTCGTGCACCATCGCCTCGGCTTCGCCGAAGCGGCCTCGCCGTGCAAGGATCTTCGCCTGGACGCAGCGCCAGTCCGCCTGCGCCTCCAGGTCCTCGGGGCCGGCCGCCTGTGCCGAGACACGCGTCCAGTGCTCGGACTCTTCGAGCTTCCCCTGCATGTACAGGGCCTCGGCCAGGAACGCGGCCAGGGACGTGAGCCGGGTGCGGTCGCCGATGCCTGGAGAGCCTCGCAGCTCTCGCGAAGCGCCGACTCCGCCGCATCCGGGTTGCCGGCCCACATCTCGACCGGGCCGCTGAAGAAGCTGATGCCGAGGGCCGCGAGACGTGTTCCCAATTCCTCGAAGATCGCTCTGGCCTCCGACAGGAGACATCGAGCCTCGTCGAAGCGTCCCTGCATGCCGCGAAAGCCCGCTAGGGTGCGCTTGATGCGGGCCTGGAGGTCGCGGTCGCCCTCGGTCTCGTGGAGGATCTGCTCGAGGCGCGAGCTGGCTTCGTCGGCGCGGGTACGTCCCCAGTAGAGCGTCAGCGCAAGCCAATGCAGCGTTTCGCGCTCGGTAGCGGGGTCGCCGGCCCGGCGTGCATGGTCGAGCGCGCGCTCCCAGGCCTCCTCGATGTTGCCGACGTAGCCCAATGTGCGGGTGTGGCAGCGCTTGATCGCCGAGTGGCAGGCTTGACGGCCAGCTCTTCACGGTCTTCACGGTGAGCGAAGGCCAGATCTTGCATCTGCGCGACCACGCCCACCGCCGGGACCCACTCGCCGACGCGGGGCTCGACGACAAGCAGTGGCGCCAACGCCGACATTCACGCCGCGTGCGGGCCGCGTTCGGGCTGATGCTCGTCCGTTCTTGCTTCGGCTCACGCATCATCTGCGGGCGTCGGCAGTGCTGAGCGACTAACACTCGCCCCCAGACCCGGCCAATGCCGACGGATTCGCCTCGCCGACAAAACGACAGGGCAGCCGATCCGGCTGCCCTGTTCTCGATGCCCGTAGCTCGAAGGCTGACTAACGCACGTGGAAGAGCGTTCGGTTGGCGTCGACGCCGCCCACCGGCGTCGGCACGCTGTAGTACGTCTTGAAGCCCTTCGTCGTCGCGACACCCTCGAAGATTCCGGGCGGCGCGCCCGGTCCGTGGCAGCCCACTGTCAGGACGCCCGTGCTCCCGTCCGAGAACGCGATCTTGAGGACGGACGTTCCGTTGGCCTTCGTGCCCTCGTCGATGTTGTCGATGAAGCCAACCTCGGTCTGGAAATTGGCGAACTGCCAGCTGACGAGCGCCGTGACCGTGTAGGTGCCGCTGGCGCCGCTCGTGGTCGTCCAGGTGCCGCCTCCGGTCGCGGCGGACGAGCCTCCGCCGTTTGCGGGCGCGACAAAATGTCCGGACCCTGTGAGCGTGATCGTGTCACCGTCGGGCGCCGTTGCAGACGCGTGACCTCCCGCGTTGATGGGCGCCGGAGGTATCCCGGTGGTGCTGATGATGTCCCAGCGGACATGCTGGGCCCCGCCGGGCGCGGCCGAGGCGAACGTCGTGAGAAGCATCAGCGCACCAAGCGCCACGACCGCGCCGAGCCCCCAAAACCGTTTGTTGCGTTGCATGTTGCCTCCACTCCTCTCGTGCAAATCCTTAGTGGACGCTGATCTGACCCGTCAGGACGTCCTCCGTCGGAAGATCGAAGAAGAACGGCGTGAGCAGCGTCAGGTGTAGCGTCCCGACCCCGGGGCCGCCCGCCGTCACGTCGACATGAAACGAGGCTGGCGCCTTCCCTTGATTGCCGGTCTGGAACATGCCGACACCGTCGAAGCTCGCTGTACTCGCGCCGATCACGGCGCTCGTCACCTGACCCCGGACAGCCATCAGCGTGAACCCCGGGAACTGCGACGACCCGGCCATGAGGCAGTTGAAGTTCCCCTGAACGGAGCCGTCGGCGGAGCGCGTTACGTTGAATCCGAAGTCCGAGAACGGGTGAACGCCGTCGTCGGTCCCCCTACCACCACCGCTCGCGATCCCAGGGCCCGCGGCCGCTGTGGCAGGAACAAGCGCGCATGCCGCCACTAATCCGGCAAGCGCGCCAGAAAATCGCTTCATGCTCTCCTCCTCTCTCCCGCCGCACAGCGAGGCTACTACCCTTTTCGAAGGCATGCAACGCATGCCACGAGCGCGATGGTCCCTCCGAGTCCTGAGGGGTTTCAAAATGCCGGTTCGGTGCGCCGCGCCCGCGGTTGCGCTGGTCTAAGAGGTGTCACACGCGCGCGCGGGTATCAGATCGCGCCGGACTTCGCAACTCAGTAACTGATGGTCGAGGAGCGACGTTCTTGCTCTTGCTGCGCTTCGTAGCGGGCGATGGGAGCATCCCTGGATGCTCTTTTCTTTCGCCTATCTCGCATTCTCGGCTTTGCTGCGGCTGCTGGTCAGCGGCCGCAGCAGCGAGTTCGCCAAAGACGTCGAATTGCTCGTCTTGCGACATCAGCTCGTCGTACTAGGACGGCAACAGCGGCGCCCTTTGCTGCGCCCCGCCGATCGCGCCTTCCTTGCCGCGCTGACGCGAGCCCTGCCTCAGCAACGCCGACGCGGCTTGATCGTGACGCCACAAACGCTTCTGCGCTGGCACCGGGAGCTCGTGCGCCGCAAGTGGAGGCAACCGCGTCTAAGCCCCGGCCGTCCGCCCCTCGATGATCGCATCCGCCAGCTTGTCGTGCGCTTCGCACGGGAGAACCCGGGCTGGGGCTACCCGCGGATCGCCGGCGAGTTGCTGAAGCTGGGCGTGCGTGTGTCGCCGAGCACGATCAGGCGCATCCTGCTCGCCGATCGTCTTGGGCCGGCGCCGCGGCGCTCGGGCCCGAGCTGGCCGCAGTTCCTGCGCCAGCAAGCCGCCGGCATGCTCGCCTGCGACTTCTTCACCGTCGAGACGATCTCGCTCCGCCGCTTCTACGTGCTTTTCTTCATCGAACTTGCAAGCCGCTGCGTCCACCTGGGGGGCTGCACGACCAACCCGACCGGCGCCTGGGTAACGCAGCAAGCGCGCAACCTCAGCTTCACCGGCATCTTCGAACGGATGCGCTTCCTAATCCACGACCACGACAGCAAGTTCCCCGCCACCTTCGATGAGGTCTTCCGCAGCGAGGGGATTGATGTGATCCACACGCCGATCCGCGCCCCGCAAGCGAACGCCTACGCGGAGCGCTTCGTCCGCACCGTCCGCGCCGAATGTCTCGACTGGCTGCTGATCATCGGACGCCGGCACCTCGAGACCGTGCTACGCATCTACACCGCCCATTACAACCGCGAGCGCCCTCACCGCGGACTCGCACTGCACCCGCCCGAACCAGCTACCGCCACCCAACAACAGAACACCGGCAAGATCGAGCGCCGCGACCGGCTCGGCGGACTGATCCACGAATACCACCGCGCCGCAGCATGAACCGACATTTTGAAACCCCTCACGGCCGGCTCGCCCTGCTCAGCGGCCGGCTGGCTGCAGCCAAGAACACGCGGTCTCTCTCGTCCAGCCGCGGACGAGCGCCCTGGCGGCGAAGAACCGCGAGCTCGTGGCGCGGCACCACGATCTCGAGCTCCTTGAAGTCACTCGAGCACAAACGCACCGCCGCGATCGCCAGCGCTCCGCCGAAAACAGCAGGTACAGCAACGACACGACCAAGCATCAGCCTCCCTTCACCCGAAGAAGCCGACACTACGGTTGCGAACTGGAGTCGGATGCGGACTTTCATTGAGTCCGTGTTCGTCGGCTATGAGCCTCGGACCTCGGTCTCGACGGTGCGGAAGGCTACGGTTCGCTCGCCTCTCCCGAACTGATCCTCGGCCACCAGCGTGACCTGATGCTCCCCGGGATCCGGAGCCTCGATCCACACGTCGAGACCCGAGGGGACCTCTGCCCCGTCGAGCAGCCAGTGGCAGCGCTCGGGCTCCACGGGGTTCCCATCGGCCGACGCGGCGAGACCGTGGAGGCGGAGTGCACCACCCGCTCTCACACTTTGGCGGTCGAGCGGGTGGAGGACCGCGACCGTCGGAGGACGGGCGGGGACGTCGAGCTTCACGGGCTCCGACGTGGTGACGTGGAAGCCGTCATGGACGGCCAGCTCAAGCGAGACGCTGCCGAGCGGCAGAAGTCCAAGATCCAGGTTCGCCTTGCCGCTTCCCCGGCTGATATGGACGACCTGAGAACGTCCAGCCTCCTCAGTCGTGCGGCGTAGCCACACCTCACAGTCCTCGTCGTCCTTCCCCAGCTGCCACGCCACGTCCAGCCGACCCTCGCTGATACGAGCGTCGAAGCTCTCGATCGCCGGTGGGCGGTCCGGTAAACGACGCTCCCATCTCTCCTCGCGGTCGGCGAGCAACCGCAGCGCCGAGCCAATGGTGACGTCGGGAACGAACGCCTGAAAGAGCCAAGTTCCTTCGTCTCCGTCGTCAAGCCCCGCGCAGCCGCAGCGCCCATGGCTGGCGAGCTGGTAGACGGGTGCTGCTGCCACCCGCACACCGCTCTCGTCGACGAGCTCGGCGACGAGATCGGTCTGCTTGCCACCCGCGATTGTCGGATTCGCAACTGTTCGGGTGAGGCTGCGTACCTCGAGCTCGCCCGTGAGGTGATGGATTCCCACGATCGAGATCACCGGCTCAAAAGGCTCCACGCGCGCCACTATCACCTCCTTGAACCGCTCGGGCGGCTCAGGCGGGCGAATCCACCAGAAGGGATCGTATGCTTTCTCGTCCCACCACCAAGGTTCGTCTTGGCAAACGTACTTCCAATCGAGCAACTCGTGATAAAGGCTGCGCCCGTAGTTGTACAGCGAGATCCACGATGGTCCGCAGTACGACATGAAATCCTTGTTGGTAGCAGGCGAATGCACGACGCCTGCGTTGATGTCGAACCCGTACTCACCGATCGACGCACCAGGAACGCCGCCGGCATCGTAAGGCTCGTAGGCGGGGTAGTTTGGATCCACCGCGGCGGCAGGGAGGCCACAGGGCGCATGCTGAAAGCCGAGGCCGTGGCCGATCTCATGAGCCATCGCGATCTGTCCGCCTGCGAGGCCTGCCGAGACCCCGCTCGACTCGCACCCTGAGTTGAAGCCGAGAGGCACGCCCGCTGGGGCGAGTCCGTAATAGATTCTGTCAGGCAGATTTCCATCGGCAACTTTGGCAGCTGCCACGAGCGCGTTGAAGTTGATCCAGCTTTGAGCGCACCCACCTGGGCTCGCGGGAGAGCCGGTGAGTGGGAAGCTCAAGGTGAAGGACGCTGTCAACTCAATTACCGGGGTTGAGCGCACCGGATAGACGAGTACGCTCCAAGCCGCGGTCGCCTGGGCAGCCGCTAGGTTCGGTGCGGGAAGTTGAAGCGTGCCGGTCCCGCTCGAGTCCGGGCCATCGTAGGCGACCGGAATGACCCGCAGGTTCAGGCTCTGCCGAAGCGTGGCCTCGATGTGGATGCTCTTCGACACGTTGTACTTGGCGCCCGGCGCCTCGAGATCGACGTCCAGACGGAGATGGCCGCACATCAGCTCAGCGGGCACCACGAAGTTGAGAGACGCGTTCACCGTAGAGCGCTCGGTCGCGTAGTCCGGATCCCACTGTGCGGTGACCGTCCCCGGAGGCTGCGGACTTAGATCAGCGACCTGGTTCCACAAGAAGCCCAACTGCCGTGCGAAGACCTTCAGGTGGCCCGTGACTCCACTAATGGGAGCGCCGAGTGCGCTGCGGACGTAGACGCGCACCCACGCGGGTTTCGACGCCACCAAAGGAACTGAGTTGTCCGGCCCGCGATCCGCTGGATCGGTGAGATGCTGGTCGGCTCGTGAGTACTGGATCGCCTGTGTCACCTCGATGCCGTCGATGTGCAGCGCGAGAACGTTCAGGACCGCGGGCACATGCCGCTCTATAGCATCCTCGAATGGCGACTTCTTTCCCATTAGCCGCCAGCGCCGAGCTCGTTGCTAGGACCGTCAGCACCTGGGCGAGGATCAGGAGACGCGCCTGCGATTGGGTCAACTTGGCCCGGGTCGGGAGCCGCTTCTTCGACCTGACCCACCGCGCGTCCCGGACGGATGTTTGCGGTGCTGATCGGTGCGGGACCGAGGGACCACCCGTGCGCCGTGCGTAGTAGGTGGAGAACGCTCATCCCGGCCTTTGCGCACGGCTCCTCGTACCGAGTCCCTCCTCGATCTGCATCCGGTTCAAGGACAACTGGCGGTCCAGGCGGTAGAACTCAAGCAGGGAGCCATCTTCGCTCGGTCGTGCGACGATCTTGCCGAGGCGACGCGCCGCCGACCAGCGATCCTGAACGACCCTGGCCGCCTGATGCGGCTCGGCTGGTTCGGACAGGTCGAGCACGAGCGAGCTGCCATCGTGTCTGCGCACGACGAGCTCGTTGTCCCGGCCGACACTATCCGTCGCAACTAGGGCTACCGCATCGGCGACGTCCACCTCGGCGACAACGCGAGTGGAGTCTTCTTCGCGGCGGTCGTAGACGAAGAGGCCGCGTGTCGAGCCGAGGACGAGCGCCCTTCCAGTGCACCCGAGGAGTGTCGCGCCATCCGGACGCGGCCAGGTTCGAATCACTTGATGCCGCTCGTCGTAGGCAGCAACTGACTCCGGCATGAGGGCGAAGAGTTGACCCTTAGTACACACAACGTCGACGACTGGATCCGAGCTGAGCGTCAACGCCCGACGTTCGGCTCCGTGGCGTAGGCGCAGGCCGTGAAGACCCCAGGTCAGCAGTCGGCCCCCCGAAAGAGGGACGACGCCGCGCACGTCCGGCTCGTCCATTCGCTGCAGAATCCTCGGAGCCGCCGGTTGGTCGATCCGGTACACGGCCACGCCGGCCGCGGTGACACACCAGGCGATCTCGGGCGAGAACGCCGAGAGCGCAACGTCTTCGTATGGCCCCATCATCCTTATCCGAGCCGTCGGCACAAGCAGCGCTTGCCCGACCTGCAGCGCGCCGGTCCTATCACCCTCGCCTCGTGCGCCTTTTTGCGCGCTGACGAGAAGGCCCTCGTCGGTGCCCTCCGCAAGGAGGAGGTCGAGGTGAGCGAAACCGTGCGCCCTCGCGGTCGCCGTCGCGAGTGGGCCGTCCTTGCCGCTCGCTTCTACCTCGTCTCCGGCGGCGACGTCCGAAACGAGCACGCGCCAGAGGTGCTCGTTTACCCCCTCCTGGATCACCCTGTCCCAGGGCGGATCGGGCCACCACCTGAACTTGAAGATCTGCTCCGGTTGCCAAACGGCCCACGTCTGGCAATTCAGCTTCTTGCTTGCCGCCAGCTCGATCTTCTCGACCGGCGTGAGCTCTGGCGGTTTGGGCGGCAACGGAAGGACGTTCGTGCTCGTGACGAGCCGGATCCCGTCGGTCGTCCGGATGACGACCTTGAGCGGGTAGGGATCACTGAAGTACCAGCCCGCGGGCCACGCCGGCTCTCCCACTTCTACGAAGGAAGGCGGCTCGGTCCCGCCGACAATGGCAAAGATTGGCAGAAACAGGACGACCTGGTGCCCGTTCGAGGACACAAACGGTGTGAACTGATTGACTGGATCGTCCTCGACGGTAAAGGCGCAGATCTTGCCCGGATAAATCGAAGCGAGTGGCACCTTCACGTATGGAAGAAAGTCGTCGCATAGCCCAGGCTTCGTCCAGCCAAGCGTCGGATGCGGGTTGAACCAGGGTGTGCTCTCTGCCGTCTCCTGGACGTCTGCGACGCCGTTCAGGAAAAGGCCGTCGAACGTCGGGAGGAGCTGGGTGATCGTCGCCGCGACATCGCCGAATGGAAGCGCCAGCGGATACGTGCAAGTGATCTCCTCGCCTTCTTTCGACCACACGCACCCGCCGGGCAGATTGCCGATCTTCTCGGCGAGACCCGGTTCGTAGACATCGGCCGCGATTCCCGCCGCGATTTCGTCGAAAAGCTTCGTCGGGCCTAGGGTCGAGCAGACGAAGACGTCCCAGTCGTTCGCGTCGTGCGTGATCGTCGATACTGCGAGCAGCTCTCCCTGGCCGAGGCTGAAGATCGTCGCTACTTCGACGCTCACGCCGATATCCGGGCAGATCGGAACGTGGACGTCGATCTCGAAGCTTGTCAGCATCTCCCCCGGCGACCAGACCGCAGTCGGCCACGTCGTCACGTCGAACTCGGCGTCGGGTTTCGACGCTTTGTCCTCGAGCTTCTCACTGAACATCGCCTCCGACCACGCCGTGAGCAGCCCGGCCGGCACCGACAGGCGGCATCCATTCGCGTCGCTCAGGCCGGGGCCGAGATCGCCGTTGAGAAAGCTTGACCAACCACCCAGCGAATCTGCCGGCCCGTTCACCTCCCAGCGAAGGGCAAGGCGAGTAGCGTGACCGGATCCCTTCTGCGGGACGTCGATGCTCACACCGACGTTGAAGACGTTGAGCGGAATCTTGTTCTTGAGGAGCGTCTTGATCGGCTGGAGATTCACCGGGAGCGAGATGCTCTTGCCGAGGACCATCGAACGGATCTTCTGCTGGTCGTCGAGTGGCATCTGATCCGCGAGGAGCCCGAAGTCGATGCCGGTGACCTGAATCGAGACCTTCGGCTCCCATGGCTTTGGGTTGCCCTCATCGTCGAACTCGTTGCGGAGCATGTCCCCATGCACGACGAAGATCAGGCGGATGACGAGGCCGTCCGACGTGATCGCCTCGTAACCGTTCTGGATCGCGTAATCCGTCGTAATATGAAGACGAAGCGGCACGACAATCTCGGGGTCGTAGTTGGGCAGATCGCTGAACTCCGTCACGGGATCACCGAACGGTGGCTTCCAGCCGTGGGCGATCAGGTTCTCCGACTCGTCAGACGACCGTCGCACGAAACCGGGGGCGAACGGCAACTGGTCGTCGGGAAACCCGGACGCCGTGGGGACCTCGACGTGATCGAGGTAGACGGCGCCGAGCCCCCCCATCTGGACAGGGTCTGTGCAGAAGTGCAGCGACTTCCGGAGCTCGTTCCGGACGACCGTGAGCAGCGAAGTGACGCCCAACTGGAAGTCGACGAGCATCGGATCACTCAAGAGAAGTCTTCACCTCGGCCCTAAAGCCACAGCGCTGGGCCGACTGCAGGACCGAGTCCGCACACACTCGCCCCTAAAGAGCACCTTCCCAGGAGTGGCGCACGTATGCCGCAGCAACGATTCGGAATGCTGCACCGCGGCTCCTTCGTCGCCCGTCGAGAGGATACGTCCGAGTCTGAGGAAAAGTCAACGCGTGCGGACCCGCGCGCTTCTCGATGCGGAACGCACACCAGTTACTCCTATGCACGCGGGTGCCATGACCGGCGCCGTCATCGGTGACATCTTCCTCTCTTCGATCGTTCGGAGGGTGGGTAGACGGTACGGGCGAGGTGGCACTTGAGGCAGCGAAGCGCCTCACGGCGGCTCTTGCCTTCGGCCTGCTTGCGCTCGAGGTAGGCATGCGCGCGCGGGTAAATGCGCGCTTGGGTGACCGCGAGCCGGTGGAGAGCGCAGTTGAGCTGACGGTTGCCGTTGCGGTTCAGCCGATGCCGCTGTCACGTGCCCGAGGACGCGGGCAGCGGCGCCGAGCCTGCCTGCTTGGTCCAGTTTGACGTCGCCGTCGAAGCGACCGATGCCGGCTACTTCGCCCACCAAGTGGGCCGCGGTGAGCGAGCCGCCGCCTACGAGCTCAAGCAGCTCTTCGGCCTCGCCGCTGAGCAGCGAGTGGAGCTCGCGCTCGAGCTCCGTGATCCGCCCGGTCCACACCGTGCTGCCATCCTGGTGCGAGTTGCCAATAGAGAGAACGACCGGCACTCGAAGGGATGGAGGGTTTATGGAGCCCAGCAGGCGCTAGCATTGGCAATTAGCGGCAAGTAGGCGGGCAGCGAAACCCGCGGAAACAAGCCAAATACGTTTGCCGTGCGTTGCGACCGGTTGCCTGAGACACCAAATGGTAAGGGTCGTGTCGATCCGACCTCCCTCTTGCTAAAGAGGGGGGTCACCTTCCTAGCTCCGCAAGAGTGAAGAGTCCAGTGAACCTGAAGGTACGCAGGACTTCGGTGTGGACACTAACAGCGTCGCCCCAGTGGCGCGGCCGTCGACCGACGGGATCAGCTCGCGCGAATTCGTGGCAGCTGTGTGCTGCCTCCGATGTCGTTACGGAGCGCGCCAAAATCCCGGGCGCTGTGTGAGTGGCAGGGACGGGAGGGCGCCGCCGCGGCGACGCCGCTGCCCGCTTTGCCTATTTCTTCTGCCCATCCGGCGGGGGACCGCCCGTGCAGTCCTCGACCGCCGAGCTGACGCTCGGCTGGTCCATGACTCCGACCAACCACTGCTTGAGCGTGTCCGGAGCCTCCTTGACGCCGCTCGGAACGTCGACACGATGCCGTTCGAGGCAGGCCACGAGCTCGGTCGGCGTCGGGCCGGGCTCCGTCCCATTGGGCTCGTTGCCCCCGCCCGTCTTCCCCCCGCCCGTGTCGGCCGCGCCTGCGCACGCCTCGAGCGCGGCCTGCACCACGGGATCGTCCGGGGAGCGCTGTCCCAGCCACTGCTTCACCGCAGCCGGGTCGTCGCTCGGCACTTGCACTCCGTGCGAGGCGAGGCAGGAGATGAAGGTGGCGAAGCCGTCGCCAGACTGATCCGACGGGGCGCCCGTTCCGCCGAAGGCGGTCGTCGTCAGCACGACGACCGCCGCGACCGCCGCCGCTGCGGCAATGGCCAGAAGTGCCTTCCGCTTCATACCCGTCCTTTCTGTTGATGACGTACGGCTCCGATTCGAGCAGCCGCAGGCGCGAGATTCTGCGAACGGGCGCTGAAAAGTTCGTGAAAGCTACGCGGCCGGGAGCGTCGCGACGAACCGCGCGCCACCAACGGGTGGGTTTTCGACGACGAGGGTCCCGCCGTGAGCCTCGATCAGGTGGCGCGCGATCGCGAGGCCGAGCCCCGCGCCGCCGGTCTCGCTGTTACGGGACGCGTCGCCGCGGAGCATCGGCTCGAACAGACGCGGCAGATCCTCCGCCGGAATCGGGTCGCCGCTGTTCCACACGGTGAATCCGATGCTGCCGTTGCTACATGCCCAGCGCAGCTCGACGGCGCCGCCTGCCGGCACGTGTCGAACCGCGTTGTCGAGGAGGTTCGACACCACGCGACTCACGAACTGCTCGTCGGCGAGCGTAGTGACTTCCGGACCGTCTGCTCTGATCGCGACGTCCTTCTCCGCGGCCCGCGCACCGAAGCCGACGGCCGTCTGCCGTAAGAGATCCGCGAGGTCGACCCTCTCCCTGGCAGGCCGGGCGCCGCGGTACTCGAGCGTGCTGAACGCGAACAGATCGCCGACGAGCCGGTCGAGGAGGCGACCGGCCGCCTCCGCCCGGCACAGGTTCGACCGGGAGTCGCCCACGCCGTGCGCAAGCGCGTCCACGCGTCCGCGCAGCAGGAACAGGGGCGTGCGCAGATCGTGGGCGATCGCGCTGATCAGGAACCGCCGCTCCTGCTCGCGTCGCAGGTCGCGCTCGGCGGCCGCACGGAGGCTTTCGTCCATAGCCGCGAGCGCTTCCTCGAGCTCGTGCACCTCGCGTACACGAGGCGATGCGCTGCCAGCAAACGCAGAGCCGCCGGCGATCGCGTCGACCGCCTCGCTCAGGGCGGCCAGCGGCCGCACGACCCAGCGCCGAGCGAGCAAGGAGAACGCCGTCAGCAGCGCCACGACCGTCCCGATAGCGGCCAGGAGCGCCGCAATCCAGCGCGAGCTGCCGTTCAACCCGGGTACGAGCAACTCCCCGAAGTAGCCTGGGGGCAGCCTGAGAGCCGGCGTCTTCTGGGAGCTCGTCGGGGACTTGACGCTCCCGGCCGAAGGGTCGAACCCGGCGGCGAAGACGATGCCCTTCCTATGCTTACCCGCGACGACGACCTGAGCGCCGATTCCGAGCGAGTCGAGGCGAGCGCGGGCGGTTCGACGCCACGCAGGCGAGTCGAACCAGCGCATTCCACCCTCGATCAGCTTCGTCGCGGCCGCGACGTGAGCGCTCCGCCGATCGTCCTGCCAGACGCGTACGCCGTACCACGTGGCCACCCCGACCGCCACGGGAAGGAGAATCGCGGCAACGAGCGCGACCGCCAGCAGCCTGCGCAGAGTGAAGCTGCGCCTCATGCCGCTTGCGGTGGATCGAACCGGTAACCGACGCCCCAAACCGTGACGATCAGCTCGGGATGGCGCGGGTCTGCCTCGATCTTCTCGCGCAGCTTCCGGATATAGACACCGACGGCGCTGCGGTCGCCGAAGTCGCCCCAGATCAGCTCGAAGAGGTGGTCACGGCTGAACACCTGACGGGGGTGCTCGACGAACAACGCGAGGATCGCGAACTCCTTCGCCGTGAACTGAACAGGGCGCCCGTCGA
>WNGA01010023.1_pt1 | contig 16772 bp, 15 predicted proteins | sample 5400061 | NCBI WGS metagenome assembly WNGA01 (sample SAMN13153366, study PRJNA577476) | soil metagenome | isolation source: 100 cm soil or saprolite under grassland replicate 2 | place: USA:California | collected 2016-06-15 | reverse complement strand
CCGTGGCCCTCGGCCTCTCCGTGGGCTTCGTGCTCGGGGTGACGTCGGCGGGCAGCGGCGCCCTGATCGCCGTCGGGCTGATCCTGCTGTTCCGGCTCTCACCGCAGCGGGTGGTCGGGACGGACGTGTTCCACGCGGCGATCCTGCTCTGGGCCGCCGGACTGGCGCACGTCACGGCGGGCAACGTCGACTTCGGCCTGGCGGGAACGATCCTGCTCGGATCGGTGCCGGGCGTTTGGCTCGGGAGCCACTGGTCGGTGCGCGTGGCGCCGGCGGTGCTGCGCACGACGCTGGCCGTGGTGCTGATCGGCGCCGGGCTCGCGCTTTCGATCAAGACGGGGCTCGACATCCCGGTCGCGGTGATCGTGCCCTTCCCGCTCGCGGTCATCGGCCTGCTACTGGTCACGATGTACCGCTCGCGCAAGACGCGCGCCGAGGTCGGCACATGATGGTCGTGATGACGCCGGAGGCGACTCCGGCGCAGATCGATGCCGTCGTGGAGCGCCTGCAGGCGGGGGGCGTGCACGCGAAGGTGATGCCGGGCGAGCTGACCACCGCCATCGGCGCCATCGGCGATCCCGAGGGCGTCCGCGAGATGGGGTTGGAGGGGCTGCCCGGCGTCGACCGCGTCGTTCCGATCTCGCGCCCATACAAGCTCGCCTCGAGCGAGCTCTCTCACCACGAGCCGACGACGTTCCAAATTCTCGACCGTCAGATCGGTGCTCCTGACACCTTCTGCCTGATCGCGGGGCCCTGCACGGTGGAGTCGCGCGACCAGACGCTCGCCGTAGCCCGCGCGGTCGCTTCTGCCGGTGCATCGATGCTTCGAGGGGGAGCATTCAAGCCCCGCACCTCGCCGTTTTCCTTTCAGGGACTGGGCCTCGAAGCACTCGAGATCTTGCGTGAGGCTCGTGAGGAAACCGGTCTCCCAATCGTCAGCGAGATGACCTCGGCGCAGCTCGTGGGTGAGTTCTCGGAATCGGTCGATGTCATCCAAGTCGGTGCCCGGAACATGCAGAACTACGGGCTCCTGGAGGTCGTCGGCAAGCTCCGCAAGCCGGTGCTCCTGAAGCGCGGCCTCTCCTCGACGCTCGACGAGCTGCTCCAGGCCGCCGACTACATCCTCAAGGAGGGCAACGAGCGGGTGATCCTGTGCGAGCGCGGCATCCGCACCTTCGACAGCGCGATGCGCTTCACGCTCGACCTCGGCGCCGTGCCATGGCTCAAGCTGCACACGCACCTGCCGGTGATCGTGGACCCGTCGCACGCGTCGGGCGACCGCCGCCTCGTGGGCCCTCTGTCGAGGGCGGCCGCGGCGGTCGGCGCCGACGGGATCATCGTGGAGGTCGCGGAGGATCCTGAGCTCGCCCTGTGCGACGGCCCGCAGCAGCTGTACTCGGCGGATTTCGAGGAGTTCGCGACGTCGGTGGCGGAGCACGCGCGGCTCGCGGGGCGGAGCCTTGCCTAACCCTCAACCACCCTCAAGGGGTCTGACCCCTCCCGGACCGAGGGCGCCGCGCGCGCTCCAGACCGCGCGCTGGATCGCTCGGCCCGCCGCGTTCCTGGACGACGCAGCGCGCCGCTACGGCGACACGTTCACGCTCAAGATCGCCAACGAGGGCACGTGGGTCTTCATCAGCCATCCCGACGCCGTGAAGCAGGTGTTCACGGGCGATCCGCGGCTGCTCCACGCCGGCGAGGCCAACGTCGTCCTGCTGCCCGTGCTGGGCAGCCACTCGCTGCTTCTGCTCGACGACGAGGCTCATATGGCTCAGCGCAAGCTGATGCTGCCGCCGTTCCACGGCGAGCGGATGCGCGGCTACGAGGAGACGATGGCGGACGTCGCCGCGCGCGCGATCGGCCGCTGGCCGTCGGGCGAGCCGCTGCCGGCATGGCCGACCATGCAGGCGATCACGCTCGAGGTGATCATGCGGACGGTCTTCGGGGTCAGGGAGAGCGATCGCCTCGAGCGCCTCGGCGACGTCCTTCGAAGCAGCCTCGCCTGGGCCGCCGAGCCGCGCCGGATGGCGCGGCTCGCGCTGCTCGGCCCGCGCCGCGTGGCGGAGCGCGGGACGCTGCGCAAGGTGCTCGGGCCCACCGACGAGCTGATCTACGAGGAGATCCGCCGTCGCCGAGGCGCGCCCGACCTCGCCGACCGCACCGACGTCCTATCGCTGCTCCTCCAGGCTCGTCACGACGACGGGAGCGAGATGAGCGACGCGGAGCTCCGCGACGAGCTGATGACGCTCCTGGTGGCCGGTCACGAGACGAGCGCCACGGCGCTCGCGTGGGCACTGGACGCCCTCACCCATCACCCCGCCGTGCTCCAACGTCTGCGCGAGGAGGTCGACGCGGAGCAGGACACCTACCTCGACGCCGTCGTCAAGGAGACCCTGCGGCTCCGCCCGGTGATCGCACTCGTCCTGCGCCGGCTCATCGAGCCGATGGAGATCGGCGGGCGCATGCTCCCGGCCGGCGTGAACGTCGCCCCGTGCATCTACCTGCTGCACCGGCGCGCCGACGTCTACGACAACCCGCGCGCCTTCCGCCCAGAGCGCTTCCTCGAGAGGCCGCCGGGCACCTACACCTGGATCCCGTTCGGGGGCGGCGTCCGGCGCTGCCTCGGCGCCAGCTTCGCCCAGTTCGAGATGAAGGTCGTGCTGCGCGAGCTGGTCTCGCGACTGGACATCCGCGCGGCTCGCCCCCAGCCCGAGCGCCGCATCCGGCGCGCCATCGTGTTCGCCCCGTCGCGCGGCGGCGAGATAGTCGTGGAACGCCGCGCTAGCGAACGCGAGCCAGCGGTCGCCGCGTAGCCGCCGCGACCGCGGCGGACGTCGGCGCGTTCCGCGCCGCGCGCAGCCGTCGCCCGCCCAGCCGGCCGGTCACCCGCCGGCGCCGGATCGTGAGGAGGCCGTGCGCCGCCGCCTTCCCGCCGATCCGCAGGCGGCCGCTCTCGCGTCGCGTCAGGAAGTGCCGGAGCCGGCCGGTGACCGTCACGCCCGGAACGAACGCGACCCCATAGAGCTCGAGCGTGTTGTCCGAGCCGAGCCGATAGCGCCCGGCGCGGAGCCCGCCGCCACGTGCGATATCCGAGGCGCGCGGGGCGAAGACGAGCTGCGTGACCGCGTCCTCCGCGACGTCGCGCACCGTCAGCTCCACCGCGGCGAGCGTCCGGCCGCGGATCCCGCCGATGCCGCTGAACCCCGGTACGTCGGCCAGGCGGGCCGGCGGCGGCGGCGTGGGTGGGAAGGCCCGGGGCCTGCGCCGGCAGCTGGGCGGCACCGGCCGCAGCTGGACGAAGCGGGCGAACGCCGTGATCGCGCAGCCGCCAAAGTCCGAGCCGATCGCCGAATGCCCGGTGTCGGGAGTCACAACCACCCGGGAGCGCGGGAACAGCCCGGCGGTGCGCCGGGCGTTCTCGAGCGGCGTCCTGAGGTCGTCCGCCCCCTCCACGAGCAGCACGGGCACGTCCGGGAGCGCGCCGCCGCCGACCTCGGGGGCGGCCGGCGCGTGCGGCCAGCTCTCGCAGAGCTCGAGCGTATCGCTCGCGAGAGCGGTGGCGCGATCGAACGGCTCGAAGGCGGAGTCGGGAATGGCGGCCGCGCGCTCCTCGGCCTGGCGGTGGCGCTCGGCCGCGTCCGGCGGAGTCGAGCGCGGCCACGGCATGGGAACCTCCTCGCACGTCGTGGCGGCGTACACGCCGGAGCTGAGCACCCGAGGAGGCGGCGGCTCGGCGTCGACGGCGAACGCCCGGCGGCGCAGGCGCAGGAGCGGCGCGGCGTCACCGCCGAGCGCGGCGTGCACGGCGCCAGGGAACGCGGCGCGCAGCGTCGGGTCGAAGTCGCCCGCCAGCAGGATCGTGAACAGGTCCACGCGCGTCAGGCTGCTCGCGTGCCTCCTGCCCCGGATGTCCACGACCTGTCCGCGGAGGGCTCCACCGCCGCTCGCCATGCGGTCGACGAGCCCGGCGAGGTCGGCGACGACGTCGCCTGTCCAAGGGCATCTGTGCCCGCAGAGGGAATGCAGCACGCGCGGCACGGCCTCGAGCGTGTCGAGGTAGTACGGGTCGGGGCCACCGAGCTCGGCGACCGAATCGAGCACAAGCCGCTCGACCCGATTCGGGTAGCGCTTCCCGCCGGTCCGGCGCGCAGCAGGTTCACACGCTCGAGCCTCGGGCAGCGCAGGAGGCCGGAGCGCCCCGTGCCGCGCTGGTCGAACACGATCAGGTCGCGCTTGGCGTAGGCGGCGTAGAGGAGTCCGAGCGCCTCGCCGCCGAAGGCGTCAGTGGCCGACTGGCCGGGCCCGCCGGCGAGCACGACCAGGGGCGGGAGCGTCGCTCCGCCGCGCCGCCTCGCCCTGACGCGCTCGACGAACAGCGACACGCGCCCCGGCAGCGCCCCGCTGCGGTCGAGCGGAACGCTCAGCCGCGCGCAGGCGAAGCCGTAGCCTCCGCAGCGCTTGAAGCGCAGCGCGGCATCGGCCGGCGCGGCTGTGACGAGCCCCGCCACCACGAGGCAGATGAGGAGCGCCGCGCGCCTTATGACCGCAACGGTAGCGCCGCTCGATCGACCGCCCCGATCGACAGCCCCGGCACGTGAGGCCGATAACCTCCCCGCCCGCAAATGTTCGAGAAGGTCCTGGTCGCAAATCGCGGCGAGATCGCCATCCGCGTCATGCGGACGCTCGAGGAGCTCGGCATCGCGAGCGTGGCGGTCTACTCCGAGCCGGATCGCGACGCGCCGCACGCCCGGCGCGCGGACGAGGCGTACCTGCTCGGCCCCGGCCCGGCGAGCGAGAGCTACCTGGTCGTGGAGAAGATCCTCGAGGTGGCGAGGCAGTCCGGAGCCGAAGCCGTCCACCCCGGCTACGGCTTCCTCGCGGAGAACGCAGACTTCGCGCGCGCGTGCGACGAGGCCGGCGTCGTGTTCATCGGCCCGCCGGCCAGTGCGATCGACGCGATGGGATCGAAAACGCGTGCCCGTGAGATAATGGCCGAGGCCGGGGTGCCGATCGTGCCCGGAACGACCGATCCGGTCGAGACCGTGGACGACGCGCGCAGGGTGATCGCGGAGTCGATCGGCTACCCGGTCGCCATCAAGGCTGCGGGCGGGGGCGGGGGCAAGGGCTTCCGCGTCGCGGAGTCCGAGGACGAGCTCGAGAAGGCGTTCGAGGGCGCGTCGCGCGAGGGCGAGAAGTTCTTCTCGGACCCGACCGTCTACATGGAGCGCTACCTGCCCGACCCGCGCCACGTCGAGGTCCAGGTGCTCGCCGACGAGCACGACAACGTCATCCACCTGTTCGAGCGCGACTGCTCGGTGCAGCGGCGCCACCAGAAGCTGATCGAGGAGTCGCCCGCACCCGCCGTCGACCCGGAGCTGCGCGGGCGGATCGGCAAGATCGGGACCGACGCCGCCCGGGCCGTCGGCTACCGCTCCGCCGGGACCATCGAGGGTCTGCTTCAGGACGGCGAGTACTTCTTCCTCGAGATGAACACGCGAGTGCAGGTCGAGCACTGCGTGACCGAGATGGTCACCGGCATCGACATCGTGCGCGAGCAGATCAAGATCGCCGCCGGCGAGCCGCTCGGATACGGGCAGGAGGACGTGGTCGTGCGCGGCCACGCGATCGAGTGCCGCATCAACGCCGAGGACGCGTCGAAGAACTTCGCGCCCGCGCCCGGCCGGATCGGCTCCTACATCGAGCCGGCCGGCCCGTTCGTGCGCGTGGACTCCGGCGCAGAGGAGGGCTACGAGGTCCTTCCGCTCTACGACCCGATGATCGCCAAGCTGATCGTCTGGGACGTGGACCGCGTGGCGTCCACGAAGCGCATGCTGCGCGCGCTCGGCGAGTACGAAATCGGCGGACTCAAGACCCTGATCCCGTTCCACCAGGCGCTGCTCGCCACGGAGCAGTGGGCGAACGGCGAGACCTGCCGCGACCTGGTCGAGAACAAGGACTGGCTGAAGGAGCTCGCCTTCCCAGCGCCGGACAAGGCGGTCGGCGAGGACGAGCCGGAGAAGGTCTCGCGCGAGTACGCGGTGGAGGTATCGGGACGCCGCTTCGACGTGACCGTTATCGGCGAGGCGCTCGCAGCGAACGGCGCCGGGCCGGCTGCCGCGGCGAAGAAGGCGCCGCGGCGGGAGCGCAAGAGCGGGGGTGGCGGGGGAGCGCCCGGCGAGCTCGTCTCGCCGATCCAGGGCACCGTGCTGAAGGTCGCCGTTGAGAAGGGCGCGGCGGTCGACGAGGGCGCGCTGATCTGCGTGATCGAGGCGATGAAGATGGAGAACGAGATCACTGCCCCGAGCGCGGGCACCGTCGAGGAGCTCAGCGTATCGGAGGGCGGCTCGGTCGCCACCGGCGACACCATCGCCGTCATCAAATGACGACATTCGTCCCGCCGGCGCGCCACCTGCTCCGGGCCAAGGACCTGGCCGACGCGCGCTATTTCGATCCACTCGGCGTGGACGACCTCGCGCGTGCGGCGGGGCTGTCGCGCGCCCACTTCAGCCGCGAGTTCCGCGCCGCGTTCGGGGAGTCGCCGCACAGCTACCTGCTCACGCGCCGCATGGAGCGCGCGGCGGCGCTTCTGCGCACAACGGACCGCTCGGTCGTGGACGTCTGCTTCTCCGTGGGGCTGCGGAGCGTCGGCTCCTTCACGTCGAGCTTCAAGCGCACCTACGGCGTGTCTCCGACGGCATACCGCGCGGCGCACCCGGCCGCCGCCGAGCACGCGCTCGTGCCCGCGTGCGTCGTGCGCTTCTACGGCCGCCCCCAACACAGCACGTTTGGAGAAGACACCCGCCCGGGCTCTGACTAGCGTGACGCCCATGATCAAGATCGCAAACGCACAGCTATGGGTTCACGACCAGGACGAGGCGCTCGCCTTCTACACCGACAAGCTCGGCATGGAGGTGCGCTCCGACGTGACGCTCCCCGAGATGGGGAACTTCCGCTGGCTCACCGTCAGTCCCGCGAACCAGCCGGACTTCTCCATCGTCCTGATGGCCATTCCGGGCCCGCCCGTGATGGACGGAGAGACCGCCGAGGAGGTCCGCAACCTGATGGCCAAGGGCTTCGCCGGGACGGTCTTCCTCATCACCGACGACGTCCGGGCGGACTACGAGGAGCTGAAGGGCCGCGGCGTCGAGTTCACCGAGGAGCCCGAGGAGCGCCCGTACGGGATCGACTCGGGATTCCGCGACCCGTCCGGCAACGCCCTCCGGCTCACGCAAGTGCGCGAGCTCGCGAACACGGGCTGAGCTGACGCTTCGGCGCGGGGCCGCGCGTATGCGGCTCCGCGCCCTAGCCGTCGGGGACGATTACGAGCTTCGCTTCCGGCCCGTCCTGCTGGCGCTGCCAGGCCTGGTCGATGTCGTCAAGGGGGACGCGCTCGACGTCGATCTCGATCTCGCCGCGGCCGGCGGATTCGGTCACGCGCGTGTAGGCGGCGCGGCGCACCTCGAGCGGCGCGTGGAAGACCGCGAAGCCGAGCAGCTGGAGCGCGGACGAGCGCACCACGGTCGCCGGTAGCTCCAGCGTCGCGCCCGCCATCTGCCCGATCTGGACGTGACGCGCGCCGTGCGCCGCGGCCTGCATCGCCGCAAGCGAGGGCTTTCCCCAGAGCGGGTCCACGATCACGTCGGCGCCGCCGCGGGTCGCGTCCTTCAGCGCCGCCGGCAGATCGTGCTCCCCGTCGAGCTCGACCACGACATCGGCGCCGCGTATGCGCAGCCGATCCAGCCGCTCGCTGCCGCGCGCGGCGGCCACCACGCGCCCAGCCCCGAGCGCGCGCGCGACCTGCACGGCCACGCTGCCCAGCGCGCCGGTGGCGCCGAGCACGAGCACCGTCTCGCCGGGCTGGAGGTCGGCCATCCACCCGAGCGCGAGCCACGCGCCGAGACCGGAGTTTCCGAGCGCGGCAGCCACCTCGTCCTCGACCCCGTCGGGTACGTCGAGCAGCGCGTCGGAGCTCACGAGCGTGCGCTCCGCCATCGAGCCGTACGGCGCCTCAGTCCTGTCGAAGAACACGCGACGCCCGTCCTCCAGCCGCGCCACGCCGTCGCTCCCGACCACGGACGGCACCGGAGGCGGCCCCGTGTAGAAGCGTCCGGAGGCCTTGAGCAGGTCGAGGTGGTTGATCCCGGCGGCGGTCACGTGTGCCAGGACATGGCCATCGTCCTCGACCGGCTCGTCGAAGTCGTCCATCCATGGCGCCTCGCCGTGCTCGTGTAGGACGCCGGCCTTCATGGATGGAGCGCCAATGCGATTCCAGCCACCAGGAATCTGCGCATCCCTGAGGCGATTCCCGGGCCCCCTCTAGCGCAAACGCTCCAGGTTCCCTGCGTGGATCCTCCGCTGCTCGCGCGTGTCGCGACGTTCCGGCAGCGCCGGCTTCTCGTCGCCGCGCTCCAGTACGTCCAGGTAGTCCATGTCCTCCTCGAGGATCCGGAGCGCTCCGTCGCGCCCCTGCGGGGCGCCGTGGCCGGGCACGACCGTCTCGGCCGCCTCCACCAGCGGCGCCAGCCGCGCGAGCGTCGAGCGGTAGTCGGCCGGCGACCCGCCCGGCGAGATCATCGGAATCTCCACGTTCGAGAGGTAGTCGCCGACGCAGAGCACGCCGCACCAGCGCGCCATCACGGCCAGGCCGTCGGCGGTATGGCCGTCCGCGGGGTGGAGCTCGAGCTCCTCGGGACCGAGCTCGATGCTGCCCGGCACCGGCAGGCCCTGCACCTGGCCGAGCGCCAGCGGCGCGGGGCGCTCCACGTACAGCTCCGCGTCCTTGTCGCGCAGCTCGCGCTGCGCCGCGCCGGGCTCCTGGTGCAGCCGTTGCACGCTCGGCTCGCCGAGGCCGAGCGCCAGCCCCGGGAACGCGAGCCGCCCGAGCAGGTGGTCGAAGTCGGCGTGCGTCGCGAGCAGCGCGTCGGGCTCGAAGCCGGCCCCGGCCAGCAGCCCCGGCAGCGCCTCGAGCTCGTCGGGGAAGTAGGGCGAGTCGACCAGCATCGCCTCGGTCGTGCGCGAGCAGCCGGCGGTGCTCGCTGCGCTGCGATGCCCTCCACCGGCGCGCATGGCGACGGCGTTCGTCTGCCACATCCTGCTGGTGATGACGAGAACGTCGGGGTGAGCCGAGACGGCTCTCAAGCGGCCTTCAGCAGCTTGCCGGCGTCGCGGAAGGTCTTCACCTCGGCGTCCGGCTTCTTACGCCCGTCGAGGTCCTCGCCGTGGCGGTTCACCCAGATCACGGGGATCTTCGACTTGAGACAGGGCTCCACGTCCGTCGGGTAACCCGACGCGATGTGGACCCAGTTCCTCCTCAGCCCCTCGATCCGGCGAGCGCACTCCTTGAAGTGCGCGGGGTCGGGCTTGTAGCTCCGCACCTGCTGTGCGGTCACGACCAGGTCGAAGTCCACGCGGAAGTGCCGCCGCGTGGCGCCGAGCAGCTTGTCGTCGATGTTCGACAGGATCCCGAGCTCCTGCTTCTTCGAGAAGCGCTCGAGCTGCGCGTTCGTCTCCCGAAAGGGGGCCCAAGCCGGGACGCTGTTCGGCAGGAAGTTCGAGCGCGACGGCTCGAGCTCCCAGCCGAGCTCGCTCGCGACCCGCACCGCCGTGCGGCGCAGGACCTCCGCGTAGAGCTCGTACGAGCCGCGCTGGATGTCGCGCTGGATCTCCACGAAGCGGGGGATCAGCGCCTCACGGTCGATCGTGAACCCGTCCCTGTCTGCCTCCTTCTGGAACGCCTCGTACACCCCTGTCTCCCAGTCGATCAGGGTGCCGTAGCAGTCGAACGTGACGAACTTGACGTCTTTCGGTAGAGCCATGAGGAGAATCGATAGGGTCCTGCCCCCGCTGAATGCCGCCCGGCGCGGCGCTGCATAGTACCTACCCCCGATGGACCTCCTCGAATACCAGGGCAAACAGCTCTTCGCGAAGCACGGCGTGCCCGTGCCCGACGGGCGCCCCGCGACAACCGTGCCGGAGGCCGTAGAGGCCGCCGAGGAGCTCGGCTACCCGGTCGTCATCAAGGCGCAGGTCCAGATCGGCGGCCGCGGCAAGGCCGGCGGCATCAAGCTGGCGAACGACCGCGCCGACGCCGAACGGCACGCGACCGCGATCCTCGGCATGGACATCCGCGGCTTCACCGTCCACGAGCTGTACGTGGAGAGGGCCTCGGAGATCGACGAGGAGTACTACGCGGCGATCGTGTTCGACCGCTCGGTGAAGAAGCCGATGGTGATGCTCAGCCGCATGGGCGGCATGGACGTGGAGGTGGTCGCCGAGACCGACCCGGAGGCCATGCGGATGCTGCACGTGGACCCGCTGCTCGGGCTCCAGGACTTCCACGGGCGCCGGCTCGCCTTCGAGTCGGGGATCGCCCAGGACGTGATCCGGCCGGTCGGCGCGATGCTCGCGAAGCTCTACGACGTGTTCGTGCGCGAGGACGCGACGCTCGTCGAGATCAACCCGCTGCTGATCACGAAGAGCCGCGAGGTCCTGGCGCTCGACGCGAAGGTGACCGTGGACGACAACGCGCTCTTCCGCCACCCGGACGTGGCGGAGATGCGCGACCTCTCGGCGGAGGACGAGCAGGAGCGGATGGCGAAGGAGCGCGGCCTGACCTACGTGAAGCTCGACGGGAACGTGGGCATCCTCGGCAACGGCGCCGGACTCGTCATGTCGACGCTGGACGTGGTGGCGCAGGCAGGCGGCAAGCCGGCGAACTTCCTCGACGCCGGCGGCGGCTCGAAGGCCGAGGCGATCACGAGCGCGGTCGAGGTGATCCTCTCGGATGAGAAGGTGACCGCGGTCCTCTTCAACATCTTCGGCGGGATCACGCGCTGCGACGAGGTCGCGCGCGGCCTCATCGAGGCCTTCGAGCAGATCAAGCCGGACGTGCCGTTCGTGGTCCGGCTCGACGGCACGAACGACAAGGAGGGCCGCGCGCTGCTCGCCGAGGCCGACCTCCCGAACGTGCACACCGAGGAGACCATGCTCGGCGCGGCCGAGAAGGTCGTGGAGCTGGCGGGCTGATGGCGATCCTCGTCGATCGGGACACGCGCCTCGTGGTCTCCGGGATCACGGGTCGCGAGGGCACCTTCCACAGCCTGCGCAACCGCGACTACGGCACGAACGTCGTGGCCGGGGTCACGCCCGGCAAGGGCGGGCAGGACGTGGACGGCGTGCCCGTCTTCAACACCTTCCACGACGCGGTCGAGCAGACGGGCGCGAACACCGCGATGGTGTTCGTGCCGCCCCGCTTCGCCGCCGACTCGATCCTCGAGGCCGAGGACGCGGGCATCGCGCTCATCATCACCATCACGGAGGGCATCCCCGCCCATGACGAGCTGCGCGTCTACAACCACCTGGAGCGCGGGACGTCGCGGCTGGTGGGGCCGAACTGTCCCGGGATTCTGTCGCCCGGCAAGGCGAACGTCGGGATCATCCCGGCGCAGTTCTTCAAGGAGGGGAACGTCGGGCTCGTGTCGCGCTCGGGCACGCTGACCTACCAGATCGGCAACGAGCTGGCCCAGCGCGGCTTCGGGAACTCGTCGATCGTCGGGATCGGCGGCGACCCCGTACCGGGATCGAGCTTCATCGACATGCTCGAGCTGTTCGAGGCGGACCCGGAGACCGAGCTGATCGTGATGTGCGGCGAGATCGGCGGCAGCGCCGAGGAGGAGGCCGCCGACTACATCGCCGACGGCGTGTCGAAGCCGGTGCTGGCCTACATCGCCGGCTTCACCGCGCCGCCCGGCAAGACGATGGGTCATGCCGGAGCGATCGTGTCGGGCTCAAAGGGAACCGCCGCGGCGAAGGCGGAAGCGCTGGAGGCGAAGGGCGTCCGCGTCGGACGCAACCCGACGCAGGTGTCCGAGATAGCGGTGGAGATCCTCGGGACGCGGGTGTAGCGCGGGCGTTTACGGCGGCGGTGAAGGAGCTGCTCGCCGCCGACCGTCCTGTTCTACGTACCGTATAGGTCACCTGGGCAGGACAGTCGATGTCCTCGGTGCTTCGTCGGTATCGTGGCGCCCGTGGCTGAGCTCACCAACATCTCGCTTGCGCGCGGCGCTCCTTCGCTCGACATCATCGACGTCGACGGCCTGCACGCGGCGGCGCAGAGCGCGTTCGACCGCGACCCCGCGGGCACGTTCGCGTACGGCACCTCGGCGGGCTATCCGCACCTGCTCGAGTGGATCGCCGCGAAGCACGACGTGGCGCCCGACCGGATCGTCGCCACGAACGGCTCGATGCAGGCCGACGCGTTCCTGTTCCAGCAGCTGGTGGAGCCGGGCGACGTCGTCGTCGTGGAGGCGCCCACCTACGACCGCACGCTGCTCGCGCTGCGCCAGCTCGGCGCCGAGATCCTGGCGATACCGCTCGAGGCCGACGGCGTCGACGTGGACGCGCTCGAGCTGGCGCTCCGGGAGGGGGCGCGCCCGACGCTCGCGCACATCATCCCCAACTTCCAGAACCCGGCCGGGTGCACGCTGTCGCTCGAGAAGCGGCGCAAGCTGGTGGCGCTGGCGGCCGAATACGGCTTCACGCTCTTCGAGGACGACCCGTACGTCGAGCTCCGCTTCGAGGGCGAGCCGCTGCCCACGATGCTGTCGATGGACGAGGCGGACCGGGTCGTGTACGCGTCCTCGTTCTCGAAGACGGTCTGTCCGGGGATCCGGGTGGGCTACCTGGTCGGCCCGGCGGGCATGATCGGCGCAATCCGCAAGGTCGCCACCAACACCTACATCTCGCCGAACATGGTCGCCCAGTCGATCGTCGCCGAGTTCTGCCACTCGGGCGCGATCGAGCGGTCGATCGCGACGGTGAAGGAGGCGCTTCGCGAGCGCCGTGACGCTACCGCCGACGCCCTCGAGCGCCACATCCCCGACGCGGTCTTCGTCAAGCCGCAGGGCGGCTACTTCCTCTGGGTGGACCTGCCGGAAGGGAGCGACGTCGCCGCGCTCGAGGCAGGCGCTCAGGATCGCGGCGTCGTCTTCGTCAAGGGCACCGACTTCCTGATCGAGGGCGGGGAGAGCTCGCTTCGCATCGCCTACTCCGCCGTGCCGCCCGACCAGATCGAGGAGGGCATCGCGCGCGTGGCCGATGCCTACCGCGAGCTGGCCGGCGCGACTGCGTGAGCGGACTGGAGCTCCGGCGGGAACGCGACGTCGGGGCGCTGTTCCGCGACTCGCTGGCGGTCTTCGGCCGCCACGCTCTGCTCTTCATCGCGCTCTCGGCGGCGGTGGCGATCCCCGCCGAGCTGATCGTGGAGGGCGTGGGGCTCGAGATGCTCACCGGCTCATACGACGACTCGCCCCCGCTCGCGGAGATGGCGATCCCGGCACTAGTGAAGTTCCTCGTAGTGACGCCGATCATCGCGGCGATCTGCATCTACGCCCTCCACCAGATAGCCGCGGGCGAGCGCCCGTCGGCGGGCCAGGTGTTCGTCGCCGGGTTCGAGGCCTTCTCGCCGCTGTTCGCGGCCGTCGCGCTCGCCGTAGCGGGGATCGTGCTGGGCTTCGCGGCGCTGATCGTCCCGGGCATCTACCTGACCGTGCGCTGGTACTTCGTGCCGCAGGCCGTGGTCATCGAGGGAGCGCGCGGCCCGCTCGCCCTGTCGCGGTCGGGCCTGCTCGTCGAGGGCTTCTGGTGGCGGACCTTCGGGCTGGTGGTGCTGGCGAACATCGCGATCGCGATCCCCGCCTTCATCCTCCTGACGCCGTTCGCCGGGATCGCGGAGTCCACCGACCGCGCCGTATGGGCGCTGGTGGGCTCGGCCGTCACGACGTCCATCACGACCCCGTTCGTGGCGCTCTACTCGACGCTCATCTACTACGACCTGCTGGCGCGGCGCGCCGGGATCGGCGCCTGACTCCGCCCCGGCATGCGTGCTAGCCCCAATGCGGGCGAGCCCGGCCTCTGAGACGATCGGCTCATGCGGCAGACGGTTCTGATCGTCGACGACCACGATGCGTTCCGTGAGTCGGCGTCGGCGCTGTTGGAGGCCGAGGGCTTCGCGGTAGTCGGCGAGGCCGCCGACGGCGGCGCGGCGCTCAGCGAAGCCGAGCGCCTGCGGCCCGAAATCGTGCTGCTCGACATCCAGCTGCCGGACCTCGACGGCTTCGCCGTGGCGGAGCGGCTGGCGGACGTGGAGGAGCCGCCGCGCGTCGTGCTCATCTCCAGCCGCGACGCGAGGTCGTACGGCCCGCGCCTCGAGGCGACGCCCGCGCGCGGCTTCATCTCCAAGCGAGAGCTCTCGGGCGCCGCAATCGCGGCGCTCGTCGGCTGACCGGCCATGCCGAAGCTCCGGCTGCTCCTGTGGCCGGCCGGAGCGGCGCTCGGCGTCGCGGCGGAGCTCCACTACTTCGGCTGGAGCGAGCCCGGCGACTGGCTGCCTGACGTCGCGGTCGGCTGGGCGCTGATCGCCTGCGGGCTCGTCGCATGGTCGCGACGCCCGGACAGCCTCAGCGGAATCCTCATGACCGCGACCGGGTTCTGCTGGTTCGCCGCGAACTTCAGCTCGCAGGCGCTGTACCTCCACCGCGGTCCGCTCGTGCACCTCGTCCTGTCGTATCCGACCGGGCGGCTCGGCGGCCGGGTCGAGCGCGCAACGGTCGCCGGCGGGTACGCGCTGGCGGTCATTCCCGCCGTCTGGAGCGGCGAGATCGCGACCTTCGCGCTCGCGGCGATCGGCGTCGCCGTCGCTGCGCGGAGCCACTCACGCGCCGTCGGACCCGTGCGCCGGCTGCGCCTGGCCGCGCTCCAGGCCACGGGCTTCCTCGCGGCCATCCTGACCGCCACCGCGGCGATCAGGCTCGCGTTCCCGAACCAGGAGGCCACGGACGCGACGCTGCTGATGTACGAGGGCGCGCTGTGCACGCTGGCGCTCGCCCTGCTCGTGGCGCTCGTCCGGGAGCCCTGGGCGCACGCCCGCGTGACCGACCTGGTGGTCGAGCTCGGCGAGGTGCGATCGGGAACGCTGCGCGACGGCCTGGCGCGCGCGCTCGGCGATCCCACGCTCGAGGTCGGCTACCGGCTGTCCGCGACGGGCGACTACGTCGACGCCGCGGGGCACCGCCTCGACGTGTCCTCGCCCGGCCCCGACCGGCGCGTGACTCCGATCGAGCTCGACGGCCAGCCGGTCGCTGCGCTCGTCCACGACCCCGCAGTCCTGGAGGACCGCGGCCTGCTCGACGCGGTGGCAGCGGCAGCGCGGCTCGCCGCCGCGAACGCGCGGCTCCAGGCCGAGGTTCGCGCTCAGCTGGCAGAGCTGAGCGCGTCGCGGCTGCGGCTCGTTCAGGCCGGCGACGAGGAGCGCCGCCGCCTCGAGCAGCGACTCCACGAGAGCGCCGAGCGCCGCCTCGCGGAGCTCGCCCGCGAGCTCGAGGGGGCTCGGGGCCGGTCCGACCGGATTCGCCGCGCCGAGGAGCAGCTCGCGCTGACGCTCGAAGAGCTCCGCGAGCTGGCCGCAGGCCTCCACCCACGCCTGCTCGGCGAGCGGGGGCTCGCAGGTGCGCTCGCGGCCCTCGGCGAGCGGAGCCCGGTGCCAGTCGACGTCGCGGCACCAGGAGCACCGCTCCCCGAGGAGATCGAAGCGGCGGCCTACTTCGTGTGCTCGGAGGCGCTCGCCAACGTCGCCAAGTACGCATCGGCGTCGCACGCCGCGGTGTCCGTCAGGGCAGAGGACGGTCGCGTGCTCGTCGAGGTGGCCGACGACGGCCGCGGCGGCGCCGTGGTCGGCCGCGGGTCCGGGCTGAGGGGTCTCGCCGACCGGGTCGAGGCGCTCGGCGGGACGCTCCGCCTCGACAGCCCGGCGGGAGCCGGCACCCGCCTCACGGTGGAGCTGCCGCTCCGCGGCGACGACCGCTGAGCTTCCTCAGGGCGCCTCCGGCACCGGCGCGCCACATCATTCTCGGCGCGCAAGTTGTGGCTGGCAACAGTCCGCGCGCGCCGTGTCGCTGAGACAATCGGCCAGATGGCGCCCAGGCTGGCCATTCCGGCGCTTGCGATCGCGTGCGCGATCACGGCGGTCCTTGCCGCGGACTTCACGACCGGCAGCGGTCTCACGAGCTATGCCGGCGCGTCCGGGGCCGCCGGCGCCGCGGATGTCCTGGCCGGGCTCGGCCTGGTGCTCTCCGGCGCGCTCGCGTGGGCGGGGGCGCGGACTCGTTCGCTGGGGCTCCTCGCGATGCTGGCGGGCCTGGCGTGGCTCGCGCCGGACTGGGAGGGTTGGGTCGGGGCAGCGTCGCTCGTTCGCAGCGCCGGCGCGGCGGCAACGCCCTTCCTCCTGCCCATCCTCTTCCACCTGTCGCTCGCGCTCCCGTCGGGACGGATCGGGACGCGGGCAGGTCGGGTCGCGGTCGCCGCCGTCTACGCGAGCGCCGTGGTCGTGAGCGTCGGAAGCGCTCTCTTCCGCGACCCGTTCCTCGACCCCTACTGCTGGCGGACGTGCTCCGGCAACGCGTTCCTCGTGCATGCGGACCCCGGGCTCGCAGGCGCGCTCGGCGACGTCTGGACGAGGGCCGCATTGGTCATCGGCGCCGCCGTGGTCGCGATCGGGGTGCGGCGACTCGTCCGTGCGACGGCGCCGGCGCGCCGCGTCCTCCTACCCACGCTGGTTCCGCTGGTGCTTGCGGCGGCGGGCGAGGCCGCCTACGCGGTGGCGCTCCTGCGCACCCCGCTCGAGGACCCCGAGCGCGCCGGGTTCGCGGCGATCTTCCTCGTCCGCTCCCTGTCGGCCTCCGGGCTCGGCCTCGGCATGGCATGGACCGTCGTGAACA
>WNGA01006409.1_pt1 | contig 16775 bp, 16 predicted proteins | sample 5400061 | NCBI WGS metagenome assembly WNGA01 (sample SAMN13153366, study PRJNA577476) | soil metagenome | isolation source: 100 cm soil or saprolite under grassland replicate 2 | place: USA:California | collected 2016-06-15 | reverse complement strand
TGATCCCCAGGTCCTCGGTGATGGCCTTGCCACCGGTCAGGGTCGCGAGGTCCTCCAGCATGGCTTTGCGGCGGTCGCCGAATCCGGGCGCCTTCACGGCCGCGCAGTGCAGCGAGCCACGGAGCTTGTTGACCACCAAGGTGGCCAGGGCCTCCCCCTCCACGTCCTCGGCGACGATCAGCAACGGCTTGCCCGCGTGGGCCACCTGTTCCAGCAGCGGCAGCATGTCCTTCATCACGCTCAACTTCTTCTCGTAGATCAGGATCAGCGTATCCTCGAGCACGCACTCCATCCGCTCGGCATCAGTCACGAAGTAGGGGGAGAGGTAGCCGCGGTCGAACTGCATGCCCTCGACCACGTCCAGCGCGGTCTCGGCCGACTTCGACTCCTCGACGGTGATGACCCCGTCCTTGCCCACCTTTTCCATCGCCTCGGCAACCAGGTCGCCGATGGTCTTGTCGTTGTTGGAGGCAATGGAGGCGACCTGGGCGATCTCCTTCTTGTCCTTCGTGGACTTCGACATTTTTCTCAACTCAGTCACGACGACCTCGACGGCCTTGTCGATGCCGCGCTTGAGCCCCATGGGATTGGCGCCGGCCGTGACGTTCTTCAGGCCCTCGCGGACAATGGCCTGGGCCAGCACCGTCGCGGTGGTGGTCCCGTCACCCGCGATGTCGGAGGTCTTGGAGGCCACCTCCTTGAGCATCTGGGCCCCTACGTTCTCGTAGTGGTTCTGCAGGTCGATTTCCTTGGCAACCGTCACCCCGTCCTTCGTGATGGTCGGGCTGCCGTACTTCTTGTCGATGACCACGTTGCGCCCCTTCGGGCCCATGGTGGCCTTGACGGCCGACGCCATGATGTTCACCCCGCGGAGCAGGGCGGCGCGGGCCTCGTCACTGAACAGGACTTGCTTTGCCATGCTGGATCTCCTCATCGATCGTGCGATGGAATTGACCGGCCCTCAGGGCCCGGTCGGGTTGGTAGCGTCGGTCCGCTTACTCGAGGATCGCGAGCACGTCCTCTTCCTTCATGATCAGGTACTCCTCGTCGTCGATCTTCACCTCGGAGCCCGAATACTTGCCGAACAGGATGCGGTCGTGGGCCTTCACGTCGAGCGACACCTTCTTGCCGTCCTCCATCACCTTGCCGTTCCCCACCGCGATGACCGTGCCCTCCTGGGGCTTTTCCTTGGCCGTGTCGGGAATGATGATGCCGCGCTTCTTGGTTTCCTTCTCTTCCTCGCGCCGGACAAGGATCCGGTCATGCAGCGGACGAATCTTCATGGTCAGCTCGCCTCCCGATTGTGAGATGTCGGACTTCGTGGCTGCTTCCGGTCAGCGGGGTCTTAGCACTCGCCGGCTTCGAGTGCTAATATAGTCGAGCGTCCTGCCGAAGTCAACAAGGGATATATCAAATCAAACCAGGTAGTTATACTCGCCATACCGAGCGCGCGTGGACGCCTCACCCGTGCTGACCGTGACCGTTGAACGCGAAGAGCTCAGGACGCATCACCCTCCGCGCCCACCGCGCCCCGGGGGTGGGTTGACCAGGGTAGCGCGGGCGAACCAGCCTTCCACGACCCGCCGTCGTCGGTGGGCAGACGCAGAACCCAGCTTTAGTAGTGTCCGATTTCGACCAACCTGCCGACCTGGAATTACCCGACAACGTCGACGATGACGTGGTCATGACTCGAACGCAGGATTCAGACCGTAACCTCGAACCGGAACATCAGTGACTTGTTCGCCTGCAAGTAACTGCGGGCACCCGCAACCAGCAACAACTAGGCATTAGCGAACGCAGGAGCCGCCAACCCTTTGCTTTACCCAGGAATTACCCAGGAAGTCGCTTCGTGGGCTTGGCTCTGCTCAGATTGCGCTGGAATGCGCTGAAGTGTGCCTGAGTTCATGGCTCCCAGTCCGTCGCGCGAGCTACGGCTTCTTGCGAATCTCGTCCCTCGTGACCGTCGTGATCCGATCACGGTAGTCGACACCAGTCGCCCACTTCACCCTGTACCGGCCGCCGCCCAGGACCGTAATGATCTCACCCTCGACGTACTCCGCTCGACCGTACCACGGGCGACCGCCTCATGCGCCGTGCGCGGCCCGAGTTCGCAACAGAACCCGTCAAAGAGACTGAGCCAGTGGATGCACGAGTCTAGTGTCGGAGCCCCTGCTCTGCCGCTCTGGTCCTGAATGGGTTCATCCACACGTCCACGGGGCGTCAGCCGGTCCGCTCGATGCCATCGTTCAACGGAAGCAGCTCGAACACAGGATAGTGCCCTGCTAGGTCGACAAACGCCTACGCGGCTCAACGAGGCACCGAAGTGATAGTAGTCCGTGCCATCGACAACAACGAATCTGTCATGAAACGCGCTAGAGGTGCGGATAGCCAGCCCACCATACTGTTTGTTGTATGCGGTTGCCGCCGTCTTTACCTTTGACGCAGCCTCAGTGCTCGTCAGGATCCTGGCCTCAACCCTCCTCTCAATGGTAGCCAAAAGATCGAGGAGCCTCTCATCCACATAGCCGTCGACGATCTCGATGGTCTTCTGAGACTGCTGCACAATCCCCGCAATCCGCCTGAACGCATCGAAGTACTCTCCTGCGAAAAAGACACCCTCCTTACTCAGCGTCATCGCGGGCAGTTCGACGGTCCCGGGTTCTGCAAGTTCAGCTTTCAGAAGTGAAAGCTTCGCCACCAAGGCCGTATGACTGCCCCCTCCGAGTAGGCCCGTCATCTGGGCGAGGGCCTCGCTTGCCGGAAAGGCTCGCTGCGCTCGGGACAGGAGGCCTTCGAAGGTGGTGCCTGCGCCGCGTATCGGCGCATCGGGATGCCTTAGGGCCAACGGCTTGACGTTCTCCAGAAATTCGATCACGGCACGCCTGGTTGTGTCTTGCTCCGTGCTCATCGCGCCCGCACCTACCTAGGTCAGCTGGTTGGTCCTATCCATCGCCAAGTGCGCCCGAGTGCGCTGGAATGATCCGGAGTGAGCCCGAGTTGGGCACAAATCTGGGCACAAAGTCAATTCGGGGGAAATTCGGTGTGCGCCAACTTGCTGAAAAAAATGGTGGGCAGGGACGGGATTGAACCGCCGACACCAGGATTTTCAGTTCTCAACCTCAACCGACCGCAGCGCTCACCTTCTCAACTAGTTGCGCTCTCAACGGCGCGCGCGCCTTGGGGCGCTTAGTTGCGGCCAGGTGCGGCCTGTCGCGGGATGTGAGTGACATTCCCGGTGACAGCAATCCAGCCCAGGGAGCGGAGATGACATAAAGGCCACGGGACGAAGCCCGGCGACGAGTGTTAGAGTGCTTCCGGGATGGGCAGTCAGTTGCTTGCCCGCTTGGGGAACAGGCGCGATCAGCGAGTATCCGTGCCACGAGAGTCCTAGGTCACCGATGGCACCGAGGACGGGGGACATAGACATGTTCAATCCAACCGAAGTAGTGATCGACGCGTTCGTGGAGGAGTTGAAGCAAGCCTATATCGGCACCTACACCAACCTCGAGCCGGACTACCCGGGCATAATCGCGTATGTCGGCCATATGGCGCTCGAGCTGATTGCCAACAGCGATGCACCGTACCACGACCTGAGCCACACGATCTGTGTCACGCTAGTGGGCCAAGAGGTGATCAAGGGCAAGCATTTGCGACAGGGCGGGGTGAGCCCGCGCGATTGGCTCCACTTCATCATTTCCCTTCTTTGTCATGACATCGGCTATGTCCGCGGGATTTGCAGTCACGACGGGGGCGGTAGGTATGCCGTCAATGCCAACGCGGAGACGATCGCTCTCCCGCCAGGTGGGACCGACGCCTCGCTCACGCCTTATCATATTGAGCGTGGCAAGCTGTTCGTGCGCGAGCGTTTCTCGAAAAATCGAACCATCGATGTCGACATCGTCAGCGCGAACATCGAGTACACGCGGTTTCCGGTGCCGGCGGATAACGAGCGGAGGGCCGAATCCGAATACCCGGCATTGCTACGGGCGTCGGACCTCATCGGGCAATTGGCCGACCCAAACTACATGCGGAAAGGAACGGCCCTCTTCATGGAATTCGCTGAAACCGGCGTGACCGACAAGCTCGGCTACAAGACGGCCGCCGAATTGCGTGCCGCGTATCCCACGTTCTTCTGGACGACGGTGAGTCCCTACATTGGTGAGGCACTCAGCAATCTTCGTATGACGCAAGAAGGCAAGCAGTGGGTGGCGAATCTCTACTCCCACATCTTCGCCGAAGAGCATCATCTTCCAGCGATGGGCGCCGAGCGGGGGCCAAGCTGAGTCCGCGACGAAGGAAGATGGAGCGAAGCTTGCGCTGACCACGTGCCAAGAGGTAACGCCTCACTAGCCCCCTCCGACACGGTTCGCAGCGCCGTACCATTCACACGGCGCTAGGCTCCAGACGTCCGCTTTCGCAACTCCCGGGTCGCGCGGGAGCAAGGACGTGCTGGATTGCACCCGCGAGAGCCACGATGTGGCACACGCAAGCGCCCGCAGGATCTTTTCGTGGGTCATAGAGCCAGCATGTCACGGAATGGCCCGCGTTCTGTACGCCGAACTCCTGGAGTGTGCCGCCTTTAGCTCGCGCCGCGCACACGGAATCCCTCGCGCTCAGCGGCCGCGGCCTGGGGCTCGTCGAAGGTGACGAACTCCAGCGCGGCGGGATCGGCGGCGGCGACGACGAGAGCCGCGCCGATCTGCAGCGCGTCGGCAGCCCTGATCGCATGGGTGTCCACCACGCGCTCCGCGTGCCGCCGAACGACCTCCACCGCGGTCACCTCGGACCAGCGCGGCCAGGCCGCCAGGATCTCCCGCTTGGCCCCCAGGAGCCGCCGCGCGGCGGTTGGCTCCGCGCGCCGGCGGCGCGCCAGTGCTGACAGCAGCTCGACGCGGGTCAGGGTCCAGACCACGACGGCGGGATCGTCACGGAGCAGACGCTCCGCCAGCGCGGTGCCGCGCTCGGCCACGACCAGCGGGATGAGGGCGGACGTGTCCCAGAACCTCACCACCCCGCCCCGCGCTCGGCCAGCAGGTCCTTGAGCACGCTGCCCCGCAGGCGGGGAGGCTTGCGCTTCCCGAGCCATTCGGGGAGACCCCCAGACCCGCGCCGGATCAGGCCCCGCCGCTCTAGCCGCGCCAGCCGCCCGTCGTGGCCGCGGGAACCCCCTGTCGGCCGCGCGAGGGGAACGATCTGCGCGACGGGCTGATCCCGGTCCAGCACCAGCACAGACTCTCCGCTCCGGACGTGATCGAGGTAGCGGGACAGGTGGTTCTTGAGCTCGGCGATCTTGGCCTTCTTCATATGGCCATGTTAGCCATGTTGGGAGAGACGGTCAAGGGTCACGGCAGGGACCCCACCCCGGCTTCCTCCTGGTTGCGGGATCGGGCCTCCCCGGGCGATCGACCCATCTTCCCCTCAGTGACATGTCCGGTGACCAGGCGGAAAGAGCGAGAGAGTGGTGGGCAGGGACGGGATTGAACCGCCGACACCAGGATTTTCAGTCCTGTGCTCTACCAACTGAGCTACCTGCCCACCACGAAGTAGCGAGGATACCAGACGGGGCGGCGTGTGTCCATGGAACGGCCCCAGAATAGCCCCCTCACCCTGTCCTCTCCCCCGGTGGGGGAGAGGGAACTACTTATCGAGGAGGTCGGCGCCGGTGTCGGACTCGAAGATGATCTCGTCGTCTTCGTTGACGGTGAAGGATTCGGTCAGCACGAAGGGCACCTCGTGCTGGACGAGGAAGCGGGTGAGCCGCGCCACGGCGAGCGGGTGGGCGTCGAGGTGGAAGGACAGCGCGAGGTCGCCGATCTCGTCGATGGCGAAGAAGGCCCAGTCGCCGACGACGAGGGCCTCCATGTCGTCCTCGAACGTGACGCCGCCCTCGAACTCCTCGGAGCCCTGCGCCAGGTCGTGGAGCTGCTGGAGCTTGGCGCGACGGTCGGCTTCGCTTAGAGGCATTGGGCCATCACCGTTAACAACATCGCCCCCTCACCCTGCCCTCTCCCCCGGTGGGGGAGAGGGAAATGGGGTTGACTGCTCTCCAACCTCGCCCCCTCACCCTGCCCTCTCCCCCGGTGGGGCAGAGGGAAATGGGGTTGACTGCTCTCCAACCTCGCCCCCTCACCCTGCCCTCTCCCCCGGTGAGGGAGAGGGAAATGGGGTTGACTGCTCTCCAACCTCGCCCCCTCACCCTGCCCTCTCCCCCGGTGGGGCAGAGGGAAATGGGGTTGACTGCTCTCCTAGAAACCACTCCAAGCGCCGTCGGCGGCCATGGCGCCGAGCGCTTTTTCGTAGGCGGCGAGGGTCTTGGCCACGTCTTCGGCGGAGTGGACGGCGGAGAGCCAGCCATGGTAGGAGGAGCAGTCCACGCCGTTGTTGAGGAGCGCGCAGCGGAGCATCTGATAGAGGTCGCCGCGGCGCGGCTTGTCGAAGCCGGCGAGCCCGGGGCGCCCCTCGAAGGACACGTGGAAGATGGACGACTCGCCGAAGCAGGTGCCCGGCGCGCCCACGCGCTTCATCACGTCCGCGATGCCCGAGCGCAGCTCGTCGGCCACCTTGTTGGCACGGGCGTGCAGCCCGCCGTCGGCCACCAGCTCGAGCGTGGCGATGGCGGCGGCAGCGCAGACGGGGTTGGAGTTGAACGTGCCGTTTTGCGCCACGCGCTCGACGCGGTCCCAGACGGGGTCGCCGCGGTGGGCCATGGTCGCCATGAGCGGCTTCTTGCCGCAGACGGCGGCGCCGGGGAGCCCGCCCGCGACGATCTTGGCCAGCGTCGTCACGTCGGGCGTGACGCCGAAGTACTGCTGGGCGCCGCCCGGGGCGTAGCGGAAGCCCGTGATGACCTCGTCGAAGATCAGGACCACGTTGTTGCGCTGGGTCAGCGCGCGTAATTCCTGAAGGTAGCCGGGGATGGTCGGCGTCGTGCCCGACTGCCCGCCCGCGGGCTCGAGGATGACCGCCGCGACGTCGCCGCGCTGGACGAGCCCCTCCACGGCCTTGATGTCGTTGGGCGGGCAGAGCAGGAGCTGGTCGAGGATCTGCGACGGCACGCCCGCGGACATCGGCACGTCGAAGGGCGGGTTGACCGCGGCCACGACGCCGTCGGCCCAGCCGTGGAAGTGGCCGTGGAGCTTCACCACCTTGGGATGACCCGTGTAGGCGCGCGCGATGCGCAATGCGAGATGCGTCGCCTCGGTGCCCGACATGGTGAACCGCACCATCTCGGCCGAGGGCACGAGCTTGCAGATGAGCTCGGCCCAGCGGATCTCGAGCTCGTGGCAGGCGCCGAAGTGCGTGCCCCGCGGGGCCTGCTCCTGGATGGCCTTGACGACGATCGGGTGGCAGTGACCCAGGAAGAGCGCGCCGTGGCCCATCCAGTAGTCCACGTACTCGTGGCCGTCCACGTCCCACTTGTGGGAGCCCTGGGCGCGGTCGACGTAGATCGGAAAGGGCTTGAGGTGGCGGCTGTCGTGGGTGATGCCGCCGGCAATCACGCCGCGCGCCCGCTCGTAGAGCGCCGCGGATTTCGGGTGCATCGCGCGGTAGGTGTCGAGGATCTTGGACGGCTTCGCGGGCTGGGTCATCGGGGTGTGCCTCCGTGGGGTGTCGAATGCTGGATCAGTCGCAACAACTCTACCATGCCCGCGTGCGCCTCCAAAGGGAGCGCGTCCACCGTCGCCTCACGCTTGCGCGTGATGCCGTCCACCGCGCCGGCGCGCACGCAGGCGTGCACCATGCGCCGCTCGTCCTCCGCGGTGTGCAGCAAGGGGCGCTTCGAGAGGCGCGCGAGCTCGACGACGACGCCGTAGGCGCCCCAGTTCGACACGCCGGCGACGACCACGTGCCGCGCGGGGACGACGGAGGCAACCTTGCTGACGCGCTCCCCCGCGCGGGCCAGGCGCGCGCGCAAGGCGCCCATGCCGATCTCGTTGCCGCCGTCGCCGACAGCCACCGTCACGACCCGCCGCGGGGCCTGGAGGAACAATTCGTCGAGCGAAGCGTTCCACTCGCCGACGGACTCGCCGCGCATGCTCAGGTAGTCGCCGCCGCGCGTGCGACCCGGGCGCTCGATGGAGACGAGGTGGGTCGGCGCGTGCTCGGCCAGCAGCCGTCGCGCCGTGAGCGCGGCGTCGCCGGCGGCGTGAAAGGTCAGGATCTGGGTGGGCTCCCCGAGCACTTCGAGCGCGGCCTGGAGCGGCGGCAGTGACGCGGCGTCGGTGATGTACGTGACCGCGGCGCCGAGAGCACGGAGCGCCCGTCCCAGCGAGGCCGTGCCCGGCGGGCCGTCGGTCTCGGGCAGTCCCGGGCCGAGGGAAAAGCCCGTGGTCAGGAGCACGCGCTTGGCGCGCCGGAGCGCGAGAGCCGCGCGCGCCGCGCCGCCCGGCACGAAGAACTGCGCGATGCCCCGGCCGCCCGGGTCGAAGGCCAGGAGCCTGTCAACCATCCGCTACGGGCATCCGCTACGGGCATCCGCTACGGGCATCCGCTACGGGCGCGGGCCAGCGGGCTGGGCGGGTTTTGGCGCTGCGGGCGCCGTCGGAGGCACGGGCGCCTTCGGAGGCGCGGGGGCCGGAGCGGGCGCGGCGCCGGCTGCGGGGGCCCGAGGCAGGGGCTGAGGCACCGTGAAGGTCATGGTCTCCGCCCAGAGAGTCTGCTTGTCGAAGACGACGACGAGTCCCGCCTCGTAGACCATCGTGGGAAAACCGCTCGATTCGCCGGCCGCCGAGGGCACCCCCCAGCCGTCGACGATGGTCTGGATGGCAAAGATGGTCGGCTTGGGCTCGATCGTGAAGACGCGCACCAGATTCGGCTTGTATCCGTCGGGCTTGAGGATGCCGAAGTCCACCACCATCCGGTTTATTCCCGCCGGTGCCTTCGCGGCCTCGTAGATCCAGGTCGTGGTGTCGTAGGTCTCGACCTTCTGCTTGGTCTCCTTCGACGGCGCGCCGTAGCGCTCGCGCACCTGCTCGAGAGTCGTCTCGCCGGGCTCGATGCCTCCCCAGCTGGCCGCGGATGCCGCCGCAGGCAGCGCCAGCGCCAACCCCAGAACGGTCGCGATCAATCGAATGGACCACATATCCTTAATATCCCACAGCCGCGCCGTCCCCGCGCGGGTCCGCGCCCCCACGCAGGACGCCGTCCTTTAATATGGCGACGGCGTGGGCCTGCCCCTCCTGGGTGAACCAGTCCGACACGGGCAGGATATTGTGCCCGCGGCCCACCAGGGCATGGAGCACGGGGACGGGCACGCGGCTCTCCAGCCGTACCAGGTCCTGCGCATCGCTCGGATCGAGGCGTCCCATGAAGAAGCGCGGCCGCTCGATCGCCTCCTGGATCTCCACGCCGAAGTCGAGCGCGTTGGTGAGGATCTGGGTGTGGAACATCGCCTGCCCATCCCCGCCCATGTTGGCGAGCCCCAGCACGGGGCGCTCATCGCGCGTCACGATGCTGGCGATCAGCGTGTGGAAGGGCTGCTTGCGAGGCCCGAAGCAGTTCGGGTGCTCGGGATTCGTGTTGAAGTAGGCGCCCCGGTTCTGGAGCACGACGCCGGTGCCGGGCGCCACCACGCCGGACCCGAAGCCTTTGTAGATGCTCTGGATCACCGAGAGGAGATTGCCGCGCCCGTCGGCGATGACGAAGCCCGTCGTGTCGCCGTCGACCTCGCCCGCCTCGTAGCGCTGCGCCTCGTCCGGATCGAACAGCGCGCGCCGGCGCGCGGCGTAGGCCTTGTCGAGAAGCGCCTCGACGGGCACGCGGGAGGCGGCCGGATCGGCGACCCAGCGGTCGCGATCGGCGTAGGCGAGCTTGGTCATCTCGAGGAGCAGGTGGAGGTGCTCGACGGAGTGGATCGGGTGCGCCCTCACGTCGAAGCCCTCGAGGAGGTTCAGCGTGAGAAGCGTGGCGATGCCCTGTGTCGGCGGCGGCGTCTCCCACACCGTGTAGCCGCGATAGGTGGTGCTGATGGGCTCTCCCCACTCGCCCGTGTGCGCCGCGAGATCATCGGCGGTGAGGAAGCCGTCGCGCTCGAGGCGCTTCGCGATCGCCTGCCCCACACGGCCGCGGTAGAAGAGATCGGGGTCGTCTCCCAGCTCGCCGAGGGTGCGCGCGAGATCGGGCTGGCGGAAGATGTCGCCCGGGTCGGGAAAGGCGCCGCCGGGGATGAAGACACGATGCCACTCGGGGTCGTCGAACAGCACGGAGCGCTCGCGGATGGCCTGGCACACGATCAGCGTCAGCGGAAATCCGTCGGCGGCATAGTGGACGGCGGGCGCCAGGAGGCTCTTGAGCGGGCGCGTGCCGAAGCGCTCGAGGAGCATGGACCACGCGCGCGTCGCACCGGGCACCGACACCGCGCCGGGGCCCAGCGGCGGGACGGCGGCAAGCCCGCGGCGCCCGAGCTCCTTGAGCCCCGCCCGCGAGCCCGAGCGTCCCGCACCGTTCAGGAAGTGGACGCGCCGGCTCTCCGCCTCCCCGCGTGTTGCCTCATAGTAGAGGCAGAAGAAGTCGCCGCCCAGGCCGCAGTAGTTGGGCTGCGTCACGCCCAGCACGGCATTGGTGGCGATGGCGGCGTCCACCACGTTGCCGCCCGACTTGAGCACCTCCACACCCGCAAGCGACGCAAGCGGGTGGCACGAGGCCACCATCCCCTCGCGCGCCATGGGCGCCTGCCGGTGCGCATACCCAATCTGCGGCATCAGACGGCTCTCCTCGCGGACAGTCGCCCACCCTCACCCCAACCCTCTCCCTCACCGAGGGAGAGGGAGCCGTTTCGATCCCCTCGCCCCCGGAGGGGGAGAGGGTCAGGGTGAGGGGGAGTGCAGAACGCGAGAAATGACCTCATCAATTGCTCACGCCGAAGATGCGCGTGATCTCGTCCTGCGGGAAGCTCGGCATGGGGCGCGGGTGGCCGCCCGACACGAGCGCCACGCCGTCCGAAGGGGGCGTGACGCGGCCGATGGCGGCGCAGTCGACACCGGCGGCGCGGCAGGCGCTCGTCACGGCATCGACATCTCCGGGCGCCACGCACATCAGAAGCGAGCCCGATGCGATCGTGCCGATCGGGTCGAGGCCAAACGCCTCGCAGAGCCGGCGCCCTTCGGGCAGGACCGGCACGCGCTCGCGGTCGATGCGAAGCCCCACGCCGGCCGCCTGCGCCAGCTCCCAGCAGGCGGTGGCGAGCCCGCCCTCAGTCGGATCGTGCATGGCGTGGACGCGCGCCGCCCCGCAGGCAGCGCGCGCCTCGGGCACCACGCTGATGCCCGGGCGGCGGAGAAAGCCGCGCGCGCGATCCACGGTCTCCGCGGCCACGCCGCGGCGGAGCGCCTCGTCCCGGCGCTCGCGCGCAATGATCGACGCGCCTTCGAGCGGCACGCCCTTGGTCAGGAGCACGGCGTCGCCGACCTGCGCGCCGCCCGTCGTCACGAGGCGATCCTTGTCCACCTCGCCCAGCATGGCGCCGACGACGATGGGGCGCGGCAAGCCGGCCGTCACCTCCGTGTGGCCGCCCACGAGGGACACACCGACAGCGGCGCACGCCTCCGCCACCTCGGCGAAGAGCTGCTCCACCTGCGCCTCCTGGCTCTTGCCCTCGGGCAGGAGAACAGTGGCCATGAACCAACGTGGCGATGCGCCGCGCACGGCCAGGTCGTTGGCGTTGACGTGCAGCGCGTACCAGCCCATCTCGTCGGTGGCGAAGGTGATGGGATCGGTCGTGGCGACGAGATAGCGGTCGCCCATGTCGAGGACGGCGGCATCCTCGCCCACCTGTGGTCCCACGACGACGCGCGGGTCGGCCGGCACGTACTTGGCGAAGAGTCGCTGGAGCAGCTCGGCGGGGAGCTTGCCCACGGGGAAAAACGGCATGGCCTGCGTAGTATAGCGCGGGCGCTCTCAGGTATGATACGGCCCGGTGGCGAATCCCCTCCTCGAGTGCGTCCCGAACGTGAGCGAAGGGCGCGACGCGCGCGCCGTGGAGGCCATTGCCGACGCGGTGCGCGCCATCACCGGCGCACGGCTCGCCGATGTCCACGCCGACCCCGACCACAACCGCTCGGTCTTCACCTTCCTGGGATCGCCGTCCGCTGTCGAGGAGGCGGCGCTGGCGGTGGCCTCTGCGGTGCTCACGCGCGTGGACATGCGAGAGCACCACGGCATCCACCCACGCATCGGCGCGCTCGACCTCCTGCCCTTCGTCCCGCTGCGCGATGTCACCATGGACGAGGCCGTCGCCGTCGCGCGGCGCGTGGGCGAGCGGCTCGGCGGGGAGCACGGCGTGCCCGTCTATTTCTACGGCGCCGCGGCGACGCGCCCCGAGCGGCGCGCGATTCGCGATATCCGGCGCGGCGAGTACGAGGGCCTGGCCGCGCGACTCGCCGATCCCGCGTGGTGTCCCGACTGCGGCCCCGCCGAGTTCCACCCGCGAGGCGGCGCCATTGCCGTCGGCGCGCGCGACATCCTCGTCGCGTACAACATCTGGCTCGATTCGTCGGATCTCGCCGCCGCCAAAGCCATCGCGAGCGCGGTGCGCGAGTCCTCCGGAGGCCTGCCGTGCGTCCAGGCCCTCGGCCTGCCGCTCGAGCGCCGCGGGCTCGTCCAGGTCTCGATGAACCTCCTCGACTACCGGCGCACCGGCATCGCCCGTGCCTATGATGCGGTCGCTGCGGAGGCCGCGCGACGGGGCATTCCGATCAAGCGCGCCGAGCTCGTCGGGCTCGCCCCGCGCGCCGCCTTCGACGGCCGCGCGCCAGCGACCGTCGGCCTACCGAATCTCACCGACGCGCAATACCTGGAGACGTACCTGTGAGAGGCTCCGCGTGTACACTTACCGCCATGATCTTCGACTCCGGGCTGCGCTGTCTCTCCATGGAACCTTACAAGGAGGCCCTATGAAGCTATCTTCCAGAACCCTGATCCTCGGCGCGTTCCTGGCCGCGGCGGCCGTGCTCGCCGGCGCGCCGGCCGCGTGGAGCGCCGAGCCCATCCACATCGCGCTGAGTGCCCCGCTCACGGGCAACTTCGCCGAGTACGGGCAGAACTTCCAGAAGGCCATCGACCTCGGCGTGGAGTGGATCAACGCCGCGGGCGGCATCAAGGGACGGCCGATCGTCATGGTGGTCGGCGACAGCAGGGCCGATCCCAAGGAGGCGGCGGCGCTGGCCCAGAAGTTCACCTCGGACAGCCGCATCGTGGCCGAGATCGGCGACTTCAGCAGCACGGCCTGCCTGGCGGCCCAGCCCATCTACGACCGCGCGGGAATGGTGCAGCTGTCCCCGACAGCCTCGCACCCGAACTTCGCGCCGGGCAGCCCGTGGAGCTTCGGCATCGTGGGCACGCAGGCGGGCGAGGGACCGTACATGGCGCGCTACGCCGTCCAGAAGCTCGGCAAGAAGCGGCTGGCCGTCCTCTACATCAACAACGACTGGGGCATCGTCAGCAAGGACCTCTTCATCAAGGCGGCGAAGGAGATGGGCGCCGAGGTCATCGCCGTCGAGTCGTACTTCGAGACGGACAAGGACTTCACCGGCGTGCTGACGAAGATCAGAGGCCAGAAGCCCGAGCTCCTGTACATGCCGTCCTTCTACAACGAGGCGGCGCTTATCAACAAGCAGCGCGAGAAGCTCGGCTGGAGCGACGTCACCATGATGGGCCCCGGCTCGCTGTACTCGCCCAAGCTGCTGGAGCTCGGGGGAGACTCCGTCAATGGTCTCTACACCAGCGCCGCGTTCTTCCCCAAGGACCCGCAGGCCAACGTGCAGAAGTTCGTCAAGGGCTTCGAGGCCAAGTACAAGGCCACGCCCAACACGTTCGCGGCCGTCGCCTACGACTCCATCAACCTGCTGGCCTTCGTCATCGAGCGGGTCGGCACCGACCGCAAGGCGATCCGCGACGAGCTGGTCAAGGTCCGCGACTTCCCCGGCGTCACGGGCAAGATCACGTTCACGGAGCGGCGGGACGTGGTGAAGGAGTACCGCCCGCTCATCATCAAGAACGGCGAGTTCACGCTCTACGACAAGTAGCGCCGCGGCGTGCTGCTTTCGCAAGTCGTCAATGGTCTCACGCAGGGCAGCCTGTACGCCCTGGTAGCCATCGGGTTCGTGATCATCTTCGGGACCATGAACCTCGTCACCTTCGCCCACGGCGAGGTGTACATGATCGGGGCCTTCGCCGGCTACTTCGCCCTGAGCGTGTACCACCTGCCGTGGGGGGTGGCGCTGGTGCTCGGCATGGCGGCGGCCTGGGTGCTGGGTGCGCTTATCGAGAAGACAGCCTTCCGCCCGCTCCGGGCGACGGGACACATGCCGCCGCTGCTGATCACCATCGGGCTGTCCATCATCCTCAAGGACCTGGCGGTCATCGTCTTCGGCGCGGAGAACCGCCCCATCCCCTCGGTCTACGACACGACCATCCAGGTCGCCGGCATCTCGGTCTCCGTTCTCCAGCTGGTGATCCTCGGATTGGCGGGCGCGCTCGTGCTGGCGTTGAGACTCCTGCTGCAGGGCACCAAGATCGGCCGCGCCATGCGCGCGACGGCGCAGGACCACGAGGCGGCCTACGCCATGGGCGTCAACGTCAATCGCGTCTTCAACATCTCGTTCGCGCTGGCCTCGGCGCTGGGCGGCGCGGCGGGCGTGATGGTGGGGATCTACTACAACACCGTCTACCCCGCCATGGGCGGCACGGCGGGCCTCAAGGGCTTCGCGGCCTGCATCTTCGGCGGGTTGACCAGCATCCCGGGCGCCATCCTGGGCGGACTCATCATCGGCGTGGTCGAGAACCTCACGGTGCAGTTCATCTCCTCCGGCTACCGCGACGTCGTGGCCTTCGTGGTCATGGTGCTGGTGCTCCTGCTCCGCCCACAGGGGCTCTTGGGCAAGAAGCTCCGGACGGTGTAGGCCGTGGCGCTCCACGAGTTCGTGCCCCGGTACCTGAACCGACGGGTGTGGCTCTCGCTGCTCGCCGCAGCGGCGCTGGTGCCCGCGGTCGTGCGCAGCGAGTATCTCCTCAACACGGCGGTGCTGGCCGGCATCTACGTCATCCTCGCCTCGAGCCTCAACATCACGAACGGCTACACGGGGCTCTTCTCCTTCGGCCACGCTGCCTTCTACGGCATCGGCGCCTACACGGCGGCGATTCTCGCGACCCGATTCGGTCTGGGATTCTGGCTGACGCTGCCCCTGGCCGGGCTCGCCGCCGCCGTCTTCGGCGCGGCGCTGGCCGTGCCGACGTTGAGGCTGTCCGGCATCTTCCTGGCGCTCGTGACCATCGGCTTCCAGGAGATCACCTTTCTCGTCACGCTCAACTGGATCGGCTTGACCCGCGGCCCCATGGGCATTCCCGGCGTGCCGCCGCCCGCCCTCTTCGGCTTCGAGCTCAGGGGCAATACCGGCTACTACTATCTGATCCTGGCTCTGGACGCGCTCACTCTGTTCGTCATCTCGCGCATCGTCACATCGCGCCTGGGACGCGCCTTCGTCGCCATCAGAGAAGATGAGCTGGCCGCCCAGGCCTCGGGCATCCCGACGTTCAGAGTCAAGGTCCTGTCCTTCGTGCTCGCGACGTTCTTCGCCGGGCTGGCGGGCGCCTTCTTCGCGCATCACGCCCGCTTCGTGAGCGCCGACTCCTTCCGTCTCGACGAGACCTTCCTGATCCTGACCATGCTCATCGTGGGCGGCCTGGGCAGCTTTCTCGGGCCCATCATCGGCGCCGTCGCCCTCGTGATCCTGCCGGAGGCCTCCCGATTCCTGGCCGAGTACCGCGGGGTCGTGTACGGGCTCATCCTCATCGGCGTGATCCTCTTCCGTCCGGAGGGCGTGGCGGGCGTGCCGGGGATCATCCAGCCGCGGGGCCTGCTGACCCGCAAGGCGGCCCAGCCCGTCGGCGAGGAGCCGGCGCGGTGAGCCTGCTCGAGGTCCGCGACGTGAGCGTCACCTTCGGCGGGGTGACCGCGCTCAAGCGCGTGAGCTTCGCGCTCAACGCGAACGAGATCATCGGGCTCATCGGCCCCAACGGGGCGGGCAAGACCACGCTCTTCAACTGCCTGAGCGGCTTCCAGGCGCCGGACGAGGGCAGCATGCGGTTCGAAGGCGCGCGGCTCGAGGCGCGCGCGCCGCACGAGATCGCCGCTCTCGGCGTCGCCCGCACCTTCCAGACGAGCCGTATCTTCAAGCGCATGACCGTCCTCGACCACGTCCTCGTCGGCCGCTACCGCCACCAGCGGGCCGGCCTCTGGGGCGCCGTCGCCCGGCCGCGCTGGGTCGCCGACGAGGAGCGCGCCGCGCGGGAGCGGGGCCTGGCCACGCTCGGGCTCTTCGAGGACCGCCTGCTGCCGCGGATCAACGACTTCGCCGACAGCCTCTCCTACGCCAACCGCCGGCGCCTCGAGATCGCCCGCGCGCTGGTCACGGACCCGCGCCTCCTGCTGCTCGACGAGCCCACGGCGGGCATGAACCCCCACGAGACCGCCGGGATCGTGACGCTCATCCAGGCCATCCGGGGCATGGGCATCACGGTCTTTCTCATCGAGCACGACATGAAGGTGATCATGAACGCCTCCGACCGGATCATCGTGCTCGACCACGGCGAGAAGATCGCCGAGGGGCGGCCCGAGGAGATCCGCGCCAACGAAGACGTGATCCAGGCCTACATGGGCCGGAGGGGCGCGCGTGCTTGAGCTGCGGAGCGTGTCGGCCCGCTACGGTCAGGTGCAGGTCCTCTGGGACGTCTCGCTCACCGTGGGAGACGGCGAGCTGGTCTGCCTCCTGGGCGGCAAC
>WNGA01006407.1_pt1 | contig 16776 bp, 17 predicted proteins | sample 5400061 | NCBI WGS metagenome assembly WNGA01 (sample SAMN13153366, study PRJNA577476) | soil metagenome | isolation source: 100 cm soil or saprolite under grassland replicate 2 | place: USA:California | collected 2016-06-15 | reverse complement strand
GGTGTCGGCGTCGACGTGCCAGCGGGCCGCTCCGCGGACCTATTCCGTCAGCACTACGCGATCGAGGGCCCGTACTTCCTGTACGTCGGCCGGATCGTTGAGAGCAAGCAGTGCGGTCAGCTCTTCGACGCGTTCGCGCGCTGGCAGAACTCGCGTGGCACACGCGCGACACTCGTGCTCATGGGGCACCGCGAGATGCCGGTACCGGATCGCCCGGATATCCGGCTTCTCGGGCGCACCTCGGACGAGGACAAGTTCGACGCGCTCGCGGGCTGCGTCGCGCTCGTGCAGCCGAGCCTGCTCGAGTCGCTCTCGATCATCGCGCTCGAGACGTGGGCCTGCGGACGGCCGGTGATCTGCGACGCGCGTTCGCCGGTGGTGTGGGGGATGACCTACCGCGCCGGCGCCGGTCTCGCGTACCGGAGCGCCGCCGAGTACGCGGAGATCTCCGAGATGCTGATCGGGCGACCACAGCTCGCATTGCGCCTCGGCGTGTCGGGCCAGGCATTCGTCGCGCGGACCTACACCTGGCCGCGCGTCGTCGAGACGTACCTCGATCTCTTCGCCGAGGTGCGCGCCCGCAATTCGTGAATGCATGCACAAGTGCATGCATGAATGCGTGAAATACTTCGTCGATGGCTGGCAAAGACAAGGTCGACCTGCAGATCCGCGGCATGCCCGTGGTGCTTCAGCGACGCATCCGCGAAAAGGCCGCCGGCAAAGGCATTTCGATGAGCAAATACGTGATCGAGATCCTTGCAGAGAACGTTGACCGCCCAGGCACGTTCGGCGAGTGGCTCGACGAGATTGCGAAGTATCCGCCAGTGCCTGGCTATGAGCCAGGTCAGGGCACGGCGATCATTCGTGAGATGCGCGACGCTATCGACCGGGTGTAGTCCCGCAAGACCCTCGTCGCTGCGATCCGGCTGAGTCCGCGCGTCACTTCGTCATCTGGTAGTCGAGTCGCGCGCGGCCGCTGAGCATCCGCGAGGTGTTGTGCTGCTCGGGATAACCCGCCTTCACGAAGAAGATCTCGAAGAATCCTTCCTTCGCGAACACCGAACCGAGGTCGAGCAGGTACCAGCCGTCCTTGTCGGTGCGGGCCCAGCAGATCGCTCCGGGTTTTCCGGGCGTGATGCAGACCTGGTCCACCGGAGCGCCGCTCGCGGCATCGGTCACGCGCCCGATCATGGCGAAGGTGCTCGCGTTCGCGAGAAGCTGCTCCGCTTTCTTCTCTTCCATGCGTGTGATGTAGGCCGTGGTCACCGTGTCACAGACGCCACCGCCCGCGAGCTCTTTCCGCCAGGTCGCGCGGTTCTCATCGTCGAACGGCGGGAGCCCAGTGATACGTATGGGCTCGGGACACGCGGTCGGCACGGCGGTCTGCGTCGGCTGACTCTGCGAGCAGCCAGACGCGGCCAGGGCGAGGACAACGGCGAGCACCAGCACTCGGTACATCTCCCCATATGCTGAGGCCGTGAGGGACAAAAGGGGGAACGGCGAGCGCGACTGGGGCAACATCGACTGGTCCAACCTCGATCTCTCCTCGCTTCGCACTCGCCGCGGTGGCGGCATCCCACGACCCCCATCCGGCCGCGGCATCGCGATCGCGATCGTCGTCCTGTTCCTCCTGTTCGTGCCGCTGCTGCTCCTCCCGCTCAACGAGTTCCTCACCGATCTCCTGTGGTTCCGCAGCCTCGGCTATGAGGACGTCTACCTGCGCCGCTACACCGCCGGCTTCTGGGCCTTCGTCGCGTTCTTCCTGATCTTCTTCGTCGTCGCCGTTCCGAACCTCTATCTCGCCCTCCGCCCCCAGGTGCCGCGCGTCGTCGTCGACGCCGAGCGGCCGCGGGCCTCCGCGCTCGCGCAGACCCTGCGCCTGCTGTGGATCATCGCGATCCCAGCGTTCTTCTTCGGACTCGCGGGCGGCGATCAATGGGACCAGCTGCTGCGTTGGCTCAACGCCGTCCCGTTCGGCGTCACCGACCCACTCTTCGGCAAGGACGTGGGCTTCTACTTCTTCACGCTGCCCGTTCTCGAGTTCGCGCGCGGGTGGGCGATCGCCGCCATCCTCGTGATCGCCGCGGGCGTGGTGGCCCTCTACACGGTGCGCGGCGTCATCGGCGTCGCGACGAGCACGATCTCTCGCGGCGACCTCGGCGTCGCCGGCCGCACCGCGCTCGCCCTCGCGCGACCGGCGCGCGCGCACCTCTCCGTGCTCGGCGGCATCTTCCTGATCCTCGTGGCCTTCGGCTACATCATCGACCAGTACGACCTGCTCTTCCGCACCGAGCCGGTGCTGACCGGCGCCGGGTTCGCGAGCGTGAACGCGCGCATCCCAGCGCTCACGATCCTCGCCGTCATCGTCGGCATCGCCGCGCTCGCATGCTTCGCGAACGCCTTCGCGCGAACGGTGTGGGTCCTGGGCGGCGCGATCGTGGTGTGGTTCGCCGCCGCCATCCTCATCAACGGCGTGTACCCGGCGGTCGTGCAGAACTTCGTCGTCGCACCCGACCAGCTGAACAAGGAGCGCCCGTACCTCGAGCGCAACATCGCGGCGACACGCACCGCGTACTCGCTCGACAAGATCGACGAATCGCTGTTCAACGTCGCCGATACGCCGAGCCAGGCGGAGGCGACGCGTGAGTTCGCCGACACGCTCTCGGTGCGCCTCTGGGATTACCACCGTCTGATCCTGGCGTTCGACCAACTCCAGGCGCTTCGCCAGTACTACGACTTCCAGGACGTGGACGTCGATCGGTACGCGATCGGTGGGCGCGAGGTGCCGATCATGCTCTCCGCGCGAGAGCTGAACACGACGGCGCTGGCGCAGCAGACGTGGGTGAACCGCCACCTGCAATTCACGCACGGCTTCGGCGCGGTCATGACGCCGGTCGGCGGGGTCGCGGCGGAGGGCCGGCCGCAGTTCCTGGTGAAGGACATCCCGCCGCAGGGCGAACCGAAGGTCGACGAGCCCCGCATCTACTACGGCGAGCTGACCAACGACTACGTCATCGTGAACAGCGCGGCAGAGGAGTTCGACTACCCGCAGGAGGGCAGCGACGCGCGCACGCGGTATTCCGGCAAGGGCGGCGTCGGCATCAGCTCGGTTTGGGATCGCCTCCTCTTCACGCTGCGCTTCGGCGAGACGAACCTGCTCTTCAGCGACCAGATCCGCTCCGATAGCCGGATCCTGTTCCACCGCAACATCGCCGATCGCGAGCGCCTCATCGCGCCGTTCCTCGAGTACGACAAGGACCCGTATCTCGTCGTGGCCGACGGCAAGCTCTGGTGGATCAACGACGCCTACACCGTCGGGGACCGCTACCCGTACAGCGAGCGCTTCAACGAGCTCGTGCGTGGCGGGACGCGCGTGGCGGACGGCGGGCTCAACTACATCCGCAACAGCGTGAAGGTCGTCACGAACGCGTACGACGGGTCGACCTCCTACTACGTGGTCGACGAGACGGACCCCGTCGTCCGCAATCTGCGCGCGATCTATCCGAGCCTGTTCAAGTCACTGGCTGAGATGCCGCAGACCCTCAAGGACCACCTGCGCTATCCGGAGGACCTCTTCTCGATCCAGGCGCAGGTGTTCGCCATCTACCACATGACCGATATCGACAACTTCTATAACCGCGGCGACGCGTGGCGTATCGCGAACGAGGTGCAGGAGCAGGGCACGGCGAAGGCGCCGATCGAGCCGTACTACGTGACGACGCGCCTCCCCGGTTCGGATCGTAAGGAGTTCATCCTGTTCGTCCCGATGACTCCCGCGGGCGGGCAGCGCGACAACATGGTCGCGTGGATCGCGGGCCGCGCCGACGCGCCCGATTACGGCAAGCTGCGCGTGCTGCGCCTCCCGCAGGACCGCCAGATCTCCGGACCGCTGCAGACCGAGGGGCGCATCGATGCCGACGCGACGATCAAGCAGCAGCTCACGCTGCTCTGTCCTCAAGGCGGCGGATCGCAGTGCTTCCGCGGCAACCTGCTCGTGCTGCCCGTGGGCAACTCGTTCGTGTACGTCGAAGGGTTGTTCGTGCAAGCGACGCAGAGCCGCATCCCGGAGCTGCAGCGCGTGATCCTCGCGACCCAGGATCGCGTCGTCATGGCTTCGACCTTCGCGGGCGCGCTCGACGCGCTCTTCGGCCAGGGAACCACTCCACCTGTGACGCAGCCGCCACCGACGACAACGCCGCCGCCGACCGGTGTCATCGCCGACCTGGTGAAGGCCGCCAGCGACCACTACCAGCAGGCGCAGGACGCGCTGAAGCGGACGGACTTCGCCGAATACGGCCGTCTCCTGAAGCTTCTCGAGGACGATCTCGCCAAGCTCCGTGCCGCCACGGGTCAATAACAAGCCCGCCGTTCTCGCCGCCCTCGTCCTGGGCCTCTTCTGGTGCGTCGAGGGGATCGACGTCAGCGCGCCGCAGCTCGACCGTGTCGCTCTTCTGCTGACCGGCCTGGGCCTCGCGTGGGCCGCGCTGCGGGACACGCCGCTCGTCGCGGGCTGCACTGCCTACTACGCGGTGCTCGTCGCGGCGTCGGAGCGCCTGCATCGCCAACCGCTGCTCGATGGCAGCGACGTCATCCGCGCGACGGCGGAGTCGCTCGACGTCGTCTTCGCCGGCGGCAATCCGTACACGCACGTGCTGCAAAGCACGATCCCGGTCGGGTCGCCGTTCGTGTACCCGCCGGGTGAGCTCGCGTGGTACGCGGGCCCGTACCTTCTGTTCGGCGACATCACGCGCGTCGATACCTGGGCCGGCATCGCCATCGTCGCCGCGATCGCGGTCATGGGTCTTCGCCTCGGCATGGCGAACGTCGCGCTTCCCGCGATGCTCTACGCCTCCTGGGGCGCCGGCGGATTCCGTGCCATCGACGGACAGAACGACGTCTCGGGATCGCTGCTCGTCGTGCTCGCGCTCGTCACGCTCGTGTTCGCCGAGCGTGAGGGTCGCTGGTCACGCGGCGCGTTCGTGCTCTCGGCGGTGTGCTTCGGCTGGGCCATCGCGTTCAAGCAGTTCGCCGTGCTCGTTCTTCCGCCGATCCTGCGCTACCTCGCCGTGCACGGTGGGAACTGGCGGCGCCACGCGCTCATCGTGACCGGGGTCGTCGCGTTCTTCGTGCTGCCGTTCTTCATCCGCGATCCCGGCGCCTTCCTGGAGAAGCAGATCGCGGTGCTCACCTTTCACGACGAGATCTGGGGCGCGAACATCCTCAACGCGCTCGCGCAATACGGAGATCCGACGCCGCTCGTGCCACTCTTCATCGCGCTCGCGGTCGTCGGCACGATCGCTCTCATCGTCATGGTCGCCCGCTGGCGCATCCCGACGCTCGGTGCCGCCGCCCTGGCGGGTGCGGGCATGGTGATGCTCCCGCTGCTTCTCGCACGTTGGACGACACAGCCGTATTACGTGTACGTCGGCGCGATCGCGGCCTGCGGCGTCGCGCTTCTCGCGTCTAGAATTCGCACTGAATGAAGGGCCTGCGCGTCGCGGTCATCGGCGCGGGGTACTGGGGTCCGAACCTCATCCGCAACCTGAACGAAGCGCCCGGTGCGGACCCCGTCGCCGTCGCCGATCTATCGGACGAGCGGCTCGCGGCGGTGCACAAGCGCTTCCCCGCGGTGCGGACCACGAAGGACCACCGCGAGCTGTTGGCCGATCGATCGATCGACGCGGTCTGCATCGCGACGCCCGTCGCGACACACCGCGGCCTTGCCGAGGAGGCGTTCGCGGCAGGCAAGCATGTCTTCGTCGAGAAGCCCATCGCAGGTTCGATCGAGGACGCCGAGGCGATCATCCGCGCCGGCGAGCGCGCCGGGAAGACGCTGATGGTCGGCCACACCTTCCTGTACAACCCCGCGGTGGTGAACGTGCGCGAGCGGATCGTCCGCGGTGACCTCGGGAAGATCTACTACGTGGACAGCCAGCGCGTGAATCTCGGCCTGCACCAGTTCGACATCAACGTGCTGTGGGACCTCGGGCCGCACGACGTCTCGATCACGCTGTACTGGCTCGATGAGGAGCCCGTGTGGGTCCAATCCGTCGGCGCGTGCTACGCGCAGCCCGAGATCGAGGACGTCGTGTTCCTCACGATGGGCTTCCCGTCCGGAGCCGTCGCGCACGCGCACCTTTCGTGGCTTGCGCCGAGCAAGCTCCGGACGATGGTGGTGATCGGCTCGCAGCGCATGGCGGTATACGACGACGTGCAGTCGGTCGAGAAGGTCAAGATCTACGACCACGGTGTGACCGAGCTCTCCAGTGAGGAGCTGCGGCGCAGCTACCGCTCGGGCGACATCCGCAGCCCGCGTGTCGCGGGCACCGAGCCGCTGCAGCTGGAGCTGCGGCACTTCATCGAGTGCGTCACCACCGGGGCACGTCCGCGCAGCGACGGCGAGGCGGCGCTGCGCGTCGTGCGCGCGCTCGACGCGGGGATGCGCTCGCTCCGGGCCGGCGGCTCCCGCGTTCCCTACCGCCAGGAGGCCGCGAGGCCGGAACCGGCGCGGGCGTGACCTCGCTCGGCGCGATCGTGCATCCGACGGCCGTGATCGCCGCCAATGTCGAGCTCGGTTCGGGCACGGTGGTGGGTGAGTACGTCGTGCTCGGCCGCGCGCCGCGCGGGAACAAGGAGGGCGACCTCCCGCTGACGATCGGTCCGGACTCGATCATCCGTCCGTTCACGACGATCTACGCCGGGACGACGATCGGCGCGCGCCTCCAGACCGGCCAGGGCGCCTCGATCCGCGAGGACAACGTGCTTGGGGACGACGTCTCGGTCGGGACGCACACATCGCTCGAGTTCGGCAACCGCATCGGGTCGCGGGTGCGCATCCACACCGGATGTTTCCTCGAGCTCGTGACGCTCGAGGACGAGGTGTTCGTCGGCCCGCACGTCGTGTTCACCGACGACCCACATCCCCAGTGCCCGGCGTACCTCCAGTGCGTGAAGGGTGCGATCGTCCGCCGCGGGGCGCGCCTCGGCGCGAACAGCACGATCCTGCCCGGCGTCGAGATCGGCGAGGACGCGCTGATCGGGGCTGGCAGCGTGGTCCGCGAGCGCCGCATCGCGCCGCGGACGGTGTGGGCGGGAAATCCCGCGGTCCAACTGAAAGACGACATCACCGACCTCGCGTGCTTCGTTGGTATCTATCCGCACGCGTATGCGTGGCTGGAAGATGGCGTGCGGAAGTGACGGGTGCGGTGAAGGACAACGCGATGGCGCTGATGGAAAGCGGTTGGCGTGACCTGGACGCTCGCTTTGCGGCTCTTGGGGAAGAGGAGCTGGCGCGTCCGGTGTTCGCCGGTGAGGGCGAGGGCTGGCGCCTGCGCGATCTGATGCCGCACTTCGCCTTCTGGTGGCGCCTTGCTGCGCGCGCCGCGCGCCGCGCTGTGGAGATCAGAGCGGCCCCAGACCAGAACACGACGCTGCGCGCGTTCCTCGGGGTCGACACGCACTTCGACACGCTGAATGCGGAGAACTTCGCGCATTGGCGCGAGCGTCCGGTGGCTGAACAGCTAGCCGAGCTTCGTTCGGCGCGCGACGAGCTGCGTGCCGCGCTCGCGCATCTGCCCGCGGATCTCCTCCTCACGGAGGATGCGGAGACCGACGGGATCAGGCGCTACATCTGGCAGCCGGCGGTGAACCATCTCCGCCAGCACGCCGAGCACATCGATGCCGCGCTCGCAGGAAAAGGAGCCGTCACATGACCGTTGTTACGCAGGACATCCCACTCGTCGACCTGAAGACGCAGTACGCGACGATCCGCGACGAGGTCCGCCAGGCGATCGACGAGGTGCTCGACAGCATGCAGCTCACGATCGGGCCCAACGTTCGCGCCTTCGACAAGGAGTGGGCGGAGTACTGCGGCACGGCGCACGCGATCGGCGTCGGCTCCGGCACTGACGCGTTGCAGCTCGCCATCCGCGCGTGCGGCGTCTCCTCCGGTGACGAGGTCATCACCGTGTCGCACACGTTCTTCGCGACGGTCGAGGCGATCGTGTACGCGAACGCGCGCCCGATCCTCGTCGACGTCGACGAGCGAACGATGCTCATGGACATCGGCTCGGTCGCATCACGCATCACGCCGCGGACGAAGGTCATCGTCCCCGTGCACCTGTACGGGCGGACCGTCGACCTGAAGCCGCTGCGGCAGCTCGCGCAGGATCATGGCATCACGATCATCGAGGACGCCGCGCAGGCTCACGGCGCTTTGCTCGACGACGGTAAGCGGGCCGGCACCGGCGGCCGCGTCAATTGCTTCTCGTTCTACTGCAGCAAGAACCTTGGCGCGTACGGCGAGGCCGGCAGCATCACGACGAACGACGAGAAGCTCGCCGACGATCTGCGGGCACTGCGCGAACATGGCCAGTCGACGCGCTACTACCACCCGATCGTCGGATACAACGCGCGGCTCGACGAGATCCAGGCCGCCGTCCTGCGCATCAAGCTGCGCCACCTCGACGAGTGGAACGCGCGCCGCCAGGCGATCGCCGCTCGCTACAACCAGCTGCTCGCGGGCACCGACATCGTCACGCCCGAGATCCCCGGGGGCGGGCGCCACGTCTTCTACTGCTACGCGATCCGCGTGCCCGGTGGCCGGCGCGACGCGCTCCGCGCGCACCTCACCGAGCGCGGCATCGGCACGCAGATCCATTACCCGGTGCCGATCCACATGCAGGAGGCCGCGCAGTTCCTGGGGTATCGCAAAGGCGACCTACCGGTGACCGAGAAGGTCGCGGGTGAGGTGCTTTCGCTGCCGATGTACCCCGAGCTGACCGATGCTCAGATCGACCGGGTGGCCACCACCGCGACGGAGTTCATGCGGAAGAAGGCCTGACCCGGAGGAACGCCGTGAACCACCGGGATACCTCGCCGGCGTCATCGGCCGCGGCGGCGATCCTCCGCGCGACGTCGTTGATCTTCGCCTCGTAATCGGGCTGCTCCGGCGCGACGAGCAGCGGGTGCACCACCCGCGCGATGAGGTCGTACAGCCCGTAGCGGCGGATCTCCACGATCTCGAAGTATTCGCGGATGAATGGCCATAGCGCGTCTTCGTCCAGGTCGGAGTTGAACTCGACGTCGGGCATGCGTGGCAGCCCCATCTTCACGCGTAGCTGGTTCAGCCCTTCGCGTCCCTGCCGGGTGCCCTCCTGCATGATGAAGTACCCACCCGGCCTGATCACGCGCGCGATCTGCGCGATCGCCTTCTGCTGGTTCTGCCATGTCGCGAGATTGATGAGGCAGCGCTGGGCGACAGCAACGTCGAAGGTGTTCTCGACGTACGGAAGTGGCGACAGGATGTCCTGGACCTCGAAGGTGATGTTCGGGATGGCCCCGTACTCGCGCTTCGCCCGCGCGATCATTGCCTCCGAGTAGTCGATCGCGAGAATCTGCTCGGCCTGCTTCGCGAATATCGCCGTCGAGTAGCCGTTGCCGCAGCCGACGTCGAGGATCACTTGCCCGGGCGGGATGTAGCGGAGCGCCTCGTCGATCTCGAGCATGCGCTGGTTGCGGTCGGCCATGGTGACGTACGTGCCCTGGAGCTCGGTGTCCTTGGCGCGCCCGTCCCACGTCTCCTTGATGCGGTCGAGCGACTGCGACGACATCGTGCCGCGTACTTTACCGGCCGCGACGGACGCCCCTTGCGAGCGCCCGCCGCGGCGGCGAATTACGTGAGGTTGTTGCCGATGTTGCTGAAGATGTTCTGGATCTGCTCGCGGAGGAAGACCATCGCTACGATGACCGCGATGGCGATGACCGCGATGATGAGTGCGTATTCCACGAGGCCCTGGCCGTCTTCGTCACGGATGAACTGCTGAAGATCCATTGACTGCTCCTTCCCTTCGTAATTGCGTGGAGACGTAAGCGCGATGGACAGAATTCTGCCTCACACCGGCACCCCTGCAAGGTCGCCCTGATGGGGGACTTTGGTCCCCATTCCCCGGTGGTACCCGTCCATGCTGAACGCGGATTCAGGGGCAAAACCAGCCTTCCCAGTACCTGGCCGACTTTCACCTGGCGGCGTGCCGCCCGCTTAGGCTGAGACGCGCATGGGGCTCCTCTCCGGCGCGCGCGTGATCGTGACCGGCGGCGCTGGAAATGTCGGATCGCACATCGTCGACGCGGCACTCGCGGCGGGCGCCCGCGAGGTCGTGGCGCTCGATGCCCTCGTCCGCGGCGTGCCGGAGAACCTCACGCTCGCGCTCGCCACGGGGCGCGCACGGCTGGTCGAGATCGACATCCGCGACCGCGAGGCCGTCCACGCGAACATCGCCGGTGCCGACGTCGTGTTCCACCAGGCGGCCCTTCGCTGGACCCGGTGCCAGGAGCATCCGCGGGAGTGCCAGGAGGTCATGGTGGACGGCACGTTCAACGTCCTCGAGGCCGCCGCGGACGCGAAGGTGTCGCGTGTCGTCCTGGCCTCGAGCGCGGTCGTGTACGGCGAGCCGATCCGGCTGCCGATCGACGAGGACCATCCACTCCATGGCCGCACGGTGTACGGCGCGGCGAAGGCCGCGAACGAGCAGCTCGCGCGCGCGTTCGCGCACCTGCGCGAGCTCCCGACGACCGTGCTGCGCTACTTCAACGTCTACGGACCGCGGATGGACGTCCGCTCGAAGTACCTGGAGGTCATGGTCCGCTGGCTGGACCTGATCGATGAGGGCAAGCCGCTCTCGCTGTTCGGCGACGGCTCGGCCTCAGCCGACTTCGTGTACGTCGGCGACGTCGTGCGCGCGAACCTGCTCGCCTGCGAGACGCCTACGACCGACGCTATCGTGAACGTCTGCAGCGGCGTCGAAACACGCATGCGTGACCTCGCGGAGCTGCTGCTCCAGCTGACGGGCAGCTCCGCGGGCATGGAGTTCAAGCCCCAGCCGGCCGGCGGACTGCCGGAGCGCCGCTACGGCGACCCGCGTCGGGCCGAGGAAGTGCTCGGATTCCGCGCAACGACGACGCTCGCCGACGGTCTGCGGCAGCTCATCGCCTGGCGGCGCGCGGCGCTCGCCGGCTCGACTGTCTAGAAGGAGGCACGCGTGGCGACCGAAGCGGGCAAGAAGATGAACATCCCGATCACCAAACCCGCGCTCGGCGAGGAGGAGGCCCGCGCGCCCTACGGATCGATCAAGAGCGGGTGGGTGACACAGGGTCCAAAGGTCGCCGAGTTCGAGAAGGCCGTGACCGCCTATGTCGGCGCGAAGCACGGCATCGCGACCACGTCGTGCACCACCGGGCTGCACCTCGCGCTCGCGAGCATCGGCGTCGGCCGCGGTGACGAGGTGATCGTGCCGTCGTTCACGTTCATCGCATCCGCCAATGCGGTGCTCTACACCGGTGCCGACGTCGTTTTCTGCGAGGTCGATCCGCGCACGTTCAACGTCGATCCGAGCGACATCGAGAGGCGGATCACCAAGCGCACCAAGGCGATCATGCCAATTGACCAGATCGGACTCTCCTGCGACATCGATGCGGTCAACGAGATCGCGAAACGGCACGGCATCGAGGTCGTCGAGGACGCGGCGCCGGCGATCGGCGAGTCGTACAAGGGGCGCAGGGTCGGCGCGAACGCCCACCAGACCGTGTTCTCATTCCACCCGCGCAAGGTCATCACCACCGGCGAGGGCGGGATGATCACGACCGACGATGACGCGCTCGCGGACCGCGCGCGCAAGCTGCGCGCGCACGGCATGAGCGTGTCCGACCTCGAGCGGCACAGCTCGGACCGCGTGATCATCGAGGAGTACAACGAGCTCGGCTTCAACTACCGCATGACCGACATCCAAGCCTCTATCGGCCTGGTGCAGCTGCGCCGGCTCGACGAGCTCCTACGTATCCGTCGCGCGCGCGCCAGGCGCTACAACGAGGAGCTGTCCGAGATCCGCGGTATCGAAGTCCCGTTCGTGCCTCCGTACGCGGAGCACACGTATCAGTCGTACTGCCTGCGCCTCACGAAGGAATGTCGGCTCGACCGCGAGCAGCTCATGACGAACCTCCTGCGCCGCGGGATCGCCACGCGTCGCGGCGTGATGGCCTCGCACCTCGAGAAGACGTACACGTCGCGCTACGGCAAGGTCAGCCTGCCCGTGACGGAAGAGGCGACGCGCACGACGATGCTCATCCCGCTGTACGCGTCGATGACCGACGAGGAGCAGACCTACGTCATCGACGCGCTGCGCGAGGAGCTCGGCGCCCGCTAGCCACAGTTACGAGGCCGCATCGAGAAGCTCGTGAAAAGTAGCGCTGATTCGCCGCGCGCTGAGTGCGGTGTCTCGCGAATCACGCCGGCTGGCCGCTAACGAGCCGGGAGAATTGGGAGTGTCGAAAAGAGGCAACGCGATCGCGCGCGCGGCAGCGACTTCTTTTCCCCTGCGAGCGCTCCAACGTCGCAAGAACTCGTCTCTCTCGACCAACAGCTGCGCCAGCGCAGCGGCGTCGGCAGCATAGTCGTCGAACTTCAGGTCTCCAGACCCGCCGGTCAAGGCGAGCGCCCTCAGGAGGAAAGCACCGTCTAACGTCGGTACACGTACCTCGCATTGCCCAACGCCCGCGATTCGCAAAGAAACGTCAGCAGTCGACTGCGCGGCTGCCGACACGCCAAAGACCGGCAAAGCCGGTTCAAGGCCGGAGGCGCGGTCTTGATCGATGAGCAAGTCAACGATAAGAACGCCCGCGGCTGTCATGCGGGAAAAGCGGAAACGGTATTCACCTGCGTCTTGGACGTAGCCTTTGTCTTCGAGCGTGGCGCGCGCCCGCTCGACATAGCCAACCGCAGGCTCGAATCCGATGTCCACATCGTTCGTAGCCCTAACCCGCATGGATGGGCGCGTGGTGAGGACCCAAAGGCGTGTCATCCAAGCGCCAAGTATCAGAGGCTGGTTGAGAGCACCAGCCACCTCGGCCATGGTCTGGCACGCAAGGCGATCGCTCGGACCAGTCGGCTCGTAATGGATTACCACTTGAGCAATTCGCTGCGCACGACACTCGCCGCTTCGCGTTCGCGGCCACGACCACGCTGCAGAGCATCGCGGTAGATCTGAGTGGGGGAGACCACGTTGAGGTGGTCGGCGCGCTTAACACCGATGCTTACAACTCCAGGGTCGCGGTGCACAAGCAAAGATAGGTTGTAGCCATCCTCCACACGCTCAGCCCCGAGGCGTTCCGCCACGCGCTTGGCGACACGAGAGTCTCCGACATAGCAGTCGATACGTTCAGCATCGATGCGAGGAGCAACTAATGCGGCCGCGAAGATTCCCGTGAAGGCGGCGTTGGCGGACCCGGCCTCGTCGCGGATCCTGACCGCGACAGCATGTAGCGTCTTCTGCCTCGGGACGAACCACGCCGACTCTCGCACGCGGCTCGGCATGGTCTGCCACAGTTCGAATAGCTCCGCTGGATAGGGCACTTCGATCGGCCGGTTCCGCCGATAGGAGATCAGACCAGTGTCCCGCAACTTCCCGAGAATCCGGGATGTGTAGCCGTGGTCCAACTGCGTCGCCTGCGCTACGTCCGTGAACCGCTGCCTCTGCGGGTAGTTGTCCAGAAGATGGCGGACGATCCTTTCACCTTGTGGCGGTATTAACAAAGCTCCAGGCCGTCGTGCCGACTCGTTATCGGGCCGCTCGACATGGACGAAGACCCCGTCCGAGGAGATGTGCGCGTTGCCGTTTGTTTCAAGCCAACTCCAACCGGACCTCTCGATCAGGTTCTTCGTCTTAGCGCTTATGTGCGGCGCCACGATGACGTGAGGCGGCCGACTCTTCATCAGATTAGAGACAGTGGCCATCCGAGCAGCGTTCAGCGCCACCACAGGCAACTTGATTCGCCTCCCCCGCGCGCGCACGCCGAGACGACCATGAGCATCGAACTCGAGGACTTCAGGGAGGTTGCGGATGTCGGGTAATGAATCGATTGTCATGTTGACGATTCTCGCATTAGTTGACGAATGTGTCAACTAATGCATGCATTGTCAACTAATGGTCGCTTGATCCTACCCTGAGGTGATTTCTAGCCCCAGCGGTCCGTCGACGCGCAGCACCGCGCCGGTAAACGTCACGACCGGTGGATCGCCGACGGTCGCATCGAAATGAACCTGCTCGCCGACGCCGGTGCCTGGCCACGACGACTCACTTGGATCCGCGCCAAACATCCGGACAGGGTGCCGAAAACGCGGCGTCCCGGGCGACGGCCGCGCTTCGAGAACGACCCTCGGTCGATTCAAGGCGACGGGCTCGGCGCTGAAGACGTGGAACTGGTGAGCGCCCACTCTTAGGTCGAGCGGCACGCCGCGCAGGTCCGCCGTGACTGACCCCTCAGGATCGTTCATATCGACGAAGGGCACTCGCAACGTCGCACGCGTCGCATCGCCGGTTGTCGCGTCGAACACGACCGAGAAGCGGTGCATGAAGATTTGGCCGGACGCCGGCTGCTGCGGCTCGATGGGCTGAAGGCGGGCAACCTCCTCGAGGCGCGCACCGCGGTCGTCTTCGAGCGTGATCGCGCGCACGTGTTCGCCGAGGACCCGTCGATGCTCCTTCAGGCGCTCGCGGTGGTCCTCGTCGCTCAGGCCCGAGTAGCGCTGAGGCACGGGTAGAGGTGCCCCGACCTGCCGGATGCGCATCGGGGCTTCGACCCTGATTTCGACGATAAGCTTGTTTTCGTGCCGGGTCAGAGCGGTAGCTCGAATGACGACGCCATCGCGCTCCACGCTCGACTTCAACGAAGCCGCGTCCTGTCCGCCGAGGACCAACGGCAGCGGCACGCGCCACACGCTCGCACCCTCGCTCAGACTTAGTTCGAAACGGTCTGCGTCCTGAGGCAACGCGGGAAAGCTGATCGCATCGACCGCGCCGATGGAGCCGTGGCTCAGGTGGAACGAGCGCCGTCCAAGCCAGAGCGCCTTCAGTCGGGTCGTGCCGATCGCGACGTCCGCTGCAAGCCCGTTCTCTAGCGGCGCCCAGTTGGAGTGCACGAGGAGCTTCGAATCAGGCGGGCAGGTCGCCGGATCGCCGGTGCGTTCCCACTCGATAAGGACATCGGTGCGGTCCGGTGCCGCCGCGACCGAGAGAACGGTGAGCTTCGTGCCATCGGCGGTCGTCTCGGCGCGCTCGCGCAGCGTCCGCGTCCCCGCTGGACGGAAGCCGATCGGCGGAACGAACACGAGTGGCGACGCGACCGCCTGGGCCATAGCGCGATGTTAGGCGCGCGTGTTCCGCGAGCGAAGTCCGAGCTGATCCGCGTAGCGAAGATGGGTTTCGATCGACGCGACGACGACGTGCATCGCGAGTCCCGCGAGGTCGATCCCGACGAGGGACAGGCGTCCCCACGCGTCCATGACGATGCCTTTGTCGAGGACGCGGTCTAGCACGTCGATGAGCGTGCCGTCTTCTCCGGGCCGCGTGAGCTCGGTCATCGGAAACGGAGGCTCAACACTGCCCCCTCGCTTCCATGTCCGGTGAGGGCGCAAGTTATTTGCCTTGGGAGGCGCTGTTACCTGATCGCGACGGATGTTTACCGAAGCGTCGGTTTGGCCCGAAACACCCGGTCTCGCGCGACTTGTCCGAGCTGCACGAGGTACTCCATCACTTCGCGGCGGCCGAACTTCGATTTGCCGAGCTCGCGGTCGCGGAACACGTACGGGATCTCGACGGCCCTCTTATAGCGGGCGCGTGCCATGACCTCGAAGCCGATCTTGAAGCCGATCGGGTTCAGCTTCACGCCGTCGAGCGCCGACTTGCGGATCGCGAAGAAGCCGGACGTGCAGTCGCGGATCGGCACGAGCACGTTCCCGATGAGGCACGCGGCGCGTGACACGACCCGCCGCTTCAGCGGCCAGTCTTCCGTGCCGCCGCCCCTCACGTAGCGGCTGCCGACCGCGAGGTCAGCGCCCTCGTCGATCGCCGACACGAGTCGCGGGACCGCCTCGGGCGGATGAGAGAGGTCCGCGTCCATCACGACGAGGGTGTCCCCGCGCGCTTGCGCGAATCCGGCGAGGACGGCGGAGGCGAGCCCGGCCTTGCCCGGTCTGCGCACGACGCGAACGGGATGGACGTCGGCGTACGACTCGGCGAGGTCCGCGGTGCCGTCGGGCGAGCCGTCGTCGACGATGATCAGCTCCCATGGCCGCATCGCGAGTGCCGCCGCGAGCCGCGGCACGAGGTGGCGCAGCGAACCGACCTCGTTGTATGTGGGAACGACCACGGAGATGATGCGGCTAGTCTATGTGTCTTGCGCGTCACCTTCGATGCGCGCCATCTGCAAACGGTGGCCCGTGTTCGCGGTATCGGTCGCTACACACGCAACCTGCTCGCGGCGTTCGCGCGCCTCGCACCGGACGACATCGAATGGACGCTGCTGCGCCTCCGCAACTTCCCACCGGCCGACCCGTCGCCGCTGCCGCCGCATCGCGATCTCAACACCCTGCGCCTCCGCCGCCCCGAGCTCTCGATGCTCGCTCTCGATCCGATCCTGCTCTCGGCGGAGCTCGCGGTCGCGCGGCCGCGCGTCTATCACTCGACGCAGCTCGGGCTGCCGGCGCTGCGCGGCTGCCGCGCGGTGATCACCATCCACGACCTCGCGCCGCTGCGCTGGCCCGAGCACTACCTCCGTCTGCCGCACGCGCGCGTCGGTCATGCGTGGGAGTACGCGCTCGCGCGGCGGGCCGATGCGATCATCGCGGTCTCGGAAGCCACCCGACGCGACGTCGTCGATCTGCTCCGGGTCCCGCCCGAGCGCGTGACGGTGATCCCCGAGGCGGTCGACAGCGAGTTCGCCCCG
>WNGA01013234.1_pt1 | contig 16777 bp, 12 predicted proteins | sample 5400061 | NCBI WGS metagenome assembly WNGA01 (sample SAMN13153366, study PRJNA577476) | soil metagenome | isolation source: 100 cm soil or saprolite under grassland replicate 2 | place: USA:California | collected 2016-06-15 | reverse complement strand
CAGGTAGCGCAGACAGCCCTGTCTGCTGTTTCGCCGACTGCCAGTCGGCGGACGCCGTAACTGCCCGTTCAATAACTGTAGCGGCGCTCTATGAGCGCCGAACAACTGTAGCGGCGCTCTATGAGCGCCGAACAGACTGCACTTTCTGGCCCGATTTCGGCGGTCACAGACCGCCGCTACAACCGCACCTGGTTTCTTCAACGGGCTGCTAACTGCCAACTGACGTTCCGTTCGGTTCCAACGCTCGCGGGTTGGCAACCCGCGAAACAGCAGGCTGGGCAGCCTGCGCTACGCTGGATCCAGGACACGCGGCGCGCACTTGTTGTTGGAGTTCTCTCCCGGAGGGAGAATCGAGAATAGCCCGGCAGTTTACTGCCGGGTTCAGGTTCGACAATCTACAAGTCCCGAAGGGACGGCCGAATCCAGCGCATGTGATCCATCGGTTCATTTTCCCATTTTTGTAAGAGTGATTCAGCCGTCCCTTCGGGACGCGATGCTCCGATTCGACAGTCCCACGCTTGAAAGCGTGGGCTATTTTCAAATCTCCCTCCGGGAGATGGGAAGCGGCGGCCCAAATCGTCCAAAATCCAGCCCGCGACCTCACGGTCGCAGCTACGCCTCCAAGTCCAAATCCGCTTGCTTCGGCCATCGGTTCCGTGGCTTTTAGCGGCCGGACTATGGCTGATGGCGCTTCCTCACTGCCGCGCGTGCGCGTGGACGGCAAGTTTTTCCGCGCCGGGGAGAAGAAATTCTGCCTCAAGGGCGTGTCCTACGGCCCGTTCGCGCCGCACAACGGAAAGGAATCCTTCGCCTCGCCGGAGCAGACGGCCAGGGACTTCGAGCTGGCCCGCGAACTCGGGGCCAACGTGCTGCGTGTTTACGACGTGCCGCCGCGCTGGCTGCTGGACCTGGCGGCCCAACACGAGCTGAGGCTGCTGGTCGACATCCCGTGGCAAAAATTCCGCTGTTTTCTCGAATCCAGGATCGCGATGGAGTCGGCGCGGACGGCGGTGCGCGAGGCGGCGCGGGCTTGCGCGGGGCACCCGGCGGTGTTCGCGCTGAGCGTGGTGAACGAAATCCCGGCGGACGTCGCGCGGTGGAGCGGGGCGCGGGAGGTCACGGCGTTCATCGAGGAGCTGGTCGAGATCGCCAAGTCGGAGGACCCGGAGTGCCTCTGCACGTTCGCGAACTATCCCCCCACGGAGTTCCTCCGGCCGCGCAACGTGGATTTCGTCTGCTTCAACGTCTATCTGCACCACCGCCGGCCGTTCGAGAATTACCTGGCGCGGCTGCAGAACCAGGCGGACACGCTGCCGCTGGTGCTGGGCGAGTTCGGCGCGGACTCGCAGCAGGAGGGCGAGACCGCCAAGAGCGAGATGCTGGCCTGGCAGATCGAAGCGGGCTTCCGCAGTGGGCTGGCGGGGATGATCGTGTTCAGCTTCACGGATGACTGGTTCAAGGGCGGCCATCCGGTCACGGGCTGGTTCATGGGCCTGACGACACGCGAGCGGAAGCCCAAGGAGTCGTTTTACGCGGTCCGAAATGCGTTCGCCGTCGCGCCGCATTTCCCGATGACGCATCACCCGAAGGTGTCGGTCGTCGTTGCCTGCTACAACGGCGCGCGCACGCTCCGGCCGTGCCTGGATTCGCTGGGGCGGCTGAATTATCCGGATTACGAAGTGATTCTGGTGGACGACGGTTCGACCGACGCGACGCCGCAAATCGCTTCGCTCTATCCCGACCTGCGCGTCATCCGGCAGGAGAACCATGGGCTGTCGGTCGCCCGCAACACGGGCATCGCCGCGGCGCAGGGTGAGATCGTCGCGTTCACGGACGCGGACTGCCGGGCGGACGAAGACTGGCTCTACTACCTCGTGGGTGATTTAATCAGTAGCCGGTTCACAGGCATCGGCGGGCCGAATTTCCTGCCGCCCGAGGATTCGCCGGTGGCCGCGGCGGTGCTTGTGTCGCCGGGCGGACCGGCCCACGTGATGTTGAACGATCGGGTGGCCGAGCACATCCCCGGTTGCAACATGGCGTTTTACAAGTGGGCGCTGGAGGAGATCGGCCGATTCGATCCGATATTCACGAAGGCGGGCGATGACGTGGACTTGTGCTGGCGGCTGCAGCAGCGGGGGTATCGCATCGGGTATAACCCGGCGGGATTCGTCTGGCATTACCGGCGCTCGACGGTGCGGGCCTACCTCAAGCAGCAGGAGGGCTACGGCGAGGCGGAGGCGATGCTGGTCCGCAAGCATCCGGAGTACTTCAACTCGCTCGGAGGCGGATTGTGGCGGGGGCGGATTTATACGGCGGGCAAGTTCGGCCTGGTGCTCGGGCGCTCGGTGATCTACCACGGCACATTCGCCACCGGCTTTTTTCAAACGCTCTACGCGGCGGAACCCTCGTGGGCGCTGATGCTGCTGACCTCCTTCGAATTTCACGTGCTGGTCACCTTGCCGTTGCTGGCGCTTTCGGCGCCGTTCCATTTTTTGTTCCCGGTTGCGTTGGCGAGCCTGATGGTCTCGCTGGCGGTGTGCGTGACGGCGGGGTGGCAGGCGGAACTGCCGAAGGACCGACAGCGGCTGTGGTCGCGGGCACTGGTGGCGCTGTTGTTCTTTCTGCAACCGATCTCCCGGGGCTGGGCGCGTTACAAGGGCAGGCTCGGATTGCGTCCCACACCGCAGGCAGCCGTCGAACGGCTCGAGGGATTGAGCCGGAAGGACTCCGGCGAACCGCTCGGGCGGCTCCACTTCTGGGGCGATCACGGCATCGACCGCATCGACTGGGTGAATGGGCTGGTGCTGCGGCTGGATCAACAAGGCTGGCCGAGCAAGACCGACTCGGGCTGGAGCGAGTATGACATCGAAATATTCGGCAGCCGCTGGAGCCAGCTCCAACTGACGACGGCGACGGAGGATTTCGACGGGGGCAAGCGGCTGTTCCGCTGCCGGTTGCGCGCCTTCTGGTCGCTGCCGGCCAAGGCCGCCTTCTGGTCGCTGCTCGGTTTCGAGATGCTGCTCATCGGCGTCGTCGCCCGCGACGAACCCTGGCTGTGGATGTTGCTGCTGACGATGCCCATCTTCGGCTGGTTCCTGGAACAGGAGAAACGCAACCTGCTGCGGTCCATCGCCGCGTTCGTCGACGAGGTGGCGCGGCAGCGGGGGCTGACCAAGCTGAAGTATGACGCGGTCGTTGCGCTGTTGGAGCAGGGATTGAAGTTTCGCTTCGTTCAGGCGTCCGCCGGCTTCGATCAGGGCGGCCGAGTGCGCCGGGCTGGTGTTGGTCTGGCGCGAACGCCAGATGCCGGTCGCCCGATCGCGCGCCTGGAGCAGGTGATCGTTCGACCCGATAAAGTCGTAATCAAACTGCTCGAAACCGGCCTGGCGCCGGAGCGAGTGTCCGGCATTGTAGCGCACCACGCTGTAGCTGTCGGTCAAAGCGTGCGCAAGGTGAGGTGCGATCCAATTCGTGCCGGAAATCTCCAGCGCAGGGTTCCAGCCCATATGCCAGGCCCACAAAACGCGCTGCCCGGCATCCCCCACCAGCGTCCCATGAACCGAGGCTGCAAGATTCTGCTGGTTGGTGGTCAACGCCGGCGGTGGGATTCGATACCAATCGCGCAACTTCCCAGCCGTCCAGCCCAGGCTGCGATCGAGGTGACACAGATTACAGGCGTTCGGACGCCCGGCCTCCACGTCGGAGGCGACGGTGGGTGAGTTGATCGTGTGGCTTCGAATGCCCTTGAGCAGGCCATAGGTCGTGTGCGGCATGTGACAGTTGTAACACAGGCTGCCCGGGGAGCCGGGCTGGTGGCGGGTGTGTTGTTCGAGGCGGCCGGCGTATTCCTGGTGACACTGGAGACAGGCGCGATTGCCCTGCATGCCTGGCTTCAACTGGTCGTCGGTGTCCGCATACTGATGCATGGAGTGGCAGGACAGACAGGAGATCTGCCCGCGCTGAAAGCAGCCGCTGTCGGCCAGCGCGCTAAACTCGCGTCCGGAAACGCGGGTCTGGCCGTCCGGCCAGTAACAGCCCTCCATCAGTTCACGTTTCTTCTCGTTTCCGGCGAGCTGGAGTCCGGTGCCGTCGTAAATCACGCGCGGCGCGCACCCTTCCAGGTCCCCGCCGGGACGGAAGCGCAGGCCGTGGAGATTCCAGTCGTCCTGTTTGGGGCGGTGTCGGATGGCGTGGCATTGCCCGCAGGTATCGGAGGATTTGCGATGATCGAGGCGGCTGGGATTGACGATGGTGGGGTCGGGATTGCCGTCGAGATGTTGGGCGTAGCGGCGGAGCGGTGTGGAGTTGGCGCGGACGTGCTCTTGGCCCGGACCGTGACAGGCTTCGCAGGAGATGCCGAACTCGGCGACGCGAGTGTCATTCACATGGGTCTTGGGGTCCTGGCGAGGCTGGCCAGCGGTGGCGTGGCAATTGAGGCAGTTGTTGTTCCAGACCTGCTGGAGATGGGTCGACCCCGGTTTGAGCAGGAAGACATCATTGCGCGGCACCCAGCGTTGTTCCGCGAACAGGTAGGTGAACGGCAGGCTGAACTGCATGTTGCCGTAAGCGCTTGGCAGCCAGTAGGCCTGCATGTGATGGGACCCGGTCAGCATGCCCACGCGGCGTTTGGCCCGGGGCGGGTTTTCCTCCATCGGCGGCTGCGGTCCTTCGCCGCGTTTGAACGCCACCGATTTCAGTAATTGCACGTAGCGCCAGTCGGGATCGAGCATCTCGACATAATACTCATCGCCTTCGCGGGTCAGATGGAAGGCCTCGCCCGGCAGCCGGAGCGTGATGTTGCTGAAATTGCCGCGTACGGCCTCCGGCGTGGCGAACTGCGTCATGGTCCGATGAAACGACCGGTGCCAGGAGGCGTATTGAGCCGGGTGACACGCCTGGCAGGTTTCCGCCCTGACGTAACCGTCCCGACGATCCTCACGCGGACTTTTTTCGATCATCTGTTGGCGGGAGACGACCTTGCGTTCGCACGGCTCCGGCTCCGGCGGTGGAGGCGGCCAGAATGACCAGCAGCCAGCCTGTCCTGGATCGGGCTCGACGACCGATGGGGATGAGCGCCGCCACCAACAGGACACCCACGAGGCACCATTCAATCCACGGAAACATGGTGGCTCGGGCGCGGCGACATCGCGCGGCCGTGTGCAGGTGGTGAGAGCATCGGACCTATGGCTACCAGGAAAGGAGCCAAATCTCAATCTCCAATTCTGACAGGCCAGCGATGCCGCCAACAAGCATGGGCCGCGCTCACGCTACTTGCATGCCGTATTCCGCCCACCGTTTTTCGTTTTACGTTCCACGCTGCTCGCCCGACAATCCGCCCCGCACACAATGCTCCAGTACCACCAACTGCTCCGATTGGTTCTGAGCGAAGGCAAACTCAAGGCCGACCGCACCGGCACCGGCACCTACTCCTTGTTCGGCGCGCAGGCGCGGTTTCCGCTGGCCGGCGGTTTCCCGTTGCTGACGACCAAGAAGCTGCACCTGCGCTCCATCATCCACGAACTGCTGTGGTTTCTTCGTGGGGAAAGGAACATTCGATACTTGCAGGAAAACAAAGTCACCATCTGGGATGAATGGGCGGATGCCTCCGGGGACAAAGTCACCATCTGGGATGAATGGGCGGATGCCTCCGGGGATTTGGGACCGGTTTACGGAAAGCAATGGCGGCATTGGACGAAAAGCAGCAGACCCCGCAAATCGCCTGAAGCGGCAGCCCATCAGCCGACACTGTTCGATCTCGGTGAGTTCACCGACGGCGGGAGTGTGACACCGATTGGACCACGGCTGCGGCGAAGCAGCCATGGCATCGACCAAATCGCCAGGGTGATTGAAGAAATCAAAAGCAACCCCGACAGTCGCAGACTGATTGTCAGTGCGTGGAACGTCGCCGACATTCACAGCATGGCATTGCCGCCGTGCCACACGCTTTTTCAGTTTTACGTGAGTGAGGGCGAGTTGAGTTGCCAGCTTTACCAGCGCAGCGCCGATCTCTTCCTCGGCGTGCCCTTCAACATCGCCAGCTACGCTCTCCTCACGATGATGGTGGCGCAAGTCTGCGGGCTGAAACCGGGCGATTTCGTCCACACTTTTGGCGACCTCCATCTTTATGCCAACCACCTGACTCAGGCCAAGGAACAGCTCGGTCGCACGCCGCGCCCGCTCCCGACGATGAAGAACAGTGTCGGCTGATGGGCTGCCGCTTCAGGCGATTTGCGGGGTCTGCTGCTTTTCGTCCAATGCCGCCATTGCTTTCCGTAAACCGGTCCCAAATCCCCGGAGGCATCCGCCCATTCATCCCAGATGGTGACTTTGCGCCGTTCTATCGCGCGCAATCGCAGCCGTAATCGGGAAGCCTTCGGGAAGTTTACGGTGCGGGAATGCCTCGCCCTCTCCGCCGTCGCGGGTGGAGGGAATTCACGGATAGCACTGAGGAATCAATTCGCCTTTTCACAAGCGATTCCAGCCATTGCACTCAATCATGCGCTGAACAATCAGGCGCCGTCGGGCCGGGCTGACCGCGCCTCGTTTGTTCCGCAATTCCGATTTGCTCACGGCGTGGATCAAATCGCATTTCACCAACGTTTCCCAATCCAACCCGTCTGCGCCATTCAGGAGTACTTCCGTGCCATCCGGTGGTCGCCCGGCCCTTTGCGACGTGCCTAGGAGCACGCTCACAAACGGCTTGCGGCCTGTTCGTTCCGGACTGGAAATGATCACCGCCGGATGCGGCCCCGACTCCGGAAAATCGTAAGTGTAAATGTCCCAGGCGTTCACAGATCTTCGAGGCGCTTGCCCGCGAGCGCACGCCGGCTCCGAGCAGCAGCTTCCGCCTCGACCTTGTCCCACTCCGCATCGCCGGCCTTGTAGAGGCGGCCTCGCGCCGCCGGAGAAAGCGGCCGGGGCGTCAAATAACTCCTCCGCCCATTCTGATGCGACGCGCGCCGCCGTTGCAGGACGATGCGCCCGGACTTGTCTTGGACGACCACGAGCACGTCACCGGGCTTGATCTTCAAGGTGTCCATCGCGCTCGCGCTCAAAACGATCTGGCCTCGACTGTTCACCGTGGCTGCCATAGCGGACCAATCATCGCTCAGGAAAACCCGGGAGACAATCCCGATGTCGCCGTGTTCGTTGGCTCACCGCGCTGAGATATTCGTGCCCATCCCGCCCGCCGGCACAATCCATTCCACCCACCGGACCGGCGGCGCGGCCACGGTGATGTCGAGCCACTTGGCGCCCGACGGAAAGTGTGCTCTGGCGCCAGACCTCTCGATGCGAGCCTTAATACCCCGATCATCGATGACCGAAAGCACAACGAAGCGGCGCGAGGACCAGTTAGCGTCAACGCCCCCGTAGGCGGGAGCAACTGCAAAGATTTGATCTGGCTGCGTCCGCCTCCGTCTCATCGCGGTCGCATTATGGCCCGATCAACCCTGGAAGTGAAGTCCCGCTCAGCACCATGTCAACGCGAGTCGCTGCCAGCCGGCTATTCGAACGCGCGCGCCGCGACTCCCTCTACTCTGAAAACTGACCACGGATGACGCGGATTACACGGATGGGCACGAGCCAAAAGAATCCATCCGTGTTATCCGCGTCATCCGTGGTCGAAAAGCTATTCTAAACAACAGTCGAAGGCCGTCGAAAACGAGGCCTGGTGATTGGTTTCATCCTGCCTGGCGAACGATGTTCACGGGGACTCCTCTCGACGGCTCTGGGGTAAGGGGTAAAGAGACCAGCGATTTTTTCGGCGAGTAACCAGGATGCTTTCGGGAGGACGCCGGCAATCAAAACCATTGTCTTCGCCCGCCCATGCTGTACAAAACAGTCCATGAAATCCTCACACCCGTTCCACTCGATAGCGCTCCTCGCTTCGATGCTCATCCCCTTGGCCCCCCGCCCCTCGCGCGCGGCGGCCGGCCCGCCGGCGGCGCGGCCGGCCATTTACGATACGGCCGCCGACGGCAAAGAACAGATTGCCGCCGCCCTCAAGACCGCGCAGGCGGAGAACAAACGGGTCATTCTCAAGTTCGGCGCCAACTGGTGCGGCTGGTGCCACAAGCTCAGCGGCGTGCTCAAGACCAACGCCGAGCTCGCCCAACTCGTGAAGGACAACTACGTCCTCGTCCTCATCGACGTGGACAAGCAGCACAACGCGGACACGGTCAGGAAATACGACAACCCCACCAAACACGGCCTCCCGGTGCTGGTCGTCCTCGACACCAACGGCACTCCGCTCTACACGCAAGACACGAACAAACTCGAGGAAGGCGACCACCACGACCCCGCCAAGGTGAAATCCTTCCTAGAAAAATGGCGCAAGGCCAAACCGGCAAAGGCGTAGCAGCATCCCGGAGGGATGCCAGATGGTAGCCGGGGGTTGAGGAGCGCCCAGCGCGACGCACATCGTTCGATGGGCGGTTCCGTGGACTGAAGTCCACGGCTACCGTCATCCGAGTCGCTACGCGACCACCGTGAAGATCGGAGGGATGGATGGCACGGCGATTGAAAATAACGAAGGTCATTTCGCTTGCGAAAACCTCACCCGATGGCTCACGATGCGGCCATCCCACTTCAGCTCGTCGCGGGCGCCCGGCGTTGTTGGCGGGTTGGATCGATACTGGCTACCTTGATGAACAACTCCTTATTCGGCCGGCCGGCCCGCCCGGTGCGGCGCTGCCTGGCGGTTTGCTTGCTGGCCGGCGTTCTCGCGCCGCCAGGAGTGGGGGCGGGCGAATCGGTCGTGATTGGCTCGATCGGAGATTTCGGCGTGGCGGCCTATGGAGATGCACGGGCGGCCTTCGAGTCGGCCGTGGCGGACGCATTGAAGCGTTGGGACCCGGCGATTGTCTTCACGACGGGTGACAACAATTATCCCGGCGGCCTGGCATCCACGATAGATGTCAACATCGGCCAGTACTTTCACGACTACATCCATCCCTATCCAGGGACCTACGGCGACGGAGCCTCCAGCAACCGCTTTTTCCCCTGCCTGGGCAATCATGACTGGGTTGCCAACGGCCAGCCGCACATCGACTACTTCACGCTGCCGGGCAATGAGCGCTATTACAGCTACCGTTACGGGCCGGTGGAAATCTTCATCATCAACAGCAACGCGGATCCCGACGGCTCGACGAGCACCTCCGTGCAGGGACGCTGGCTCCAGACCGCGCTGGCCGCTTCGACCGCCCGCTGGAAACTCGTGTCCCTCCATCACCCGCCCTATTCGGCGGACGTGAACGGCGCCGGCACGCCCGGGATGCGCTGGCCGTATGCCGCGTGGGGCGCTTCGGCGGTGTTCGCGGGGCACGACCACATCTACGCGCGCATCCATACGAACAACATCGTGTACTTCATCAATGGCCTGGGAGGTGAGTCCATCGGCGGGTTCGCGGGCGCGAGCGCGGCGGCGGTCCGTTACAATGCCGATTACGGCGCCATGCGCCTGGAAGCCACGGACACGAACCTGATCTTCCACTTCATCACGCGCGGGAACGTCGTCGTGGATACCTACGTCCTGGGCGCGCCGATCTGGTCGCCGTTCATTCTCGCGCCGCCTTTGAGCCAGACAACGTTGGCGGGACGCGACGTCACGTTCGACGTGCTGGCGACCGGCTCGGCCTTGCGTTATCAATGGCTGTCCAATTCCGTCGACATCCCCAACGCCACGAATCGCGACTTCACCATCACCAACGTGCAGCCCTATTACGAGGGCGACTACGCCGTGGTCGTTTCCAGCGGCGCGTCGTCCACGCGCAGCGCAACGGCGCGGCTCACCGTCCTTCACCATCCGCTCATCACCCGGCAGCCCGCGGCGCAAACGGTGACGAGCGGCGCCACCGCGAATTTCCGCGTGGCGGCAATCGGCTCCGGAACATTAAGCCAGCAATGGTTTTTCAACGACGCCGAGATCGCCGGGGCCACCGCCACAAACCTGATCATCACCAATGCCCAACTCCTGCACGCCGGCGATTACACGGTGCGCGTGGCGGACAACAACGGCGCGATCACCAGCAATCCGGCCAAACTCAGCGTGCTGGTCCGGCCGACCGTCACGCTGCACCCCGTCAGCCAGTCCGCGGTGGTCGGGGAGTCGGTGGTTTTCAGCACGGCGGCGACCGGGCTGCTGCCGATGGGCTACAGTTGGCGGCGCAATGGCCGCATCGTTACCAACGTGTTGATCAACCAGTCCACCTGCTTCTGGGCGATTTACAACGTGCAATTGACCAACGCCGGCAATTACCAGGTGGGCGTGACTAACGCGGCCGGAATCGCCACGGGCGGCCTGACCACCAACGCGGTTCTCACTGTGCTCGAAGACACCGACGACGATGGGATGCCGGACCTTTGGGAATCCGCCAACGGATTCAACCCCGGCGATCCCAGCGACGCCGCGCTCGACGCCGACGGCGATCAAGCGAGCAACGTGCAGGAGTACCTGGCCGGGACCGATCCGAACTCGCGGGAGAACCATCTGCGCATCGAAAGCATCCGCTGGTTGCCCGCTGGCGCGTCGAAGCTGGAATTCACCGCGCTCTCGAACAAGACCTACGCGGTGGAGTTCCGGGACGATGCTTCGACCGGGGGCTGGAGCCTGCTGGAAGGAATCACGGCAGCGAACACGAACCGGTTGGTCGAGGTGATCGACCCGACGACCCCGCCGCCGGGCGCAAAACGGTTTTATCGGCTGGTGACCCCCCGACTGCCGTAATTTGCCAGCAGCCCGTCCAAAAACCTGGCCGCACTGTAGAGGCGTTCAGTCAATTCGGGGCCGGAGTAAGTTCACTTCCTCGGAGGCGCCTCTTCAATGGCGACAACGTGAAGCGGGTCGATCTTCGTCACGGATTCGTCCGGTCCGATCACCAACACCTGACTCGGCGAAACCGCAACGAAATCCGGGTGCAGAACCGGCACCCTCGTGCCATCGCCCAGGCGCAAAATGAATGGGCTGGCATCGCTATTGATCCGCTGGCTGATGAGGCTGCTGTTCATATTCAAAATTGCCTTTGTCCTTCGCGCTGGCCGGGAATCCGAGGAATAACGCCATGAGGCAAATCACGCCGAGTGAATGCGAAGATTTCATATAGTTAATATCGGTAAACCTCCCGTTCATCTTGAACCAGCCGATTTCGGACTCCTCGGGCCTCGCGCTGCAATTCTCTTTGCCGCGATCGTTGTCGCGCATTCGTCCAGCGTAGCTGCGACCGTGAGGTCGCGGGACCGGGGCATTGGGCCTCGGGCGTTGGAATCGACTTCCTTCCTGTATGAGGATCCACTTCGCGACCTCACGGTAGGGTGGTGCCCTGCGCCGTCCTCGCCGCGTTGAGCGGCGCAATGGGGTGACGAAGGACGGTCGTTCTGCCCGCTCTGCGCGGGCGGGGCCATCGCCGCGCGATGGCCCTACCGGTCGCAGCTATTTTCGCTCCCACGTCGCCCGGCTACTTCGCTGTTCCTTTGGGCTTTTCCGCTGCAGGCGGCTCCTCCTTTTTGTCCATCTTCAAGAGGAGAAGCCAGTCTCCCACATCCGGGGTGGGGAATTGGATGGTGTCCGAAGTGACAACTCCGACGGCGTTGATCGTATTCGTCTCGATTCTGCGCGGGTTGAACCAGGAGACAACCGGGGAGGAGGGAATGAGGCTCATGAGCACTTCCACTGTGCGGTCCTCGGGGACATACACAACGCACAAGTTGCGGTCATCGCTCTTGGCGGCGGCGAAGTATTTCGCGGGCGCGCCGGCGCCGGGGTTGTTGCGAATGACCGCCGGCGCGGGGCGCAGTTTCCACCACTCGATCGAGTCGAAAAAGTCGTGGAGGAGTGCCATCTGCTCGGCGCCAGGCATGGTGAGGGCCTGCTTCCAGGGGAGCGGCGTGCCGGTGCCGGCGTGATCGGTCGGGGCCTTCGTTCCGTCGTCCCAGCCCCAAACGCCGTGCCCGCCGTAGGTGACGCCGGCAGTCGGCGTGTTCAGGAGCGACCAGTAAACGGCGCGCCGGACGCTCTCGGGCGTATGCGGCTTCTTCGAATGGTAGGCGAGGTGATTTTCGTAGGGCGGTTCGAGGTTCACGAACGGCTTGTGGGGGAGCTTCATCCAATCCTCGGTGGACGGCCCGGAAATCATCCATTCCAGCGTGTTCGTGTTGTCGCCGTGGCCGCTTTGGTAGCCGACGAAATTGTACCACTTCTCGTCGATGAACTCCTTCCACACCCACTGCATGCCGCCGGGGTGCATGCTGACCGGGCCATGTGCGATGTCGTTGAACACCGCACGGCCAATCTTCTTCCACTTCTCGGATTTCTCACCGCGGTAGTCGGCGTCGCCGGCCAGCAGATAGGCCACGGCGCTGCCACTCCAGCGGGCGACCATGTAGCGGGCCAGGAGCGCGGCCTGATCGTCGGGAAGTGAATTACCGGGATTGACCTTGGAATTTCCGCCGCCCGCGATGGCCCACAACAGCACGGGCGCGGCGACGAGCCCGGCCTTATTCAGCGCGTCCACTTTTTCGTCGAGACGTTGGAAGAAGGCGGGGTTGATGGTGATCCTGTCCGAGCCGGTGAAGGCCGTTTGCTTGTTCACGTCGCCCTCGGGCGAGGCGCGCCATTGCGTGGTGACGAACTGGACGACGCTGAACCTCTGCCGCGTCCGCTCTTTGATGTATTGCTCCCACTCGGGCCCGGTCGAGAGCAGCGCGCCGTTCCATGCGGTGTCGCCGAGCCAGAAAAACGGCGTGCCGTCGGCATGCTCGAAGTAGCGGCCGTCATTGGCGACGCGGATGGGGCCGTGCCGGGCCAGGGGGGTGTTCGTGAGGGCCACGTTCGCGGTGAATTCGCCGGTTTGCCCGTGGAGACCCTTGTTCGCCTTGTCCGAGCAGGTCGTCTCGAACTTCCACTTGCCGGGCCTGGTCGGCAGGAAGCGCGCCCGCCAGTTCTTCCCGCCGTCCCAGAAGCCGGGGACGGTGAATTTCTCGCCCTGCGGCGAGGTGAACGCGGCGATCAGCGACGCCTCCTGCACGGGGTTCGAATAGGCGGTGGCGCTCTCGAACGCGGCTTCGAAACGCTCGTAAGTGGCCACCGTTTTGTCCGCCGCATTAACGGCGGCGGCGGCGAGAAACAGCGCCGCGAAAACGACCGCAGCGGGCGTGAAAATGTGACGAAAATGGAATCGTTCATTCATAGTTTACTCGATTCAGTCAGGTCGCGCGCATCTCAACGCAAAACCCCCGGCCTGTCAAACGGGCAGCGGACCGAAAACCACGCGTAATTCACGAACGAATTCTTCACCACGAATGAACACGAATAGACACAAATGATTGCAAACAGCAGCCGCATCTCAGAAATGCCACGGTAGGGCGCGTCGCTCCGCGCGCGCCGCTGATTGGACTGGAAAAAGACTGGCATCCCTCGAGAATCGGACGCTTAGGCGCGCGCGGAGCGACGCGCCCTACCAATTATGAAAGGCTGTCCGCGCTCCGTTCCCATCAAAACGCGCCCGCCTTGCCCTCCGTCCTGGGGTCGGCCACGCCGGTGAATCCGGATTTGCGCTCGTCGAGCACGACGGCCTGCGCGGCGCCGATGGAGTCGACGACCTTCAGTTTGTGCCCGCGCTTCTCCAACTCGCGGACGATTTTCTCCGGCATCGACCGTTCGACGCGCAATTCGTCCGGCAGCCACTGGTGATGAAAGCGGGGCATCGCCAGCGCTTTGCCGGCCGGCATCCCGAAGTCGACGACGTAAAGGATCGCCAGCAACGTCTGGCTGATGATGGTCGGGCCGCCCGCCGCGCCCACCGACAGGATGGGCCGGCCGTCGCGCAAAACGAGGGTCGGGCTCATGCTGGACAAGGGCCGCTTGCCGGGCGCGATGGCGTTGGCCTCCCCGCCGACGAGGCCGAAGTAATTTGGCACGCCCGGCTGAAGCGAGAAGTCGTCCATCTGGTTGTTCATCACGATCCCGGTGCCGGGGATGACGGCCTTCGAGCCGAATGAGGTGTTAATCGTCGCGGTGCAGGCGACCCAGTAACCCTCCGCGTCCGCCGCTGAAAAGTGGGTCGTGTGCTTCCCAAACACGTCCTCCGTGCTGCGCGGCGGCGTCTCGTGCCCCGCCACAACCGAAGCGTGCTTGCGATCGATCTTCGAGGCCAGGCGCGCCGCGTACTCCTTCGACGCCAGGCCGCGCGGCACGGACGCGAAATCCGGGTCGCCCAGCCAATGCGCGCGGTCGGCGAACGCCAGCTTCATCGCCTCGGCGACGAGGTGGACGAACTCCGGCGACTCCGGCCCAAGCTTCTTGAGATCAAAGTGCTCCAGGATATTCAGGATTTGCCCGACGTGGACCCCGCCCGAACTCGGCGGCGGGAACCCAACGACCTCGCAGCCGCGGTAAGTGGTGCGAACCGGCTCGCGCAACTTGAATTGGTAGCTCTTGAAATCCTCGGCCGTCACTAGTCCACCGCTGGCTTTCATCCACGCCGCGGCGGCCGAAGCGAAGTGGCCTACGTAGAACCAGGCCGCGCCTTCGGAGGCGATGGATTTGTAGCTCTGCGCCAGATCAGGTTGGACGAACAAGTCGCCCTCGCGCCACGGCGCACCGTCCGGCTTCAAGTATGCGGCGCGCGACGATTCAAATTGTCGCAACTCGCCGGCGTTTTCCTCCAGCCGTTTTGCCAGGGCGCGGGTCACTTGGAATCCGTTTGCCGCGAGCTGCGCCGCGGCCTCCAGGTGCCGCGCCAGTGGAATGCGCCCGTGAGTCCGGCTAGCGTAGTCGTAAGCGGCGAGCGCCCCCGGCACGGCGATGGCCAGCGCCCCGAACTGGCTGAGCCGCGGATTCGCCTTGCCCTCGCGCACGAACATGTCGGCGGTCGCCGCCGCGGGCGCCTGCTCGCGGCCGTCAATGGCCACAAATGATCCGTCCGGCGTACGAAGCAGGAGGAAACATCCGCCACCCAACCCAGAGTTGTGCGAATCGACCACGCCCAACGTCAGCGCGGCGGCTACGGCGGCATCGACCGCATTGCCACCACTGCGCAACGCCTCGAGGGCCGCCTCCGTCGCCAGCGGGTGCACCGTGGCGACCGCGCCGTGCGAAGCCGGAGCGGAGTAAACGGCGGGGGAAATCAGCAGAAGGAGACACAAGCGCCATTTCATGCGGCGCAGAATAACCGAAACGAGCGCATGGCCCAATGGGAATGAATTGCAGCGGTTGGTCCCGCGATCCAACCATTGAACTTGTGGCCTGCTTGGCTTTTCAGTAAGAACCCACGGTCGGGGGGGTGCGGCCTTCCAACGCCGTATGCGTTTAGGGTCACCATCCGCGCGTCCCGGCTTTGTCGGAAACTTTATCGGGGATCGCAGGGTCGACAAAGTTTCCGACAAAGGAAACGTCAGTGAAGGAGGCGCTAAACACATATCCAGCGCGCCGCGGCGAAGCTGACGGCGATCCAGAAACACGCGGCCTTGGAAGGCCGCGCCCCCGCAGAGCCATCAGGGCAGCAGAAATGGCTTCACCGGCTCCTTTGGCCAGAGGATCCTGTAGTCGTCCTCGTCCACGTGCCGGTAGGCGGCTGTCACCAGGTCAATAAGGCTTTGCTCGGCCAGCAACGGCTTCAACCGGTCGAACGTCCTGGCCGGACTGCCCGTGGTGATGAAAATGTGAAAGGCGGCGTCGCCGGCCTCGTGGCCGTCCACTTCCGCGGAGTCCTCGAGCCGCTCCACGAAATCGTCCTCGAGCAGTGCGAGACGCGCGTGCTGCTCACCGGAAGTGGCGTCAAACTGAAGGACAAGCTGGTAATCCATCGGCATCTGCCTGCTTTCTTTTGGTTCGATTGTTCGGCGCGTTCCGCGCACCCGCGCCGGATCGGATTCGTTGGATGTGTTTCGGCTGCTTCAGGCAACGGCGCGCCGGCCGCGTTCGGGCCGCGGCTTTCGCGCGCTGCCAAGGTCTACATTTATATCGTCCGATCCGCGCAACAGTTGAAGGGCTGCCCGCGCAATTCCTGCCCACCGGGCTCCGCACCGCAACTCTGGGGCTGATGCGCCCGGAGGCGCCGGCCAATCCAAGCAGGCCCCGTTGCCACGGAGCCCCAATGTCGCACCCTCTGCACAGACTGCAAGGCAGTCCGCCACAGATAGGCTGTCTGCGCTACGAATCGAGCGCGGGTGCGCCGGGGTAACGCCGGCCCGCTTTTAAGCGGAGGACGAATTCATGCGCATTTAGCAATCTGTATCCTCTACCACGCTTGACGGGGACGGCCCGCAGACCTAGCGTCGTCTCAATCGGGGAGCCGACCGGCTTCTGATCCGAAGTCAGAAGCGCGAGGCTGAGAGGGCGCGCGCGGGAGCGCCGCCGACCCGTTGAACCTGCTCCGGGTAATGCCGGCGAAGGGAGCCGCGAGCTTCCTCCTCCATTTCCCCGGGCCGCAAAAAGGCGCAAAAGGCGCAACGCATTCGCTGACACGCAAGGACGCCGCGAGCGTCCCTCAACCACCAACTCTCAACCCATTTATGATCGCCACTCCGGACTCCAGCCAACCCCACAGCGGCGACGTGCTGCCGAACAGCCGCCGCGTGTATCTGCCGGGCCTGCTTCATCTCGATCTTCGCGTGCCGATGCGGGAGATCGCGCTCTCGCCCACCAGGACCTTCAACGGCAGCCTGGAAGTGAACGAACCAGTGCGCGTTTACGATTGCTCCGGTCCCTGGGGCGACCCCGAATTCAAAGGTTCCGTGAACGATGGTCTCCCGCCGCTGCGCCGGGACTGGATCCTCAAGC
>WNGA01011367.1_pt1 | contig 16778 bp, 12 predicted proteins | sample 5400061 | NCBI WGS metagenome assembly WNGA01 (sample SAMN13153366, study PRJNA577476) | soil metagenome | isolation source: 100 cm soil or saprolite under grassland replicate 2 | place: USA:California | collected 2016-06-15 | reverse complement strand
GATCACAGCGCCGCGGCGCGGAGGTCGCGGCCATCGAACTCGCCGACGAGCTCGACGCGCTCGGCCACGACAACGAGCTGCACGCGATCGCCTTGGCACTCGACGGCGGCGCCGTCGACCTCCTGCCCGCGCTCGTGCCCACGACTCGGCTCGACGCCCGTGCGGTCGCACTGGGAGCGTGGCGGTTGCGGCGGCTCCTGTCCCGCACGCCCGCCGACGTCGTCGTCGCCCACGGCTTCAGGGCCGCGTTCACCGCCGCCGTCGCGACACCGAGGACGAGCGTGCGCGTGTGGCAACGGATCTCCGGCTTCTCGATCGAGAGGTGGGGACGGGCGCGACGGACCGGCCTGCGTTGCGTCGCACGGCGCTTCGACGCCGTCGTCGCACTGACGCCAGCCCTCGAGGTCGAGATCCGAAAGTCGGGCTACGCCGGGCCGGTGTGGACGATCCCGAACGCGCGCCGGCCCGGCCGGTTCACGGGCGCCGACCGCGAAGCGGCGGCGGCGACCCTGCGTATGTCAACCGGCGTTGGCACCGACATCCCCCTTGTCGGGTTTGTCGGACACCTCGTGGACGAGAAGGACCCCATGGTCGCGGTCGACGTCGCCGCCGAGGTGCGTGGCCGCGGCGTGCCCATGCACCTCGTCATCGCGGGCGACGGTCCGCTTCGTGCCCAGCTCGAACAGCACATCGCCGGCCGCTCCCTCTCGGACGCGGTGACCCTGTTGGGACACCGCGACGACCCAGAGATGGTGTACGCCGGCGTCGGCCTGACCCTCATCACCAGCCGCGCCGAGGGCATGCCCGGCGTTGCGATCGAAGCGCACATGGCCGAGTGTCCCGTGGTGTCGTTCTCCGTCGGGTCTGTCGCCGATGTCGTCCTCGACGGGATCACAGGATTCGTCGTGCCCGGGCACGACGCCAGCGCGATGGCCGACAGGGTGGTCGCGCTCCTCCGCGATCCTGAGCGGCGGCGCGAGATGGGTGCGGCGGCTGCACGCCGGGGTGCCAGCTTCGACGCTGCGACCACCGCGGCGACGTACGCAACCCGGTTCACCGACCTCCTCGCGGCGCGGGGGCCGGCTGCTCGCTCGACGGCCCGATGGCGGTGAGCGGCACACCCTTTTACGGACGGCGGTTGCCGAAGAAATCCTGTCTGCACCAGTGCGAACCATAGCAACCTGTATGTGACGATTCACCGAGCACACGTCTTTGGATCACCACGGAGCGTCATTACAGCGGAATAGGACAAAGAGACTGCTGATAAAGGCTGCTCACAGTGTGGAGACCGCTTGCACACAGAGTGAATAGGTGCTTCAGTACGCTCCGTTTCAGGGCGAGAGTCCAATTTCCGGGGGGAGAATTCGGATGGGCTCACGGGGCTGCAACGACGTACTGGCCGGCCATGCAGGAACGCGGCTGACGCGAGCGCTCTATGGTCTGGCGCGCCGGTGGGATTCCGCGGGACTCCGCCTGCTCGACGCGAGCGCCATCGGTGGCGCGTGGCTGATCGCCGGTCTGGCCGGGTTCGACGAGCGCGCCCAGGCAGCCGCCTTCCATAACTTGCTGTGGTTCGTCGGCCTGCCGGTCGTGTTTTCACTGACGGTCAACCAGGTCGCCGGCTTGTACGGACCAGTGTGGCGGTACGCCTCAGTCGACGAAGCAGGTCGGGTGGTTGTCGCGGTGGCCGTCGGAACAAGCCTGTCCACGGCCGCCGCCGCTGCTGTCGCCAGCTCGCAGGACGTCGCTGTGTCATGGCTCGTAACGGCCCCGATCGCGGCCCTGTTCGCGCTCCTCGGTGTTGGTGGCATCCGGTTCCAGTCTCGATTCTTCGCCCTCCAACGCCAACGATCCCGGCCCACCGGGTCAAGCACCGGCGGTCGCGTGCTCATCGTCGGTGCCGGCGACGCCGGGGTGTCGCTGGCCTACGAACTGCGCCACCGCCACTCGGACGCGATGCACATCGTCGGTTTCGTCGACGACGAGCCGCGGCTCGCCGGCCGCTCGATACTCGGCATCCCGATCCTCGGACGATCGTCGGATCTCGCCGCACTGTGCCGCGCCCACGACATCGACACGATCCTGGTGGCGCTGGCCGACACGCCCGAACGCAAAGTCGTCCTCGACCGCGCGCTCGCGGCGGATGCGCAGGTCAAGGTGCTTCCGCCGGCGACGGAGCGCGTCGCCGGTCCCGCGCTCCGGAACCTTCGCGACCTCGACGTGACCGACGTGCTCGGCCGGCCGCACGCACCCGTCGACTCCGATGAGATCGCGACCTATCTCTCCGGGGCCACCGTGTTGATCACGGGCGCGGGAGGGTCGATCGGCAGCGAGATCGCTCGCCAGGTTGCGACATATGGTCCGCAGCGACTCGTCCTGCTCGATCGCGAGGAGACGTTGCTGCACGACGTGATCCTCGAGGCCTTGCCCGGGGCCGAGGCCGTGCTCGCCGACATCACCGACCGCGAGCGCATCGGTCGCGTGTTCGCCGACTACCGACCGGACGTCGTGTTCCACGCCGCGGCGCAGAAGCAGGTCCCGTTGCTCCAAAAGCATCCCGTCGAGGCCGTTCGGACGAACGTCATCGGCACGTGGATCATCGCGAGCGCGGCCGCCGAGCACGGCTGCTCTCGGTTCGTCCATATCTCGACCGACAAGGCGGCGGCGCCGAGCTCGGTGCTGGGTGCGACGAAGCGGATCGCGGAGCAGATCGTGTTCGAGCTCGGGCGCCGACACGACCGCCGGTTCGTCGCCGTCCGCTTCGGCAACGTCCTCGGCACCCGCGGCAGCGTCGTCCCGACGTTCCTGCGCCAGATCCTCGACGGCGGACCAGTGACCGTGACGAGCGCCGACACGACCCGGTTCTTCATGACCGTACAGGAGGCCGTCAGCCTCGTCCTGGAGGCGGGCGCCATCGCCAGCGAGCGCACGGTGTTCCTACTCGACATGGGGGAGCCCGTCCCGATCCTGTCCCTGGCACGGCAGATGATCCGCTTGGCCGGCCTACGCCCTGATCGTGACATCGCCATCAGCTTCGTTGGGCTCCGGCCCGGCGAGCGGCTCCACGAACAGCTGTACGACGACTCCGAGATCGTGGAGCCGGCCGCGCATCCGTCGCTGTCGGTACTCGTGCCCCGGAACAGCCTCGCGTGGCGGGGCCTCGAGGACGACATGGCCGATCTGACCGCCTCGAGCGAGCGATGCGACGATGCTGCCGCGGTCGAGATGATCGAACAGTTGCTCGTCGAGCGCGGCGTCCCCTGCCAGATCCAGCCTTGCGGGCACCGCGACGCCGAGCCGGTGCTGTTCGACCTCACGGCGTTCGAGTCGGTCAACCTGGTCCCCGCGAACGGTGCCCGATCCCTCGCACTGCTCGGCGGCACGGCTCGCTTCCCCGAGCAGGTGCCCTTCGCCAGGCCAGCTCGCCCGCCGCTCGAACAGGTGACCCGCCGGTTCTCGAGCGCCTACGAATCCGGGATCCTCACCAACGGCGCCCTCGTGCGTGAGCTCGAGGAGCGGGTCGCTGAACGCCTCGACGTGCGGCATGTCGTCGCCGTCAGCTCGTGCACGTCGGGGTTGATCCTTGCCCTGCAAGGGTTGCTGGATGGCCGGGCTGGTCCGGTCGTCGTGCCGAGTTTCACGTTCGCAGCCACAGGCCTGGCCGTCGTGTGGAACGGTCGACGTCTGCGCCTCGTCGACTGCGAACCCGCGACGTTCCAGGTGTCCCTGGAAGCCGCCGTGGACGCGCTCGACGGGGCGAGCGCGCTGATCGCGACGCACGTGTTCGGCGCGCCGTGCCGTCCTGCCGCTGTCGAACAGCTCGCCCGCACCGCCGGTGTACCGGTGCTCTTCGATGCCGCCCACGCGTTCGGCGCCCGAACCCGGGGTGAGCCCGTGGGTCGGTTCGGAGACGCCGAGGTCTTCAGCCTCACGCCCACGAAGGTGCTCGTCGCGGGCGAGGGCGGCCTCGTCGCGACGCGTGACGGCGCGCTGGCCGACCGCCTGCGCGTGGCCCGCAACTACGGGAACGAGGGGAACTACAACACCGCCTTCCCGGGGCTCAACGCGCGCTTGTCCGAGTTCCACGCCGCGATGGCGCTGGAGTCCCTCGACCGGCTCGATGCGACGCTCCGCCGGCGCCGCCAGCTGGCCGCGCTGTACCGACGATGCTTCGACGGTGTTCCCGGCCTCACGTGCCAATCGATGCCGCTGGACGACGAGTCGACCTTCAAGGACTTCACCGTTCGGATCGATGCCGACGAGTTCGGCATCGATCGGGACGCGCTAGCCGCCGTCCTCGCGGCGGAAGGCGTCGAGACCCGCAACTACTTCGATCCGCCGCTGCACGCGCAGACCGCGTTCTCGCACGCCGAGTGGGTCGACCTCTCGACGACCGAGCAGACCGCCCAGTCGGTGATCTCGCTGCCCATCTACCCGGATCTCGCCGTGTCGACGGTCGACCAGATCGTCGACGTGGTCCGGGCGGCGCACGATCACGCCGACCAGATCGTGGATCGGGACGGGCTGCTGGTGGCCGCTGGCTGGGCCCGTCTGGCGCTGCTCACCGATCGTGGTGATCCCTGAGCGATGCCGCGAGCGAGTGAGGTGGCGCCCGAAACGCCACGCTTCTTCTTCGTCCACTTGCAGAAGACGGGCGGTACTGCCCTCTATCAGCGGTTACGCCACGCCTTCGGTCCACAGGCCGTCTATCCAACCCCGGAGGACCAGGGTGACCCGACGGCCGTGCTCGCGGTCGACCACCTCGTCGAGCGGTGGTGGTGCAGCGCACCGCACTTGCGCGCGGTCACAGGCCACTTTCCTCTTTGCGCCGCGACCCGGCTGGGACTGCGGTTCATCACCTTCACCGTCCTGCGGGATCCCGTCGAGCGGACTCTCTCGGTGTTGCGGCGACGACGTGTCGCCGACGACCGGTATCGCGGGTGGGAGCTCGAGCGGATCTACGCGGACCCGGCCTTGACGCACGTCATCACCAATCACATGGTGAAGATGCTGTCGATGACCTCCGACGAGATGGGCCCGGTACCGCTGATGGAGCCGGTCGTGTTCGACGATCGGCGTCTGCAGCGCGCCATGGACAACGTCGAGCACCATGTCGACCTCTTCGGCCTGCAGTCGCACTTCGACGAGTTCTGCACCGAACTCGGTGACCGGTACGGGCTCGACCTCGGCGCGGCCCGCTTCGCGAATCGGACGGCGCCCGTGCCCGTGACCGAGGAACTGAGGGAGCGCGTCGCCGCCGACAACCGCATGGACATCGAGCTGTACGAGTTCGCCGCGCGACTCTGGCATCGGCGGCACCGCGCGGCGGTAGGCCCGGAGCTCGAGACGCAGCGGGGATAGGGTCCAACCATGGGTGCCCCGAAGGTCGTGATCACGGGTACCGGCCGCACCGGCACGACTCTTCTGGTCCGGCTCCTGACCGACCTCGGTCTCGACACCGGGTTCGGCGAGGGGAAGCTCACGCCGTACGGTCACAGCGTCCGCGCTGGACTGGAGTGCCGCGTCGACGACCCGGACGCGCCCACGGTCGTCAAGGACATGACTCTCGGGTTCCGGCTCCGGGCCGTCCTGGAGAGCGGCACGGTGAGCATCGGCCATGTGATCCTTCCCACCCGGCGGCTCGATGTCGCGACTGCGAGCCGCGTACGTGCCGCCGACTATGGCCGAGCCCCCTTCCGGCGGGGTGCGCTCACCGGCACCATGCGGGCCACCGAGCAGGCGCGCGTGCTGCGACGGATGAAGGCCGACATCGTCGGCACGCTCGCCGACTTCGGCGTTCCCTACACAGAGCTCGACTTCCCGCGGTTCGCGGCCGACGCTGTCTACCTCCACCACAAGCTGTCGTTCCTCGTCCCGACCGCCACGGTGGCGGACTTCCAAGCGGCGCTCGACCGACACGTCCGAGCGGACTTGATCCACCAGACGCCGCTCACCCGACGCGAACGGTGGCGGACGCGTTGGACAACGGCGTGGATGGTGCTGGTCAGGTTCCCGATCGCCCGGATCCGGACCCGGGTGGATCCGGAGGGGTCACGAGAGCGGCTTCGCGCCGCGGTCGCGGCCGCTCGGCAGCGGGACGAGGCCGCCGCTCGGCTGGATGGCAGCGGGCCGGACTCGGCCGACCGCGTGTCAAGCTCCGGCGGCCCGCCCGCGCCTGCGTAGATCAACCAACTCGGCGGCGTACTCGTAGAAGGCGACGTCGATCGCGTTGTCATCGGCGATCCGCCGTCGCAGCGACTCGCTCACAGGCTGGATCGCCTCCGTCGGCGCCGCGTTGGCGCGCGCGTCTCGGTCGACGCGCCATCCGAACCACTCGACCAGATCGTCGAGGAACCAGTCCCACCGCTCGGTGATGCCGACCACGTCGACGTTGCGGAGGTTCTCCTTCGCCAAGGCCAAGCGGGACGCGTCGACATCGACGACGTCCATGTAGCTTTCGGGATCGTCGGACCGCTGCATCGAGAAGATCTTCGTCTGGTGGTTCTGGATCAGAGGCGCGAAGACCAGCGGATGCTCGTAGACCTCTTCGAGCGTTCGTGACTCCATCGGCGGGCGTTTGCTCGGGTCCAGCCACGGAGCCCCGCGGCGGAACTGCCGCAACAGCGAGAGCGTGCGCTCGACGGGGTCGCGAAGGATCGTGACGGTGACGAAGTCGCCGCCCAGCATCTCGCTCGCGACGTACGGGAAGTGCCCGGTATAGACGCGAATGTGAGCCCGACGCTCTGCCGGAAGACCGAGGAGATACGACACCGACAGGTGGTGCCGAATATCGAGCTTCAGCCCATCCCATTGGATGTCCATCTTGCGGTACGGGTACAGCTCGTCGAGGGCATAGTTCTCACGAAGGTGCCGGAAGAGAGTCGTTCCACCGGTCTTCATCACGTGCACGAAGAACACGCGGCGGTCGCGGGCGAGCGGCTCATCCGTCGCTCGACTCGTCGCCTCGGCCGCTCGGCCGTCCCGAGATCCTCTCCAGCGCCACAGTCGTCGCACCTGCGCCCCCCGGTCCTAGCCGCGGGCACGGGTCGCGGCTCGGACGATCGGCGCCACCCCCGGTCGCATCGACACGTAGACGATCGTTCCGGTCTGCCCATGAATGCCGACCGCCGGCTCGGAACGCAGTTCGAGCAGGTTCCGGCCTCCCGCCAGGACCGTCTGGTTCAGTGTGCGGATGGCGAGGCGCACGGCCTGGCCGTCGCGGCCGAGCTCGTCGGCGAGATCGCGCAACCGGAGCGGGCGATCCTTGACCGTCGCCGCGGCGACGACGGCCAGGAGCGAGCGGGTGAACTCGTCTGCGTCGCGGATCAGCTCGAGCACACGATCCTCGTCCTGCTTCAGTGCGGACGCGTCCTCGTCGGCCGCCCGGAATAGCACCCACCGCATCACGTCGAGGACGTACTCGGATGGGACTGGCACCATCACGTACCGCATATGATTGCCTCATATTGGACAGGACGTACGAGGCCCGTATTTAGGATTTTCACGGCAAGTTCGCCCCAGGCGCATTGGGTTGCTCGCGATAGGCTACGCGAGTTCGAAACCCGGGGGGTCGTGGGGTGTTTCCACTTTGGGAGTCGGCCATCGCGCCTGTCCTTGCTGCGGCCGGAGCGCGGCGGGTCGTCGAGATCGGCGCTCTGCGGGGTGAGACGACGACGCTCATGCTCGACTTCCTCGGTCCGGACGCGGTGCTCCACGTCATCGACCCGGCACCCAACTTCGACCCGAGCGAACACGAGCGTGCCTTCGCCGGGCGGTACCACTTCCACCGCGACGTGAGCCACAACGTGCTGCCCCGTCTCGAGGCGATGGACGCGGCGCTCATCGACGGCGACCACAACTGGTACACCGTGTACCACGAGCTGAAGTTCCTCGCGGAGGCGTCCGCGCGCGCCGGCGCGCTACTGCCGGTGCTGATCATGCACGACGTCGGCTGGCCGTACGGCCGCCGCGACCTCTATTACGCCGCCGACCGGATCCCCGAGGAGTTCCGCCAGCCGTATGCGCGGGCCGGCATGCGGCCTGACAGCCAGACGCTGCTGGCCACTGGCGGCGTGAACCCGACGATGTGCAACGCGAAGATCGAAGGTGGGCCGCGCAACGGCGTCATGACCGCCCTCGAGGACTTCCTCGCCGAACACGGCCGGCCTGTGCGGACGGTCGTGATCCCGGTCTTCTTCGGGCTCGCCATCGTGGCCGAGCAGGAGCGCTGTCGCCGCCAGCCCGAGCTCGCGGCCGTCCTCGATCGGCTCGAGGATGTCGCAGGCCAGCGGGAGCTGCTCGCGGTCGCCGAGCAGACTCGACTACGAGCTCTCGTCTTCCAGCACACGATGGTCCAGCGCAGCCAGACGAAGCTCGAACGAGGAGCCAAGCGGTACCTCGACCTCCTCAAGGGGGCGCTCCTCGACGAGCACTACCTGGAGAACGAGATCCGCCTGAAGTACCTGGCGCGGTGCGTGAGGACCGGCGAGGCCGCCGAGCCCGACCGGGTGCGAGACCCGATCCGGGCCCAGCCCGACGCGTACCGCAACTTGCGGCGGCGGCGCCGCGCTGGGTTGGCGGCGTGGGGCGAGGGGGTCAACGGCTTCCTGCCGTACGCGTCGATCGGGCGAACGCGGCTCGACCACCTCGAACGCTGCCTCGACCTCGTACGGGCCGAGGCGGTGGCCGGCGACCTGCTCGATTGCAGCACAGGACGCGGAGGCGCGGCGGTCTTCCTCCGTGCGTACCTCGCCGCCCACGAGCTCCCTGATCGCACGGTGTGGGTCGCCGACCGGTTCCGCGCCACACCCGAACCGGCGCGAGAGGCAACCATCGTTGACGAGGAGATGTCCGCGTTCCAGGCGGATCTCAACCTCGTCCGTGATGCGTTCGAACGGTTCGACCTGCTCGACGGCCGCGTGCGGTTCCTGACCGGCCCGATGGAGGCGACGTTGGCAGAGGCCGACGTCGAGAGCGTCGCCCTCCTACGGCTCGGTGCCGGCATCGGCGACGCCGCCGGCGCGGCGCTCGACGCGCTCTATCCCAAGTTGTCCATCGGCGGGTTCGTCGTCGTCGACGACCACGCCGAAGCCACCTGCGCGCGGGCGGTTGCCGACTTCAGGCAGGCCCACGGCGTGGAGGAGCAGGTCGAAGCCATCGACTGGACCGCCGTCGCGTGGCGCAAGACCAAGGAGATCCACACCACCGCCACCCGGTCGGCACGCGTGCGGACCGGCTCCCTCGGCCTTCCGCTCGCCCCGCGGGCACCGAGCGACGCCATCGACCTCACGGTGGTCGTCGTCTTCTACAACATGCGCCGAGAGGCGGCGCGCACCCTGCGTTCGCTGTCCCGCCCCTACCAACTCGACCTCGATGACGTGGTGTACGAGGTGATCGCGGTCGAGAACGGTTCTGATCCGGAGCAGCGCCTCGGGCAAGAGTTCGTGAAGAGCTTCGGGTCCGAGTTCCGGTACATCGATCTGGGCGACGAAACCGGTCCGTCGCCCGTGCACGCGCTCAACGTCGGGATTCGCGCCGGCCGCGGCCGCGCGTTCGCCCTGATGATCGACGGGGCCCACGTCCTCACGCCGAGCGTCCTCCACTACGGGTTGCTCGGACTGAAGACGTACGAGCCCGCCATCGTCGCGACGCAGCAGTGGTACGTGGGTCCCGGCCAGCAGGGCGAGGCCATGAGCGAGGGCTACGACCAGGACTACGAGGATCGGCTGTTCAAGCAGATCGGCTGGCCGGACGCCGGGTACCGCCTCTTCGAGATCGGCCACTTCGTCGGCGGCCGCGACTGGCTCGATGGTGTCTGGGAGAGCAATTGCATGTTCGTGTCGCGCGCGCAGCTCGAACAGGTCGGCGGCTTCGACGAGAACTTCTCGATGCCGGGCGGCGGCTTCGCCAACCTCGAGCTGTACGAGCGGCTCGGCTCGGCGCCGGACGTGACAGTGGCGACGATCGTCGGCGAGGGTTCCTTCCACCAACTCCACGGTGGCGTCACCACCAACCAACCCGACGCGGTCGAGCGCCGGACTCGGATCTTCGGCTATGGCGAGCATTTCGCCGATCTGCGCGGCCGCCGGTTCCGCGGACCGGGCAAGCCCATCCACTACGTGGGCCGCATCGCGTCGCCTGATGCCCGGCGCAGCCGTGCGCGCCGGCTCACCGCCGAGACCTTCGGCAGGGGCGCGGCCGCACCGGAGCCCGACGGCATCCCGGCGACGCCCGTTCCGGTCCCAGAGGATCTTCGCCTGAACTTCACCGAGGCGGTCTGGAAGAGCCTGCCGTGGCGGCACACCACGTGGCTCAGGCGACATGTCGCCACGGCGCCATCCGACCTCCTCGCGTACCAGCAGATGATCACGTCGGTGCGCCCGGACTGGATCATCGAGGTCGGCACGGGCGACGGCGGGCGCACCCTGTTCCTGGCATCGATCTGCGAGCTGGTCGACCACGGCCAGGTCGTCTCCGTCGGGGAGGATCCCGCCGAGGACCTGCCGATCCACCGGCGCATCACGTACGTCGAGGGCGTTCCGGCCGCGAAGCCCACCGTGGCGAGGGTCCGAGCCATCGTCGGAAACGAGCCCAGGTCCCTGCTCGTGCTCGGCGATCACGCGTCCCGACAGGTCACCCAAGCGGCATTCGAGAGCTACTCGCCGCTGGTGCCGGTCGGCTCCTACGTGGTCGTGGCGGACACCATCGTCAACGGCAACCCCGTGTGGACGGGTTTCGGTCCCGGCCCCGCCGAGGCCGTGAAACAGATCCTGCAGCGGAACGGTGATTTCGTCTCCGATCCCGCGCTGGAGCACTACTCCCTGACGTTCAACCCCGGGGGCTACCTCAAGCGCGTCCGATGAAGATCTTCTCCATCGGACTGAACAAGACGGGGACGCGCTCCCTCCACGACGCGCTGGAGATGCTCGGCTTCCGGAGCGTGCATTGGGGTGGGCCCGACCTGGCCACCGCGGTCGAGCGTGGCGCCCGGATGCGCATGGCCGTCGAGCAGGCCGTCGAGGAAGGACGTCCGCTGCTCGACGACCTCGAGAATGCCGATGCCTACTCGGACATCCTCGCGCTCAGTACCAACTTCGACCTCCTCGACCGGCAATACCCCGGCAGCAAGTTCATCCTCACGACGCGACCACTCGACGATTGGCTCGACAGCCGCACCCGGCATGTGGAGGCCAACCTCGCCCGCCGTGCCAGGGGCGAGTACGACGGCACGTTTCTCGTTGTCGACCGCAACAGTTGGGAGGAGGACTTCACAGAACACGAACGTCGGGTGCGCGCCTACTTCGCCGGCCGCCCCAACGACCTGCTCGTGATGGACGTGACCGCAGGTGACGGCTGGGAGAAGCTGTGTCCGTTCCTTCGGGTGCTGGTGCCCTCCGCACGGTTCCCACGTCGTGGCTGATCCTGCCGTACGGTCGACGGCCGGCGAGCGGAGCCGCGTGCTGTTGCATGTCGGAACTCACAAGACCGGCACCACATCGCTCCAGACCTTCCTCCGCGAACAGAACTCGGTGGCCGGCGCGGCTCCGCTTCCCCGAGACCCGGCGGCCGTCATGGTTGGCCGCGGCCGCCGACCATGTGCGTGGCGAGGTGGTGGACCCGGCGCACCGGTGCCTCATCTACGTCCACGAGGATCTCAGCTACCTCCGCTTCGAGGACGAGCTCGAGCGCCTGAAGGCCCTGTTCGCCTCACGAGCCGTCACCGTCGTCGTCTTCCTCCGTGACCGCGCCGCGTTCCTGCGCTCCTACCGGTCACAGCTCGAAGGAACGGGATTCGAGCCCAGTACCGACCCGGCATCGTTCGCGTACGTCGAACCTGATTCGTGGTTGCTCGACTATGACGCGCTCATCAACGCGTACCGCCGATGCTTCGGTACCCGCAACGTGAGGGTGTTCGACTACGACGAGGTCGTGCGTCGGGACGGCACCGTGATACCTGCCTTCATGGACATCTTGGGAGTCCCGCGGTCGTCGCTGCCACCCCTCGACACGTACTTCTACAACCGTAGTGGCGCGCACATCCGCCTTCCCGACAAGCAGCTCGCCGCCATCCGCCGACGCCTCGCGCAGCGCTACCCGTGAGCCAGGGACGCGCAGGCACGCCGATCCGATGGACCTTCCTCGCGCCGGCCCTCCCACGCCCGGCGGGCGGGCTGTTCGCGCTCTTCCAGCACGCCAACGCGATCGCCCGCCGGGGGCGAGCGGCCGTCCGTCTGGTGCACCTCCCGACGGCGGAGGGCCGGCTTCGCGGCCCGTCCGACATCCCGTGGTTCGTGTTCGACCCGACGATCGAGCATGTCTTCCCTTCACGACTTGCCGCGGAGTCGCTCCCCGACGCCGACGTCGTGGTGTACACGGTCATGGCGGTGCAGCTCTGCACTGCCCGCGAGGCGGGAGCCGGTGGCCGACTGCTGCTGGAATGCCTCCAAGCCCCGTTCAGCGCAGCCGGACGCCCGATCCTGTTCGTCCAGGCGCTGGGTGTGTTCCCCGCCGACGTCGAGCGCCTTGCGCTCAGCGGTGCAGGGCTGAAGGTCTGCGTCTCGTCGTGGATCGCGGCCAGCCTCGTCGGGACCGGTGTGCGCGCGACGGAGGTCGCGTACGTGCCGAACGGGTTGGACCATGGCACGTTCCGTGTCATCCGGCCGATCGGGAGCCGCCCTGCCCGGGTGGCGATGAACTTCGATCCCCACCCGGTCAAGAACATGGACGCCGGCATCGACGCGCTGGCCAACCTCCACCGTGACACCGGGGTGACGTCGGTCCTGTTCGGCACCCGCCCGCCCGGTCGGCCGCTCCCCCGCGGGCTCGAGTTCCTCGACTCGCCGGGACAGGTGCAGTTGGCGGAGTCGGTCTACAACGGCGCCACGCTGTACCTCCAGCCCGGCACCCTGGAAGGCTTCGGCCTCTGCGCGCTGGAGGCGATGGCGTGCGGCTGCGCGCTCGTCACGACGTCGAACGGCGGCTCGTCCGAGTACGCGCTCGACGGCGAGACCGCGGTGCTGTGCGGTCCCGAACCCTCGGCGATGGCCGACACGATGACGAAGCTCGTCGCCGACGACGAGCGGCGAGTCCGCATCGCGAGCGCAGCTGCAAAGTCGGCGATGAGGTTCCAGTGGGAGGTCAGCGCCGGGAAGTTCGAGCGGCTCGCGACCCAGTACCTCGCGGAGCCGGTGCGGTGACGCTCTTCTGCATCGGCTTCAACAAGACCGGGACCACGACCCTGCACCAGTGGTTCATGCTCGCCGGCCTGCGCGGCAGCCACGACGCCACCTATCAGCGGTGCATGCGGACGATGGGCGAGAACGAGCTCCGGGCATACCCCGATGCCCACGACGCGTTCACTGACGGCGAGCGCGCCGATTTCGCTCGACTGCGCGCGCTGTATCCCGATGCGCGCTTCGTGCTCAACACGGGCGCGCTGAAACCATGGCTGGAGAGCCGGGTCAAGCACGTCTTCCGCGACGGCGGAATCGCACTGGACAGGAGAGACGGAACGTTGCGGCCTGGCCCGCTGGCGGGTCCGATGGCGCAGGAGTACCTACGCGATCCGGCACAGGCCATCTCCGACTGGATCGATCGGCGCGACTTCTACCATCGGTCGGTGCTGTTCTTCTTCGCCGGCGACCCGGCCCTACTCGTCGTGAACGTGACGGAGAACCCGAGTTGGCAGGTCGAGCTCGGCTCGTTCCTCGGCATCGAGATCCAAGCGAACCTCCACGCCAACCCGACGAGCGCCGACGTGGCTGAGTTCGAGCTGGACGAGCGGATCCGACAGGTCAGCGCGGTTCTCCGCGACAAGCAGATACCGCCGGACGAGTGGTGCACGGAGACCCATGTCGGTTTCGGCCCGGCACGCTCATGACTCGGTTGGCCGGTAGGCCGGGCCGCCTGCTACGCGACCGGGTGCCGATGCGCTATCGGAGCAAGCTCGCCCGCACGCGAGTCGCGATCCGCCGGCCGACCGCAGCGTGGCGACTCCTGCCGTCGTTCATCGTGATAGGGGCCCAGCGCGCCGGCACCAGCTCGCTCTACCGCTATCTGTCGGCTCACCCCGGGGTGCGTCGGCCACTGCGCAAGGAGGTCGACTTCTTCTCGGTGGACCACGGGCGAGGTACTGCGTGGTACCGCTCGCACTTTCCTCTCCGGATCCCGGCCTGCGTCACGTTCGAGGCCACGCCTCAATACTTCGTGCATCCCCTTGCGCCGGCTCGCGTCCGGGAGCTCCTGCCGGACGTCAAGCTCATCATCGCCGTTCGCGACCCTGTCGATCGGGCGTTGTCGCACTACCGCCTGATGCGCCAGATCGGGGTCGAGCGGCTCGACCTCGCCCGCGCCATCGATTCCGAACGCGACCGGGTCCGGCCCGACCTGGATCGACTGCGTGCTGACCCGGCTCATCGCGCCACCGACTTCCTGCGCTTCTCCTACGTGATGCGCTCGCGGTATGGGGAGCAGCTCGCACGTTGGCGGGAGCACTTTCCGGCCGCGTCATTCCACATCCTCGACTTCGACGCGTTCAGGACCGATCCGACCGTCGAGTGGACCGCGCTCCTGGACTTCGTCGGACTCGAGCAATGGTGTCCGCCGGACTTCACCAACTGGAGCACGCAGACGAACGCCGGGGGTGCCGAGGACAGTGGGATCCGGAGCAGGATCGCAGCGGCGCTCGGCGACGACCCCTGTCGCTTCTCCGAACTCAGCGGTCGTTCCTTCGACTGGGCCCAACCGCCGGCCGGTTAGGGCTCGCCGCAGGACAGATGGCCGAAGCCATGAACCTGTTGATCACCACGATCAAGTGAGTCGGCCACGGCTTCCGGCTGTGGTCGACTCCATCCCGACGTGGTGTGCCTCCAGGAGATCTGGGAGAACGCCAACGGCGAGAACGCGAGTGTGAGACCCTTGGCCATGGTCATCGGGGCGACGCGTCCCCGACGTGCTCGCGTGGCGAGCGCGTCGACGCCTCGCCCGGCTGTTGGCCGCGCCGGTGTGACACCCCTCGTCGATGCCGCGTTCGCGTGCCTCGCGATCGCCACCGCGGTGTGGTACTTCCACCTGAGCCGGGGACAATCGTTCCACCACGACGACTGGCAGATCGTCCAGCGTTACGACGACGGACTGGCCAGTCTGTTCCGGCCGCACAACGGCCACCTCAGCCTCATCCCTCTTTTCCTGTACCGGCTCCTGTTCGGGCTCGTCGGCCTCCGGACGTACACGCCTTTCCGTGCCCTCGGCCTCATGTGCCTGGTGGCCATGGCGGCGGCCGTGTACTGCTTGGCCCGAGCTCGCGTCGGCGCGGTCCTCGCGCTGGTCGCCGGGATCGGCGTGCTGTGGCTCCCGGGAACCCGGCAGTTCCCCTTCCTGTTGAACTTCTACATCCCGTTGACCGCCGCGGTCGTGTGCGCTGCCGCCATGACGTGGACGCGTCGATACGGCGACATCGCGATCGGCGCGGCGCTCACGGTCGCCTTGTGCAGCTCTGCGGTCGGTGTCTCGGTCGCCGTGGCATGCATCGTTCACGCCGCCCTGGCCCGGGCGCGATGGCGGCGATGGATCGCGATCCTGCTGCCGATGTCAGGCTGGGCGGTCTGGTGGCTGACCATGGCACGCCACTCGCTCGACACCGTGCGTGACAACCCGTTCCTGCAGTTGAGCATCGGGGGCCGTGCGCGTCTGGTGTGGCGCGGCATCATCGGAACGTTCGACGTTCTTGCCGCGGGCCGCCATGGCCTCGGCATCGCGCTCGCCGTACTCTTCGCGGGCTTCGTTGTATGGCGCGTGGCGTCGCGCTCATCCGCCGGCATCGGCGCGCTGGCGTGGTCGGCCGCTGTCGTCGCCTGGTGGGTCGGGGTGGTGGCGTCGCGCTCGTGGTACGGGTTCGACGCCCCCCGGTACCGGCACGTCGCCGCGGTCCCCGAGCGCCAGCCACGCGGCGCGCCGGTTCGGGAGCCGGCTGGCCGTCGGCGTCGCGGCCGTGGGCCTCGTCGCTGCTCTGACATGGGCGAACCGACCAAGCATCGTGCGGGCGGCAGAGAGCGACACGCGGTTCGTGCGGACGCTGACGTCCGAGCTAGTGGTCGCGAACCTCGGACCCTCGGTGGTGCCAGACAGTGCTGGGGTCCATGTCGCGAAGCGCACGCTGCCGGCCGGTACGTACCGGCGCCTCGCCGCCCGGTTCGGCCCTATCGACGAGACGCCCGTGTCGGAGGTCGACCGCCGGCTCGTCGCGCTGGGCGCCGTGCGCATCGGACCCGTCGAGGTGGGCCACGCCGTGTGCACCCCCCTCACCACCCCGTTCTGGCGTCCGGCGGAATCCGAGCTCGTCCTGTCAGCCGGCCGCTCTCCGGTGACCGTGAGGGTCAGACGATTCGGCCCGGAGCTCGTGACGGCTGGGGTCATCCCAGCAGACCACATCGCTGACGTTCACCTGCCCGGCCTCGGCGCACGGGTGCCGTGGGAGGTCCAGGCGCTCGGCGGTTGCGCACGGCCGGCCGCCAGCGCCGGCAACTGACCACCGGACCAGGGCGATCGACACCGCGGGAGACGCTGTTTGGCTTGATCCGCTACAGCACCACGATCGAATGGCTCTCCGAATCGTGACGGGCCATGGCGGCCGGACACTTCGCCCGAGCGCCAGCCACGCGGCGCGCCGGTTCGGGAGCCGGCTGGCCGTCGGCGTCGCGGCCGTGGGCCTCGTCGCTGCTCTGACATGGGCGAACCGACCAAGCATCGTGCGGGCGGCAGAGAGCGACACGCGGTTCGTG
>WNGA01006552.1_pt1 | contig 16779 bp, 9 predicted proteins | sample 5400061 | NCBI WGS metagenome assembly WNGA01 (sample SAMN13153366, study PRJNA577476) | soil metagenome | isolation source: 100 cm soil or saprolite under grassland replicate 2 | place: USA:California | collected 2016-06-15 | reverse complement strand
GATCCATTGCGTATTGCTGTTGAATACCTCGCCCTCGTTCAGGCTGAAGGCCTCGCAGGAGATATTGCCTTTCTTGATGATGAGCCAGCAAGGAAATTTGCCGTCAGTGACGCGCCGCTGATTTCTATCCAGCTTCTCCCCGAAATTGACCCTGAACCTCGCCTCTCCGCCGAGCAGCAGCGCTTTGGTCGCCAGATCGCGCGCAGATCCCAAGTCTTTGCGATAGTAAAGCTGGATCGAAATTCAGCGAGCTGTAGAAGGTCGGCCTGTCAGGCTCGGCGATGGCGGCATAAGCGCGCTCCAACTGCCCGCGGTAGCCTTCGTCAGTCAGTCCTTTGCGAATCACGCTCAGGCGATAATCGCCCGATTTGTCTGATTTGCTGATGACCCGCAGGGTGTAGTCGCCGGGAGTTGGAAGGACGACCTGTCGACTGGGGGGGCTGTCCGATTCGCCGTCCGGCGCGATCTCATTTCCGGTTTGATCGATGACCTGAACGAAAAGGTCCGATGACTGCCCGTCCGCCCCGTCGGCCCCGGCTGATTGCAGATCGAATTGAACGACGTCGCCTCCGAAGGCGCCTTCGAGTTGGTACGCCTGAAAATACCTTTTTGTGCGATCGTCACACCCGGAAGTTTGCGGGCTTAGCTTGCCGGGCACGGGCTCGTCGAACTTAATCCTGGGAAGCGTTTTCGGCGCCGGGTTGCAGGGGCGAGGTTCTTTCCGAGACCCTTTATTGGAAGCGGAAGTATTGCGCGCGGCCGCAATAAAAACGGCCGAATCATTTTTCCTCAGTTTAGCGATGGTGATTGACGCAAGATTGAAAGTGAACCCCGAATGAGCGGGAGTGACTTTATACTTACGTTTGCAGGGAAGCTTTGTAAACTTATATGAGCCGGTCGCATCCGTAAAACCGGCGCTCTGGTTCGAATCATCAAGCGCCACATTTACAGCCGCCACCGGATCCCCGCCCTGTTTAATCACACGAACGTTTATCGAGCAGGTATTGGCGTCTTTACTCCTCGGCGATTTTGCGGTATTGGCGCCGTTATTGGGCTTCGATTTTTCTTGCGGTTTTCCGCATTTCCCATCTCTGTTCGGAGGCTTGCCTCCAGGGCATTGCGCGTTGGCGATATCGGGGGATACGGAGACAAGCGCAAACAACAGCAACAGGAAGAATCTTCTCAGGAGGCGTGAAAAAATCATCTTGTTATCTCTTTTGCGCAACGAAAACCTAACACAGCATACGCGTTTCTTCTCCGGCTCAATATGGATGGCTCATATTCCCTGCGGAACACAGCTGTCGCGTCTTGCTCTCGATCGAAATATGCTCCACCACGAATCACTTTGCAAGGCTTACTGCATCCCGATGGCCGATAGCGGCTCCCCTCATAAACCCTGAAATCGCTGTCAGTCCACTCCATAGCGTTGCCTGACATGTCGGATACGCCGAACGGGCTGTTTCCGTCGGGAAAACTCCCGACAGGAGAGAAGTCGCCGGAGGGGTGCGCAGCGTTGGCCCTGCCGCGTTCGAAGACGTTTCCCCAGGGGTATATCCTCCCGTCTGTGCCGCGCGCGGCGAACTCCCACTCCTCCTCGGTCGGCAGGCGTTTGCCCTGAGACCTGCAGTAACTGTCAGCCTCGCGCCAGGTCACATTCACCATTGGCAATTTAGTTTCTCCCGTTTGCCCCGTTTGCCCCGTTTGCCTCGTTAAATATTGATTCTTCAGGTATGCCTCAATCGTAACTTCGAATTTATCGATGAAGAACGGCTCGACAGTCGCCTGGTGCGGAGGCCCGGACTGAAGATCTCCGTTAGCCATGTTGTAACCCATCTGAAAAGTTCCGCCGGGAATGTAGATCATTCCTTCCGGCGGGGCCGGCGGCGGCGGGGCAGGGGCGACCAAAGGAGCCGGCTCAGAAGAGGGGGAACCCTCCTTCTTTTCAGACCTCTCTGACATCCACTTGGCCGCCAGGGTAACAATTGTGATAACTAAAATCGCCGCCGCCACTCCCCCATAGACCCACAGGCTGATTCTCTGCAAGGCACGTGCGCCCCATCCCGCAAAGAACCTCTTAATTGAAGACATCGAAGAAGACGCCGAGACTCTTCTTCGTTTCGCCAACTCAACAACCTGAACATCGGCAATATCAATTGAGGCCGAAGAAGACGCCGAAACTCTCCTTCGTTTTGCCAGCAACTCTGTTGTCCGCCTCACCAGCAATCCTGTTGTCCGCTTCACAGGTCCCAGCAGATCGCGCCGTGGGCGTATCTCCAATTGAAATGGGGCGTAGGCCTGTTTCCAGACCTCGACCGTTACGGTAGTTTCGGCGGGAAGATATTGGGGATGCGAGACCCTGACAGTATATGAACCGGCCTCAACTGATTGGAGATAGAATCTGCCGTTCTGATCGGTTTTCCCGACGAGCCTCCCGGCGATCTCGACGCCGGCGTCCGGCGTATCGCATGAAACTATCAATTCGCCTATTTGTTTGCGTTCGAGCTTGGCGACGACGGTCAACTCCTCATTGGGCTGGAGGTCTACAGAGCGGTTAAAGCGAACATAACGAGGCGATTCAACCTCGATCAGATACTGGCGCGGCGTCATATCTCCCTTGCGCCACCACCCGGCGGCGCCGGTTCGCCCCTCATATCTGCCGTTCAGATAAACCTCGGCCTGCGAAATGGCCGCGCCGCTTGTGGCGTCGACGCATTGCGCGACAAGCTCGCTCAAAGTGACGTTGGCCGCCTGCCGAAAGGCGCGCGCAAAATCGGTCGCCGTCTGGAAGCGATCGAGCGGCCTTTTGGAAAGCGCCTTCAAAACGACGTCCTCGATCGCCTGGGGTATGTCCGGGCGGATCTCACGCAGCGGGCGGGGCAGGATCGAACGGTGCATGTCCATCACCTGCCCCTCGGTATCGGCTTCGAATGGGACCTGACCGGTCAGCATTTGATAGAGAATGACGCCGAGGCTGTAAATGTCCGCGCTCTGGTCGATCGGGCTCTGAGCGATGGTCTGTTCCGGCGAGATGTAATACGACGTCCCCGCGACGCGCGTGTTGGTCCCGATTCCGATGGTCGTGCTGAGCACCTTGGCGATGCCGAAGTCGAGGACGCGGATGCTCTCTTCCCCGCTTTCCTCCCGGACGAGCATGATGTTGCTCGGTTTCAGGTCGCGGTGGATGATCCTTTTCTTGTGAGCGTAGGCGATCGCCTCGGCGATCTGCTCCAGGAGGACGATCACGCGCTGAAGCTGGAACACGCCGCGCTCTTTCATCTCCTGTTCGAGCGTGCGCCCGTCGAGCCATTCCATCACCATATACGCCGAACCGTCGGGCGTGTAATCGGCGCTGAGGACCTTAACGATCATAGGATGTTGGAGCGAGACCGTCTTGGCGGCCTCCTCGAAGAAGAATCCCACCCCTTCTTCATTACTGATGGTCAGGTCCGGCCTCAGCACCTTGATCGCGACCTTAGCCTTGGTAATCTCGTGCTGCGCGCGATAGACGGCGCCCATACCGCCGATCCCGATCAGTTCTTGAATCTCGTACCGTTCCAGCTTGGCGCCGACGAGTTTATATGGGTCGCGTCTCAATTGTGAGGTCGCCATTTCTAGTAGATCCTTGCAATCTCGGCTCTTAACTTCTCAGCCCAATCTGATCTCAGGGCCTGCAGCTTGTTGTATTGGGAGATGGCGTCATTCCTACGCCTTTGAGCCACATAAATCAACCCCAGATGATAGATCGCCAGCTCGTTCTGCGGATTCGCATCGATCAGTCTCCGGTAAAAATCCTTGGCCTTATCATCGCCGCGCGGCTGGGCGAGGAATGCCTTGTGAGCGCACGAATACGCCTCCCGGTATTTTATATCACGCTTGATCGCCTCGGCGCATTGACTGGCGGCCGCCTGGTAGTTGGCCTTGCTGAGATAAACATTTCCCAGTTTCACATAGACCACGGAATTATCGAATCCGAGGGTGATCGCCCGGTTATATTGTTCGATCGCCTTATCGTAATTCTCCGGAATGCCGGAATATGCGTCCCCGAGCCTGAGACTGGCCGGGACGTCATTCGGCCTGATGTCCAAAACCTGCTGAAAGGCGTCGGCCGCGCTCTTATACTGTCCCCGTTTTAGAAAATATTCGCCGAGAGCGTGATAAGCGTCCATCAACCCGACTAGAGCCTTGCCGTCCTCTCGACGCAGAGTCAGGGCTTGCTTGTAATAGTTAACCGCTTCCTGATGACGCCCCGCCTTTCGCGATCGAGCGGCCTTGGTCATTAATTCATCGAATGACGCATGGTCAGCCGGAGGGGTAACCGTGGGGACAACGGCAGTGGAAGACGGCGACGGCGACGGCGACAGCGTCGTTTCCGGCGCCGGACTATTTGTTGGACCGTTTGTCGTCGCATCCGTCTTGGGACTTACCTCTACGGTCGGCGTAGGCGACGACGGCGGCGACGGCGGCGGATTTATCCATTTTCGATAAGCTCCATAGCCGATAAGCGACAAAAAGATGACCGACAGAAATATAGTCACTGGCGCCGGCGTAATGATTCTGCGCCATTCAAAACCGAGCCTGGGTTCAAGGCTGAGATCGAGACTGGCCCGCCGCCAGGCCTCGACCTCGACCTCGACCTTGACCGGCAGATGCTTGGGGTGAGTGAGCCTGACGCGGCGCCGGCCCGCCTCTACCGAATCGGAGGCGAACCGCCCGTTGGGGTCCGTCACCCCGATTTCCTTCCCGTCAAGCTCGACCCTGGCGCCCGCCACGTTGAGCTTGAGCTCCAAACTCCCTCGAAGCTCCCGCTCGAGTTTGATTGCGACGACGAGTTCTTCCTGCGGTTCGAGCCTAAATGACTTTTGCGAACTCCGGTAATGTGCGGACTCGACCTCGATCCGGTATTCTCTTGGGGTCAACTGCTCTAATCTCAATTCGCCTCCGGCGGCGGTGTTCCCGGCGAACTTTCCGTTGAGGTAGACGGAAGCGCCGGCAAGCCGTGATTGATCGGTCGCGTCAATGCATTCTACGATCAGCGTGGCCGGGTGGATGTTGGCCGCATTCCGGAAGGCGCGCGCGAGTTCGGTCGCTGACTGGTGGCGGCCCGCCGGTTTTTTAGCGAGGGCCTTGAGGACCACGTCCTCGACGGCCTGCGGTATCGCTGGGTTGACTTCGCGCAACGGCCTGGGCGAAGCCTCGCAGTGGAGCCTGATCATCTCCGGCATTGAATCGGCTTCGAAGGGCATCTTGCCGATCAGCATTTGATAGAGGACGACGCCGAGGCTGTAGATGTCGGCGCGGCGGTCTATGGCCGCGCCCCTCGTGAGCTGTTCCGGCGATGTGTAGTAATAGGTTCCGGCGGCCTGAGTGTTTATTCCGAGGGTCGCGTCGAGAACCTTGGCGATGCCGAAATCCAGAATGCGGATCGCCTCTCCATCAGGCTCGCCATGCTCGTCTGCTACCAGCATGATGTTGCCCGGCTTCAGGTCGCGGTGAATGACGTTTTTGCTATGGGCATACTCGACGGCGGCGCAGATTTGATCGAGCAATCTCGACGCCCGCTCGATGGGGAGCGGGCCATGCCTTCTCAGTTCGTCATAGAGCGTGCGCCCGTCGAGCCACTCCATGACCAGATAAGCCCAACCCTCTTCCGTTTGATCGACGTCGTTGATGCGAATGATCGAAGGGTGTCTCAGCGCGGCGGTGTTTCTGGCTTCGGCCAGAAAAGAGCTGACCATCTTCGGGTCGCCGGCCAACTCGGGATCGAGGACTTTCACGGCCACAACGTACTCGCCGATCTCGTGCCGCGCGCGGTAGACGACACTCATCCCTCCCCGCCCGGCAAACTCCTCGATCCGGTACCGGTTCAGCTTTTCTCCGATTAAACCAAGGGGGTCACGTATAGCCATTACTCCGCCTTTCGCCCACCGCCGGCGGACCGCTGAAAGATCAACGTGGCCGCCCCCGCCAGTGATATCTCGTTCTTGTTTCGCAGCAATTGACCGCTCTCTTTCGACACCGGCTGTCCATTCACGAACGTTCCATTGGCGCTCTCGTCTATGATGTAGAAATCGCGCTTCTCCCGCCAGATCAGGCAATGCCTTCGCGAGATGAGCCGCTTGCGGTCGTTAATAACGATGTCCGCCTCGCCTTCAACGGCGCCGATGAGAATTTCCGGCGCGTCGAGCGAAAAAGCCTCGCCTTTGCAGGGGCCGTCAACGCATTTCAACTCCCACTGCCCTGGACGAAAGAAAAAATAGAGGGCGACGAGCGCCGCGGCTAGGGCCAGGATGGCGAAAGCGATCCAAAAATAAGCGCGGGAGGAACACTTCGATGCCCACGAGTTTATCTCTTTTTCAAGCCGCGCCGCCAGTTGATTCGACGAATCTATTTGGCGCGCCTGGGCGAGCGACTCCCTGGCCGTTTCCGCCTCCTCACAATTTCGCGTTAAGAAGATCTCTTTCGCGAAGTTGATCTTCACCATCGCCTCGAATTTGGAAGTCAGCCCTTGAAGCTCCGGGAACTGGCTGGAACCTTTTCTCGCTATCTGCAACGCCTCTTCCAGTTGGTCATTGCGCTCTGCGTCGTTGATCTTGTCGTAGATTACCTTCTTGGTGGCGTCCTGCTTGATCTTGTCCAATTCCTGTTCGTGCGTCTTGATCTCATCCTTCAGTCTCGCCCGGTCGGCAAAGTCGGCCGGATCGAGAAAATCTATCATCAGGTAGTCGAGATCAATCTGTCTGGCCGGGTTATCCTTCGCCCGATCATGTAGATCTTGCAGGTTCCGCAATCCTGCTTTCTTACCCTCACTGTTACTCGGCGGCGCCTCCGAGGTGGAGGCGCCCCGGCGCAGGTTGAGCTCCTGCAGCCCGCGCTGAGTCAATGCCAGTTCGACGTGTACCGCCTGCCTCGGGCCTTCCCGGATAATCCGCTCGATCTTCACTAATCCCTTATCTCTCTCCGCCCTTCGGACAGCGGCTTCGATCGCGTTCTGATCTGCCCCGGCCAGGTCGAAGACGATCAGGTCGTCGCTCGAATGAGGCGTCTTATCAGGATCGGCGATGATGTATCCGCGCTCACGCAATTTTGCCAGGGTGAGCCGCCAAGTCTCCGGCTTATCCACCCGCATGTTCGCCGGGAATTGTATACCTTCGACCTGCGCGTAATGACGAATGACGGCGAGCTGATCGTTGGCTGTGCGGAAGCCAGAAGTCAGGCGTGTGCCGTTCGGCAAACAACACTCCACCAGAAGGGTGAAGGCGAGGATAACGGGCAAATCATCTTTCTCGACGACGCTTCCGCCCTCCTGCTTTTGATCCTTGGCCGGTTGAGCGGGGGACTGCGCCCCGACCGTGAGGGAGGGCTTGGACTCGATGACCACGCCCTCCCTCACGGTCGGGCTACCGCCACTCGCAGTCAAAGCGAACATGAGCCACAGGCAAAAACAAAGTAACAGAGCAATTCGTGTCATCCTTGTTCCATTAAGCGCGCATTATGGCGGTTAGCAAATGCGTGTACGGTGTGGGGCGATTTGTTTAATCGCCCTGTTTGTGGCTTTGTCCGATCAGGAGTCCGATCAGGAACATGCGCGAGTAAACAACTCGCGCCCGGAGTCCCCTACACGCATTTGCTAACCGATCTAAATCGAAGCTTGTGAGATTGGGACATTGGTACAGTACCGCGCGCGTAGAGTGGGACAGACTTTAGTCTGTCCGCCCTCACTTCACACTACGGACAGACTAAAGTCTGTCCCACTCTACGCGCGCGGTACTGCGCCAACTTTAAACAGGCCGGATGCCCAAGCCCTCGGACTCCGAATACGAAATCATTATCTTCTGCCCCCGCTGCGCCTCTTCCGCGATCAACATCTTCGCGATCGGCGCCAGAGCCATCCGCTGCAGCGTGCGTTCGACCGGACGCGCGCCGTAAATCGGGTCGTAGGCTTTCTTGGCGAGAAAGCTCATGGCCCCGGGCTCGACTTCGAGTTCGACCCCGTGTTCTTCGACCAATTTCGCGCGCAGGTCATTTAAGTTCCGCGCGACGATCTGTTCCAGCGCCGCTTCGTCGAGCGAATTGAAACAGATGACCTCGTCGAACCGGTTGTAAAGCTCGGGCCTGAGACGGGCCTTGACTACCTCGATGATGATCTCGGACTTCTTCTTCGGATCGTCAGTCAGATCGTTGGCTTCGCGCACGCCCAGGTTCGAAGTGCAGACGACCATCGCGCTCGAAAAGTCGCAGAAGCGACCCTTGGCGTCGGTCAAACGTCCCTCGCCGAGCACGCCGAGAAGAAGGTCATGCACCTCGTTCGCGCCTTTCTCCACCTCGTCGAAAAGCACGACGGAGTATGGCTGCCGCCGCACGCGTTCGGTCAGGAACCCTCCCTCGTCCGAACCGACCAGCCCGGGGCGAGAGCCGATGAGGCCCGCGACCGAGCTGCTGTCTTTGTATTCGGCCATATCGACCCGGATCAGGCTGTCTTCATCGTCGAACAGGGCTTCGGCCAGGGCCTTGGTCATTTCAGTCTTGCCGACGCCGGTCGGGCCGACGAAGAGGAACGACGCGGGACGCCTCGTGCGGCGCAGGTCGGCGCGCATCTGCCGGGCCGCGCTCGCGACCAGGTCTATGGCCTGCGGCTGACCGAAGACGCGGCCTCCGATGCGCTCTTCGAGTTTTATCATGCGCTCGCGTTCGGACTCGAACAATCGCGCCACTGGAATGCGGGCGCGGCGGGCGACGACTTCCGCGATCTCCTCTTTGCCGACCTCCTGCGGTACCAGCCCGCCGTCGCGCCCGATCTCGGCGACCTCGTGCTCGATGTCCGCGAGTTGTTGTTCGAGGTATTTCAGGCTGCCGTAGCGGATCTCCGCCGCGCGCGCGATCTCTCCGCGCGCTTCGGCGGCTTCGAGCGCGAGGCGTTGTTCTTCGATCGCCTGCTTGGTCTTCTGCAGGTTCGCATTCGCGTCGCGCTCCCGCCGCCACCGCCCTTTCATCTCATCGAGCTTCGCCTGCGCCTCAGCGGCTTCGGCTTCCTTCAATCGGGCGCTCGCGGCGTCATCCTTACGCAGAGCCTCGATCTCGCCCTGGAGCCTGATGAACCTCCGTTCGAGTTCATCGATCGCGTTCGGCTTCGACTCCAACTGCATCCGGATGCGGGAGGTGGCCTCGTCGATCACGTCGATCGCCTTGTCCGGCAGGAAGCGGTCGCGCAGGTAGCGGCGCGAGAGTTTGACCGTCAGTCCCAGACTCTCGTCCGGAAGCCCCACGGAGTGATGAGCCTCGTAATACGGACGCACGCCGCGCAGGATGGCGAGCGCCGTCTCGTCGTCCGGCTCTTCAACGATCACGCGTTCGAAGCGCCGGGCCAGCGCGCCGTCCTTCTCGATGCGTTCGCGGTATTCGTCGTAGGTCGTCGCGCCGATGCAGCGCAGCTCGCCGCGGGCGAGCGCCGGTTTCAAAATGTTAGCCGCGTCGAGGCCGCCGGCGTTGCCGCCCGCGCCGACCAGCGTGTGCAATTCATCGAGAAAGAGGATGATCTCGCCCTGCCGGGCAGTCACTTCATCGACCACGCCCTTGATCCGCTCCTCGAATTCGCCGCGATACTTGGCGCCCGCGACCAGAAGCGTCAGATCGAGCGCGTATAACCGGCACGCTTTTAGCGAATCGGGGACGTCGCCCGCGACGATGCGCTGGGCGAGGCCTTCTACTATCGCCGATTTTCCGACGCCCGGATCGCCGACCAGGACGGGGTTGTTCTTCGTTTTTCTGAGCAGCGTCTGAATGACGAAGCGGATCTCCTCGTCGCGCCCGATGACGGGCATGAACTTCCCCTGCCGCGCGAGTTCGCACAAATCGCGGCCGAAGCGTTCAAGCAGCGAGGCCGGATCCGACCTCTTCCCCAACACCTCGCCCGTACTGCTCTTCGCCTGCGCCGCCTTCTTCACCGCCTCGGCCTGCATTCCCGCATCGCGCAACATCGAGCGCAGGCCCTCCTCGCCGCCCTCCAACGCGGCGGTCAGAAAGTCAGCCGGCTCGACAAGTTCGGAGTTTCGCCGCTCGGCGACCTCGAACGCGAGATCGATCAGATCGCGCAACGCCTTGCCGGCGACCGGACGTTTTCCGGGCGCCAACTTTACGGCGCGTTCTTCCGATGCCTTGGCGAGGAGCAGATCTAGCGCATGCGCGCGGTTCAGGTTCTGCTTGTCAGCCATAGCCGCGAGGGCGCCGCCCGTGTCGAGTATGACGTGAAGCAGATGAATGGGAGAGATGAACGCCTCGCCGCGCCGTTCGGCAAAATGCCTCGCGTCTTCCAGCGCGCGTTCGAATTCTAGCGAAAGCTTGTCCAGTTCCATAAATTTTACCTTCTCAATCTCTTAAGGTAGCATCGACTCTCATCTGGGTTCCCTATGGCGGTTTGCAATTGCGTGTACAGGACAGCAGGCGGTACGGTACGGGGAGCGTGAGCGACCTGAGCATCGGTCAATAGGCCAATTGACCGATGCTCAGGTCGCTCACGCTCCCCGTACCGTACCGAAGATCGCGCCACTTTCCCGTACACGCAATTGCAAACCAATCTAAATCGGGCCAAGTAACATTGGGGCGCCGGTACAGTACCGCGCGCGACTGCCGCGCGGCGGACCCATCGGTCGGCCGCTTGCTTACGCGCGCGGTACTGTACTGATCTTGCGTAGCTCGATTTAGATCGGTTAGCAATTACGTGTACGGGACTCCGGGCGCGAGTTGTTTACTCGCGCATGTTTCTTAGTCTGACAAAGCCACAAACAGGGCGATTAAACAAATCGCCCCACAACGTACACGAGATTGCTAATCGCCATAAATCCTTAGACGCTCTAACTACCTTGCCCTCACCTCCGCCCCAAGCAAAACAGGCCTCAAATGGTATTGCGATGTAATCATTCTGCTTACTCATTCTTCGAAGTAGTATGATCGATAAACATCCAGGCGCCCTCTGACGGAAAACCCTTCAAAATCGCCGTTCTCCTCACACAGCCCAATACGATTCAATGCGGAAGTTGCTGGCGAAGAAAGAATGTTTGCAAGGAATGCTTTAGTTTCATTCAGCCCCGCCCCACAAAGTAGTTGGATATCAGAGGATGTTCCAAAACCACCATAATATCTGATTGATTTGGCGCCCATTTCATCATAACGAATCGCCTATCCGCCAATCCGCTTCTATATACCCGGCACACCATGATCTGGAAATAGCGATCATTCATGCGCATCGCCAGAACGCCGCGGTCATAGCGGCGTCTGCCGTTGAGCGATCCCTACTGAATCGGCCGAAGACATAGACCGCGCCAAACGCAAATTGGAGATGTTTGCTGCGCGCTACGAAAAGTTTGTCAAAGATATTCGGATCAGATAGTAGGCTCATGATTGAACACCCTCTGAGCTCATCTCTGAGTTAGATCGACGCCCATCTGTCTCTTTATTCAAGCCGCCTGCGTCTCTTCGACTGATTCGGATCAACCGTTCGCGGCTGTTCGTCCGTCTTTTCTTCCGGCGGCCATGGATCGGATATTCTGCCGGTCGGGCGTGGTTCAGGGGGAGCGGGCGCCAACTTCGGCGAGAGCGGGGGTGGTTCGGGCGGGGGAGGGATCGGATTTATGACGCGCGAGGATCCGGGCGTAATGAGGCGCCGCCTGTAGAGCAGGCAACTGCGAATGCGATAGGCCGAATTGACGGTCACGCGAACATCGGAGATCGTATGTATTTCGGGCGGGAGCCTGAAATCGACCGCGAAGTTGCGCTGATCGTACAATTCACACCTGGCCTTCGGATAGATCGGCTCATGCCCCTGCCCTGTCCCTTGATTGATCTGCACAATCGTGGCGATGTTTTGGCCCACGTCGTATTGCGCGTCGTTTTCACGGATCAAGACCACGCGGAAGTTCTGGCGGCCGTCCAGCCTCAGCGGCGCGAAGACGAACGAGAGGTCATCGCCGTAAGCCTGCGGACGCGCCGGCCTCGCCTGACTTTCATAAAGCGCCGGGTCCTCGGTACGGCGGTCGAAGAAGAATGGGAGGGCTTCCAGCGCCGTGCTCACGCGATAATCGAGATATTTGCCCTCCAGCGCCTCTTCCAGCCGCCGCAACCTTTGAAACGCCTGCTCTATGCGATTCACGTCATCACCCAGGTTGTCGTGTATCGTCAGCTCCCGATTGGCCAGCAGCGCCTGCTGCTCTTGTTCGAGCATGTAGCCGAATTCGGTCAGGCCCAGGGCGACCAGCTCGCGAAAGTATTCGCGCGTCGGGGGGCTGAGATCGAGATAGACGGAGGCGCTGCGGACCACGCGATAGAGCTTCTGCAAAAATTGTCGCGGCGATTGCAGCGGGTCGAGCGCGTCGTAAACACTCGATTCGAGCGTCGTCACCATCCGCCCGACAAATTCCAACACCTCGTTATCCGCCCCGGTCGGGATATAGCTTCCGGCCGCGATCGCGATGTATTCGACGATCGCCTTGTGCAATTGCAGGTAGCGCTCGCTGAGCGAGATCGTCTGATCGCGCAGCCGCTCCCACGCGCGCTTCAGCTCGCTGTGACCGATGAGCGTCGTACAGACCGGGATGAAGCCGGGCGCGCGTTCGTAACGCAGGCCGCCCTCGGCCTTGCGCAACCGGCTGATCATCAGGCTGTGCGCCGCCTCGGCCGCCGTCACGTCCAACTTCAAGCGATAACGCTGTCGCCGCGTGGATTTGATCTGCGGGTTGGCCGGGTCGTCGTAGCCGTCTTCGACGACCTTGTCGTGCGGCTCGCAGACGATGTAGACGCCGAGTTCCTGATAACCTTCGACCTGCGATTTCGGAAACGAGCCGTTGATCACGTTCGACGGGGAGATTTCGATGATGTCGCCCGACGGGCTGATGCCGCGACACTGGCTGACCGAGACCTTGACCGCCTCGCCGTCATCGTCGACGTTGATGACCGGATCGTGCCTGGCGGTCCCGCGGTCAGCCGGCTCGGCCCGGCCCCCCGACCCGACCAGCCCGTACCCGTCCATAGCAAAGTGAATCGCCCACAACAACGCAGAATCGAAATATTTTTCCTGCCTCAGAAAATGCTCCGGCGTGAGCAGCATTCCCTGCGCCCAGTTGACGGAGCCGAGATCTATATCTTTGCCATTCATAGAATTTATAAGCTTCCCAGGTGGCTGTTGACGCCCAACACCGCATTTTCAATCTCTCTTCCGAGACGCGGCGCGCGCGAGACGTCGCCTATCAACCATTTGAATCGATATACCCAATGATAGGGCGCGACCAAGCGCATCACCTGGTTAATCCGTTTTTGACCTTCGTCCGCCTGGTGACGGCGAAACTTTTCGAGCGTCTCCGCCCGCAGCGTAATCTCCATCAGCGCCTCGTCATCGATCCCGTCGCCGACGATCAAGTCTACCCCCAGACGGCTCATCGCCGAGGCTAGCAGCGAGCGGTCCGACACGTCCATCAACGTGCGGCGCGGGCGCCATGCGATGGACGCGATTTCAAGGTCGAGCAGCGTTCGCATCGCCAGCCGCAGACCCGATTCGCGCCCGGTTAAATAACGCAAGCAGGGCAAGAGGATCGCCAGTTTATACCATCTCTCTTTCGGCCAGTCTTCCGGCTCGACGCCGAATAACCTTATCCATCGCGCGCAGCCGCCTGGATTTTCGGGTCGCACGTCGAAGAACAGGCCGCCCAGCCGCATATAAACGGACGCCTTCTCGACCGCGTCGTCGAAGATCGAGATCAGTTCGCGCGTCCCGACCTCGCCCTCACGCGACGCCTCGCGCATCCCGACCGGCAGGTGGTGAAACATGCTGTCGCCTTCGACGGTCAGCTCAACCACCACCTCCCGCGTGAGAGGCGCGCCCGCGGCGGGCTGCTGTTCGATGACGCGAGAGCGCCTCCACCCGCGCCCCGCTTTTCTGATTGTTATGCGATCGGTCCCGACGCCCAGACGCAACAATGTCAGGAGCGCCGAGTCAACGGTGTGATGAAACCCGTGACGTGAATGGGTCACGTCCGGCATCAAATCTGTTTTTTCAATCTTTTCCGGCGGCATCTGGCCATTCCCAATTGGATAAAGTAGCCATCAATTGCGGTAATTGGCCACCCCCATCTGTTCCAGAGCCTGTATCTGTTGTTGCGCCTGTTTTGAAGATCGGGCGAGCTGCTCCGTCGCGTTGAAATAGACCAGGGCGTCGGCAAACCTGTTCTGCGGCAACAGCGCGTTGCCCAGATTGAAGCTCTGGTCAAAGTCCGCCCTACCTCTTCAATTGATCTTGACCATCACGCCCTGAATCGTGATGCCCGTGCTGTCAATCTTGATGATCTGCCCGGCCGGCCCCTCCAAGATTAGCTCTGTTCCCGCCTTGATGTGGATTTTCTCCAGGGCTGACTCGTTGATTTCTTTGGCGCCGATCTTGCGCAATTCTTTTACAATCACCGTCTGATTATTTTCGACACCCACATTCTGATCCTGTTTGACCGTCACATATTGATTCTCTATGACCGTCAAGGTGTCGTTCAGATTCACTGTCGTCTTACGATTTTGATCAAACTGGAGCACATCCTCAGGGTCGCCGCTGCAAACGCGGAACGAGAGTTTCTTTTGAATCTCTTCCAGGCGGTTCCCTTCCGAAACTTTGGCTGTCTGATTACCTACCTTGATCAAGACCTGTTCCTGTCCGGGTTCCGGCCCGGACAGAAAACTTTCGCTCGTAATTGAGCCCCAGTTCGCCGCGCTGCCGTTAGTGGTGACATGGTTGTCGGCGCCGGCGTTGGGAACCGGGGTCCCCGTGCTGGTTTCAGCTTTGCGGTCAAATACATTTGGCATCTTTGCTTATCTCCATGTTTATCTTCGAATTATCGCGCGACTTATAAAAAACGTCCCTGTCAGAAACAACGCCGCTGTAACGGATACTCACGGACGCGGCGGATTGACGCGGATATCGGGCCCACGATAATCCGCCGCGTCCATGAGCGTCCATTTTCATCCCGTCTCACGCGAAAAGTACTTGCTCCGAATATGCACCCGCCCATCCGGCGCGTTGAGGAAGATGTCGCCAGGGGAATTGAGACAGAGCATCTTACGCCCACCGGTTTCAGGACAACAATCGATCAACTGAACCATCTGGCCGCCCGGCGTCGAGATGACAATCGACTCCTTGCCTCCCACGTCCACCAACTGAATGCGATTGCCGCTCTTGGTGACGATGCGCTTGATGTCGTTGCGGGCTATGTCTTTGCAGATCTTCATTCCTTCGCTGCCGACGGCCTCGACGCCCTCTCCTTCCAAGAAGCCCTGGCGCGGGGCGCCGTCCACGCCGTTCCACAATGCCCCGATGATGTAAGGCCGTTCGGGGTCTCCGTGCTCGAAAGCCACCAGCACCTCGTCGCCGATCTCCGGCATAAACATAATACCCCGCCCACCCCCGGCGCTCGGGGTAGTCATCCGCGCCCAGGCGGTCCTGGCGTTATCCATCCAGTCATACCTGATTTGAATTCTCCCCATCCCTCGCGGGTCGTTATGAGCGACGACGCGGGCGGAGACGACGCCGGCCATCAGGTTCGGCTGCGGTTGCTCCACGTGGGTGTAATCCATCCACGGCGTGGCGGTGAATTCGTTGCGGTAGCCGTTGGTCTGGTCGTAGCGGTGGACGACGCTGATCAGGCCGTAATCGCCCTTCGCGTCGAAATTGTCGCCTTCGATCCGAATCTTGTCGCCTGCTTTGAGACGCACATTGCGGCTGACGCCTGTGGCGACGATCTTTGAGCCGATGGCGCGCTGGCTCTCTTTTTCGAGCAACGCCTGATAGCTCTCGACTTTCGGCGCGCGGCCGTCGAAGACCAGCCGGTCCGGCGGCAATCTGCTTGATTCTTCCAGCACGGCTCCGACCATGTCGGCGGCGGTTTCGGGGAAAAACTGCGGCTCCTTTTTGACCTGGCTGAAACGCCGGCTCTCCATCGTGCGCGGGTCGTAGCAGCTCCCGTCGAAGGCAGGCTGCCCCAAACGCCCTTTGATCGAAAAACTGATCAGGCCGTGTTCATCGTGCCAGCGCATCGTCTGTCCTGTATCCTCGAAGCCGCGCCTGATCTCCACTCCGTTGGGAGTGGGGCGCATAAAGCACCCCTGGTCATCGGCGATGCGCCGGATGAACTCGAAATCGCTCTCGCCCCACTGCACGTAATTCATTTTCGCGCACTCGCCGTCGACGTTGAATTGCGCCTCCAGCTTGTCCCCGGTGATAACTTTTTCCGCGACCTCTCTCAGGGTCGCGCCGTAGAAGTAATCCTCTTCAGGCGTGAGCTGCAGCTTGTATGACTGAGTCACCCCGCGCACCCTGGCGACGAACCCTCCATGCAGTTCGTATTCCATCTCGGCCTCAAGCGTCAGGCCGGTGAAGATGGGCAACTCGGCTGCGTACTCCTCGAAAGCGATAAACTCGATCGATTTGCCGAGGTAGGATGCGACCGGGGGCTGTTGCTGGTTGATCAGACGGAACTCGGCGTCGAGCCAGTAATGCGCGCTGAGATCCTGCCGGATTTCGAGGCGCGAGATCATCGCGTCTTTCAAAATCTGGCCGTCGATCTTCAAATAAAAAGGCCAATGTCCGTTTGTCATATGAGTTTTTTCCTCCAATTGTTTTTAAGCGTTCAATGGCATTGATCATCGTTTCGGCCATTAAGTGAAGCGCCCTTTAGCCCTACTCCCGAATTCACCAGCAGTATCTCGAACCCGCCGCGCTTCAAAGGCTGCGCCGTCCGTCCATTTTTCTATCTA
>WNGA01006405.1_pt1 | contig 16781 bp, 16 predicted proteins | sample 5400061 | NCBI WGS metagenome assembly WNGA01 (sample SAMN13153366, study PRJNA577476) | soil metagenome | isolation source: 100 cm soil or saprolite under grassland replicate 2 | place: USA:California | collected 2016-06-15 | reverse complement strand
CGGAACCTGGACGGTGCACGCCGCCAAGCGATCACCGCGACCAGCGGTCGTCGAGATCACCGTCACCTTCCACCCCGCAGCGTGACGCAACCGCGGAGGAGCGATCAAGCGACCCAAGAACCCCAGCCCAGAAGAGACACCGCGCGATCATGCCAACCGCAATCCACAACTCTTTGCCCTCGGCCGGCAGGACCCGGCGCGGCGGATCGAAGGGGATCAGAACTCGACGTAGTAGTCGAACGGTCGCGTGTCCGGAACCGCGGAGGTGCGGAGGACCGCCCACTGGTGGAGCTCATCCACAGGTGACACCTCCTCGAACGTCCAGCCGAGATTCGTCAAGCAGAACGACGCCGCACGGGCGACCGCCGGCAGCTGATAGTCGTCCACGAGCACGATTGCGCCCGCGCCAAGCAGGCGCCCCAAGTAGACGAGATCCAAGAAGATTCCGTCGAAACGGTGGTTGCCGTCCACGAAGGCAAGATCGAAGCGCCGGCCCTCGCTGAGGAATCGCGGGAGTGCAATCTGCGACTCCTGCGCGTGGTGCTCCACCAGCGACGCCACTCCAGCTTCCTCCAGGACCTGCAGCCCACAGTCGCCAAACCTCACCGCCTGATGTGGGTCAACCACCAGGTGTTTTGCGGTCGTGTCGCCGTTTCTGAGGAGACCCTCGCAGACGAACAGCGCCGAGATGCCGTAGCCAAGGCCGATCTCGATGGTCCGCGTTGCGCCTTCGCGCAAGACCCACCCGCGCAGCGCCTCACCCTCGGCGGCGCCAACGGCGACGGGGAAGAGGCGGTGCACCGTGCCATCCGACCGCGCGACCACCGTGCCGTCATGTACTAGCCGCTCGATCACCTGCCGTACCTGTCGCAGCGCCGCGCCTTGGTCCGACGGGTTGGCGGGATTCACCCGACCAGGTTCACACGGCCAGGTTGGCCAAGCAAGCCGGCAGGCGCCAGGCGCCGCTGCCGCGCCTCCATGGGAGGCTCGCCAACGAGGCAGGTGGTCGCCGAGGACGGGCCAGCAAGTCGCCCGGACCCGACTGGGGCCGCGTCCTCGACGCGGTCCTCCGCCTGTGGATTTCGTGACCGTCCCTCTCTCACTCCATCCATAGACTCGCGGCGGAACCCCACGGAGAAGGGAGATCGTCATGGTGCTCGTCATGGCCGGCGTTGGTGCCGCCGCCCTGCTGTTCCTGGTGTTCTGCTGGGGGATAATGGTACTGCTGGTCCGAATGGTTCTACGATACAGCGAAGGCGGCCCCGAACGGAAAAGAATGGCTCCTGCGAATCGGCGTCTCGGTGCTCGTCCGCTGTCCCGCGCCGACGTGCAACGGCTTGAGGCGGAACGGTTGCTCCTTGAGGAACAACGGCGCGTCCTCGAAGCAGCAGCCGATTTGCAGTCTGGACCGCACGGCCCGGTTCTTCCCCAGCCGCGACCGTTGACGGAGGCTCAGGACCGAACGAGGGCGACCCGGTCGTCAACCGAATCCCCAACTCGCAGTACTGCCTTTTGGACCGCCGGCCGGTTACAGGCCGGCAGTGGAGGAGGGCGCTGCTTGCGCTTCCATGACGCGCTTGAGGTCGCCCCATATCCTCTGCTCCTGGCGCTTGCCGCTGCGGGCGACCATCGGGGTCATCAGCTTGAAGACACCGCAAGCCATCAGGTCCCATGACCACTGCATCCCGGTCCCTGCGGGAACGGGGTCGAACGTAAGCCCTACCCGGATATATCCATCGTGGCCATGTGGATCGAATCCGTGAGCCGCCAGGGTCGCTCGTAGCCCGATGATCTCGATGGTTATCTCAGCCGGTCGCCCCATCGACTTGATCTCGTCACGGAACCGGGTTCCGAGACCGATCGGGTCGGGCGAGAGCTTCTCGGCACGAAGCATGCGTAGGCAAGTGGTCCACTGAGTACGACGGCGTGCCCTGGTCATCGGGCGATCCCGCAGCCGGTCGGCTCCGATCGTACGGCGCCCGTCACGTTGCCTTCTTGGGACGACTTGCCAAGGAGGGGGGCTCGTGTGGACGCCTCATTCGCACGCAGGCGGGCGCACCATGGGCGGCTGAAGGGCCGCCCACTCGGTACCAGTCCAGTGAAGCGTGCCCGAACCGGAGACCGCAGTGGTGCGGAAAGACTTGCCATCGTTGGTGATGGCTATCGTCCGCCGTTTACCGTCAACGAGCAGGAGCAGCTCTGCTTGCCACTCACAGCTTGAATATCCCGCATGCGCTTCAATGTTAAAGACTTCGACTTGGCCCCGAGCGAGCTGGAACGCAAATCGACCAGTTGATTCGCCGCCATCCTTCACATATCTCGTGACTGGCTGACTGGACCCGTCCAGGTCTACCGCAATATGGCGCACAGTAATATCCGCTCCACCAACAGGACATACAACGTACTCACCGTCTAGTGGATCACCCTGATTCATGATCGTAACCTGCAAGGCATCAACCAAGACAGTTGCCTTGTCGTCACCAACAAGAGTGAGCCGCAGTTTGGTAATTGCAGCGTCTACGCCACCATTCTCCTTGGCCCACGCCCACCAATTCTGACAGGGGCCAGATGGAGGTGGCCCAAGTGCAACTTCTTCCGGAAACACGAATCCGTAGCCCATCCACGGAGGCAACCCAGCCTCGAAGATAGCAGGATTGGTCTCGACATGTATGATGACAGGCGGCCGTCCCTGAATCCGTCGCCATAACATAGGCAAGAACTCGTTTCCCATCCAGCCAATGACTGTGCCAACCACTGCCCCGGTGACCGCACTTCCGAAGTCCATTGCTTTCCCCTCGTCCATTTCCCCAGGCAGCCGTTCAGGGAGACTATCTCGAGCACCGGGCAGGTCGCGGCCGGCTTCCTCTTTCGCACCGCCCCGGACTTCCCAACGAGGCAAGTGGTCGCCGAGGACCGGCCTCACCCTGCGCGTGAGCGGATACCGAGCCGTTAAGGCCGAGCGTATTCATCCTCACCGGCCGTGCCTTCCCGTGGCCCGTGGCAGCGGCACGTACGGTTCCTTCGCGGTTGGCATCGGTCGGCCTGGAGAGCCCGCCTTGCACCCATCAGCCCAGCATCCCGGCGCATCAGCTTGCACGCGCCTCCTCCCTGCCAAGCTCGTTCACGGCGCGCGCAGTACCGCACTCCCAGCGCTGGTGATCAGGCCCTCCCCGACCGCAGCTCCCGAGCGAGCGTCGAACATCCGATACTCGTCGCACCCATCGCGGTCGGGAGGCGGGGTCGGCTGCCCAGGCGGAAGAAAGCCAGCCTCCAGGCAGGGCACGCTGGTGAGCTGGAACAGCCACACCAGCCGGCCGGGCGATCCAACCGGTGCCCGGCCCGGCCGGGACCACCTGGCCAAGGTGACCGGGATCGGCTTCGAGCTGGGGACCGCCCGGTCATAGCTGTGCCGGGTCAGCCGCAGCCATGCATGGAAGACCGCCGCCGCTGGGATGCCAGCATGTTGGCCCGCCCGCGGCGGGTCGAAGCGATTCTGCGGCTCGCCTCCCAACAGGATGAGCGGGTGGTCGAGCGTCCGGATCAGCAGCGGCCGGGACGCCAGCGGCGACCGCCGATCCCGCAGCATGACGGTTCGGACGAGGAACCCGCCGAAGACCAGGGCGAGGACCACGCCCAGCACCCACCCGACAGTCCATCGTCGACCAGACGACTGACGGGCGGAGGGGTCGCTGAGCTCAACGGGCATGCCGAGATCATGGCAGGCGGCGACGCCCTTGAGGAGAGACTCCCGATCAGCAGATCGGTCTCGCCCGTCGCCACTCGCGACGAGGCAGGTGGTACTACGGACGCCAAAATCCGCTTGAGACTCAGGGGCATCGAGCGGGACTATTCGGCTGATGACACACAACGAGTTCGAGGGCAAATTGATCCGTCTCCGGGCAATCGAGCCCGAGGACTGGGCCGCCGGCTTGGACACCGAGCTGGACCGGCTGGTGGACGTCACCCACCTTCCAAGCTCACGAGCGGCAGCCCGCCAGCGGGCAGAGCAGGCATCCAGGTACCCCGAGGACGACCGGGCGCAACTGGTGATCGAGACCCTCGACGGGACCTCTGTGGGCAGCCTCAGCGTCGGACACGCCGACCGACGCAACCGAGTGTTCGGCTACGGCATCGGTCTAGGCCGTGACCACTGGCGCAAGGGCTACGGCACCGAAGCGGTCTTGCTGCTCCTCCGCTTCTACTTCGGCGAGCTCGGCTACCAGAAGGTCGACGTCGAAGTCTATGACTTCAACGAGCCGGCGATCCGCTTCCACGAGGCACTCGGCTTTCAGCATGAGGGTCGCCGGCGGCGGGCCTACTTCACCCGCGGGGGCTACCACGACCTTGTTCTGCTTGGCATCACCGCCGAGGAGTTCTTCGCCCGCCACGGGACAGGCGACGGCTAGCAGCGGCCGCGCTCGTTGGACGCCCGCCAACGAGGCAAGTGCCTGCCGCCGACGCTGCCGGGTCCGACCCGGCGCCGCTCGGGCCTGCGGGCGGCGGGGACCCCTACCCCACCGTCCTCGGCCCGGCGGCGCCTGCAGCCCGCTTGCTGGTGGACGGCCCGCCGCCGCGCGGCGGCCACGGTGGCCGGGCAGCTCCCGCGTCGGCCACGTGGCTTGGTCGCCGGCCTCCTCCGCACTCGCCACGCTCATCGTTGGCGGCGGCTCGTGCCGTCCGCGTGCCAGTAAGGGCGGCGGGGAACGGTCGCCCGCGGCCGCTTGGTCAGGCATGCGGGCATCCATACGCCACCGATTCGCGCTCCAGGACCGATGGACAGGAGGGAAAGGCGGGAAAGGAGGGTCAGCCGCGTGGCAGGCAGTCGCCGAGCTGCTCGAGCCGGCGGAGGGTGGCGCGCATCGCCGCCAGCTCGGCATGGTCTTCCATGCCGGCGCGGACCGACCGCTTCCAGATCGCGTGCGCCTGGCTGTACCGCAGCCGCAGCGCCGGGCAGTCGGTCACCTGGTCGAACCGCTCCACGGCCGGCGGGGTGGGCGGCCGGGGCGGCACCGACCGCGCGACCGGCAGGGCGGTGATGGCGATCACCACCACGGCCAGCGCGACCAGCAGCACCCGGCGCTTCATGGCGGCGAGACCGTGTCGAGGTTCAGCGCGTCGGAGGGCTGGAACACGACCATCTCGATCGCGTTGCCCATCTCGCGATCGCTCCCAGCGGGGAGACGCCGTGCTCGCGGGCGATGATCCCGAAGCCCGCCCACTGCTTGTCCAGAATCCGCCGGCCGGTCGAGTTCGGCTCGAAGGGAGAACCGGCTTGTCCATGGTACACGCGAGGGCGCGGCCCCCAGGACTACCAGGCGCGAACGCGGGACGGACGGACGCGGATCGCCACCGAGAAGTCCCGGGCCAGCTCGGCGGGGGTCGACCCCATCGCCTGGATGCCCTCCCGGTACTTGACCCGATACTCGTCGAGCTGGTCGGAGGGAGGCACCTCGGGGTCGACCGCGGCGGTGCCGTCGACGGTGAGCACCTCATCACCGGTCCCGTCCGACTCCAGGTGCACGGCCACCCGGGGATTGGCCGCCAGGTTGCGGAGCTTCTGGGCGCTGGGCTGGCTGAAGACCAGGAACGTCTCCCCGTCCCACAGGAACCAGACGGGCGAGGACTGCGGCTGGCCGTCGGCGCGCACCGTGGTCAGCCAGAGGATCTGCTCGGAGCGGAGACGCCGGTCGGCGCGGGCGCCGGCCGGCGAGTCGAGGTCGAGCACGGCAGGTCTCCCTTCTCGGCGAGGCTACTCGCAGCCCAGTCCGTCGGCCCGGAGCGGGACCCGCCGGCTACAGGCGTCCAGGGCGTCCCGAACGGTACGCCCGCAGCCTTCGTCAGGGGATCTCCCACTCGTAGGAGAACTTGGCGACCTTGAGGATCAGGCTGGTCTCGGCGCCGGTGACGCCCTTGAGGGCACCGAGCTTCTTGGAGACGAAGTCGAGCAGGTGGGCCTCGTCGTTGAAGAACGCCTCCACGATCACGTCGTAGCGCCCCGTCGCCACGCCGGCGTAGCGGACCTCGGGGTAGGCGACCAGCCGCTCCGACACGGCCTGCAGGCTCGGGAGCTGGACCGAGATGCCGATGATGGCCGACATGGTCATGCCGACCGCCCGTGGGGTGGGGACGGCGACGATGTTGACCAGGTCCTGGTCGATCAGCCGGGCGATCCGCTTGCGGATGGTGGTCTCGGTGACCTCCAGGGCGCGGGCGATGTCGGTGTTGCTGGTCCGGCCGTTGCGCTGCAGCAGCCGGATGATCTGCCGGTCGACCTCGTCGACGACCCCCTGGTGCCGCTCCACAGGAACCCCTTTCGCCGGACTTCTCTCCGGTATTCAAACATCATCCGCCCCGCTAGATCGATATCCGATCTTGGCGGACCCCGAGACGTTGACATCCAAACCCCCGAGGGTGTAAGCCGACTGCTCTGGTGACGCAGCGCGCAAGGAGGTTGGGCGATGGCGCAGCAGGCCGACCTGGCCGGCTCAGGGGTCTTCTCCCGGCCGGCCTCCGGGCTGATCCGGGTCGCCGGATCCGCCGACGTGTTCATCTACAACGTGGGGCTGGTCTCGGTCGGGATCGCCATCGCGCTGAACCAGTACTACGGCCCGAGCCTGTACCCGGGGGCGGGCATCTGGCTGGGCACGCTGCTGGCGGCCCTCGGCATGCTCGTGGTCGCGGCCACCTTCTACTTCTGGTCGGTGATCTTCCCCCGCTCCGGCGGCGTGTACGTGTCGCTGTCCCGCGGCCTCAACCCGGGCTTCGCCTTCGTCGGCTCCCTGGTCGAGACGGTGATCCTGCTGTACTACGCGGCGTTCGCGGCCTCGCTCATCGTCGAGGTGGGGCTGTCGTCGTTCCTCGCCACCGTCGGGGTGGTGGCCGACAACCGCACCCTGCTCGACTGGGCGGCGTCGGCCGCCGAACCGAGCGGCGTGTTCTGGATCGGCACGGCGGTGCTGGTGCTGGCCGGGCTGCTGCTCGCCAGCGGCACCCGGCGCTACTTCTCGGTCCAGAAGGTGCTGTTCGCGCTGGCCGTGGTCGGCACCCTGGTGCTGGTCGCCGTCATGCTGCTCGGCAGCCGCGGGCGGTTCCAGGACAACCTGCAGCGCCTCACCGGGCTCGACTACCAGGGCGTGATCGCCACCGCCAAGCAGAACGGCTACGCCGCCGGCAGCTTCAGCATCGGCAAGTCGATCGAGTTCCTGGTGATCCCGCTGCTGCCGCTGCTCGGCGCCGTGCAGTCCATCGGCATCGGCGGCGAGGTCAAGCGCTTCCGCCGCTCCCAACTCCTCGGCATGCTCGGCGCGGTGGCCGCCACCGGCCTGCTCATCGCCCTGTTCGACGGGCTCGCGGCCAAGGCGTTCGGCTACGAGTTCCAGGGCGCGATCGGCTTCAACTCGCTCTCCGGGATCGCCGACGGCTCCACCGAGGCCTCGGTCGGCGCCTCCCCCTGGTTCACCGTGCTGGCCGGCATCCTGACCAGCAACGTGCTGCTGGCCGTGGTGATCATGGCCACCTTCGTCGCCTGGATCTGGTTCTGGGTCCCGGCCGAGCTGGCCTACACGACCCGCACGATGATCGCCTGGTCCTTCGACCGCCTGGCCCCGGACCGGCTCGGCCATGTGAGCCAGCGCCTGCACACGCCGGTGGTCGCGATCGGTTTGTCGACCGTTGGCGCGGTGGTGTTCATGTGGCTGATCGCCTACCGCAACATCGCCTTCCTCAGCCTCATCGAGGCCCTGGTGGTCGTCTGGGGCGCCGCCATGCTGGCGGCGGTGCTGTTCCCCCGGTCGCGGCGCGAGCTGTTCGACGCCTCGCCGGCGGCCGGGTCACGGCTCGGCCGCGTGCCGCTGATGGCGGTCACCGGCGCCGTCTCGCTGGCGTTCTTCGCCCTGGTGCTGTACCTGCTCTGGAACGACCCGATCGCCGCCGGGCCGATGTTCACCCTCGACCACCTGTCGCGGGAGTTCTGGCTGGTCGTCGGCGTGGTGGCGTTCGGGGTCGCGTGGTTCCTCGGCACCCGGCTGTACCGGCGCCGGCAGGGCGTGGACGTCGACCTCGCCTTCCGGCGGCTCCCCATCGAGTGATGGCCGCTGCCCCACCCCGACCGGGCTGGGAGGCGGTCCAGCGGGAAGCGGTCGAGCTGGTCGCGCAGGCCGGGGCTCGTGGGATGGTGCTGCGGGTGGTCGGCTCGACCGGCATCCGCCTGCACTGCCCGCCGGCCGCCGCGGCCCTGGACCGGCTGCGGCGGCCGGCCAAGGACATCGACCTGGTCTGCAGGCACGAGGACCGCAGGGCCCTCCGGCGCCTGCTGGAGGAGCGCGGCTGGCGGGTCGACCGCGACCTGCTGGTGGCCATGGAGGGCCAGCGCTACGCCTTCACCCACCCACGCGACGGCCTGGAGCTCGACCTGTTCGTCGACAAGCTCGAGTTCTGCCACACCATCGAGCTGCGCGACCGGCTGGGGCGCCGGGAGGTCACCGCGCCGGTCGAGGACCTGCTGCTGCAGAAGCTGCAGATCGTCAAGCCGACCGTCACCGACCGGATGGACTCGCAGGCCCTGCTCGCCACCCACCGGGTCGGGGCCGCGGAGCAGCGCGGGGGGTCCGGCCGGAGGGGTCCGGGGAACCCCAGGGGGGTGCCCCGGTCTGTCGATCACCGTGAAGACCCCCCGGTGGACGACGGCGAGGCCATCGACGCCGGCTACGTGGCCGGGCTGCTGGCCCGCGACTGGGGCTTCCACCACACCGCCACCGCCAACCTGGCGGCGCTGCGGGCGGCCCTGCCCGGCAACGGCAGCGGCCGGCTGGTCGGCGAGCGGGTCGACCTCCTGCTGGCGACGATCGAGGCCGCGCCGAAGTCGGTCAGGTGGCGGGCACGCGCCCGGGTCGGGGAACGCCTCCAGTGGTGGCAGGACGTGGACGAGCGCGAGGCGGTGTACTGATGGCCCGGCCGCGGCGCTGGCGCCAGCCACGGAACGGGGGGTCCGGGGGCCTCGAGGGTAGGCCCCCGGTCAACAGGGACGGGACCACCACCCTGTACTTCGCCACCGACCTGCACGGCTCGGAGATCTGCTTCCGCAAGTTCGTCAACGCGGCCAGCTTCTACGGCGCCGACCTGCTGGTGCTCGGCGGCGACCTCACCGGCAAGCTGGTCGTGCCCCTGGTCCAGCAGCCCGACGGGCGCTACCGGGCGTGGGTGCACGGCAAGGAGCGGCTGCTCGACGAGGCCGGCGCCGAACGGGTCGAGCGCCAGGCCCGGGTCTCCGGCAGCTACACCAAGCGGATGCGGTCGGAGGAGCACGAGCACCTGCGGGCCCACCCGGAGGCGGTCGAGGAGCTGTTCGCCGAGCTGATGCGGGCGACGCTGCGCCGCTGGCTGGAGTTCGCCAACGAGCGGCTGGCCGGCTCGGGGGTCCGCATCCTCACCGCGCCAGGCAACGACGACCCCTGGCTGATCGACGACGTGCTCCGCGAGCACGGCGGCGAGCGGGTGGCGCTGGTCGAGGGCGAGATCGTCGAGGTCGCCCCCGGCCACGAGCTGCTGACCACCGGCTGGACCAACAAGACCCCGTGGGACACCCCGCGCGAGTACCCCGAGGAGGCCATCCACGAGCGCATCCAGCAGCTCGCCGGCGGCCTCGCGCACCCGGGCAGCGCGATCCTCAACCTCCACCCGCCCCCCTACGACTCGCGGCTGGACACCGCGCCGCTGCTCGGCCAGGACCTGCGGGTGCGCACCTCCATGGGCGCCCAGATGACCGCCCCGGTCGGCTCGACCGCGGTGCGGGCCGCCATCGAGGAGCACCAGCCGCTGCTCACCCTCCACGGCCACATCCACGAGTCGGGTGGCGCGGTGCGGATCGGCCGCACCCTGGCCATCAACGCCGGCTCCGAGTACGGCGAGGGGGTGCTGCGCGGGGTGCTGGTGACCGTGGGCGGCGGCAAGGTCCTCCGCTACCAGGCGACCACAGGCTAGAAGGGGCAAGCGATGGTCGAGGTGCAGGCGGCGCGGCGGCGGCTGGAGGCGGCCGGGGTCCGCTACGTGTTCGGGGCCTACACCGACCTCAACGGCGTGCCCAAGTCCAAGTGCGTGCCGCTGGCGCACCTGGAGTCGATGGCGCGGGGCTCGGAGCTGTACACCGTCGGGGCGCTGGAGGGCATGGGCAAGCTCGGCCCCAACGAGGACGAGTGCGTGAGCATCCCCGACCTGGACACGCTCACGGTGCTGCCGTGGGACACCAGGTACGCGCTGGCAGCGGCCGACCTGTACTTCCACGGCGCGCCGTACAGCCACGACTCCCGCCGGGTGCTGCGCCGGCAGGTCGAGGCGGCCGCCGCCATGGGCTACCGGCTGGACATGGGCGTCGAGCCCGAGGTCTACGTGCTCCGCCAGGTCGACGGCAAGTGGCGGCCGTTCGTCGCCGAGGACCTCGACAACGCCCCGACCCGAGGCTACGACCTGGAGGCGACCATGCTCGCCGAGCCGTTCCTCGGTCCCATGGTCGCCTACATGAACGAGCTCGGCTGGGACGTGTTCTCCTTCGACCACGAAGGCGGCGACGGCCAGTACGAGTTCGACTTCGGCTACACCGACGCGCTGGCCATGGCCGACCGCATGGTGGTGTTCCGGCTCATGGCCAAGCACGTCGCCCGCTCGCTCGGCTGCATCGCCACCTTCATGCCCAAGCCGTGGTCGCAGGCGTTCGGCTCCGGCGCGCACTACAACCTCAGCCTGGCCGACCCGGCCAGCGGCCGGAACCTGTTCGAGGTCGACGGCGCCGGGCCGGGGGCGCCGGGGGCCGACGACCGGCCCGACCGCGGCTACACCGAGCTGGCCTACCAGTTCACCGCCGGCGTGCTGGAGCACGCCGGGGCGATCGCCGCGGTGGTCTGCCCGACGGTCAACTCCTACAAGCGGATGCTGCCGCGGGGGCTCATGAACGAGATCTCGTGGGCGCCCGTGTACCGGGCCTACGGGCACAACAACCGCACCCTCATGTGCCGCCTGCCGATGAACCGGCGCTGCCTGGAGCTGCGCATCGCCGACAGCGCCTGCAACTTCTACCTGGGCGCGGCCATCACCCTGGCCGCCGGCATGGACGGCGTGCGGCGGCGCCTCAAGGCGGGCGACCCGGTGAACGTCGACACCTACGCGGTCGGCGAGGCCTCGCTGGTCGCCGCCGGGGTGCGCAGGGTGCCCGCCAACCTCGGCGACGCGATCGCGGAGTTCGAGGCCGACCCGCTCGCCGAGGAGGTGCTCGGCGAGGACCTGCACGCCACCTACGTGCGCGTCCGCCGGGCCGAATGGCAGGAATACAACACCGTCGTCGGGGAGTGGGAGCGCGAGCGCTACCTGCACCTCTGGTGAGGAGGCGAAGATGAGCGCCAACGCGACCGCGTTCAGCAGGCTCACCGGCGCCGACCCGGTGCTGGTCGACGTCCGCCCGGCCGGCGAGGTGGTCCCCGGCATGACCCCGGAGACGATCCTCACCTCCGGCGCTCCCCTACCGTGGGAGGCCTACACGGGCGGCCAGCGCCGGGCCATCCTGCACGCCGCCGTCTACGAGGAGCTCGCCGCCGACGTGGAGGAGGCCGAGGCCGCGATCCTCGCCGGCCGCATCCGCCTGGGCGCCTGCCACGACCACGGCTGCGTCGGCTCGGTCGCCGGCATCTACACCACCTCGATGCCGGTGCTGGTGGTGGAGAGCTCCCGCCACGGCAACCGCGGCTTCTGCAACCTCTACGAGGGCGAGTCGCGCAAGCGCCTGAACTACGGCGTCTACGACGAGGAGGTCCGGCGCGGCCTGGACTACCTGGCGGGGTCGCTCGGGCCGCTGCTGGGCGCCGCGGTGCGCCGGGCCGGCGGCATCCCCCTGGTCCCGCTCATCCGCCGCGCCCTGCACATGGGCGACGAGCTGCACAGCCGCAACACCGCCGCCACGCTGCTGTTCAGCCGCGAGCTGTTCGGGCCCCTGCTGGAGCTGGCCGGCGACGGCTGGGACGACGAGGTCCGGGACGCCATCGCGTTCCTGCGGACCGCCGACTACTTCTTCCTGCGGCTGTCGATGGCCGCCGCCAAGACCATGGCCGACGCCGCCCACGGCGTCGCCGGCTCCAGCCTGGTGACGGCGATGACGATCTCCTGCCAGGAGTACGCCATCCGGGTCAGCGGGCTCGGCGACCGCTGGTTCCGGGGGCCGCTCCCGACCGTCGAGGCCAAGCTGTTCGAGGGCTTCACCGAGGACGACATCGAGTGGATCGGCGGCGAGAGCCACATCACCGAGACCGTCGGCCTCGGCGGCTTCGCGCAGGCGGCCGCCTTCGGCCTGCAGGCCTACCAGGGCGGCGGCCCCGAGGCGATGGTCGCCAACAACCTGGCCATGTACGACATCACCCACGGCGAGCACCCCGAGTTCAAGATCCCCTACCTGGGCTTCCGGGGGACCCCGACGGGGATCGACGTTCACCGGGTGGTCGCCACCGGGGTGGCGCCGGTGATCGACGGCGGCCTGGCCGGCAGGCACGGCGGCCAGATCGGTGCCGGCATCCTCAAGGCCCCGCTGGCCTGCTTCATCGCGGCGGCGCAGGCGCTCGGGACGGCCGGCTGATGCGGCGCTTCCCGCGCACCGCCACCACCCTGTTCTTCGACCCGGACGCCGACCCGCTCGCCGAGGTCGCCGACGGCGAGCGCTTCGTGGTCGAGACCGCGGACTCGCTGTGCGGCCTGGCCCAGATCGAGGCGCCGCGGGGCCTGCACGTGGCCGAGGTGCTGGAGCGGCTCGGCGGTGCCTGCCCGGTGACCGGGCCGTTCCACGTCGCCGGCGCCAGCCCCGGCGACGTCCTCGAGGTCGAGCTGCACCGGGTCGATCCCGTCCCGGCCGCCGGCGAGGCCTGGACCGGCGTGTTCGGCGGCTTCGGCGCGCTGCAGCACGAGGGCCTGTCCCTGTCGGAGCCGCTCCAGCCCGAGCTGCGCCGCATCCCCTACGCCGACGGGATGGCCGTGTTCCCCTGCCGCGGCGGGACCGTGACGCTGCCGTTGCGGCCGTTCCTCGGAACGGTCGGGGTGGCGCCCCGCAGGGAGCGGCGCCTCACGTTCTCGCAGTCCCCCGAGTATCTGGGCGACGTCGACCAGCCGGCGCTGGCGGCCGGGGCGACCCTGCGCCTGCCGGTCAACGTCGAGGGGGCGCTGGTGGCGTTCGGCGACGCGCACGGCGCCCAGGGCGACGGCGAGATCACCGGCGCCGCGGTCGAGATCGAGGCCGACGTCGAGCTGACGGTGCGGGTGCGCGACCGCCAGGAGGCCGCCTACGTGGCGCTGCCCCAGCTCGACACCGCCGAGGCGATCGGCTCGCTGGCCGGGCTGCACGGGGCGAGCCTGACCGACTGCGCCAGGGCCGCCTACGTCGACCTGGTCCACCGGCTGCACCGGCGCCACGGCTTCACCGTGGCCGACGCCTACCAGCTCCTCGGCCAGGTCGGCCGGCTGCGGGTCGGCAACATGATCGACCCGTTCTACTCGGTGCTGGCCACCGTCGAGCGCCGCTACCTCCGCTAGGCCGGGCCGCGGCTCCGCCCCAGGTCACCAGCGCAGCGGTCTGCCGTCGCGGAAGAAGCCGCCCGTCGGCCCGTCGTCGGGAAGGGTCACGCCCCACACGACCGAGGCGGCGCCGTCGGCGACCGGACGTCCGGCCGGGCCTCCCATGTCGGTCGCCGTCCAGCCGGGACAGACGGCGTTGACGAGAATCCCGGCGGAGCGCAGCTCGGCCGCGAGGGTCCTCGTCAGCGCGTTCAGCGCGGCCTTGGTGACGTGATAGGCCGGGGTGCCGGCTCCCATCCCCGCCAGGGAGCCTCCTTCGCTCGACACGTTGACGATGCGTCCCCGCCCGGATCTCCGCAGCAGCGGCAGCAGGGCGAGCGTGGTGCGCCAGGCACCGAAGAGGTTCGTCTCCATGGCCTGGTGGACGACGGCGAGGTCCGCGCGCTCAGCGAGGTTGCCGCTGTCGTAGTGGATGGCGGCGTTGTTCACCAGCGCGTCACAGCGCCCGAACCGTTCGGCGACCCACCGCGCCGCCGCGCGCACGCTGTCGTCGTCGGCCACGTCGAGCTGGCAAGGGGTGACGTTCGGCGCGTCACCAAGCCGTGCGGCCGCTCGCCGGCCCTTGCGCAGGTCGCGCGAGCCCAACACCACCGCGTAGCCCAGGCCGGCGAGCTGGCGGCAGACCTCGAGCCCGATCCCGCGATTGGCGCCGGTCACGACCGCGACCGGTTCAGGATGGGTCATCGCGTCAAGGCTACCGGCGACGGCGCGCTCCCGACCGGCTCACCGCGGCTGGTCCCTACGGGTGGGTGCGCAGACCCCACCCGTAGGGGTAGAGCGGGTCGTAGTCCCTGTCCCCGACGTTGATCGGCTCCTGCGCCAGGCTCCGCGGCCACGTCTGCGGCAGGCGGCCGGTGAACGGCCGGTTGCCGAACAGCACGTCCGCGACGCCTTCGCCCTGGCTGCCCGGCAGCCACGACGCGACCAGCGCGTCGATCTCGCCGAGCTGGTCGGTGAGGATCAGCGGGCGGCCGGAGACGACCAGCACGACGCAGTCGTCGATCGTGCCGCAGACCCGGTCGACGGCGGTCTGGTCGGCGGCCGACAGCAGCATGTCCTTCGGTGGTCGAGGCACGCCGTCGTCCTGCCACAGCGGGCCGCCGACGTCGCCGAAGCCCTCCGAGTACGGGGTCTCCCCCACCACCACGATGCCGACGTCGCTGCCGGCCGTCGGGGCCGAGGCGTCCTCGCTGTAGGTGACCTGGGCGTCGGGGGCGACCTGGCGGATGCCCTCCAGGATGGTGTTGCCCGGGATGATGTCGCCGGACTGGCCCTGCCACTGGACCGTCCAGCCACCGGCCTGGTTGCCGATGTCGTCGGCGTTGCTGCCGGCGACGTAGATGCTGCCCTCGCCGGGCAGGGGCAGGACCCCGCCCCGGTTCTTGAGCAGCACCTGCGACTTGGCGACCGCGGTGCGGGCCAGCTCGCGGTGCTCGGCCGAGCCGACCTGGGGCAGGTTGGTCCGGTCGGTGAACGGGTGCTCGAACAGGCCGAGCTCGAACTTCTTGGTCAGGATGCGGCGCACGGCGTCGTCGACCCGCGCCGTGGACACGCGACCGGCCTGGACCTCGGCGGTCAGGGTGGTCTCGAAGGCCTGGTAGCTGAATGGCTCCATGAACATGTCGATCCCGGCGTTGGCGCCGGTGCGGACCTGGGTGGCGTAGTCGCCGGGGATCTGGTGGATCCCCTCCCAGTCGGAGATGACGAAGCCGCCGAACCCGATCCGGTCCTTGAGCTCGCCGGTGATGAGCTCGCCGTTGGCGTGCATCTTGATGGGGTCGCCGACGCCGTCCTCGGTCCAGTCGACGCTCGAGAACGACGGCATGACGCTCCCGGTGCGGTGCTTGCGCACGGCCGGGACGTAGGGCGCCAGGTCGATGCGGGCGAAGTCGCGCCGGTTGGTGATCGTCACGCCCTGGTCGATGGTGTAGTCGCCCGCGGCGCTGCCGTACTCGGTGTCGCCGTCACCGGCGTAGTGCTTGGCGGTGGCGAGCACGCGGTCGCGGTCCGCCAGGCCCCTGGCGCGGGGGCCCTGGAAGCCGTCGATCGCGGTCTCCATCTTGATGACCAGCGAGGGGTCCTCGCCGAAGCTCTCGTAGGTCCGGCCCCACCGGAGATCCCGGGCGACGCAGACGCACGGCGCGAACACCCACTGGGGGCCGGTCGCCCGCGTCTCCTCGGCGGTCACGTGCTCGACCCGCTCCACCAGGCCGGGGTCGCGGCTGGCCCCGAGGCCGATGTTGTGTGGGAAGACCGTCGCACCGACCAGGTTGCCGTGCCCGTGCACGGAGTCCACGCCGTAGATCAGCGGGATCCGCAGGCGCGTCTGCAGGGCCCGGGCCTGGAAGGCGTCCACCATGTCCGCCCACGCCGCCGGCGTGTTCGGCGTCGGCGTGGAACCGCCGCCGGACAGCAGCGACCCGAGCTGCCAGGTGGTGATCAGGCCGGGGTCGCCGCTGACCGCGCCCCGCTCCGCCTGGGTCATCTGCCCGACCTTCTCCTCCAGGGTCATCCGCGCCAGCAGCAGCTCCGCACGGGCCCGAGGCGTGAGCGAGGCGTTCATCCACGGCCGCGCCGCCGGGGAGCTCGCCGCCGGCGCAGCGGCCAACGTGGTCAGCAGCGCAAGACAGAGACCGACGGCGCCGACGCGCCCGGGACGCAGGACTCCTCGCATGGTGCGCTCCTCTCGTCGTGCCCTGGCGCTGAACCCTGGGCGCCTCGCGGCGCGTATACGGGGTCGGGGAAAGCACCACCAGGGGGCCCGACCTGATCCGGAGGTTTCTGGGCGATGTGGCAGAAAGGGGGTAACCGGCTCCAACGCGCCGCGGCTTACCCCGCGGACGCCCGTCGAAACCTCGCCCCGCTCCCGGAGCAGCCCTGCGTCGTGCCGGATGTCACCCGCCGACGGTGACCGGCGACACAGCGCCGACCGGGCCGAGCCCATCATCCTGAGCAAGCTCCGCAAGTTCATGAACAGCCAGCACGTCCGTGCCCCCACGCCTGGCCGAGGAGGACACGATGCGCCACTCCGTCGTTACCACGCAGCTAGTGCGGCAAGCGCGAGCCGCCCTCGACGACGAGGCCGCTCAGCGGCCCGCCCGACAGGCCAAGCCACAGCCACGGCCGGAGGCCACCAGCAGCGGGCTGGTGTTGGTCGCACGCCGCGCCCGCGCCCTGGCGGT
>WNGA01006669.1_pt1 | contig 16783 bp, 22 predicted proteins | sample 5400061 | NCBI WGS metagenome assembly WNGA01 (sample SAMN13153366, study PRJNA577476) | soil metagenome | isolation source: 100 cm soil or saprolite under grassland replicate 2 | place: USA:California | collected 2016-06-15 | reverse complement strand
GCCATACCAGTCAGTGAACAGCGCGCCTTCCCTGGCGATGCGATCAATGTTCGGCGTTTTGTAGCCCATCATTCCCTGGTTGTAAGCGCTGACGTTCCAATAGCCGATGTCGTCGCCCCAGATGATGAGGATGTTGGGTTTCTTTAGGTCTGCGGCAAGGGTAACACCGGCGGTCATTAACAACACCAACGTCACTACTGCGACTAACGTTAGGTTGTGCAGCATCGCTCTTTCTGTTCTCATGATTCGTCTCCGATCGTAATGCCTATGTGCCTATGTCTATTTTCTGAGGCGAAGCGGGCGGCCCGTTTTCGAGCCGCCCGCCGTCGTTATCAATCCTAGGCTGGCGATCGGCTATTGGGACGGGTGGCCCTGCCCCCTCTTGAGCTGCTCCATGACCTGGTCCAGGTTATAGCTCGCCGGATCCTGCAAGCCACAGCACCTGGCCGATGGGCAGCAGGTTCCAGTCGTATATGTAAGCCGTGACCGGCCCGGCGAGCGCGCCGCTGAACCAGAAATTCGCCTTTTTCTCGTCGCCCCACGCCGTCTCGAATGGATCGCGCTTGAGGTTTACCACGCCGGCTGCGAACTGGGTCTGGACTCCCGGCAAAAGGAAGCCCGTCGCGGTTTCGGGCGCGATCGCGAAATACATCTTCCAATTCTTGTAGCGCACTGCGGACGGATGCGAGCCGGAATAGTAGAAGAATGTGTCGCGCGCGGACTTGTCGGACTTGCCCGTCAGGTAGTCAATCTGGTTAACACCGTCCAGGGTCGTCTTGACGATGCCTTTATAGGCCCCTTTTTCGATCTGCGCCTTTAACTCATTGCCTTTAGGACCACCAGCGATCTCAACGAGCGTGGGCAGCCAGTCCAGGGACGCGAAGATGTCGTCCAGGATGATGCCCGGCTTAATGTGACCCGGCCAGCGAATGACGCAGGGAGAGCGCATGCCGCCTTCCCATGTATTCATCTTCGAGCCCTTGAACGGCGTAATGCCGCCGTCGGGGAAGGTGAAGGTCTCGGCGCCGTTGTCGGTCGTGAAGACGACGATGGTGTTGTCGAGTTCACCCATGTCTTCGAGCTTCTTGAGGACGACGCCGATGTTATCGTCCATCTGCTTCATGCCGGCTTCGTTGACGCCCCAATCCTTGCCGCCGGGCTCACCGACCATGGCCATGTATTTGTCCGACAGTACGGTCGTGACGTGCATGCGCGCCGGGTTGTACCAGACGAAGAAGGGCTTATTGGTCTTCTTCGGATCGTTGCGATCGAGGAAGTCGATCACCTTGGCCGAAATCTCCTCATCCACGGTCTTCGAACGCTCGAGCGTCAGCGGGCCTTCGTCTTTGCAGGTCTGGTTCTTCGACGTGCCGTCCGAAGAGGTGCACGCAATCACGGGGCGCGGAGGGGTCAGGCATGTACCGTCTTTGGGATCAATCGCGCCCGGGGGATCGGAGAGGCCTTTGACCGGCGTGTTCTTGCAGGGTGGCGCGACAGTCTGCACGTTCGGTGTCTTGTTGATGTCCGGGAAGCTCACACCCTGCATCGCATCCAGGTGATAGAGGTACCCCCAGAACTCCTGGAACCCGTGCGCGGTCGGTAGCGCGTCGGTATGGTCGCCGAGGTGGTTCTTGCCGAACTCGCCGGTGCTGTAGCCCAGATTGTAGAGGAACGCGGCGAGAGCCGGCGTTCCGGGCCGCAGGTAGGACGGGCTGCCCGGCAACTGCGGCGGGATCATGCCCACGCGCAGCGGATGCATGCCCGTGAAGAAGGCGGTGCGCCCGGCCGTGCAACTCTGCTCAGCGTAGTAGGTCATCATAATCGCGCCTTCTTTCGCAATCCGGTCAATGTTGGGCGTTTCCCCGACCATCAGGCCGCGATGATAGCAGCTCGGCTGCATCCAGCCGATATCATCGCCCATGATGAACAGGATGTTTGGTTTCTTGTCTTGCGCCTGCGCCGGAGCGCCGACGCCGAGCAGCGCAGCCGCGACTATAAGCAGCGACAAGCCGTTATGTATTAAGTTTCGTTTCATTTCTTTTTGCTTTTATTGTTGTTGTTTTGGTTTTGCGTGTCCAGGGATACCTGAATTAAGTGGTGACTCATGAAATTTGAGCATCTTGCTCATCTAAACCGCCCGACCCCTACTCCCATTCCCATTGGTCCCCAGCCCATACCCCAGCCGCCCCATGCACCCCACTGCATCTCCGCATCTTGGTACATTTCTGCGGTTTCGAGATTCTCGTTCGCAAGGTTATTTGCGGCGCGGAGTTGTTGGTACGCCTGGTACTCCTTCGGTCCACCGACATAGGCCTGGTTATGTGCCGCGTCCGGGAAAATGTAGTAGGTTCTCCCTTTTCTGTCGATCATGGCCACTTTGCCGGGCGGAAGCTGTTGGAGCTTTTGCTGCTGCGCGGCAGTCTTGGGGGTGATCGTCTTAAAGCCGGCCGCCACCAGCATGCTTTCTTTATTCTGCGTGCTGCTTGTCGTGGCGCAACCGACCGTCAACGCTACCAAAGCGATGACGCTGATCATGTTGAATGAGGTTCGTATTTGTTTCATTTTTATTGGTCCGTCGAATTTTGCGGTTGTCTTGGAGATGATTTGCTTGGAAATGGGTATTTTGCCGTGCGCGTCGTTATTTTTTCGCCATAGCGTTCTTTATGAAGCCGATGAGGGCCATGAGAATAGCTCCGCCGGCGCCGCCACCGGCGACGTTGCTTAGTATAGTGGTGAGGTCCAGCAAGCCGTCTTCAGCCGCACCTCCCAATACGCTCTGAAGGAGTGCCCCCCCCAGGCCGCCTCCGACAATTCCAGCAATGGAGTTTCCGACTGTGCCCAACGTGTTCTCTTTCATTGCTGCGCCGGCAATATTCCCGCCGACAGCGCCGCTAAGCCCTTCGATGATCAGACTAATCATGTTCACAATCTTAGTTCTTGGTTTGTCCGCGTTGCATTGCGTTCGCGCGTCTGCGGACTCGACGCGTCGAGTTGCATTGGTTGCTGAAAAGTTGCCAAGTTACCAACTGCCGCCGGCAATTGGAATGGGACCTTCGGGCTATAAAGATTGCCCTTATGGGCAGTGTGCGAAGGCTGGCCAAAAGAAAGCCGCTTAGCGGCAGACGAGAGTAGCCTGGCGATTTATCGCCAGGTATAATAATAGAAACAATGCACGTCGCGTAGCGACGGTTGAAACCGATGGCAAACACCTACACCTCATTGCATTATCATGTCGTCTTCAGCACGAAGAATCGTGACCCATTTCTCGTCGAGACGGTTCGCCCACGTCTCTTCGCTTATCTCGGCGGTATCGCGCGCGAAAACGGGATGAGCGCCTGGGAGGTTGGCGGTGTGACAGATCACGTTCACTTGCTGCTTTCGATTCCTGCATCCCTTGCCGTATCGAAGGCAGTTCAGCTCATAAAAGGCGGCTCGTCACATTGGTTGAAGGTAACATTCCCGAACATGATTGATTTTGCATGGCAGGATGGATATGCGGCTTTCACGGTGAGCCAGTCGCAGCTTAATGAAACGCAGGCATACATTCGTTCACAGCCGGAGCATCATCGGACGAAAACATTTATTGAGGAGTATCGCGCCTTTTTAGCGCGGCATCGTATTGAATATGATGACCGTTACCTGTTGGGTTGACTTCAGCCGTCGCTACGCGACCCGGACTCTAGTCTATCCGTAGCCTGGCGATAAAATCGCCAGGCTACATTCATTTGCCGCTAGCGCGGCTTTCTTCGACAGAACGCCGCCATCTAACGTCGGAAGAGCGCGTGTGTTTAGCACAGCGCACGCTGATTACAGATCCGCGCTTTGCATCTTGTCGGCAAGATGGACAAGCTCGGCGAGAGATGTGGCGCGCATTTTCTTCATAGCTTCCGCCCGATGCACTTTGACTGTGCGCTCAGATATGCCGAGCTCAGCCGCGACCTGCTTGTTTAGCCTTCCCGCCACGACCAACTCTAATACTTGCCGCTCGCGCGATGTTAATTTTGCAAAGCGCCCGCGAATATCGCGCAATTGTTCGTGTGACGTGTGTAACCGCATGTCGCGAGCGAGCGCAGCGCGAACTGCGTTTAGTAGCACCTCACGTTTGATCGGCTTGGTGAGGAAATCGACTGCGCCTGCTTTCATGGCGCGGACACTCGTCGGAACATCACCGTGCGCGGTAAGAAAAATTACGGGCAGCGGTTCGTCTTCTTTCGCCAGCGCTTCCTGAAGATTCAAGCCACTTGGGCCGGGCATTCGCATATCGAGCAAGACACAACCACGTCTGTTATCCCGATCGGAAAGGGCGAAATCACCGGCAGAGGCATGGGCGCGAACTTCGTAGCCAGCGGCGTGCAGCAACCTCGTCAGAGCTTTGCGCAACGAGTCATCGTCATCAACAACATGAACAATTGGTTTTTCCGAATCAGGAGCGGTCATCACGAACTTGCTTCGCTGTCACGGACTGGAAGATCAAATCGGAATGTTGCGCCGCCGTCCGAATTGTTTTCCGCCGAAATTCGTCCGTGATGGGCGTCGACGATGGAACGCGCGATCGCGAGGCCCAGACCCATTCCATCCTCCTTGGTCGTGAAAAAGGAATCGAACAACCGGGGCAGCTTCTCCGGGGGAATACCTTGTCCCGAATCAGAAACCGAAATCTCAATCCTTCGCTTTCCATTTGTCACTGTGCGGACGAAGAGACGCCGCTTTGCTTCTGGCGCGTCGGCCATTGCTTCCATTCCATTCAGAATCAAATTCATCAACGCTTGCTGAAGACGCACCCGATGACCAAAAATCGTAGCCGGCGCGGCAGTGAATTCGGTGTGTAGTGACACACTGCGACGGTGCGCTTCTATTTCCATCAATCGTACCACTTCGGCGGCAATTTCGTTGATATCAAGCGATTCCATCTGCACCGCACGTTTGCGCGTCAGAAAGCGGATGTGGCGAATGATTTCGCTTGCCCGGACATCATCGTTACGAATGTCTGCCAGGATTTTCCGGACCTCATCCAGCGGCGGCGATTCGGACTCCAGCAACAGTTCCGCTGCATCCGCATTGCTCAAGATGGCGCCGAGCGGTTGGTTAATCTCGTGCGCGATCGACGCGGTGAGCTCACCCAGCAGCGCGACGCGAGAGGCGTGAACGAGATCGCGGTTCGCTTCCTCCGCTAATTTTCGATCAGTGATATCGCGAATAGTAACGATGAAACAGAGTTCATTCCCCATCTCGACAATATCGGCTGAAAGCGAAACCTGACGGACTTCCCCGGTTTTCGCACGAACCGCGCATTCGACATTGCGGACCGGTTTGCTCTGCCTAAAACCAACCATCTCCTGAACGTGGCCGCCCTCCAAAAGGCAGAGCTTCAAATCGAAGAGAGTCCGACCGATTGCTTCCGACCGCTGGTAGCCAAACATTTTTACCCAATGATCGTTGACGTCGATTAAGGTGCCATCGCGCTGGCGAACGATCGACATTGGGTCCGGGCTGCCACGGAATGCGGCAGTGAATCGCTCTTCGGCTTTTCTGCGTTCCTGGATTCCTGCCGACAACAGCATGATTGGAACCGCTATGGCGATGAGAAACATTTGGATCGAGCGCGCATTGATCTCCGCGCTTTCATTCGTGAATGGTCCATGGCCATGAGCGCTGCTCCAAATGGCAAGAAACGTAACAACCAGGATCGCGGCACTCGTTGCGCGCGAGCCAAAACGGAACACGGCCCAAAGCAGAAACGGCAGCAGCGCATAAAACAGAACCGGATCGGGATTCGTCCTTGCGTTGTACAAGACCACGGTGCTCGCTATCACCAGGCCAAGAAAAAGGATGCTTCCTTCCAAAGCACGGCTACTGGGAATTCGCCTCCACTGACTAGGCTTGAAATTGCACCAAGTCACAATCGCGGGCGTGAGAGTGAGTGCCGTTAAGAAGTTGGAGAAAAATCTGAGCCGCCAAATCTCCGGGTAACTGCCCTGGCCCCAGCGATTCATTTTGACGAAGCTGGCGTCGATGAAAGAGGATAGAAGAGGTCCAAGAAACGCTCCGCACAGGCAAAAGACGGCGACGCTCCGCAGGTTATCGAAATGCACCGGACCCTGGAGTAAATAGCGGATCAGACCAGCGCCTATTAGGGCTTCGCTACAATTGCTAATGAACCAGCAGACAACCATTGTCGGAGGAACCTGAGATTGCAGTTCTGCAATCAGGTGTGCGGGGAAAGCCGCAAGCAAGAGGAACCACCAGATGCGAGGCGGTGCCAGCAAGAGCGCCGCGAGCAGGACAGAGTTCGGGGGCCAAAAAACCGAGACTGGGTGCGGCTGAAATGTGAGCGCGAAACCAATGCGTGCTCCCAAATAATACCCGACGAAAACCAAGAAGCCGGTAAGCATTGCACTTGGGTCGATCGCGACACGGGTGGAAGCGGTTTGCTGCCAGCGCGGCCAGAAAGAATCACTCACGTGGTCGGGCATTTGAGTCTGCCTCCTACATGCTTATCGCTCATTGTCACTGTTTGGTATCGCTTGGCAACATTTCTCTTCAGGAAAAAACAGTATCCCACGCTGATGCGGAGAACATTGCTGTGTGCAGGCGATGAACCATGCCCGCACCGCGATCGCGCTTTAGAGCGATGCGTTGCTCACCGCGCGCTTTCCACGCGGCATTGGCTTGAGCAGCTATGCAATCAAATCACGATTCAGATACGGGGCAGCATAAGCAATCGCAACAGAGGCAGGCAAAGCAACAAAAAGGCAAGAATCATAAAAACGATCCGCACGGTCCTGAAATGAAAGCGCTGTCCAATTGCCGTGATTAAAAGCACCGTAGCCAGGAGAACCGTGATGCGCACGTACTCGTCTCCGTTCTCTCCGGATTTTGTACCTTGATCGGCTACCTCCGCAGCTTGTTTACTCAAACGAAGAAACTGCTCGTGCTTCGCGTTGTGGTAATCGGGCATGAACATCGGACCGGGTGGCGCTTGCGCATTGCTGAAAGGGTCCGTCCTCAACCAGGCTGTGAAGGCCGGTCGGTATTCGTCGCTAAAGCGTCGCTCGAAGAACTCCGCCGCCTTCTCCTTGCCGTCGAGCTTCGCGGCAACCCAACTGTTGAAAGTATCGCTGTCGTAGATGCGCTCCTGTCCTGCCAGGGTGACAAGCCCTTCAGCAGTAACTCGGAGCCGACTCGCTTCGGCGTACTGCTGTGCACGTTTTCCAGCCCACTGTGCTGCCTGGTACCCGCTCCACGCCGTAGCTACAGCGACGAGAGCGAGGATCAGCGCTTCGATAATTTCAATCGCTTCAAAACGGGACTGAGAAGAAGGGCCGTTCTCGCGCACTTGGTTTAGTTTTCTAATTACGTAGCCCACTGCTCCGACCGCTGACTCTAGCATAGCCAAACTCCCCGTCTCGAAATTACAACTGACTCGGCCCTGTTGAAAAGCCAAACCAGCGCTGCCGCGGATCGGTAGTGTTGGTCAATTGTCGTCGCCTCTCCCTTCTCTCGCCCTTTGGGAGAGACGGACGCGCCGGCGCCAGTGAGGGCAAAGGAGTGGGTTTGGGAGAGGGGGAGGGTGAGGAATCGCTCAGGGCAGTTGGCGCGTCCGGGTGTTACAACCCATCACCTCAATCCTCTCCACTTATCCAAGGGGAGAGGCGGGGCGTTGCAGGCGGGGTTGGTTCCCATGCCGCTCCTACGGAGCTTGGATTGATTTTGGCCCAAATCCTATAAAACATGTCGCGTCTAACGGCGCTTTGCATGGGCTTTTCACCAAAGCGAGCTATTGATCGACGTGCAGCGCCATCACGGGATGAATTTCCCAAACTGCGTATTTCTGTGATTTAGGTCGTCGGTTTGAATTATCCGGAGACGCGTGCTGGACATCGAAAAAGGCCTGGCCCGTGACCGTGATTATATGCGGCTCGCGTATTTCGAGCGTTTGGGATTCCTTGAAACTGAAAGGAAAGGTCTGCGTCGTCCAACCGAAAACAGTCTGCCGAAGCTCACACCATATGGAGCCGACGGGAATTTCGGCACCAACACTTCCCGCTTTCTTGCCCTCGGCATCTTTGAGCACGAGTGTGATGTCACCATCTGCTTCGACTTTTACGCTATCGACGCGGCCAGTGAGATTATACCATTTTTGTTCAGCTGCGATTCTCGTATCCGTCTCAGCCGTCAAAGGCTCATTCGGAGCTGGCCCTTTCCAGTCGCAAATCTGCGACGGCGTAACTGATTGAATAGTGGACTTGTCCAGAGGCACAGGCGATGAATCCGTTTTGACCGGCCAGCGACTACCGCTCTTTTGGCCCTGACATTCGCAAGGCGAGACGAAAGTCACTGTACCCGCTGTCACGGATTTTGCGAACGCGGAGCCAATAACAAAGGCCGCCAACAGAGCGGGGAACAGAGCGCCGTTCACAGCAGTGAATAGATTAGGCTCGCTTACACCACATCAACACTAATCTTCGAGACGTGGTTCTTCCGCAGCTTTTCTCGCACTTCTGCCTCTAGTTCCCGTGGGTCGACTCCGGTCGGAATGTAGAGCAGGAACACCATCTGTCCCTTGTCCTCGTAGAGCGCGGAACTCTGAAGCCGACACTTATGGGAGACGAGCAACGATTGCACCGTGCCAAAGACCGGCTTCGGATCCTCGCCGTCGTCGAGTCGGATTCTGACTCGGCAGCTCGAGTGCGAATCAAGCCAGAACACGAGTAGCCAACTGAAGGCCGTAACGAATACGGCCATCGCCCACGATCCCATGCCACACGCCAGCCCGACTACCACGACCATGATGGCTTTCCCAGTAAGCTTCGGATTATCGAGCAGAGTCCGAAATCGCAATAGCGCGCCGATGCCGAAGATGACAAACGCGAGCGTCTGGCTGGTCCCGCTCAATTCAGCGACCACCGCGCCGACCACACCCAGCAGTATGAGCGCCTTACGCTCCTCGAGATCGGCAAGCGGGTCGGCGAGCGACGCGCGGCGCGGATGCCAGGCGATTGCCCATGCACAGCCTACTGCCAGACTAAGACTGAGGAAGAGTCGCAGTATGAATTTTGGATCCGCGAATTGTTGGATGCTTTGCTGGATCGACTCCCACGAATTGCCCTTCGGATCTATCTTGATACCGCCAGTGCTCTTGGCCAGTTCTTCCGCGGGGTTGGCGCCGAACGCCACTGACGCCAGCATACATATGGCGGCAATGACAGCGACGGCCGCGACAGTGCGCAGCGCCCGCCCGAGGTGGCGACCAGAGCGAGAAGATTGAGCCGGCATTACTTACGGGTTTCTTACCAAAACCAACTTCCCTCCCGACCAGGCTGCGGTGTAGGAGTAGGTCTGCCCAGCTTGTACGGCCAGGGTCTTTCGCCCCGGGCGCTTCCCGCCGGGATTGGGATCAACTCGGGCGGAAAGAGTGTGCTGGCCTGCCGGCAAATAGCCACTGTAATTTCGGCCCTCGGTATAACTGCCCACGTCCTTGCCATCGACTGACACGACAAGGCTGAGATTGCTCCCGAAATTTGCCACCCGGTAAATGAGCACATGACCTGAATTCGGCGGCACGGGCCCGGCCCCTGGACCGGTCTGGCACCCGGCGATCAGACAAGCACACGCCAGACTAAGGATGTGAATGATTGAACTATATTTTTTCATGTTTTGGACTCCTCTCGTTTGGATGCGCCCATCATGTGCCTGAACAATTCGCCCGTCAATAAGACTTTAGGGCAATATCATCGGCTACAGGCGACGTCGGCCTGCGGTTCACACGCGACAAATTCCTATTTCACCAACTCGATCTCGCTCGACCGCCACTTCTTGGTAAAGACCGATTCCTTCTGGCTGTGGAGGCGCAAAAAATACCCTACACCCTCAGTGCTTCGACTGGAACGCCAAGCCACTTCGCAGCGGCGGCGCGTTCCGTAAACAACGAAACATGCAGTGGCGAATGGTCAGTCAACATGGCGTGCAATTTTGCGTAGTGGGTGGTGGCGGGGCTCGTGACGTAGAACGCCGTCTTGACCGGCGGATGCGACTCAAAGGCGAGGCGGCGGTGCAGCGCGATGTGAAAGACGAACCTGAAATTGAGATCGACCGCGTCGAGCACCGATAAGTCTGCGAACCGGTTGAACGGCTTTTGAGTTCTTTCTTCGGCAGCCTCGACAAACGCGACGATTTCATTCACGAGTGCCTGGTCCAGAATGCCGTGCGGCTTCCAGACCAGGAGCGACAACTCTTTGCGGAACAGAACGTGGGCGGGAAGTTTCACCTTATCTCCCGGCTCCGCTGATCGTTGTGATTTTCACGAAAAGCAAGCAGTGGCTTCCGGGAACAAGCTGAACAGGAGGTAACGGAGAAACGGGAGGTTTCCTTTCGATCTCTGTTCTCTCTGTTTGCTCCTGCTGAAATTCTTGGGTTCATGTCATTTGTTCGCTCCGGGCAGAATGAGGCGGTGAACACCGTCGGCCAGTTTCATCTCGTGGAAGTTCATGAGCAGCCCAAGCGTAGATTCAACAATTGCGGATGGGAAGAATCTTCTCCACGGCCTTTGCTTCCACCAGCACGCAGCCTTCGACCAGCAGATAGTTCTCTGCTCTCTCCATTTGCTCCTGTTAGAAACGGTGATTCCACGTTTTTCGCTGACCGGCTCGGATTATTCGACCCCGGGATTGACAGGCTCGTTCGGCATGTCCGCGTCTTCGCCGGTGAGGGTGATGACCACCTTGTCGATCTAAAAAGGAGAATCAACCCGGCTCGCGAATCCGGTGAAGGTCGCCGCATGGCTGGCTCCATATAGGCCTAAAGTCCCATAGACACCCATGTGCTAACGGCAGCAAGGTTGCCGCATGATTAAAAAAATTACGTCTGCGTCTTTGTTTACGGCAGCGATTGCCCTGTTCTGTGCAGCCGTAAACGCTCAAGACTATCCGGTGCTGGACAGGATTGCCGAGAAGGTTGTCCAAAAGTACCAGCAAGCGACTTGCGAGCAGTTGTGGCAGGAGAGGGCCCAGAAAGACAAGGCACCCAAACCGCAGATGGAGCAGGAAGCTCTCCAGATGTTGAAATCCGATCCGCAAATGCGCGCGGCGTTCATTAACAAGGTAGCGGCTCCAATCGCCAACAAAATGTTCGAATGCGGTATGATTCCATGACCCGCACCGAGTTCCATTCTGCTAATCGTCGCGAGCTATGACGATCCGAATTAGATTGTTTGCGTCGGCGCTGCTCATCGCGTCAGTCGCGCTTCTGGTGACCCCGACTGCGCAGAGCAACCCGAAAGCAGCGAAGAAGAAGGCCAAGACCGCCGCCGCCGAGGCAAGCCCTGCCCCCGAAGCTACGCCTTCGCTTGAGCCAAAGGCACTCGACATTCTTAAAGCTGCAAGCAGCCGGCTGACTGCTGCCCGCACCATGAAATTCACGGCGGTGCATTTCTACGAGAACCCAAGCCGCCACGGTCATCCTCTCGCTTTCACTACAAAGTCCGAAGTTACTCTCCAGCGACCGGATAAGTTGCGAGTGATCATGTCCGCCGATGGTCCGGCTTCCGAGTTCTATTATGACGGGAAGAAAATGATGGCCTACGCGCCGGCGGAGAACCTGGTCGCCGTGGCCGACGCACCATCCTCAATGGACGCAGCGCTTGAGCAGGCCTATCACTCGGCGGCGATCTATTTCCCATTCGCCGACTGGATCGTTACCGATCCTTACAAGGAAATGTCAGATGGAATGCAGCTCGCCTATTACATCGGCCAGTCGAAGGTCGTAGGCGGAACAACGACCGACATGGTGGCGTATATCGACCACGGGGTATTCATACAGGCGTGGATTGGAGCTGACGACAAACTGCCTCGACTGCTCCATGCGATTTACCTGGACGATCCGGAGCGACTGCGCCATACCCTGATACTCTCCGATTGGCAACTTGACCCAGCGGTTCCAGCTGACACCTTTACCTCAGCGAAAGCTGCCAGCGCGAACCCGATGCCGTTTGCCCATCCCCATCCCGAGGCGTCACCCGGTGCTGAGCCCACGGCAAAAGGCAAGCCACCTAAAAAACAGTAGAACTAGAAGAAGCTAGAAAGGGAAACATCATGAAAAAACTTATCGTTGGATTCGTAGGTCTTATGGTCATCCTGCTCCCATGCGAAATTGCCTATGCTTTCGGGCGTGGCGGCAGTTATAGCGGCAGTAGAGGCAATTTCTCAAGCAGCAACCGCTATGGTGGCAGCACGTCACACAGCTACGGATCGACGAGCCATAGCAACGCATACGGCGGCAGCACCTCGCACACAGCCGGACAAGGGACGACCCACGATAGCGCCTACGGCACGAGCACGTCACACAACTACGGTGGAGGTACGACCCACACGAACGCCTATGGCGGTAAAACTTCGGGCGAATACGGGGAAGGGGCGACTCACACGAATACCTATGGCGGTACTACTTTGGCTGCCTACGGCCAAGGCGCGTACCACACCGGCGCCTATGGCTACGGCACTGCCTATCATCCGCCAACCGCTTATTATGGTTATCATCCGCCTGCCACGGTCAACTACTACGGAGCAACCTGCGCCCACGTTAATGGTTGGGCGACTGCGGCCGCTGTCACAACCGCAGCTGTTACTGGTGCGGCTGTCGCCTCGGCCAACGCGAACGCGGCTAATGCCAATGCTGCGGCCGCGTCAGCCAACGCTTACAATGCCGGATACAACGCCGGCGCAACCACGAGTAGCAGCGCGGCGGCTACGCCCACTTATTCGATAGGACAGATGGTTGCGGCGCTCCCGGCCGGTTGCATTACACCCACCGTCCAAGGCACGACCTACTACTTGTGTGGCAATACCTGGTTCAGCGCGGCCTACGGCGCAAACGGCGTTTACTACCGCGTGGTACCTGCTCCCTGAGGGTTGAACAGGAGCGAACAGAGCTAACGGAGATCAAATTCTGTTGGCTGCTGTTAAATCTCTGTAGCTCATGCATGCACTGTTTGAGAGAGCTTCAGGATTGACTGAAGCCATCATCGCGGCCGCAATCGAGGTGCATTGCGACAAAGGTCCGGGGTTGATCGAATCGATCTACGAGTGGTGTCTGCTCAAAGAGCTGGGCCTGCGCGGTCTGGAGTGCGTCGGTCAGAAATCTGTCCGGATCGAATACAAAGGCTTCACGCGGGAGGAGCCACTGCGCTTCGATGTGTTGGTGGAAAGCTGCGTGCTTGTAGAGGAAGGCCGTGGAGAAAGTCCTTCCGATCCACAAGGCGCAACGCTTGAGCTACATGAAGCTGCTGAACGTTCCTGTGGGGCTACTCATCAACTTCCACGAGATGAAAGTCACCGATGGTATCCACCGGTTGATTCTATCTAGTGCGAACAGATAAGCGAGCTGATTCAACAGGAGCGAACAGGGTTCACATGCCTCTGTTTCCTCTGTGACCTCCTGTTCAGAATTGTCGTCTCTTTTCGCCTCATTTCGCGAGCTGATGCAACGCGTTGAGCATCGGCTCGCTGGAGATTCGGATCAGGCCGCTAAAGGGCTGATCCAGCTCCAGGATCAGGAAAATCGCGCCAGACACGGCGAGGGCGGAAATCATCAAAGCGAGGATGACCGTAGCATTGGGGGGCGCGAGCACGCTGAAGCCGAGGAAAATGACCACGAGCCAGGAGACAAGGATGATCAGCATCGGTTTCGAAATGGAGGCAACCGACTGCGCTACCAGCAGCGACCGAAGCTGGGCGAAGTCCGTAGCGAGGGTTATGGCCTCTTCTTTGAGCTTGCGCTGCGCGTCATCGTGTGGCGAGAGACCCTCAATCGCGCTATAGACGATATTGCCTGCTTGCGTGTTGGGAGCCAAGCGCGCCGGCACGCCCGCTTCTTCGGGCCACATTTGCCGCACCGCTTCCTGGACCGCCTCGTGAAAGCCGGCACGAGCCTCCGCAGCTTCCAATCCGTACAGGCCAAACACGCGGTCGAGGAGCGCGACCTTTGCGGCCATCTGGATCACTTCGCTTCGTTTCGTGTCGTAGGCGCCCTTTGCCGAGCTTACCAGCAACCCCAAGACCAGGGCGGTCATGGTCGCCACCAAACCCATGGCCAGTTTGATCGTGTCCCTGGAATCGGCGGTCAAATGATCTTCGGGAAGAAGGCGACGAAGAATCCTGCCGAGCAACACGGCTCCGACCAGGCATCCAAACACAATCAGGGCGGTGAGAGTTGTATTCATCGTGAGCTCATCAATGTGCGATAGGTTTGCTCAAGTTGCGCCGAGTTTTCATAGTTTGCTTCTCCAGCTTCATTTCAGTCGATTTTGAACTCTTGTCACCTCGGTTTTTCTTTCCCTCTCGCAGCTGTTGCAGACATTCTGGGAGAGGGTGATGAGCTGGTGGTGGGACTGGCAGCCGTAAGTCCCTTAATAAAAAAGGCCTTTGTGTCTGTGAATTCTGCTGCACGGGAGGTGTTTGAAACAATCCTGGCGCCGGAAGCATCCACTCTTATCGTCTCGTGCAGGATTCCAGATCTGTCCGTAAGCCAGGCAGTGCCTACGGAATAAATTTTCATCTTATCTTCCATGGTTTTAAGCGCAGAAAGCACGATGGCTTTTTGGCTAGGGTTGGTGCTGACAGCAAATGTATGGCTAACACCGTCCGACGTACGAAACGACTTTAGTCTCACTGGAAGACGGTCACTGCCAAGCCCGAGTATGGCCGCTAGCTCTGCGGCTATTGATTCTACAGTGCCTTGAGAAAGCACCCATTCTTCCACTTTGGAGAGTTCGGTCTGGTCAGCAAAGGGAGGTGTTGGAGCAGGATTCTGAGCGAACGAGGCGACAGAAATGAGCGCCAAGGCAGCGATGAGAAATCTGCCGTAGTGCTTTTTCATAAGCGAGTTTTTACTCGCTCGCCTTGTTGATGACCTTTTATCGTCTACTGATGTCCTCGTATCCACGATCACGTGACCGAGACCCAGACTTTCATTTGCCACGTCCTAGTAGCCGCGACGGAAGCCACGGCGCGCGACACCGGCGTAGGACATGGGTGTAGCGGGCATGCCGATAATGTCGATGAACAACGCACAAGCTCCCGCATTGACTGGCGGAGTGCCTTCCAGGATGCGCGCGTCATAGCTGAGATCACTGCCGGAGAGTTGCGGGTTGCTGAGCTCCACCACCAGGTCTGATACTTTGTCGCCACTGAACACCGAGAGCGTGGCATTAGGATTGTCCTTAAGGAAACTGTCCTTTCCCTTACTCCAGAGCGGAACGAACTTGCTGGTCTGCATGTGCCCGGCAAGGCGTGCAGGGCGATCAGTGAAGCACACTGTTACTGGGTTCACTCCCCGCAATACCAGTTTTCCTTTGTCGAATGTTACGTCCTTCGCGTTTTGCACGAACAGCACATCCACATTGCCCGACTGCTTCCCGGTCGCAGTCCAGGTTATCAGCGCATCTTTATTGATCGTTTCGGCTGGAGATTGCGCATGGGTCGTCGATAGGTTTGCTATACTAATGCCTGCCAGGACACCACATATCAGAATAAGTTTATTTATTTTCATTGGTTTCGTTAGCTGCGTGTTTGGTTTTGGTCTCATAAATCTTAGCTTTATAGGTGCTTCTATTGGTTTGTAGGAACGGGTAGATCGAATCGTTAATTCGCGAGCCGTCATCTCACATTGACGGACTGCGCCGCAGGCACACTATACACCAGATGGCCATCGCCGCGTGGAGAACCACCGCAGGCCACAACGCCACTCCGTGCAGCCCCAAGCCAATTCCGGCGAAAGCGAGGAAAGCGGTGGCGGCAATGTTATAGATCAGCATCGCAACGACCAATCCTCTGGCAGCGCGGCTTTGTGTGTCGTCGCGTGCCAGCCAGCAGGCGACACCGAGCGCGAGCAACGCGGCTCCCGCGACGCGCCCGAGCATCACCGCGGCGGATGTATCGAGCGGTGAACCCAGCAGCAGTCGGACGACGACGGAGGGCACGGCGATCAACCCCAGTCCCGTGGCCGCTTCGATGATGGCGGTGAGTTTGAGCAAACGGCTCATCGCGTTTGAGGTGAAAGGCAGGCGGTCATTTCAGGCCGCCTATCTCGCGAACACCTCGTGGGGCTAGTTGTTGACTTTGGCGTATGCTTCCTCAGCGGCCTTCTTATCCGCCGCCGACATCTGGGACGGACCTAGCTTGATAGTCAGCTTGTCAATCGTGCCGGTGAACTTGAACGGCAACTGGTAGCTATTGTCCACGCCCGTGCCGGTGTCCAAGCCAATGTCGAAGGTTTCGTCAACCGTCATGATCAACGGAATTGTGTGGGCGATTTTCTTGCTGGCCATTTCCTTGCCGTCCACTGTGAACACGCCAGTGCCGCCCTTCCCGGGACCGGGGCCGTCGTATTTGAAGTTGAACACGAGCGTGTGCTTGCCCGGTGCGAGCGCGCGACCAAACAAGTCCGCGCCCACTCTACCTCCGACGCCACCCTCCCAGCGGAATCGCTCCATATCAAGCAGGTTGTAGGCGAATACTGGTTTGCCTTTTTGCAGGAACATTCCGTAGCCTCCGAAGCGGCCACCCATCGTCACAATCATTCCATCCGCCCCGCCCTTGGGAACGGTGATTTCGGCGGTGACCTTGTAGTCCTTGTCCAAGATCCCGGGCGCGTTGCCGAAGGGGATGCCGGCATTCACACCCGTGTAGGTGAATTCCGTTTTCCCGGCGATCGCGCTCGGCTTGGGTGCAAGGACTCGCACAAAGCCGGAGTTATCCAGTGGGAAGACCTGGTATTTTCCCGCCTCGGT
>WNGA01006403.1_pt1 | contig 16786 bp, 18 predicted proteins | sample 5400061 | NCBI WGS metagenome assembly WNGA01 (sample SAMN13153366, study PRJNA577476) | soil metagenome | isolation source: 100 cm soil or saprolite under grassland replicate 2 | place: USA:California | collected 2016-06-15 | reverse complement strand
GTTCACTTCGACGTAGCCGGCCTCGGTCTGGCGGCGGCGGATGTACTGCTGCAGCGCCTGGAACAAGGTCCAGCCCTTCGGATGCCAGAACACCGAGCCGGGCGCCTCTTCCTGGAAGTGGAACAGGTTCATCTCGCGGCCGAGCTTTCGGTGGTCGCGCTTTTCGGCCTCTTCGAGCTGCTTGAGATAGGCGTCGAGTTCGCCCTCGCTGGCGAACGCCGTGCCGTAGATGCGGGAGAGCATCTCGCGGTTGCTGTCGCCGCGCCAATAGGCGCCCGCGACCTTCATCAGCTTGAACGCGTTGCCCACCTTTGCGGTCGAGGTCATGTGCGGGCCGCGGCAGAGGTCGAACCAGTCGCCCTGGCGGTAGATCTTGATCGGCTCGCCTTCCGGGATCGCGTCCACCAGCTCGACCTTGAACTGCTCGCCCATGTCGCGGAACACGCGCTTCGCTTCGTCGCGCGCGAGCACCTCCTTGGTGAAGGGTTTGTCGCGCGCGATGATCTCGCGCATCTTCTTCTCGATTACCGGCAAATCTTCCGGCGTGAACGGCTCGTTGCGAAAGAAGTCGTAATAGAACCCGTTCTCGATCACCGGCCCGATGGTGACCTGGGTGCCCGGCCACAGGGTCTGCACCGCTTCGGCGAGCACGTGGGCGGCGTCGTGGCGAATCAGTTCGAGCGCACGCGGGTCCTCGCGGGTGAGGAACTCGATTCTTGCGTCCCGCTCGATCGGGTCATTGAGGTCGGTGACAACGCCGTCGAGCGCCATCGCCACCGTGCGCTTGGCGAGCGAGGGCGAGATGCCCTTGGCGACGTCGAGCCCGGTGATGCTTGGGGGATAGTCCCGACGCGCGCCATCGGGAAAGGTCAGCGCGACCATGGTGGCTCCTATGGCTCACTCCTGCGAACGAGCGCAGGTAAGCGGATTCCGGTGCGGCTATGTAGGGCCAAGGGCGCTGAGGCGCAATAGGCGGTCTCATGCGCCGCTCAATGTCTCTCTCGAAAATATCGACTTGCCAATTTATTGGGGGCACATCATCTCGATGAGGCACTGTCATGCCAAAGAAGAAAAGTACTGGTGAGAGCAAATGGGTTGATCCGGACGACGCGCCGGAACTCACCAGAGAATGGTTCGAACAGGCCGACCTATATCACGGCGAGAAGCTTATTCGCCGCGGACGCCCGAAGAGCGCACGGCCGAAGGAAGCGGTCAAACTGCGTCTGTCGCCCGGCGTGCTCGACCACTTCCGGGCCGGCGGTGCGGGCTGGCAGACCCGCATCAACGCGACGCTGGAGCGCGCGGTCGCGCGACAGCGCCGGAAGGGGTGAATCCTGCAATTCCGGCGGCGCTCGCGCATCACAACAAGCACGATTGCAACTGATGGTCGCTTGCGTATCACCTTAAGTCTGCAAAGCAAGGTCATGTAAATCTTTCATATTTTTCGTCGACGACTCAGGATTTCGGAACTTGACAGAATCCATTCGGCGAAATTGTAGAAATTATGTGAACTTCTTCTTTTCGACATCAAATCGACATGGTCATATACGGTCACACTAGCGACATATTGGCCGCGAATATTATAAACAACAATATTCATGAAGGTGAAATCACGTCCGTCAAGGACGATGGACAGGGCGGCCGTTGCTGATTTGTGTGTTTTTGTTGCGTAGGTGCGGCCGTCATTGAGGGGTGGACATGTGTTGCGTGCGGCTCACCGCGCGAGGCATCAGCCTTCGCGCCATCGCGTTGACCATTCTGTTTGTCGGCCTGTTTGCGGATTTCTCCGCGGCCCAGCAAGAGAAGAAGCGCAAGGTAAGCCGCGCCGACAACGGCGCGCCGATCGTGCGCCTGGGCGAAGCGATCAATCAGAACACCGTCGCGATCGTGTCGGGCAATTTTCCTGAAATGGAACGAAGCGCGCGAGCGCCGCTGACGGGGAGATGAGATCGCGTGACATCGGCATAGGGGAGGCCGTCCATGAGTGCTCCAACCGATCGACTGCAGGATCCGAGCAAGGCGCCGATTGACGCCGCCAGATGGGCGCGCGCGGCGCGGGCCGGCAAACAACCGGATGCCGCACCCAGGCTGGTACCCGACGAGCCGCCGCGCAGCGGCCGGAGACCCCCGCGGCTCCCCTCCGTCGAGGCGCATCCGTTTCCGGTCGAAGGCGATGCGGCCATCCGAAGGCTGCGCGCGCGGCGCTCGCTCGATCCCGACGTCTGTGCGGCGCCGCCGGTGCATCTGCGCCGCCGATCGTGGCTCTCCGGCGTCAGCCGGCTCGCGCTCGTCATCCTGGCGGCCGCGGTGGTTGCGCTGATCGCGATCGGCCAGTTCCCGTTCCTCGATTTGTGGCACCAGCCGGCGACCGATCGCGCGGTCGAGCTCGCCGCAGCGTCGACGCGGCCGGCTCCATCGATTTCGGTACAGCGTTCCGCGCCTGCGCTTCCGCGGCTCACCGTCCAGGAGTCGCGCGGCGCCAGCGGCGAGCCGGCGCCGCTCGGCGTCGCGCTCCAGGGGCGGATCGACGGCGCCGTCGTCATGGTCACCGGCCTGTTGTCCGGGATGACGTTGTCGATGGGCGGTGCGGTCGGCGCCGACGCCTGGCAGGTCCCGGCGACCGACCTCGCCAGCACCTGGATTCTTCCGCCGAAGGATTTCGCCGGCGCGGCGGATCTCGTCGCCGAGCTGCGCCTGGCCGACGACACGATTGCCGATCGCCGGCCGATCCACCTCGAGTGGACAGCGGCCGCTTCCGCGGCGCCGGCGCAGCGCCAGCTCGATCGCGAGGAGATCGCGAACCTCGTCAAGCGCGGCGAGGATTTCATCGCGACCGGTGATCTCGCGGCCGCGCGGCTCGTGTTGCAGCGCGCGGCGGAAGCCGATGACGCACAGGCGGCGCTCGCGCTCGCCGCGACCTACGATCCATTCGTCCTGCGCGAGCTCAACGTCTACGGGTTCTCGGGCGACGTCGCGACGGCGCGCGCCTGGTATGAAAAGGCCAAGGAATTCGGCTCGGCAGAAGCGCCGCGCCGCCTCGAGATCTTGGCGAGCGGGGCGCGCTGAACGTTGTCCGCACGGCCCTAACGCGTCGACATAGTCGGTCCGCTCCAGCGGCCGTATCGCCACGGCAGGTACCAGCGCGCGCCGGGCGGTGGTGACTGGGGGACGAAGTCGAGACCGGACGTACCCCACGGATGACAGCGGGTGAGCCGCGCAAGGGTCATCCAACCTCCGGCCCACAGGCCGAACCGGTCGAGCGCCTCGTCGGCATAGTCCGAGCAGGTCGGCAGGTGGCGGCAATGGAAGCCGACGAGCGGGGAGAACGTATAGCGATAGACCTTCACCAGCCCGCGGCCGGCAAGGCGCGGGATGCGCGCAATCCATCGCCATGCCGTCATCCGGGCGGTCTCGCAGGCGAGCTCAAGCATTCTGATCTCCGCGGCCGGATTGTCATGGTCGCGTCGGCCTCGCAAGCCCGGGTGTTGGCGATCGGCTATGTGCTGCGGCTCAGGTGGGGATCGTCGGCCCGGCTCACCAGTGTCCCGATTCCGAAGTTCGCAAACACTGGCGGCACACTCTCATGCGAACTTCGGAATCAAAGGGACACTGGCAACTCTATGCTTAGAGTGCCCCTTTTGAACCCGAAGTTCGCAATCGGACTTGAGGCGCGGGCGTGCGAACTTCGGGTTCGGGGCACTCGCTGTTCACCTTCCGGCGCCGCCGTGTTCGAACCGAACCGTCTTCTCGTTCGACCAAGACATGTCGCCCGATCGCAAAGACCGGCGGTGAAGGCCCGCTTGGGCATGTGCGATCGGGCGAAGTCGGACATGCCGATGAAATGGGGATGGTTTGCTTTTCTGGCGCTGGCCGCGTGGCCGGCCTGGGCGCAGGGTCCGGCCGGCACCGCGCCGCCGAGCCTGCCGTCGCGGCAGGAGCAGCCTGATCGTGCCTCCATGCGGTTCGAGTGGGTGCGCGAGGGCGGCGAATGCCGCGACCATTGCCGCGCCTTCATTGCCGCCACCGGCCGGATCACCGAGACCACCCCTGCCGACTTCGAAGCCTTCGCAAAGGGCCTGGACCTCCGCGGCGCGACCGTCGTCCTCGATTCCGGCGGCGGCCTGGTGGACGGCGCCCTTGCGCTCGGCCGCGCGTTCCGCCGGCTCGGACTGGCCACGACCGTCGGCCGCACCACGCTCCTGCCGGCGGCTGCGAACGGCGAGCGGCGCGCCACGCTCTCGCCCAACGCGACCTGCGCCTCCATGTGCGCCTTTGTCCTGCTCGGCGGGGCGCGCCGCCATGTCCCCGACGAAGCCCGCGTGCTGGTGCATCAGATCTGGCCGAGCAAGCTGCGCGAAGACGCGCTCGCCGCCACCTATTCGGCCGGCAACATGGTGCGCATCCAGCACGAGCTGGGGCAGATCGCGCGGTATACCGTCGAGATGGGTGCCGACATCGAGCTGTTCGAGATCGCCATGCGCATTCCGCCCTGGGAAACCTTGAGGCCGCTGTCGAAGGAGGAGCTGGGCCGCTTGCGCGTGCACAATGCCGATGGCGCATTCGGCGGTCCGGCGATGCCGACGCTCGCGCTCAATGCGCCGGCGCCGGTCACGCGGCCCGGGCAAATCACCGCACTGAGCGAAGCCGTGCGGGGCTGGATCGTGAGCGGGCAAGGTCGTAGCGGCGCGCTCACGCGCCGGCATCCCCTTACCCACGAAGGCCAGGATATCGGCAGCTTCGAGGTCTCGTTCACCTGCGGCGAGACGCCCGACGCCTACCAGGTGGTCTATGTCGAGAAGCGCCTGGCGGATGCCGCCGGTGCCGCCGATCGGCTCGACAGCGTGAGACTGATGATCCGGCGCGAGCCGGTGCGCCTGAAGATCGACGCATCGGCGGCGCCGTCGCCGGCCGAGCTCGTCTCGTCCGCGCGCGGCCTCGTCCCGGCGCCGCTTGCCAGCACGCTCGCCGCCGGCTCCTCGCTGCTGGTCGAAACCGTTACGGCCGGCAAGCAGCGAACCGCGATCAGGATGGGACCGGCCGGCCTTTCCCAGGGCTTCCGTGAAATGGCGGCCGCCTGCCCCAAATAGGCGCTGATTCGGTCGCGGTTTCGCCGCGCCGCGGTCGCGAATTCCGACGCCGGGGTTAAGTATTTCGCCGAATTCAACGAACCTTCTGGACGGGGCACTCTTGTGCCGGTACAAATGTCTCAGGGATAGCCTTCCCTTTGTGCGGTGCGACAGACGTCTCGGCGGCGAATCGAGACCGGCCCGCGCGAAGCCGGAAGGTCGGATCCAGGGGAGACCGCATGATCCGATACTTGATCGGCGGAATGCTGCTTGCGGGCGTAACGCTCCCGGCATTTCCCGACCCGGCGGCCGCAGCGGACGACGTCCGCGGCCTGCCGATGAGCTTCGAGTGGCGGCGCGAGGGACCGGCGGACTGCGGCAAAAGCTGCCGTACCTGGATTTCGGCGGTCGGATCGATCACGGCGGAAACGCCGCGACAGTTCGAAACCTTCGCCCGCGGCCGCGACGTTCGCGGCGCCGTTCTTGCCCTCGATTCGGGCGGCGGTTCGGTGCTGGGGACGCTGGAATTCGGCCGCATGATCCGCCGGCTCGACATCACGACGACCGTGGGCAGGACCGTCGTTGCTCCGGCCGAGAAGGGCGGCGAGGCGCGGGCGACCCTGTCGCCGAAGGCCGACTGCGAATCGATGTGCGCGTTCCTGCTGCTCGCCGGAACGCGGCGCCATGTCCCCACGGATGCGCACGTGCTGGTGCACCAGATCTGGCTCGGCGACCGCCGCGACGATGCCACCGCCGCCGGCTATTCGGCGGAAGACATCATGGTCATCCAGCGGGATATCGGACGGCTGGTGCAGTACACGGCCGAAATGGGAGGCGGCGCCGACCTCATCGAGACGGCGCTGCGCATTCCGCCGTGGGAACGGCTGCGGCCGCTTTCGCCTGAGGAACTCGTCCGCGTCAAGCTCGATACCGGCGACGGCTTGTTCGATCCGGCAGCGTCGGAGCCGCCGGCCAGCTCATCGGCATCGACGATCGCGACCATGAACATTGCGGCCATCACCGATCGCGGCTGGTCGGTGCTCGAAAAATCGGGACGGTCGATGCTGGCGCGCCGCCATCCGCTCACCGTCGAAGGCGAGGAAATCGGGAGTTTCGACCTGATCTTCGCCTGCAGCGGAAATGCCAATACCTACACCGCGACCTACACCGAGACGCGCAAGCGCCCCGGCTCGAGACGGACACCGCTCGCGCTCAAGGATGTCGCGATCTCGGTCGGCCGGGAATCGGCGGTGCTGCGGATCGTGGCGTCGGAATCGACGATGAAGCCGCCGGAGCTGGTCTCGTCCGCGCGCGGGATCGTGTCCGCCGCCTTCATGAAGGGGCTGGCCGACTGGGGAACCCGATCGCTGATGATCGAGACGGCGACGAGCAACAACCAGGAAACCGCGATCCGGGTGGGAAACACCGGGCTCGCCCAGCATTTCGCCAAGTTCGCCGCGGCGTGCGCGAAATAATCCGCTCGATCAGTTCGGCCTCATGCTGAGGAGCCCCTGCGCCTCTCCTTCGAGACGCCTCGCTCCGCTCGGCTCCTCAGGATGAGGCGCAGGGGCGTCTCGAAGCAGAGGCCGAACTGATCCTTATTCGGCCGCCACCGAGGCGCGGCGCTTCCCTTCGATCTGATCGATCGCCGAGACCACCGCATCGAAGGTCAGCATGGTGGACGCGTGGCGCGCCTTGTAGTCGCGCACCGGTTCCAGCACGGCGATATCGCCCCATGCGCCGGTCGGCGGCGCGCCGTTCTCCTTGAGCATCTTGCGCACGCTTTCGCGCAGCTCGCGCAGCTCGGCGGCCTTTGCGCCCACGACGTGCCGCGCCATGATCGACGACGAGGCCTGGCCGAGCGCACAGGCCTTCACCTCGTGCGCGAAGTCGGTCACCACATCGCCGTCCATCTTGAGGTCGACGGTCACGGTCGAGCCGCACAGCTTCGAGTGGGCCGTTGCGGTCGCGTCCGGGGCCTCGATCCGCCCGAGCCGCGGAATGTTCGCGGCCAGTTCGAGGATGCGCTGATTATAGACCTCGTTGATCATGGCGAATCGCGGTTTCCGTGGATTGCACACAAACCCTGAAAGAATATATAGGGACTGGTCAGGCGGCGCGAGAAGGGCGCCGCCGATTGAGTGTATGGCGGCGTGCGCGCCGCAAGGCCATGCGAAATGCGTATTGTGGGATTGCGGCGTCCGTTGCCCCGGGGCTCGATTCGGGGCGTATAACTGACGCGGCCACCCGGTGACACCTCCGGAGCCCGACCCTCGTCGCGGCGCCGGTCGAACGGAGACCGTCGATGGACGCTATCGTCAAGTCGTTTCCCAAGCCGCCTTTGTCGGATCACGTACGAGCCGCCCCGGCGCCGGTGGGCCCAAAGCCCTCGCGCGAGGAAGCGGAGGCGGCGGTGCGGACGCTCATTGCCTATGTGGGCGATGATCCCGCGCGCGAGGGCCTCGTGGACACCCCGCAGCGCTTCGTCAGCGCCTATGAGGAGCTGTTCCGCGGCTATCGCGAATGCCCGGTCGACGTCCTCGACCGCACCTTCACCGAGATCGGATCTTACGACAATCTCGTCCTCATCCGCGATATCCCGTTCCATTCCCATTGCGAGCATCACATCATGTCGTTCTCCGGCAAGGCGCACGTCGCCTACATGCCGGTCGAGCGCGTGGTGGGGCTCTCGAAGATCGCGCGCCTGATCGAGGTCTATGCCCGGCGGCTGCAGACCCAGGAGCATCTGACCTCGCAGGTGGCGACGGCGATCGACGAGATCCTCAAGCCCCGCGGCGTCGCGGTGCTGATGGAGGCGGAGCACGCCTGCATGTCCATGCGCGGGGTGCAGAAGCCGGGTGCGCTCACCATCACCTCGCAATTCCTCGGGTCCTTCCGCGACGATGCATCCGAGCAGGTTCGCTTCATCACCCTGGTGCGCGGGGGCGAGCGCTAAAGCCTCCGCCGGGCGCGAGGCCTATTTGTCCGACCAGCCATTGCGGTTCGCCTCACGCGGCTCGACCGAAGAGGTCGAGGAAGGCCGCGCGCTTGCGCCGAAGTTCGACCGCGACGGCCTGATCGCCTGCGTGGCGACCGACGCCACGTCCGGCGACGTGCTGATGGTCGCGCACATGAACGCCGAGGCGCTCGCGCGGACCATCGAGACCGGCGAGGCATGGTACTTCAGCCGCTCGCGCGGGACGCTGTGGCGCAAGGGCGAGACCTCCGGTCACACCCAGCGCGTCGTCGAGATGCGCATCGACTGCGACCAGGACGCGGTGTGGATCAAGGTCGAGCAGGCTGGTCCCGGCGCTTGACACACCGGGCGGCGCTCATGCTTCTACCGCGCGGTGCCGATCGGAAGGCCGGTCACTTCGATCACGCTGGAATTCCGCGACGGCGGCAAGGCGTTCGATCCGGCCGCGGTCTACGCGGACAAGAAGTCGCCGTCAGTCTGACCAGCCTCAGCCGTCAAGTCCCGCCGCCTTCGCGCGCGCGAGCAGCTGCTCGGCGCGCCTGAGGTGCGGCCGGTCGTACATCACCCCGTCGAGACCGACCACGCCGGCGCTCGCGTCGGCCGCAAACGCCGCGACCACGGCTTTCGCTTTTGCGATCGCCTCCGCTGTCGGCGTGAACACCGCATTGATGATGTCCACCTGGCCTGGATGAATCGCGATCTTGGCGGTGAAGCCGTCACGGCGCGCCTCTTCGGTCTCGCGGCGTAGCCCCGCGGAATTGCGGAAATCCACATAGACGGTATCGATGGCCTGAACCTCGGCACTGGCTGCCGCAGCCAGGCAAAGGCTCCGCGCGAGCCGATAGGGATCGAGGAAGCGTCCCTCGGGGTCACGGTTGGTCTCGGCGCCGAGCTCCGCCGACAGATCCTCGGCGCCCCAGGTGAGACCGATGAGGCGCGCGCTTGCCGCCGCGTAGGTCCCGGCCAGGAACAGCGCCTTCGCCGTCTCGGTGGTGAGCGCGACGATACGGACGTGGCCGTCCGGCAGGCCGTGCAGGGCTTCGTGGGCGGCGAGCTTGGCGTCGAGGTGCACGACCGCGGCGCCGCCCTCCGCCTTCGGCAGCATGATCCCGTCGGGCCGGCCGGCGACGACTTCGAGATCGTCGTCGGTGAGGCCGGTCGACAGCCCGTTCACGCGCACGAACAGCCGCGGCCGCCGGGCGTGCGGGCCGAATTCCTTCAGGAACGCGAGGGTGGTCGCCCGCGCCTCTCCCTTGCGGTCGCCGGAAACCGAGTCCTCGAGATCGAGAATGAGCGCATCGGCGCCACTCGCTTTCGCCTTTTCCAGCTTCTTCGGGCTGTCGCCGGGAACGAACAGGAGCGAACGCATCCGGGTTCACGCCGGCCGCCGGCGCATGAACACCTGCCGGCGGCACTCGGCGACCAGCTTGTTGTCCTGGTTGAAGGCGCGGTGATGGAACTCGACGATCCCGGCGCCCGGCCGCGAGTTCGATTCCCGCTTGGCCACGACCTCGGTGGTGCAGTGGACCGTATCCCCTTCGAACAGGGGGTGGGGAAACCTGACCTCGGTCATGCCGAGATTGGCGATCGTGGTGCCGACCGTCATGTGGCTGACCTGGATGCCGATCATCAGGCCGAGCGTGAACAGCGAGTTCATCAGCGGCTTGCCCCACTCGGTCTCCTGCTCGCAAAAGTGCCGGTCGATGTGCAGCGGTTGCGGATTGAGGGTCATGTTGGAGAACAGCATGTTGTCCATCTGCGTGACCGTGCGCGTGAGCGGGTGCTGGTAAAGCTCACCCACGACGAAATCCTCGAAGTAGAGCCCGCCGCGCGGATGGCGGGCCGCGGTGGTCTGCTCCATCTCTTCCTCCTTCACTGCCGCCTGGGCGGCATCCATCGCGTTAAGACCACATTTACCATACCGGCCCCATATTTCGCGCCGCGAGGCTTCGGATTTAGCGACCGACTTCGCCCCGAGGGCGCCCATGTTGGCCGAGACGCTCAGTGCAATCGGTGCGGCCGTCACCGGCGCGATCCGCCAAGCCGCTCAGGCGACCGGCACGGGGTTCTCCTATCTGTTGGCCACGGCCAAGATCGAATCCGGCCTCAATCCCAAGATCAAGTCCACGACGTCCTCGGCAACGGGGCTGTTCCAGTTTATCGACCAGACCTGGCTCATGACCATGAAGCTGTCCGGGTCCGAGCTGGGCTACGGCCGCTGCGCCGACGCGATCGAGAAGACCGCGTCCGGCCGCTACCTGGTGCGCGATCCGGCGATGCGCGCCGAGATCTTGAACCTGCGCAAGGATCCCGCCGCGAACGCCGCCATGGCGGGGGCGCTGACCCGGCAAAACGCCGCTCGCCTGAGGACCAGGCTCGGCCGCGATCCGACCGAGGGTGAGCTTTACATCGCCCACTTCCTCGGCGCCGGCGGCGCGTCCAGGCTCATCAATGCCGCCGACAAGAATCCGGGCGTCAAGGCCGCAGCGCTGTTTCCGCGCGCCGCCGCAGCCAATCGCTCGATCTTCTACGACAAGCAGGGCGCGGCGCGCAGCGTGACCGGTGTCTATGGCCTTCTCGTCACCAAGCTTGCCCGCGCCATGCCGGTCCAGCCGCCGCCGCAGCTCGCGGAAACCACCTCAGCGGCGCCGGCACGGGCTGCCGGCGCTGCGCCGGGCCCGTTCTCGCCCACCCGTATCGCCGCCGTCGCGCCGGCGATACCGATGCCGCCGCTCGCCGAGTCCGTCGCGCCGCTCATGTTCGCGCAGTCGCAGGCGCCCAGCATCGTGCCGGTGCCCGCAGCATCGCCGGTCGCGGCCAAGACGCCGGAGACTGCGCCGATCGCCTTTGCCGCCACAGGCGAGCCGGTGTTCCACGACCTGTTCCGCACCGAGGGGCGGGGCGCCGTATCGCAGGCGGTGAGCGAATTGTGGGGCCTGCGCACGGCGAGCGCGTCGCGTGCGGGGGTCGCGCCGGCCCGCCAGTGTCTGGCTCGAACGGCGCCGAGCACGGCCGGGGCTTCGACCTGTTTCGGTCGCAGCGCCCGCCGACGTGACCGATCGGCTGCCGAACCACCCCGCGCCGTTAACAAATCAGCAATAGCTACAACAAGTTATGGTGAACGCTTTGTTAAGCCCGCGGCGCTAATGTCCTTCCGTCTAGTGCTCCGATTCCGAAGTTCGCATCACTTCGCGGCACTCTCTCGTGCGAACTTCGGAATCAAAGGAGCACTAGCAAGTATATGTTTCTAGTGCGGTTTTGGATTTGAAGTTACGGACCTTGCCGCACGCTCTGTAGGAACTTCAAATCCACCGCACTAGTGAGGAGCGCCTGTCGCGTCGCGTCGGCAACAGCATGATCGTTCGGCATTTCCTCCAATGGGTGCGCACGGCCGCCGCAGCGGACCGTGCCGACGCGACCAGCGCGCTCGCCCGTGCGTTTCTCTATTCCGATCTTTCGCCCGACGACCGGATCGCCGCCGAAGGCGCGCTGGTCATGCTGCTCGACGACGCCTCGCCGCTGGTGCGCCTCGCCATGGCGGAAGCGCTCGCCGCCAGCGCGGACGCGCCGCCGGCGGTGATCCTCGCGCTCGCCGCGGACCAGGCGGAGATTGCCGCCCTCGTGCTCGAGCGCTCGCCGCTTCTGCTCGACGCCGATCTCGTCGACAGCGTCGGCTCGGGCGCGGCCGCGATTCAGGTTGCGATCGCGCGGCGGGCGGGATTGCCGCGCGTGGTCGCTGCCGCGATCGCCGAAGTTGCGGCCGCCGAGGCCTGCCTGACCCTCATCGAGAACGACAGCGCCGAGATCGCGCCGTTCTCGCTCGACCGCATGCTGGTGCGGCACGGTCACCTCGCGGCGGTCCGCGAGGCCTTGCTGGCGCGCGCCGACGTGCCGGCGGCGACGCGCCAGGCGGTGCTGGTCAAGCTGGCGGAGACGCTCGCTGATTTCGTTTCGGCCTGCGCCTGGCTGGACCAAGGCCGCGCGCAGCGCGTGGCCAAGGAGGCGTGCGAGAAGGCGACCGTCGCAATCGCAGCAACCTCGCCGAGCACCGACGTGCGTCCGCTCGTGACCCATCTGCGCGAAAGCGGCCAACTGACGTCGGGTCTCATTCTGCGCGCGCTTCTCTCCGGCAACATGCGATTGTTCGAAGAGGTTCTGGCCGAGCTGTCCGGATTGCCGCTCGCGCGCGTCGCCGGTCTCATCCACGACAAGCGTGGCGCGGCATTCCGCGCGCTCTACGACAAGGCCGGGCTTCCGGCCTCCGCCTACGCCGCCTTCCGTGCCGCCCTCGATGCCATGCACGAGTCCGGCTTCATCGGCGAGCCGGGCGGCGCGACCCGGCTCAAGCGCCGCATGGTGGAGCGCGTGCTCACGCGCTGCGACCGGGAGAGTCCCGGCGAGATCGAGCCGCTGCTCCTGCTGCTCCGCCGTTTCGCGACCGAAGCGACCCGCGACGAGGCGCGACTGTTCTGCGACGAGCTGGTGGCGGCCTGAGCCGGCGTTTCAAGAATTTTCTTCCCCGACCAGCCCTCCCGGAGACGAATCATCATTCCGGGTCCGTGCCGAATCGGCAGCGGCATCAGCACGAATCGCCGGGTGCCAATGGGGGCCCGAGGATGCCGTCGAGATAATCGGGCCGGTGCCGGTTCTCATGGGCGAGGAAGTCGTCCGTCACCTGGCGAAGCTTTGCCACCAGCCGCGCCGCGGTCTTCTCGGAATCCCTCAAGTTGGCCTCGCGGATGGTCGCGCGCACCGCATCGACGTGCTGGTCGATGAGCGCGAGGGGAACGCGCGTCGAATCGGGCGCGTGCTCGAGCAAACGACACAGGCTGTCCGCCACCTGGCCGGCATGCGGGAAGCCGAAGGTTTCCGCTTCGCCCTTGATGTCGTGGGCGGCACGGAACAGTTCGTCGCGGCTGCCGCCGTCGAGTGCCGATTCCCCAAGCTTGCGCCGCGCCTGAAGCAGCCGCTCGCATTCGGAGTCCATCCACGAGGGGAACTCGTTCGCCAGCTCGGCGAGCGCCGCCTCCGCGCGGGCGACCGGATCGTCCGCGGTTGCCGAAGCCGCCTTGGCGACCGCCTTCGCGAGCTTGTTCGGCGGCAGGATGACCTCGTGATCCGCATAGGTGGTGACAGCCGGCGTCTCGTTCTTTGCCTTCGCCATGGTGCGCGACCTTCCTTCAAGCCCTCACCGGCGCCTTCGCCTTGGCGAGCAGCGGCTGCTGGCGGATGACGTCGGCCTTGCCGCCCTTGCGCCGGTCCGGGCCGGCGTAATTGGGATTGACGTTGCGCCGCCGGTCCGGGCCGAAATAGGTCTTGGTGTGGATGAAGGGGCGGGGATTGGCGACGACGTTGAGGATGCGCTGATACAGCGCCTTGGCCGAGATCGGCTTGGCCAGGAACTCGGTGACGCCGGCATCGCGCGCACCGATGACGCGCTTCTTCTCCGAATGGCCGGTGAGCATGATGATCGGCACGTAGGGATTGGCGTTCGCCCCCGGCTGGCGGATCATGTGCGTCAACTCGAGCCCGTCGAAGATCGGCATGGCCCAGTCGGTGATGACGATATCGGGCATGTAGTGGGTGAACGCCTCGAGCCCGGCGGCGCCGTCCTCGGCCTCGTAGACTTCGCGGGTGCCGAATCCATGCAACAGGGTGCGCAGGATGCGGCGCATGTGCGCGTTGTCGTCGATGACGAGGAATCGCAACCGGTTGAAATCGATGCGGATCATGGACGTGGCTCGACGGGGCGCCGGACGCCGCCCGGAACCTGGCCGCGAAGGCTAAGCATTCGCCGTTAACGAAGGGTTAGCCTTGTTGGCAGGCGCTTATCACCGACCAATGGTCGCGTCCGTCGGGGCGCCCCTTGTGGGCGCCCTGGAAAGGGGCAACCACAAGGGTTGCCCCTACGGAAATGGCGGGAAGGCTGGGGAAAGCGTTTCGGCGCGGCATTGCTCGACCGTCCGGCTTCCTTCCTGCTAACGGTTCGTCGGGGGGACCTCGCCGGCAACGCGGAACGAGCCATGAAGCGCAGCACCGATCGCATCCTGACCACGCACGTCGGCAGCCTCGTTCGTCCGCCGGCGCTGCAGGACTTCCTGCGCGCCAAGCAGGCGGGCAGCCCGCTCGACCAGGCGGCTTTCGCGACTGACCGACTCGGTCGCCGACATCGTCCGCCGGCAGGCCGAGGCCGGGGTCGACGTCGTCAGCGACGGGGAGTTCGGCAAGTCGATCAGCTGGTCGCAATACGTGCTCGAGCGCCTGAGCGGATTTAGCCGCCGGCCGATCGCGGCGGGTGCCAATCCCTTCAAGCGCGGCGCCGACCGCGAACGGTTCCCGGAGTTCTATGCCGAGCTCGATGCGCACGATGGCGTTGCCACCACGGCCGAGTCGGTGTGCGTCGGCCCGGTCACCTATGGGAATCCGGCCGAGCTCGAACGGGACATCGCCAATTTCACCGCCGCACTGCAAAAGGTGACGGTGGCGGAGGCCTTCCTGCCGGTCGCCGCCCCGGCGAGCGTGATCCCGGATCGCAAGAACGAGTACTACGCAAGCGACGAGGACTGTCTCGTCGCGATCGCCGAGGCCATGCGCACCGAATACAAGACGATCGTCGACGCCGGCTTCCTGGTGCAGCTGGACGATGCGCGCACCGCCGTCACCTACGACCGCATGGTCCCGCCGGCGACCTTTCAGGATTACCGTAGGTGGGTCGCGCGGCACGTGGAGATCCTCAACCACGCGATCCAGGGCATCCCGCGCGAGAGGATCCGGTATCACGTGTGCTGGGGCAGCTGGCCCGGGCCGCACGTGACCGACGTTCCGCTCCAGGATATCGTCGACCTCATCCTGAAGCTCAACGTCGGCGCGTTCGTGATCGAGGGGGCCAATCCCCGCCACGAGCACGAGTGGCGGGTGTGGGAGACCGTGAAGCTTCCCGAGGGGGCGGTGCTGATCCCCGGCGTGATCAGCCACGCCACCAATATCGTCGAGCATCCCGAGCTGGTGGCCGAACGCATCGTCCGGCTGGCGCGGTTTCTCGGGCGCGAGAACGTGATCGCCGGAACCGACTGCGGCTTCGCCCAGGGCCCGTTCCACCGGCGCGTCCATCCCTCCATCATGTGGGCGAAGCTCGAGGCGCTGGCGGAAGGGGCGCGGTTGGCAAGCCGCACGCTCTGGCGCAAGGCGGCGTGAATAGTCCGTCCGCTCAATACCCGAACTGCTCGCGCAAGATGCGCTCGTCCAGGCTGTGGCCGGGATCGAACAGCATGTGCATGGCGATGCTGCGGTCCATGCAGATGTCGACCACGCGCACGTCGCGCACCTCCTCGTGGTCGGCGACCGCCGCAACCGGACGCTTGTCGGCCTCCTTAACCTCGATGGTGACGCGCGCGGTATCGGGCAGGAGCGCGCCGCGCCAGCGCCGCGGCCGGAACGGGCTGATGGGGGTGAGCGCCAGCAGCGACGCGTTGATCGGGATGATCGGGCCTTGGGCGGAAAGGTTGTAGGCGGTCGAGCCGGCCGGCGTCGCCACCAGCAAGCCGTCGGCCACGAGCTCGGCGAGCCGCTCCTGTCCGTCCACCAGGATGCGCAGGCGCGCCGCCTGGTAGATCTGCCGGAACAGCGAGACTTCGTTGAAGGCGTGGTGCTCGTGCACGTTTCCGCCGGCGTCGCTCGCGCGCATCAACAACGGATGGATCACCGCGATGCGGGCCGAGGCGAGCCGCTCGTTCAGGTTCTCCTCGGCGAATTCATTCATCAAGAACCCGATGGTGCCGCGATGCATGCCGTAGATCGGCTTGCCGGAATGCATGAACCGGTGCAGGGTCTGCAGCATCAGCCCGTCGCCGCCGAGTGCGACGATCGCATCCGCCGTCGCCGGATCGGCATTGCCGTAGCGGCGGACGAGCCGCTCGCGCGCCTCCTGCGCCTCCGCGATCGGGCTCGCGACGAAGGCGATCCTTTCGTAGCCTTGGGTGGGGCGGCTCATGCGATAAGGCTTTGTTGAGATCGGCGGTCGCGCTCGACCGGCCGCGCAAAAGGATGAAGGAGATGGAGCGCGCGGTTTTCGTCTATACGACCTATCCATCCGTTGTCGAGGCGGAGCGGGCCGGGCGCGCAATCGTCGAGCGGCGGCTCGCGGCCTGCGTCAACATCCTGCCGGGCATGATTTCGCACTACTGGTGGCAGGGCGCGCTGGAGCGCGGCGAGGAGGTGGTCATGATCATCAAGACCCGCGCCTCGCTCGCGGAAGACGTGCGCAAGGCCGTGAAGGAGATGCACTCCTATACGACGCCGGCGATCCTGGTGATCCCGCTCGAGAGCGTCGACGAGGCCTATCTCGGCTGGATGATGGCGGAAACGGAAGGCGCGCAGAACACCTGACCGGCATTCCGCAAGTGCGGTGGATTTGAAGTTCCTATCAGATCGTGCGGCAAGGTCCGCATAGGAACTTCAAATCCAAAACCGCACTAGAAACATATACTTGCTAGTGCTCCTTTGATTCCGAAGTTCGCACGAGAGGGTGCCGCGAAGTGATGCGAACTTCGGAATCGGAGCACTAGAGCGCCCCGGCGGGCGAAACTCGTGGGGGAGCAGAGCCAACCTTCAGTACGTGACCGTGCCCTCGATCACGCCCTTGAGCTTCTGGTATTCCTCGCACTCGGTGTTGCCGCAGATCAGCCGCACCTTTTCCAGGTAGTCCTTGGCCATCAACAGGTTGCCCTGCTCGGCGTGCCACATG
>WNGA01006813.1_pt1 | contig 16788 bp, 17 predicted proteins | sample 5400061 | NCBI WGS metagenome assembly WNGA01 (sample SAMN13153366, study PRJNA577476) | soil metagenome | isolation source: 100 cm soil or saprolite under grassland replicate 2 | place: USA:California | collected 2016-06-15 | reverse complement strand
GTTCCGCCCCCGATGTCCACGACCATGTTCCCTGAGGGCTCGTGGATCGGGAGGCCGGCCCCGATGGCAGCGGCCATGGGCTCCTCGATGATGAACGCTGCCCTGGCCCCCGCCGATATGGTCGCTTCCTCCACCGCCCGCTGCTCCACGCCGGTGATCCCTGACGGCACGCACACGACCACTCGGGGCTTGGCCATGAACCGCCTGTGGTGCACCTTCTGGATGAAGTAACGGAGCATCTTCTCGGTGATGTCGAAGTCCGCGATGACACCGTCCTTCAGCGGCCGGATGGCCCGGATGTGTGCCGGAGTCCTCCCGATCATCCGCTTGGCCTCGGCCCCGACGGCCAGAATGGCGTTCGTGGACGTGTTGACGGCGACGACGGAAGGCTCGTTCAGGACGATGCCGCGACCGCGGACATAGACGAGCGTGTTCGCCGTACCGAGATCGACGGCCATGTCTCGTCCCAGGAAGCCGGTGAGGCCTTCGGGTTTTGGGGGAGACTTGGCCGGAATACCCTGAAGCCAGCCCTTGCGCACCGGAACGTTGTACAGGAGGGGCCCTCCGCCTGGCAACCACCAAGCGAATGATCTTGCCTGGCCGTCATGGGAAAAACACCTGTACCGGCCTGGATTTCGCCTTTCGGCCGCAGATGGTAGAACCTCGTAGTGGTGAGGGTATCCAAGCTCGGATGTAACCTTGGCCGAGAGGGCAAGGTCTGTTTCCTCATGGGCCTACCTCCGTGTGGCGCCTCCGGCTCCCGCCGGAGGGCGCTTTGTGGTGCATCTCCAACGGCTATGCGCGTCCAGTGGCCATGCGGCTAGCGGTCCTGTTTCCAGGGCAGGGGTCGCAGTACCCGGGGATGGCCGATCCGTGGCTGGAGCACCGGGCCGGCAAGAAGGTCCTGCACAGGGCGTCCAAGGCACTCGGCTGGGACGTCGTGGAGGCCAGCCGCGACCCCGATAGGCTGAAGCGTACCGACGTTGTGCAGCCGGCCATCTTCGGCTGTGACGTGGCCGCGTACATGGTCCTCCGGGCGGAAGGGCTAGCGTTCCACGCAGCCGCTGGGCATTCACTTGGCGAGTACGCCGCGCTCGTCGCAAGCGGCGTGATGGATCTCCGGCGCGGTCTTCAAGCCCTTGCGGTTCGGGCCTCCGCCATGCAGAAAGCATCGGAGGAGAACCCGGGAGCCATGACGGCCCTCCTCGGGCTCTCGCTGGAAGAGGCCCGCGATGTGTGCGAGGTGGCGGGACGAGGCGACGTGCTGGCCGTGGCCAACGAGAACGGAAGCAAGCAGATCGTCCTGTCGGGTTCGGCGGCGGCGATCGAGCGGGCCGAGGAACTGGCTCGCGGGCGAGGGGGAAGGATCGTGCGCCTCCAGGTGGCCGGGGCCTTCCACTCCCCCCTGATGGAATCCGCGGTGCAGCCCGTGCGCGAGGCCATCTCCCGTATCGACTTCCACACGCCTGAGTTCCCCGTCGTGCCGAACGCGAGCGGCAAGCCGACGACGCAGGCCTTCGTCCTGCGCGACCTGCTCGCGCGCCATGTCATCTCGCCGGTGAGGTGGGAGCTCTCCATGCGGGCGATGGCCGAGATGGGCGTCCAGGCGTACGTGGAAGCGGGCCCGGGAGACGTTCTTGGTAAGCTTGCTCGCCGGGCGGTCCCGGAGAGCGAGGTGCGCTCCGTGGGCTCGCCAGCTGATGCCCGGGCTCTCGCGGAAGAGCTCCGCCAACCGAGCGCCACAGCCCCAGCAAGAGAGTCATCTGAGATATGAGAGTGCAGAGCAGTCCACGATCGATGCCCCACGAGGTGGCCCCGGACTCCATGGGAGAGCCGGGCGGTTTCGGCTTCCGTCTTCTGGTCTCGCCGTCCGCGGGTCGGATCCGGCACCTCCCTCCCACGCAGTTCCACGACGGAGACGAGTGGGTGTCGCGTGGACAGGCTGTGGTCCTGGTGGAGCAGGGGTCCGCCGCCATCGAGGTGAAGAGCCCGATCGAAGCCAGGGTGGCCGGCATCTTGGTGCGTGATGGCGAGCCGGTCCAGCCTGGCCAGCCGCTGGTCTGGCTCGACGAGGCTGCGCGGCGTCAGCAAACCTGATCGGGGGAACGAGATGGCGACTGGGCGGTATGCGCGGGTTGCGGCGGTGGGCTCTGCTCTTCCCGGCCGCGTCGTGCCCAACTCCTACTTCGAATCCATCGTCGATACCTCGGACCAGTGGATCCAGGAACGCACGGGGATCAAGGAACGACGGTTCGCCCGGCCGGATGAATCGACCGGGAGCCTGTCCGCGGAAGCCGCAACCGCCGCCCTGCGCCGGGCGGGCGTGGGACCAGAGTCGGTCGACCTCCTGATCATCGCCACCTGCACACCGGAGCGATCCATCCCCTCGACAGCGGCCTTCGTTCAGGCGCGCCTCGGGATGACCTGCCCTTCGTTCGACCTCAACGCGGCCTGCGCCGGCTTCGTGTACGGGCTCTCCGTTGCAGATGCCCAGATCCGCGCCGGCGCGGCGGATCGCATCCTGCTCGTCGGAGCCGAGGTCCTGTCCCGAGTCCTGGACATGACCGATCGCACGACGTGCGTTCTGTTCGGCGACGGAGCCGGAGCGGCTCTCCTCGAGGCGAGCGACGAACCGGGAGTGATCGACTCGCTCCTCGCCCTGGACGGCCGCCAGGCCGAGCTGCTGACCGTTCCCGCGGGTGGCTCAGGTGAGCCGATCACGACCGAGACGCTGGCGCAACGGCGGAATTTCCTGCGGATGTTGGACGGCCAAGCCGTTTTCAAGCAGGCTGTCACGGCGATGGCCGACGCGTGTCGGCAGGTCCTGGACAAGGCCGGGCTCTCCTCTGATGACGTGAAGATGGCCATCGGCCATCAGGCCAATGCGAGGATCCTCACCGCGCTGGGCAAGCGCTTGGGCCTCGATCCCGAAAGAGTGCTGATCGACATCGCGCACATCGGCAACACGTCGGCTGCATCCATTCCTATCGCCCTGGATCGGGCGTGGAGCCGTGGCTTGCTCGAGCCGGGGGACGTCGTACTGACGGCTGCCTTCGGGGCCGGGATGGCGTGGGGAGCGAACGTGATCACCTGGACGATCCCGCCTCCGGGTGCGGACGAACGATCGCGGGAGCGAGGGGATGCCTGAAGGCGAGGCCACCATCGCCCTGGTAACGGGGGCATCACGCGGGATCGGCCATGCCTCGTGCCTGGCGCTCGCCCGGGCCGGCCTATCCATCGCTGTGGGCTTCCGCTCGGATCCCGAAGGCGCCGAGGAGGCCGTGGCCAAGGCGACCGCCGAAGGGGTCCAGGCGCTCGCTGTCTCCGTCGACGTCCGCGACGAGGGCTCCGTCGACGAAGCCTTCAAGCGCATCGAGCGTGAACTCGGGCCGGTCCGGGTGGTGGTCAACAACGCCGGGTTCACCAGGGACGGGCTGGCGGTGAAGTACAGCATCGAAAACTGGGACGCGACGCTCGACACCAACTTGCGAGGGGCGTTCCTGTGCAGCCGCCGGGCCCTGGCCGCGATGCTCAGGGCCAAGTGGGGAAGAATCATCAATGTGGCGTCTGCAGCGGCGCTGCGGGGCAACGCGGGACAGGCCGCGTACTCGGCGTCGAAGGCCGGGCTCGTCGGAATGACGAAGGCCCTGGCCCGGGAGGTCGGCGGTCGGGGCATCACGGTGAACGCAGTGTGTCCAGGATTCGTGGCCACGCGGATGACCGAGCCGCAGAGCGAGGAGATCCGCAAGCGATACGTCGAGATGACGCCGGCCGGACGATTCGGCACGCCGGAAGAGGTGGCCTCCGTGATCGCCTTCCTGGCGGGGCCCGAGGCGAGCTATGTCAACGGAGCAACGATCGCGATCGACGGGGGCCTCACGGCCTGAAGGCTAGATTCGTCAAGACGAGCGGGCGCACACGCCCGACGTGGAAAGGGGAGACGAGCATCATGGAGATGGCCGAGCTGGAACAGAAGGTCTGCAAGATCCTCGCCGACAACCTGTCCGTTCCCGAGGACCAGGTCACACCGGCCGCCCGATTCCAGGAGGACCTCGATGCCGACTCGCTCGATCTCGTCGAGGCGGTCCTCGCATTGGAAGAGGAGTTTGGGGTGACCATCCCCGAGGAGGAGATGGAGGGCGTGAGGACCGTCGGCCAGGCCATCCAGCTCGTGGCGACGAAGCTCGGGGTGGCCGCCTAGGTGAACCGGGTCGTCGTCACGGGGTTCGGGCCGGTCACTCCCGTCGGAGTTGGCGTCGACGTCTTCTGGGAGGCGCTCACGGCAGGGCAGTCGGGGATCGATCGGATCCAGCGGTTCGATCCATCCGGCCTGCCCGTCCAGATCGCGGGCGAGGTCCCCGACTTCGCTCCAGAGGACTGGATGACCCTGAAGGAAACCAAGCGGACCGATCGGGCCGTCCATTTCGCCATCGCCGCCGCCAAGTTGGCCTGGGCCGACGCGGGCGAGCCGTCGGTCGATCGGGCCCGGACGGGCGTCATGTTCTCGACGGGGATCGGGGGCCTGGACAGCCTGCTCAAGCAGCACCTGGTACTCCTGGAGAAGGGGCCCGACCGGGTCAGCCCGTTCATGGTGCCGATGCTCATGCCGAACGCCGCAGCGGGCCACGTGGCCATGGCCTTCCGCTTCACCGGACCCAACGCCTGCATCACCACGGCCTGCGCGGCGGGCTCGCACGCCGTGGGCGAGGCCTTCCGACTGATCAAGTACGGGCTGGCCGACGTGTGCATCGCGGGCGGGACGGAAGCCAGCGTTCTCCCCCTGACGGTGGCCGGGTTCGCCCAGATGCAGGCCCTCACCAGAAACCCGGAACCGAATAAGGCCAGCCGCCCCTTCGACAAGGATCGAGACGGATTCGTCCTCTCCGAGGGCGCCGGAGCCCTGGTGCTGGAAGAGGCCGGTCGAGCTGTGTCCCGAGGCGCCCGGATCTACGCGGAGGTCTGTGGCTACGGGGCGTCGGCCGACGCGCACCACATAACCGCGCCCGAACCGGAGGGGCTGGGCGCGATCCAGGCCTTGCAGGCCGCCCTGGAGGAGGCCGGCGAGTCGGCAGACGGCGTCGATTACATCAACGCGCATGGAACCTCCACCCAGCTGAACGACGCGGCCGAGACGCGGGCCATCAAGAAGACATTGGGTGACCACGCGTACCGGGCGGCGGTTTCCTCGACCAAGTCGATGACGGGACATATGCTGGGCGCGGCGGGGGCGGTCGAGGCGGGCGTAGCCGCGATGGCCATTCACACGGGATTGATGCCCCCGACGATCAACTACGAGACGCCCGACGAGGATTGCGACCTGGACTACGTGCCGAACCATGCTCGCCAGGGCGACGTGCGGTTGGCGTTGTCCAACGCTTTCGGCTTCGGCGGCCACAACGCCGTGGTCGCGCTTCGCCGGTTCGAGGACTGAGGCGCCAGCCTGCGCCGGGACACCCGAGCATGACCGAGGGCTTGCTCATCCGGCCCATCGTCTCGGCCGACGCTTCCGCCGTCGCTCGCATCTACTGCCAGGCCGCATCGGAGGCTGTCGCCCGTGAGCCGAGCCACTTCAGGGTCCCCGAACTCGATGCGGTGGCGCGGGACTACGAGGCGCGGGCCGAGATCGAGAACGCCGTTGTTCTCGTGGGTGAGTGGGATGGCGCCGTCCTGGGGTTCGTAGACATCAGGCTGAACCGGCGTGACCCCTCTTCGATGCGTCGCCGCGAGCTGATCGCGTACGTGCAGGAGCTCGCCGTGGCAGAAGGCCATCGCAGTCAGGGCGTCGGCAAACAGCTGATGGAAGCGGCCGAGGCATGGGCTCGGGAGCGGGGCGCAGATGCCCTCCTGCTCGATACGGGGACAAAGAACGAAGGCGCGATCCGCTTCTACGAGGTGAAGATGGCAGGCTACCGCCGCATCGGCCTCGTCTACATCAAGGAGTTCGACGAGTCCGGCGGATAGTGGAGGTCCGCTTCACTTGGGGAAGAACAAGCTCAGCTCGCGAGCCGCAGACTCTGGCGAGTCGCTGCCGTGGACCAAGTTCTCGGTGATCTCGATGCCGAAGTCTCCCCGGATCGTGCCCTGCGCGGCCCTGGCCGGATCCGTCGCGCCCATCAGCCCACGGAGGACCGAGATGGCCTCTGGCCCGGTGACCTTCGCCACGATGACGTCCCCCGACGTGATGAACCCGACCAGCTCGTCGAAGAACGGCTTTTCCGCGTGTTCGGCGTAATGGTGTTCGGCCAGAGACTGATCGATCCGCATCGTCCTCATCGCCTCGATCCGCAGTCCCTTGCGCTCTATGCGGGACAGGATCTCTCCAGCCAGCCCACGTCTGACTGCGTCCGGTTTGATGACGAGCAGCGTGGATTCCTCGGCCATGCGGGATCGTCCTCGGGTCTTCTCGTGGTCGACGGGGCGATCAGGCGCCCACGAACAATGGGCGCGCGTCCGCAACAGTATAGAAAGAGCCCGTCACCAGGATCAGGTCCTCGGTGCCGGCAGCACCTCTTGCTGCCGCCACAGCCTCCCCGACAGAGGCGAACGTCTCCGGCTCTGTGACGCCGGATTCTCGCACGGCGTTCGCCAGACGGTCGATCGGCGCGGATCGTGGACTCGAGTTCACGGTGAGATAGGCCCGATCGGCGATCGGCGCGATCATCCCGGCGACCGTCTCGACATCCTTGTCGCCGAACATGGCCATCACCAGGTGGAGCCGATCCCAATGAAATGCCTCCAGGAGCGCTGAGGCCAGAGCCTCCGCGGCGTCCGGATTGTGGGCGCCGTCCAGAACCACCAGCGGCCGGCGACCCACGACCTCGATGCGACCCGGCGAGGTCGCCTTCCCCAGCGCCTCCCTGACCGCGTCGTAGCTCAGCGACCTTCCCAGCAAGGCTTCACTGGCTGCGACGGACGCCGCCGCGTTCCGCGCAGCCTGTTCCCCGAAGAGCAAGAGAAACAGGTCATCGTATGACGCGTGCAGGCCCCGGATGGACATGGTCTGACCACCCACGCCGGGAGTTCGTGAGGTCAGCGCGAAATCCCTCCCCTCCAGCAACATCGAGGCGTCCACTTCCTTGCATCGTCGCTCGATCACTGCCAACGGGCCCGGCCGCTGTTCGCGGACAACCGCGACCCGCCCTTCCTTGATGATCCCGGCCTTCTCCTCCGCGATGTCCTCGATCGCCGGGCCGAGCTGCTTGACGTGGTCAAGCCCTACGGGTGCGAGCACGGCCACGTCGCTTCGGATCAGGTTCGTGGCGTCCCACGTTCCTCCCATGCCGACCTCGAAGACCCCCAGGCCCACCGGCTTGTCGGCGAACCACAGATAGGCCAGGGCGGTCAGGGTCTCGAAATAGGTCACCCGCCGGCCCAACCCGTCGACGTGCTCGAGGAATGGGAGGAGGTGTCCGTACACGTCGGCGAACTCCTCCTCGGCGATCGGCTCGTCGCATACCGAGATACGCTCGGTCACCGCGGTCACGTGGGGAGAGATGAAGGTCCCCGTGGTGAGCCCGTGGGTGCACGCCAGGGCGGTGACCAGACGAGCGGTCGTGGTCTTCCCGTTCGTGCCGGTGACATGGATCGAGGGGTAGGTGAGCTGAGGCTCGGCCATGAGCTCGGCGACGGCCCGGATTCGGTCAAGGCTCGGGTTCGGCATCGACTCTGACTGCCGCGAGTCCAGATCGCGAATGGCCTCTGAGTAGTTCATCCCGGTCTCCAGCGGGCGGGCCCTCAGCCCAACTCTTCCAGCTGAGCGGAGAGCCCCGCCGCTTCCTCTTTCAACCCGGACAGTCTGGCCCGCTCCTTATCCACGATGTCGGCAGGAGCCTTGCGAATGAAGGCATCGTTGGCGAGCTTGGCCTCGATCCGAGCGGAGTCGGCCTCGATGGCTGCGATCCTCTTGGAGAGACGAGCTCGTTCCACGTCCCGGTCGAGCACTCCGGCCAGGGGCACAAGGAGTTGCGCACCGTCGGCCGCCAGGCGAACGCAGCCTGACGGATCGCCCGGAGCCGGAAGGAGCTCCAAGGTGGACAGGTTCGCCAACCGCTCGATCTCCTGCTTCGCGGCGCCGATGATGTCCCGCTGCTCCCCGGTGGGAAACATCCGCACCTCCAGCGGCATCGAGTCCTTCAGGCCGTGGGCCTTGCGGAACCGGCGGATCTCCGACACCACCTCCTCGGTGAAACCGAATCGCTTCTCCGCGTCCGCGTCACGGTGCTCCGGACGTGCCTCGGGCCACGGCGCGACCATGATCGACTCGCCTGCCCCGAAGCGTTGCCACGCCTCCTCGGTCACGAACGGCATGAACGGGTGCAGCATCCGCAGGCTCCGCTCCAAGACCCACGCCAGAACGCCCGCGGCCACTTCTCGCTCCTCGGACGTTCCTTCGTACAGCCTGGGCTTGGCCGCCTCGAGGCCCCAGTCGCAGAGCTCGGACCAGAAGAAGCGGTACAGGGCCTGGGCGGCTTCGGAGAATCTGTACTCCTCGAGCCCGGCATCGACCTGCTCCAAGCATGCCTGGTGCCTCGAAAGAAGCCACCGGTCCGGGAGAGTCCGTTGATCCTCCGGCGGCAGGTGGAGCGACCCGCCTCTCCCCCACGAGGAGAGCACCAACCTGGTGGCGTTCCAGATCTTGTTGGCGAACTTCCGGGCCGCCTCGATGTTCTCCTGGCTGATCGGGATGTCCTGACCGCCAGTCTGCCGGGCCAGGGCGAACCGTAGCGCGTCCGCTCCGTGGGTCTGGATCACGTCCAACGGGTCGATCACGTTCCCCAGTGACTTGGACATCTTTCGGCCTTGCGGATCCCGCACCAGGCCATGGATCATCACGTGGTGAAAGGGAACCTCGCCCATGAAGTACAGGCCGCTCATGACCATGCGCGCCACCCAGAGATACAAGATCTCGTAGCCGGTGATCAGCACGCTGGTCGGATAGAAGAACTCGAGGTCCTCTGTCTGGTCCGGCCATCCGAGGGTGGAGAACGGCCAGAGCTGGGAGCTGAACCAGGTGTCCAGGACGTCGGGGTCCTGCTCGATGTGCTTCGAGCCGCACTCCTTGCACCCGTCCGGATCCTCCAGAGCGGCAAACTGGTGCCCGTTCTGGCAGTACCAGATGGGGATCCGGTGCCCCCACCACAGCTGGCGGGAGATGTTCCAGTCTCGGAGCCCGTCCAGCCACTGGACGTACGGGTGGAACCACCGCTCGGGGAAGAACTTGATCCTCCCATCGAGCGCTGCTTGTTTAGCCGGTCCTTTCAAGCGGTCGACCGCGACGAACCATTGCTTGCCCGACAGCCACGGCTCGATCTCCGTGTGGCAGCGGTAGCAGTGTCCAACTGCGTGCCTGTACGGCCGCTCGACCTGCACGATCTTTCCCAACCCCTGGAGGCGCTCCAGCACTCGTGCCCTCGCCACGTACCGATCGAGCCCACGGAATTCCTTGGGAGCGGCATCCGATATATGCGCGTCGGCGGTCAGGATGTTCAGCGCCGGCAGGCCGTGGCGCTGGCCGATCTCGAAGTCCGTCGGGTCGTGTGCAGGCGTGACCTTGACCGCGCCGGTGCCAAAGGAGGGGTCGACGGCGTCGTCGGCCACGATCGGGAGGTCGTGCCCGGTGAAGGGGTGTCGCGCGGTCTTGCCGACGAGCGCGCGGTACCGCTCATCCCCTGGATGGACCGCAATGCCGGTGTCGCCCAGCATCGTCTCGATCCGCGTGGTGGCCACGTCGATTTGTCCGCTTCCATCGGCTAGGTCATAGCGGAACGTGACCAGTTCGCCCTCGACCTCCACGTGCTCGACCTCGGAGTCAGAAAGGGCGGTGGAGTCTCTGGGGCACCAATTGATGATCCGCTCCCCCCGGTAGATCAGTCCGTCCTCGTACATACGGATGAAGGCCACCCGAACGGCCCGGGCCAATCCTTCATCCATGGTGAATCGGAGACGGCTCCAGTCGAGCGTTTGCCCCATCGCCTTGATCTGCTCGACGATCTCGCCACCGAACTGTTCCTTCCACTGCCAGACGCGTTCGACGAATGCCTCCCGGCCAAGGTCGTTGCGATCGATGCCCTGTTGGGCCAGGTCGCGTTCCACCACCACCTGAGTCGCGATCCCGGCGTGGTCGGTCCCCGGGAGGAACAACGTCTCGTAGCCCTGCATCCGCCTGCGGCGAGCCACGATGTCAGGAAGCGAGTGGTTCAAGGCGTGCCCGAAGTGCAGCCGCCCGGTGATGTTCGGGGGAGGCAGCACGATGCAAAAGGGTGCCTTGCCGGAATTTGGATGCGCCACGAAGTAACCGCGTCGCATCCATTCCGCGTACCACTTCGCCTCATTGGCCTGAGCATCGTAGGCGGGCGGCATCACTTCTCGGTCGCCGGCCGGTGGGGCTGGTCCACTCCTATCGGATGTGCCGTGTTTGCTCATGGTCGTTCCTCGAGTCATGCGAAAGGATGCGGTCGGGCCGGACGACGGACCGGAGCCTACGCGAAACGCTGCGCCGGAACCGTATCGTCCGGCTCGGCTACACCGACCGTGTGCGTCCGCGTGAGGTCCACGTCAACAGTGTACCCCGCGACGAACCCAGGGATCCGCATCAGGAAGCTCGACCCGCTCCCGGGCGCGCTCTGGACCGAAACCGAGCCGCCGTGGGCCTCCGCGATCGCCTTCACGATGGCCAGGCCGAGCCCCGTCCCCCCGGACCCACGAGCTCGACCATCGTCAACCCTGGCGAATCGGTCGAAGATCCGGTCCTGCTCATCGCCGGGAATCCCCGTGCCCCCGTCCGATACCTCCAGGATCACCTCGCCGTCGTCAGCGCGGCCGACTATGGCCACCCGGTCCCCTTCCCCTGTGAACTTCACCGCGTTCTCCACGAGCGCATCCAGGGCGAAGCGGATCCGCTCGCGATCCGCATTCACCATGCCGGGGGCGTCGACCCTGACTTCCCACCGCCGGGCCGCGGTAACGCTCCACCTGCGCCCGCTCTCCTCTATGAGCTCTTCCACGTCCACGGGTTCGCGATGCAAGAAATCCGGATACTCGGCCGAAGCGAGTATCAGCAGGCGCTCGGAGATTCGGGCCAAGCGGCCCAGCTCGTCCAGGACGACTTCGGCGTCATCCGCTGCCTGGCCGCCCTCGGATCCGGCCCGGATCAGCTCGGCATGACCTCGGGCCACCGTGATGGGAGTTCGAAGCTCGTGTGAGGCATCGCGAATGAACTCCTGATGGCGCTCGAGCATCCGGTGCTCGGCATCGGCCAGCCTCTGCGCCTCTTCGGTTGCGGCCTGTCGGCGGGTGGCATGCCACACCATGGCCACGAACATGGCCGCCATGAGCGGGACCTCAGCCAACTCATCGATGCCCTGGTGGCTCCTGCCCACCGACCACACCAGCGCCGCGCCGGTCACCAGCATCACCGTGGACAGCACCGCCACCGTGGTCCGGGTGCTCCATACGCGAAGGCCGTACACGATGGTCAAGCTGACCCAGACGAAATGGAAGGGGGTAGTCTCCCATCGCGTCAGCACGAGGATGACCGCGACGTTCGCTGCGGCGAACACCGCCCACCCGACCTCGAGCCAGTGCTTACGAAGGCTCGAACCGATACCCGACATTTCGCACCGTCTCGATGAGCTCGGAACCCAGTTTCGACCGAAGCCGGCCGACATAGACGTCCACCACGTTGCTGCCCGGATCGAAGGAGTAGCCCCATACGTCCGCCAGCAGCTCTTCCCGGGTACACACCTCGCCCGCCTTGCGCATCAGGTACTGGAGGAGGAGGAACTCGCGCTCGGAAAGGTTGACCGGCCCCGAGCCCGCGTCGGCCACACGACGAAGGAGGTCCAGGTTTACCCGTCCAGCCGCCAGCAGACGGGGTGCAGCAGGCGCCTCGGGTTGCCGAAGACGGGCCCTCACCCGGGCCAGAAGCTCGGCCAGAGCGAAGGGCTTGGGGAGGTAGTCCGCGGCGCCGAGCTCGAGACACCGCACCTTCGAGTCCACGTCCGATAGAGCGGAGAGGATCAGAACTCGCTGCTCGGGTCGAGAGTCGATGATGCCCTGCAGGACGGAGATGCCATCCAGCCCCGGGAGAAGCAGGTCCAGGACCACGAGCTCGTATCTGCGGCTTCGGGCCAGCTCCAGTCCCCGAATCCCGTCATGCGCACTGTCCACTCCAAGTCCCTCCGCGGAGAGGGCCCGAGAGATGAAGCTCACGATCCGAGGTTCGTCGTCGACCACGAGGACTCTGGGCATTCCAAACGAATCCTAAGGAAAGTCTCACCCACAGGCCTACCGGATGACGAAACTGTCACGTACCCGAGAGGGCGATGTGAACGCGCCGTGACGTCCAGATGACGGCGTCTTCATGAATTCCCACATCTGCCGAATTCGCCCGTAGCCTTAGGGATGCCGAGAACAGGGCTACCCATCACGGGCGGCCATTCGAGGAGAGGAGGCCGGATGCGACACGCCAGGATCCGGGTTCTGTCGATAGTGACTGTCGTCGCGGTGACGCTAGGCGCGGCGGCCTGCGGAGGCGGCGGAGGCATAAAGGCGACCCTGAGCAACTTCAAGATCGACCTTGGATCGAGCACGGCGAAAAGCGGCGAGGTGACATTCGACATCAAGAACGACGGGCCCTCGATCCACGAGTTCGTGGTCTTCAAGACCGATCTTGCGCCCGATCAGCTCCCGACCACCGAGGAGAACGGCGTGACGATCGTGGACGAGGAGGGCGAGGGGATCAAGGCCATCGACGAAAAAGAGGACATTGCGAACGGCGCCTCCACTTCCCTCAAGGTCACCCTAGATGCGGGGAAGTACGTGTTGCTCTGCAACCGCCCTCAGGACGGAGGGCACTACAAGCAGGGGATGCACACGGCGTTCACTGTCACTGGGTAGGAGTAGCCACAAGGCGTCCCAGAGACGGCGCTGTCCAGCCGCCCGTTAGTCTGTACGGCGTGGCGAGGACGAGCTTCAGGGCGGCCGCCGCCGAAGTCGCCCGGCGCGACCCGGTGATGGGCGAGCTCATGGAGAGGATCGGTCGCTTTCGGCTCCCTCCGCCCACCACGGATCACTTCGCCGCCCTGGCCGAGAGCATCCTGTACCAGCAGCTGGCCGGCGCAGCCGCGGCCGCCATCCATCGGCGGTTCGAGGCGCTCTTCGACGGTCAGCTTTCTCCCGAGGCGGTGCTGGCGGTTCCCGAGAAAAAGTTGCGGGCGGCGGGGCTCTCTGGGCGCAAGGCGGCCTCGATCCGGGACCTTGCAGCGAAGGTCGCCGATAGCACCGTGCCGCTCGACCGGATCAGCAGGTTGCGAGACGACGACATCGTGGCCCGCCTCTCGGTCGTCAAGGGCATCGGACGGTGGACGGCCGAGATGTTCCTGATCTTCCAGCTCCGACGGCTGGACGTGTGGCCCGTCGACGACTACGGCGTCCGCCAAGGCTACTCGCTGGCGTACGGCTTGCCCGCGCTGCTGACGCCCAAGCAATTGGCACCCGAAGGGGATCGATTCCGCCCCTATCGGACAGTCCTGGCCTGGTACTGCTGGCAAGCTGTACACGAGGCCCGGGCAATGAGGGCTGCTGGCGGGCGCGCTACCTGAGGACGATTCCTATCCGACTGTCGACCATGTGGCCCCGCCATCAGAGGTGGACATGACCGTCCACTCCTCCCCCTTGGAGCCGCGCACCGCGAGAAGCAGCCAGCCGTGGTCCCGGTCGGCGAAGGACATCCCGAGGGGGGTTGCGCCTTCCTTCACCAGCTCCGCCCGAGTCCAGCCGGTGGCACTCCGGTAGAGCGCAACCGAGTTGTCACACGGAGGGCACCATCCGATGAACAAGGCCTTCACCCGGTCGAAAGCCACGAACGGGCCCGGATACGGATCCTGGGCATCGACGACGCCTTCGACCTCCCCTACTGGGTGAGTACCGGCCTCTTGAAGCACCGGGCTGCTCCCCGGCCCTCCCTCGGCCGTTCGGTACAGGGCGTAGGCCTGGTGACCGGCGGCTCCGCCGTCCTTCACCAGGACCCAGACATCGATCCCAGCACAGCTCAGCGTCGCCGTCCATGGCTCGCCTCCGGGGAACTCCAACGGACTGGAACTCCAAGTCTCTCCCTCGTCTGGGGACTTGAGGAGGACGGGTCCGGGGCCCTCTGCCGCTACCCATAGGGTCCGGATGCGGCCGTCGTCAGCGAAGCAGACTGACTGGACGGGCATCGGTGTCCGCAGGAGCTTCCACGAGATGCCGCCATCGGTGGACTTGACGAGAGTTCCGGGGACCGAGGGGTCCGACGGACCGCTGACCCCCCATCCGACCAGATCGGTGGCGAACTGTACGCTCCGGAGAGGCTGCTCAGGCGAGCCTGCGGGTCCCCAATGACCTCCGCCGGTGGTCGTGCGGAGCAGGCCATCCTCCGAGAGCGCCCAGCCGTGCAGGTTGTCCACGAACTGCAGCGCCACGATCTTGAGGGGACCCCCGTACTGGCCAGTCCAGGTGCGCCCTGCATCCGTGCTGAACAGGATTTCTCCGCTCGGTCCCACGGCCCATCCCGTCTGAGCATCGACGAACTGGATCGGGCCGGAGGGTGGCGAGAGTCGGCCCGAAACGACGCCCGGCGTCTCCGAGGGTGCGGGGCCGATGGAGGGGGGCGGGGAGAAGCTCGGGCTCACGCCGGGCTTGAGACCGCTCGAGCTCCGAAACGCATAGAGGCCTCCCCCGACACCGGCCGCCGCGATCAACAACGCGAGGACCCCGGCTGCGATCCGCGCGTTCCGTCGCTTCCGATTCCACCGCTGCTCCAGGCCCTCCAGAGAACCGTCCCGCATGGCGAAACGTCGCCTTTCCTTGTCCAGCAGATCCCGGTAGTCACTCATCGCTTCGCTCCATGCTCTGCTTCATCGCTGCCCGGCCCTGGGAGGCCAGGACTCGAACCGTGACCGGCTTGATCCCCAGGACCCGCCCGGCCTCCTCCGACGTGAATCCAAGCAGCTCCGTCAGGACGAGCGCGGCCCGCTGCCTTCGCGACAGCCCCGCCAGCGCTCGGGCCACCACTTGTCGGGCGTCGGCAGCGGCGAACGCGTCTTCGGCGTGGATCAGCCCGACAGCCCGGCGAACCGCCAAAGCCGCCCGCCGGCGACGCTTGCGGAAAACATTCATCGCCGTCCGGTAGAGGTAACCGGCGGGATTGTCCATCGCCCCCACCCGATCCCATCGCTCCCACACAGCGAGAAAGGCATCCTGGGCAAGCTCTTCGGCTTCATGCTGGTCGCCGGTGATCAGTACCAGGGCGCCGAACAATCCGTCTCGCTCGGCCTCGAAGAAGGCTTCGAACGTCCGGGGCGTCGTCATCCGCTCATCTTCGCGGGCCGACTCGGCTGCGAGGCGCACCTGTTTGATCATTTGGGAGCATGAATCCGCAGGACTGCCGGATCGTTTAGGTGACGCGGGTTGTGTGGCAGGGCGTTACTAAGCGGAGCGTTCCTTCGGCTGCTTGGCGGCCTTTTCCTTCTCGCTCCGCGGAACCAACGTGGGGTTCACTCCGGACAGGACGACCTCCTGGTCGATGACGCACTTGGTGACGTCCTTGCGCGAGGGCAGCTCGTACATCACGTTGAGCAGCACCTCTTCCAGGATGGCCCGGAGGCCACGCGCCCCGGTGCCTCGGAGCATGCACTGGTCGGCGATCGCCTCCAGGGCATCGTCCCCGAACTCGAGCTCCACTCCGTCGAACTCGAAAAACTTCTTGTACTGCTTGATCAGCGCGTTCTTCGGCTGGGTGAGGATGTCGATCAGGGCCTGCCGGTCGAGGTTGTGCACATACGTGATCACCGGCAGGCGTCCAACGAACTCGGGGATCAGCCCGTACTTCAACAGGTCTTCGGGAAGAACGTGGCTGAAGATCTCGCCGAGGTCCTTCTCCTCGAGGCGCCTGACGTCGGCGCCAAACCCCACGCCCTTGCGGCCCGCAGATGAACAGGATGTTCGTGGTGTCGATCTGGATGAACTCTTGGTGAGGATGCTTCCGGCCGCCCTGCGGCGGCACGGAGGCGGTGGTCCCCTCCAGGATCTTCAGCAGGGCCTGCTGGACTCCCTCACCGGAGACGTCACGGGTGATCGAAGGGTTCTCGCTCTTGCGAGCGATCTTGTCGACCTCGTCGATGTAGATGATCCCGGTCTCGGCCTTCTTGACGTCGTAGTCGGCCGCCTGGATCAACTTGAGCAGGATGTTCTCGACGTCCTCACCGACGTATCCAGCCTCGGTGAGGGCGGTGGCGTCGGCAATGGCAAAGGGAACGTTCAACATGCGGGCCAGGGTCTGAGCCAGCAGCGTCTTGCCGCACCCCGTTGGGCCGAGCAGAACGATGTTGGACTTCTGCAGCTCGACCTCGTCGTTCTGCGCGCCCACCTGGATCCGCTTGTAGTGGTTGTACACGGCTACGGACAGGACCTTCTTGGCCTGCTCCTGGCCGATGACGTAGTCGTTCAGGAAGGCGTAGATCTCGACCGGCTTGGGGAGCTCGTCGAGCTTCAGCTCGGTGGTTTCGGAGAGCTCCTCCTCGATGATCTCGTTGCAGAGATCGATGCATTCGTCGCAGATGTAGACGCCGGGGCCGGCGATCAGCTTCTTGACTTGCTTCTGGGACTTCCCGCAGAAGGAGCACTTGAGGAGATCGGAATCACCGAACTTCGCCATGCCCCCCTGCTCCCTTCGGTTCCGTCGCGCGCCCGGTCCGAGGCCCTAGCTCGATTCGCCGCCGTAGTCTATGACGCCTTCGAGGCCAGAGCGGC
>WNGA01006401.1_pt1 | contig 16789 bp, 17 predicted proteins | sample 5400061 | NCBI WGS metagenome assembly WNGA01 (sample SAMN13153366, study PRJNA577476) | soil metagenome | isolation source: 100 cm soil or saprolite under grassland replicate 2 | place: USA:California | collected 2016-06-15 | reverse complement strand
TACCTGACGGCTTCGTCGTCGGGCCGATGGTCCGCCCAGTACTCGATCCGGTCGCTCAGCAGCCGCGGTTCGGGGACTGTGCTCATGACGCGATGCCTCCTCGATCGGCGCGACACCCGGAGGCTATGCCCTGCGACCGCCGCGAAGCAAGCGTACGTGCTTGTTTTTCATGGAACCGGCATGCTTGCGCCATGACACAGCGGACCGGATCGTCGTACCGCTGCTGATCCTCCAGGGCACCGGCGACGCGATCGTCGCCCCGGCCGGCGCGACGAGGGTGAACGAGCGGGCGAGCTCGGCCGACAAGACCCCGAACACGTACGACGGCCTGTTCCACGAAGTCCTGAACGAACCCGAGCAGGACCTGGTGATCGCCGACATCCTCGGCTGGCTGAAGCAACGCGGCTGACGCGTTCCACCCTGTCAAAACGCCGAGTCGTGGATTCCCGCGGCGCCCCACGCGGGGAGCCGGTGCGGGAATCCACGACTCGGCGGGGCCGGTCAGGTGTTGCGGGAGCGGCCGGGGAGGAAGAGGGCGATGAGGGCGCCGGCGGCGACGATGACGGAGCCGGTGGCGACGGCGGGGACCAGGCCGTCGACGTAACTGGTGGGCGAGGTGTAGGAGCCGTACGACGCGAACACGGAGGCCAGGACGGCGACGCCCATCGCGACGCCCACCTCGCGGATCGTGTTGTTGGTGCCGGAGGCAACGCCCTGGTCGGCCCCTGGGGCGCTCGACATCACGACCGACGCCGACGGCGCGAAGGTGAGGCCCATGCCGACGCCGCCGAGGATGAACGGGGCGATGTACGTGACGTACTGGGTGTCGGCGGTCGTGATCAGCGCCATCCACGCCAGCGCGGTGGCCAGGAACACCTGTCCGGTGACGATCAGCGTGCGGGCGCCGATCCGGTCGACGAAGATCCCGGCCAGCGGTGCGACCACCATCGGCGCCATCGTCCACGGCATCGTGCGGATGCCGGATTCGAGCGGCGTGTAGCCCTGCACGACCTGGAAGAACTGGGCCAGCAGGAAGATCGACCCGAACACGCCGACCGAGAACGTGAAGGCGGTCGCGTTGACCGCGCTGAACCCGCGCGACGAGAACAGCCGCAGCGGCAGCATCGGGGTCTCGATACGGCGCTCCCAGGCCAGGAACGCGGCCAGCAGGACGGCGCCGCCGATCAGCGTGGTCAGCACGCCGGCCGAGGTCCAGCCGTCGTCGTGACCGTGCACGACACCCCACACCACCGACAGCACGCCGGTCGCCGACAGCACCAGGCCGGTCAGGTCCAGCTTGTGGCCGCGGCCGTGCGACTCGTTCAGCACCCGGGCGGCCATCACGACGGCGACCACGCCGACGGGCACGTTCAGCCAAAAGATCCACTGCCAGTTCAGGCCGTCCACGACCGCGCCGCCGACGACCGGGCCGACCGCCACACCGAGGCCGGAGATACCGCCCCAGATGCCGATCGCGGCGCTGCGCAGTTTCTCCGGAACAGCCGCGGCCAGCAGGGTGAGCGACAGCGGCATCACGGCGGCGGCGCCGACGCCCTGGATCGCGCGGGCGCCGATCAGCATCCACGGCTCGGTCGCCAGCGCACAGGCCGCGGACGCGATCGTGAACAAGGTGATCCCGGCGAGGAAGATCCGCCGCCGGCCGAGCCGGTCGCCGATCGCCGCGGCGGTGAGCAGCAGGGTCGCGAACGACAGCGTGTAGGCGTTCACGAACCACTGCAGGTCGCTCAGGCTCGCGCCGAGCTCGGACTTGATCACCGGCAGCGCGTTGGTCACGACCAGGTTGTCCAGCGTGACCATGAACATCGGCACGCCGACCGCGGCCAGCACCGCGCCGAGCGGCCAGGTCTTCCTCGTCGGAGCCGGTGCGTCTGGCGCGGCCTGGATGCCAGGGCGCCGACCGGGCTCGAGGGTGGATGTCGTCATCTCTCCGGCTCCTAAGTTGTAATCCACTGATAACTTGCTACCAAAGTATGCATCGACTGATAACATGTCAAGAGCGAATCGAGAGGAGGACCTGCGATGACTGGTACGACGAGAACCCGGCTGACCGCGGCCGAGCGGGGCGAGCAGGTCGTGCAGGCAGCGATCACGGCGTTCGCCGCGAACGGCTACGCGGGTACCAAGACCGACGAGATCGCCCGGCTGGCCGGCGTCTCACAGCCGTACGTGATCCGGCTCTTCGGGACCAAGCAGCAGTTGTTCCTGGCCGTCTCGGAACACGTCTGCGACCGGATCGAGCAGGCGTTCCGCACGGCCGCCGGGGAGCGCGCGGACCTGGCCAGCCTGGCCGACGGCTACACGGCCCTGCTCGCCGACCGCGACCTGCTCGTCGTACTGCTGCACGGCTTCGCCGCGAGCGCCGACCCCGCGATCGGCGACGTGGTCCGGCGCCGGTACGGGCACATCTACCAGCTGATCCGCGACCTCACCGGCGCCTCCGTCGAGGACGCCCAGCGCTTCCTCTCGACCGGCATGCTCCTCACCGTCCTAGCCACCATGCAGGTCGTCGGCCCCAACGCCCACCCCGAGCCCTGGGCCGCCGAACTCATCAGCTGCCTCGAGATCGGCAAACACTGATCGGCCCCACACATGCTTCGGGGCGGGGGATCGTCCCCCGCCCCGAACCACAAGACGACACTCCACATCAACCACAGGGCGGCACGCCGTCCCCTCCGGTCATGTTCCGCCCCGGAGCACGCCGTCCCTTCCCATCACGTTCCGGCCTATTGCTCCGCACCAGCGCCGGTTAGGGCGCGGACTTCGAGCTCGCCGTAGCGGGCCTCGCTGGAGCGGTCCTTGCTCAGCAGGGTGCCGATGATGCCGAACAGGAAGCCGGCCGGGATCGAGATGATGCCCGGGTTGTCCAGCGGGAACCAGTGGAAGTCGATCCCGGTGTCGGTGAACATCGACAGGCTCGCGCCGGTCTTCGGGTCGACCTTGCCGGACACCACCGGGGAGAAGAACACCAGTACGACGGCCGTCAGCAGGCCGCCGTAGATGCTCCAGGTGGCGCCGCGGGTGTTGAACCGGGGCCAGAACAGGTTGAACAGCAGCGCCGGCAGGTTCGCCGACGCGGCCACCGCGAAGGCGAGTGCCACCAGGAACGCGATGTTCAGCTTCTGCGCCGGGATCGCCAGCGCGATCGCGATCGCGCCGATGCCGCCGGCGGCGTACCGGGCGACCCGTATCTCCTGCTTCTCGCTGACCTTGCCCCGGGCGAACACGTTGGAGTACAGGTCGTGCGCGAACGACGAGGCCGACGTCAGGGTGAGGCCGGCGACGACCGCGAGGATGGTGGCGAACGCGACCGCCGCGATCAGCGCCAGCAGCAGCGTGCCGCCGAACGAGCCCGGTCCGCCGCCGACGTTCTCGCTGAGCGCGATCGACGCGATGTTGCCCTTCGACTTGGCGATCGCGCTGTCCTTGCCGGTGTCCAGCAGCGCCGCCGCGCCGAAGCCGAGCGCCAGGGTCATCAGGTAGAAGGTGCCGATCAGCCCGATCGCCCACTGGACCGAGCGCCGCGCCGCCTTCGCGTTCGGCACCGTGTAGAAGCGGATCAGGATGTGCGGCAGGCCGGCGGTGCCGAGCACCAGCGCGAGCGCGAGCGACAGGAAGTCGATCTGCCCGGTCAGGTCCTTGCCGTACAGCAGGCCCGGCTGCAGGAACGCCTCACCCTTGCCGGTGTGGTCCGCGGCCGCGCCGAGCAGCTTCGAGATGTTGAAGTCGAACTTCAGCGCCACCAGGAACGTGATCAGCACGGTGCCGCTCATCAGCAGCACGGCCTTGACGATCTGCACCCAGGTGGTGCCCTTCATGCCGCCGACGGTGACGTAGAAGACCATCAGCACGCCGACGATCGCGATCACGACCGCCTTGCCGGACGTGCTGGTGATGCCGAGCAGCAGGCCGACGATCGTGCCGGCGCCGACCATCTGGGCCAGCAGGTAGAAGATCGACACCACGATCGTGGAGGTCGCCGCGGCGGTGCGGACCGGCTTCTGCCGCATCCGGTACGCGAGCTGGTCGGCCATCGTGTACCGGCCGGAGTTCCGCATCAGCTCCGCGATCAGCAGCAGCGCGACCAGCCAGGCGACCAGGAAGCCGATCGAGTACAGGAAGCCGTCGTACCCGTAGAGCGCGATCTGGCCGGAGATACCCAGGAAGGACGCGGCGGACATGTAGTCGCCGGCCACCGCGAGCCCGTTCTGCGCACCGCTGAAGGTCCGGCCGCCCGCGTAGTAGTCGGACGCGCTCTTGGTGTGCCGCGACGCCCAGTAGGTGATGTACAGGGTCACCGCGACGACGGCGAGGAACAGCGCGACGGTGACGTTGCGGTTCCCAGGCTCGGCGGCGAGCGGGATCATCAAAGACACGTTCACCGGCGGCGCTCCCTCTTGTACTTGGCGTTCAGCCCGTCCGCGAGCGGGTCGAGCTGGCGGTTCGCGTGCCGGCCGTACAGCCAGGCGATCACGAAGGTCGAGACGAACTGCAGCAGGCCGAACACCAGCGCGACGTTGACGTGTCCGACCAGCTTGGTGCTCATGAAGTCGCGGGCCCAGTTGTTGCAGACCACGTAGAGCAGGTACCAGGCCATGAACGCGATCGTCCACGGCAGGGCGAAGTTCTTGTACCGCTTCTTCAGCAGCGCGAAATCGTCGGCCTCGTGCACGGCCTCATAGGCGCGGCGGTTGCGCTCGGACAGTGCGTCATCCTGCATCGCGTTCTCCCGGTGGGTTCTCCTCGTACGGCGCAGTCGCCAAACGCTAGCGCCACCAGCCGCCTTCCGCCTGCAACTGCGGCGCGGCCGTTCGCCCCGATCCGAAAACGTTGCATTCCGCGACCGGTCGCAACCTTCCGCCGCGACCTCGCATCGTGCCGGGTGATCAGAAACCGACGCTCGGTGGCCGGCGTCAGGGGGCGGACGGCAGGAAGTAGCTGAGCACGCGGACCCGGCGGCTGCCCGCGGGCGCCTCGTCGGCGGTCCGGCTGGTGTACGGGGTAAGGACGCGCTCCAGCTCCTCTTGGATCGCGCGCAACTCGTCGGCCGTCGCGTGGAAGCCGGCGTTGAGCAGCCCGGATGCGCGGGCCCAGTCGGTGTCGAGTCGCGGCTCGTCGTCGGCGATCCAGCGGCGCGGCAGGTCGACGTACTTGCCGAGCATCACGTTGCTGAGCGCCCGCGCGGCGGCCGCGCCCTCGGGGTCGTCGGGGATCTCGAAGTAGATCCCCCGGCCGGTCGTCGCCCAGCGCTCGCCGTCCCGCGTGGCGAGCCCGAACTCGGCGAACCGCTCGAGCCGGTCGGCTGCACCAGTGCCGCCGGACGCGGCGAGCACCGGCCCGAGCTCGCCGGCCGTGGCCGGGTCGCGGCGGCTGAGGTGGTCGAACAGCTCCAGGCTGCCCGGCTCGGCGAGCAGCCGCAGGGCGCCCGGTGACGTGACGACCAGGTCGCCGACCTCGTTCACGAGCGGTTGTGCGGTCATGTCGGCTCCGTCCTCGCGGCGTACCGGGCGATGTCGCTGCTGCGGGCACGGTACGCCGTGGTGATCCAGGGCAGCCGCAGCGGTTCCGGCGGCCGCGCCGACGTCTCGTAGACGCCGTCGACCTCGTCGAGGACGCCGATCCGCTTCGACTCCGGCAGCAGCGCGACCCGCGAGATCGACTGCGCGAGCAGCCGCAGGGTGGGCTTGTCCAGCTCGTGCCAGTGCCGGAACGTCTTGCGCTCCGGCGCAGCGAACAGGTCCGACTGCAGCAGCACGGTCATCGGCTCGCCACCGCCACCACGTTTCGTCGCGTCCTCGAAGACCAGCCGGGCGAAACGTCGTACCCAGGGGACGACGGTGTCGTAGTCGTTCCACAGCAGCCCCAGCACGCCGCCGGGCTTGAGCACGCGGGCGATCTCGGCGAGCGCCTTGTCGTGGTCGAAGGTGTGGAACGCCTGCCCGGCCAGTACCGCGTCCACCGAGGCCGGGCCGAGCGGGATGCCCTCGGCGCGGCCGGGCATGGTGTCGACGCCGCGCAGCTTCTTCGCGTACTCCAGCATCTGCTTGGACGGGTCGACCGCGACCACGTCATGGCCGAGCTCGGCGACCACCTCGCTCAGCTTGCCGGTCCCGGCGCCGAGGTCGAGCACCCTGAGCGGCTCGCCGCCGAGGATCCACCGGACCGCGTCCGGCGGGTACGACGGCCGGCCGGCGTCGTACGCCGCGGCCACCTCCGCGAACGACAGCGCCGGGTCGTCCGGGGTCGCCTGCGGCACCCCGGTCCCGTCCTCAACTGTCCCGTCGGCAGTCATCACCCGAATCATGCCGTACGACGGTCCGATCCCGGCCGCACCTGTCCGCAGACACTCACAGCCGGCTGCACTCCCAGACCGAGATGAGCGTGACCGAGACCGGTCCGCCGAGCAGGACCGCCATCCGGACCGGTGTCGGCGCTCCCTCGTAGGCGCCCGTGTACCAGCCCTGGGCCGCCATCTCCCAGGTCAGGATGCTGGCCAGCACGGGTGGCAGGAACGCGTGGATGTCGGCCGTGCGGAAGACGTGCACCAGCGACAGGTAGATCCCGTACAGCACGAACGGCAGCATCCAGAGCAGCAGGAAGGCTCCGACGATCAGGTTGACCACTGGCGCCAGGGTGCCGGGAAGGGCGCGGATGCCGGCGAACTCCGGCGCCTGCGCCAGCGCGAACGTGAACATCCCCGCCCACAGCGCGAGGATCGAGCCCAGCGACCGGAGTGCGCCCCGCAGCATCGCGCCGCGATCCGGCGAGAAGGCGATGAACAGGCCGATCACCACCGGGAAGGTGCCGGTCAACGCGATCGCGCTGGACCACGAGTCGCTGAACCGGCCTCCGAGCGCCTCCGGCACCGATGAGGCCAGCCGGTACCGGAAGGTCACCGCCGCGATGACGGCCAGGCCGATCGCGGTGCGGAGCAGCTGGACCGTCTTCACCAGCCCGTCGTCGCTCTCCTCCGCGGGCTTGAAGACGACGCGCCCGACGGAGATCGGGTTGAGGGCGATGACGACCCCTACTCGCCGAGCTTCTTCTGCTCGATGTGGTCGTTGAGAGCGGCAAGCTCCGGGTGCTCGTCCATGATCGCGACCAGCTGGGCGCAGTCGAGGGACAGCGCGTCGTACTGCTCGATCAAGGTGGCGAGCAGCCGGCGGTCGTCCTCGGTGTCCAGCGTGAGCCGGTACTTCGCGCCGTGCGGGGATCCGTCGTACGGGAGGTTCAGCAGCCGGATGTCGCCGGGCCGGTTCTGGTGCAGGTACGACGTGACGTGCTCGCGATCCGCGGGCAGCGTCGCGTTCTTGTGCGCCTCGCGGAGCAGGTCGGCGGAGAAGATCTCGAAGTCGAACCCGCGGGGATACGTGCGCGAGAGCGTGTTCGCCGCGTACAGCCGCGGGTCGTCCGCGGCCAGGTAGCGCTCGACGCCGGCGGCGATCACCCGGCCGTCGATCAGCGGGCAGTCACTGGTGACCCGGACGACCACGTCCAGGTCGTTCTCGTCGAGCACGCCGGCGAACCGCTCCAGCACGTCCAGCTCGCTGCCGCGGTGCCACGGTGCGCCGTACCGGGTGGCGATCGCGACGATCTGGTCGTCGTCCGCGTTCACCGTCGTCGCCACGATCACCGGGAAGTTGCTCAGGGCAACACGGTCGAGGTGGTGCTCGAGGAACGTCTTGCCGCCGACCGGCAGCAGCACCTTGCCCGGGAGACGGGTGCTGGTCGCCCGGGCCTGGGTGATGATCCCTACCTTGCTGGTCACTTCGCTCCCGGGGACATCGCGCGGAAGATCGGCCGCAGCCCGCGGAACACGAACCGGAACGGCGCCGTGACGGCGCGCCCGATCGCGAACGACATCGAGTTCTTGATGTCGTCGGACAGGCGTTGCTCCTTGCGGAGCTGGGTCTCGCGCAGCTGCACGGTCTGGTCCAGCCACACAATCTGGCTCTGGGCCTCGGCCAGCTCGGTGGACAGCCGGCCGACGGTGGCGAGCGCCTCGCGGTAGCCGCGCGGCTGGCCCGGCTCGGCGCCCATAGGCTGCTCACCCATGGTCTGCAGCTCGAAGTACAGCTGCTGGTCCCCGGCCTCGGTGTTGTTGCGTTGTTGTCCATCAAGCTCGACCTCGAGCCGGGCCGAGCGCTCCAGCAGTTGCGGGGTGACGGTGACGCCGACCATCGAGGCCATCGTCACGGTGAGCCGGTTCGGGGACATCCCGGACGGCCAGGGGTGCCGCAGGCCGCCGGCCAGCACCCGGTACCCGAACCGCCGCAGCGCGCGGGTCAGCGCGATCTCGTACGGCACTCGCAGGGTGGTGTTCCAGGTCGAGTCGAGCAGCGCCAGGTTCTTGCCGTCGTACATGACGTTCTCGAATGTCGCGAAGACGGCCTCGCCGGGCAGCACCAGGCGCTCGCCGCCGGTGTTGGACGACCACGGGTCGGTCCACGGCTTCAGCTCGGCCTGGTCGTGCAGCCACTGGGCGTAGTCGCGGACCAGCCGGCGCAGCGCGTTCAGGTCGTCGTGCCGGCAGGCGGTGAGGAACTGCTCCTCGAGCAGCACACCGGTCGGGACCGTGCCGGCCAGCCGGGCGGGCTCGCGCTGCAGGTGACCGGAGGCGCGGTTCGAGGTGGAGCGGCCGACGTCGACCAGCGAGCGCTGCCACTGGCCGTCCTCGTCGCGGGACAGGCTCGCGACGACCGCCCAGTACGGGTGGTCGAGGTTGTCGGTGATCAGCGCGTCCGGGTAGCTGAAGCTCTCCGGGGCCGGATCCGTACCGGTGTTCGTGACGAACAGCCAGCCCGGCGCCAGGTTGAGGCCGGTGCCGTGCCGCATCATCTCGCGGGCCATCCGGCGCGGGTCGGTCAGCACCGGATGGGCGCCGAAGCCCTGCGCGAAGGCCGACGACGCGAGGACCGCGAGCACCTCGTCACCGGTGTGGCCGGACAGCACCCGCTCGTGGACCATCAGCGAGGTCGTCGTCGCCTGCGGGTACACCGCGTAGTGCTGCTCGGTGGTCAGCCCGGCGCTGGTGAGCGCGGCGCGCACCGCGTCCAGTCCCGGCGGGGCCTCCAGCTCGACCTCGCTGCTGGTCGGCCAGATGTCGTCGGTCGGCGGCTTCACCGAGGCGTCCGCGTCCAGCAGCGCGTCCAGGCCGAGGCCGTTGGCCACGCCGAGCACCAGCCGGCCGCCCGGCTTCACCAGGTCCCGCAGCCGGTGCAGCGTGTCCAGCCAGGGCTGGTCCGCGCTGTCGGCGCTGAAGACCCGCGGGATCCCGTCGAGCGCGAGCACCACGTCATAGTGACCGGCCGGCTCGGCGAACTTCTCGAAGCCGCCGCAGAAGATCCGCACCGGCTTGCCGTTCAGCCGCAGGTTGAGCGCGTGCGCGTCCGGCCAGGACCGGACCACGATATCGAGGGAGCCGACCAGGTCGGAGAACCGCTCCAGCAGCCACGGCGCCGTCGGTCCCACGATCAGCGCGGTCGTCTGCTTGTTCAGCAGCTGCGACAGCACCGGGACGACGAGCGGGCTGGCGAACGGGCCCTTGCCCTGCCCCGGCCCCCGGTCGAGGTCGGACCAGTTCAGCATCTCCCCGCCCAGCAGCGTGATCCGGGAGGAGAGGGTCTCCTGTGTTTCCGATGCGGTCAAGTCACATGCTCTCTATGCGGTTCAGGTGAGGTGTCAGTTCTGTTCCCAGCGGAAGAGCTCGCGGATCTCCTCGGGGCTGGCGAGGTAGTCGTTTCCGAGCTCGGTATCAGTAAAAGCCTTGGCGAGGTCCATCGGTACGAAGGGCTGGTCCATCTCCGGCCACATCCGTTTGATCCGCGCCTGCCCGCCGAACGCCGGGTGCTCGTTCTGCAGCAGCATCGGGTCGCCGTACACGCCCGGCTGCAGTCCGACCGAGGCGCCGTACAGGACCGCGGAGCTCAGCCGGTTGGACGCGACCCGCTGGTGCCTGCGGACCTCGGTGAGCTGCTTGAGCAGGAAGTCCTCGTCGGTCTTGCGCCAGTACAGGCCGCGGTACCCGTGCGTGATGACCCGGAAGCCGGCGTTCTCGTAGACGTGCCGGATCTCGGGGTTGCGGTACTCGTTCCAGTACAGGCAGACGGTGACCGGGCCGGTCTCGTGCTGGTTGATCGAGGCCACGATCCGGCCGTGGTCGCCGAGCACGTGCTGGCCCTCCCAGCCGTGGAACGGGTAGAAGATCGTGCCGGCGGCGTTCGGGGCCGGCTTGGCCAGGTCCGGGTGCAGCTTGAGCAGGTAGCTCCACGGCGAACCGATGACGTAGTAGTTGCGCCGGCTCATCGACCAGCCGCGGCGGCGGACGCCGTCGGACCACACGAACAGCGGCATCCCGTCGACGAACTCGGTGCCGTGCGCGAAGCCGTCGAGGATGTTCCACCCGTGCTGGAGATAGCCCCAGATGCGTGGCGGGAACTCGAGGCCGGCGTACTCGGCCATGATGTGGGCATGGCCGTAGAAGTGGTTCGCGTGGTGCATGACAACGAAGCCTAACGAAGACGGGTTCTGAGCTTGCTATAGGTCGTCCGCAACGGATTAACGATCGTCCGTCCGACCCGGTACGACCTGGATTTCCGCAGCTTGTCGAGCTGGCCCTCGAACCAGTCCACCTGCTTGCGGGCCTCGGCGAGCTCGGCCGACAGCCGCTCGATCGTGGCCAGCTGCTCGGCGTGGCCCTGCGGGGTGACCGCGGTGTCGGCGGTCTCCCAGACGCTGTCGTCGATCTCGAGCCGGGCGATCGCCGCGAGCCGTTCGGTGAGGGCGCGCGGGGTGCCGCCGGCGGTCCAGGGCAGCCGGGTCCCGGCCGCCATCGCGCGGTTGACGAACCGCGCCAGGTGCCTGACGGCCAGCTGCCCGTGGGTCCCGCCGGGCGCCTCGGTGCCGGTATCGAGCAGGCTGTACGACGTGCCGTCGGTGAGCACGTTGTCCGTCGTGGCGGCGGCCGCCGTGGCGTGGTCCTGCGCCTGGAGCCAGTCGACGTACCCGATCACGGTCTGCCGGAGCGCCTGGTGGTCGTCGGCCCGCAGCGCCGCGACCAGCCGTTCCTCGACCAGCTCGCCGGTCCTGGCGTCGGTCATGCCGAGCCGCTCGGGCAGCGGCGTGCCGTCGCCGAGCACGAACCAGTGGCCGGGCGCGAGCGCGCTGCCCAGCCCGGCGGCGACCGCGTCGTACGCCGTGCGGTACGGATCCGCCAGCTTCGGCCCGGCCGCGTGCCGTCGCGCCGTCGCCCGCGCGACCAGCGCCGCGTCGTAGCCGCTGGCCGGCCCGCCGAACCCGAGCACCGGCTCGGTCACGTCCGGGAACACGCTGTACGTCGCCGCTGTGGCGAGCCCGGTCCCCGCGAGCACGTCGGTCACGGCGTCCAGGGTCGCGGGGGCCTGCTCGCCGACGTCGCGACCCCACTCGTCGGCGCGTGGCGGCCGCGGCACGTCCAGCAGCCGGTCCAGCCCGAACGAGTTCGCCGTCCCCAGCAGCAGCCGGCCGCCGGGCGCGACCCGCTCCCGCAGCCGTTGCACCGCCACGGCCCAGGTCAGTCCCGCGGTGTCCGGCCCGACCAGCCGCTCGACCCCGTCGAGAGCCACCACCACGTCGTACGACGACCGCCCGTGCTCGGGCCCGAACCGGTCGAGCCCGCCGGCGAACACCCGCGCCTGCTTGCCCTCGAGTCGCTCGGCGATGGTCTCGCCGTCGCTGAACGACCGCACCAATACGTCTGTCGAAGCGGCTCTGCCCGCGATGCGTTCGACGACCTCGAGCGCGTGCGGCCCGGCCACGAGCACGGTGCTCGCCTCGCCCAGGACGGCGTCCAGCAGTTCCAGCGCCACCGGCCCGCCCACCGCCGGCCGCGCGTCGGCCGGCTCCAGGTCGGACCAGTTCAGCATCTCCGCCCCGAGCAACGTCGCCCGCGTCTCCGGCTGCTCCACCGGCGCAACCTCGCTGCCGCTCAAACCATCTCCCATGCCGTTCATCGGTCGCATCCGGGGGCTTCTGTGGAAAACCGGTCCGTGCGAAGACTAGGAAACCGTATCGTCTCAGGCATGACGAATCTCGCTACACTCGACTACGATGTGGTCATGGCCAAGGCGCAACCACGCTCGATCCGCTTCGACGAAGACGTCATCGCCCGGCTGTCCGCGTACGTCGCGGAGCACCCGGGGACGTCGCAGTCGTCGGCCGCGAATCTGTTCGTCGACGAGGCGCTGCGGATGGCCGAGCACCCCGGCGTCTTCTTCCGTGACGGCGCCAGCGGCCGGCGCGCGGTGATCGTCGCTGGTCCCGATGTCTGGGAGGTCATCCGCGCCATCCGGCTGACGCGCGCGGCCGAGCCCGACCTCGACGCCGACGAGACCCTGGCGCTCGTCATGACGAACACGGGGGTGTCGGAGCGGCACCTGCGGATCGCGATCAACTACTGGTCGGCGTACCCGGACGAGATCGACGCCAAGGTCGCGGACGCGGAGCGCGTCGAGAAGTTGTACGAGGAGCAGTGGCGTCGCGGAGAAGGCCTTCTGGGCCGGTGAAGCATTTCCGCGCGATGCTCGACGAGATGCTGCCCCCGGTCATCGCTGAGCGGCTGGCCGACGCGGGTCATGACGTCGTAGCAGTGAAGGCGACAGCCGATCTGATTGGCCAGTCCGACGAGGATCTGCTCATCGAGGCAACCAGGCAGGAACGGATCTTCGTGACGCTCGACCTGACGGACTTCGCTGTGATCGACACGGCGTGGAAGGGGGCCGCCGGGCGCGCTCATGTCGGCCTCATCTACATCAGCACCGCGACCTTCGGACAGAACTCAGGCTTCGTCGGCGCCGTCGTGCGGTCGTTGACGGCAGCCGCAGCGGCCGGCAAGTTGCCCGGGCCGGACACGTCCGTGTTCCTGGCCCGGGCGTAGCCCCGACAGTGTCAGGAGACCAGTTTGGTGAGGGTTTCGATGACGCGGTCGACGTCGGAGTCGGTGAGGTCCGGGAACATCGGCAGCGAGATCTCCTCGGCGTAGAACGCCTCGGCGTTGGGGCACATGCCGCGCTTGTAGCCCAGGTCCTCGAAGACCGGGTGCCAGTAGACCGGGATGTAGTTCACCTGGACGCCGATACCCGACTCGCGGAGCTTCTCGAACACCTCGCGCCGACGGCCGCCGAGCACCCGCACCGGATAGAGGTGCCAGGCCGGGTCGACGTACTCGCGCTGCGGCGGGGTGCGCAGGCCCTCGACGCCGGCGAACGCCTCGTTGTAGCGGGCGGTGACCTCGGCCCGGCGCTTCACGAACCCGGTCAGCCGCTTGAGCTGGGACAGCCCGAGCGCGGCGCCGACGTCGGTGAGCCGGTAGTTCAGGCCGAACTCGTGCACCTCCTGGTGCCACGGGCCCTCGTCGGCGATCCGGAACCGCTGCGGATCCCGCATCAGGCCGATGTTGTGGAACTCCTTCGCCTTCAAGGCGACGTCCGCGTCGAGAGCCACGACCGCGCCACCCTCGGCGGTGGTGAGGTTCTTGGTCGGGAAGAACGAGAACGTGGTCACGTCGGCGAGCGAGCCGACCGGACGGCCCTTGTAGGTGCCGCCGACCGAGTGCGCCGCGTCGTCCAGCGTCTTCGCGCCGACGCGGTCGGCGATCGGCTGGAGGGCGTCGTAGTCGCAGGCGTGGCCGGCGTAGTCGACGGCCGCGATCACCTTGGTCCGCTCCGTCACGAGCGACGAGACGGCGGCCGGGTCGATCAGTGCGGTGTCCTCCTCGACGTCCGCGAAGACGACCTTCGCGCCGAGCAGGGTGGCGCCGGACGCGGTCGCGACGAACGTCATCGGCGTGGTGACGACCTCGTCACCCGGGCCGACGCCGAGCGCGGCGTACGCGATGTGCAGCGCGGCGGTCCCGGAGGTGCAGGAGACCGCCGGGTGGCCGCCGGAAACCTCCGACACGGCCTGCTCGAAGGCGGTGACCGCGGGGCCGGTGGTCAGCCAGTCGCCGCGCAGGACCGCGGCGACCGCTTCGATGTCGTCCTCGTTGATCGACTGACGTCCGTAGGGCAGCAACTCAGACGTCCGTCTCGAGGATCTTGGTGATCTCGTCGATCGAGTACCACAGGTCGTTGTTGTTCGAGGTGTAGTGGAAACCCTCCGGCACCGGCTCGCCGTGCTCCGGCGCCCGGTAGCCCCAGGTGGCCAGGTCGGGCTGCAGCACGTACCGGTCGCCGAGGCGCAGCGCGCGGCGGCCTTCCTCCGGGCTGATCATCTCCTCGTGCAGCTTCTCGCCCGGGCGCAGGCCCACGTCGTGCATCTTCGCGCCGGGCGCGATCGCCTCGGCCAGGTCGGTGACCTTCATCGACGGGATCCGCGGCACGTACAGCTCGCCGCCGACCATCAGTTCGAACGAGTCGACCACGAACTCGACCGCCTGCGGCAGCGTGATCAGGAACCGGGTGCAGCGCAGGTCGGTGATCGGCAGCGACTGGCCGGCCGCGTGCAGCGCCTTGAACTTGGGGATGATCGAGCCGCGGCTGCCCATCACGTTGCCGTACCGGACGACGCTGAACCGGGTCTCGTACGCCGCCGCGTAGTGGTTGCCGCTGATGAACAGCTTGTCCGCGGTCAGCTTGGTCGCGCCGTACAGGTTGATCGGGCTTGACGCCTTGTCGGTGGACAGCGCGACGACCCGCTTCACGCCGCAGTCGATACTCGCCTCGATCACGTTCTGCGAGCCGACGACGTTCGTCTGGACGAACTCCCACGGGTTGTACTCACCGCTGTCGACCTGCTTCAGCGCGGCCGCATGTACGACGTAGTCGACCTTGTGCATGGCTCGGAGCAACCTGGTCCGGTCCCGGACGTCGCCGAGGAAGAACCGCAGCCGCGGGTCGTCGCCGAACAGTTGCCGGACCTCCCACTGCTTCAGCTCGTCCCGGCTGAACACGATGATCCGGCGTGGATTCAAACGATCGAGTGCGTGCTTCACGAACGCCCGGCCGAAGGACCCGGTGCCGCCGGTGACGAGAATGTCTTTGCCGGTGAGGATGGACACGTCGAGCGGGACCCTTCTGACGGACAGTTCCGAACGCTGCACGCGCAGTGCAGACCACGAACAATAGCTGCCCGGTCTAAGCCACTCTCAATCCCGCGTGTCACACCTTGGTCTTCGATACGGTCGTGGGGTGGAGCGCGTCGGGGTTCGGTGTGATGTAGGGCCGGAGCGGGGGATCGGGCATCTGATGCGGTGCCTGGCGCTGGCGGAGGAGCTGCAGCGGCGTCGCGTCGAGGTCGTGTTCGTCTGCGATGCGCACACGGTTCCGTGGGCCGACGCGCAGATCGCGGCGCGGGGAATCCCGGTGGAGCAGGCGGTGTGGACGGCCGCGGAGCATGTCGAGCTGTTCGAGCGGCTGGAGCTGGACGCGGTCGTTTTCGACTCCTACGACCTGGATGCGTCCGTCTACAGGGGCGTCCGCGCGACCGGGATGCCAACTGTGGCGATCGTCGACGGCGACTTCCGTGGCGCCGAGGCGGACGTGCTGGTGGATCAGAACCTCGCGGCCGAGCTGGATCGCCCTGCGCTGCCGGAGAACGCTACGCGACTGGCGGGGCTCGAGTACGTGATGATCCGCGACGAGATCCTCGCGCTCCGCCCGACCTCGGCGCCGGAGCCGCGGCAGAGCGTCGTACCGAAAGTGTTCGCGTTCTTCGGTGGGACGGATGCGTTCGGGGCCGGTCCGTACGTCGTTCAGGCGTTGGCGGCGACCGGCGTACCGTTCGAAGCCACTGTGGTCGCGCCTGATCGAGAGCTTGCCGCGCAGATCGCCGCGGTCGAGCTGCAACCGCGGCAGCGGGTGGACGTGATCGGGCCGACGGACCAGTTGGCTGTCGCTGTGAGGGCAGTGGATCTGGCGATCAGCGCGTCGGGTACGTCGACCTGGGAGCTGCTGTGTCTCGGTGCGACGGCCGGGCTCGTGTGTGTGGTGGACAACCAGGTGATGGGCTACGAACGCGCGATCGCCACTGGTACGGCGGCCGGAGTCGGGGTGCTGTCAGACCTGAAGGAAGATCCGTCCACAGCGGCCGCCGTACTCAAACGTCTGCTTACCGATCCGGCTGAGCGCGCGCGACTAGCATCCGCGGGCTGGAAGCTTGTCGACGGCAACGGTCGGGTCCGGGTCGCCGACGCGCTGCTCGCTCTCACCTGATCTCGTAGATCGTCACGTCCTCGGTCGCGTGCCGGAGTTGGACATAGTTGCGCAGGGCGGGGGACACCTCGCCGGCCCGGTTGTCGGCGTACAGCCACCGCACACCGGCCTTGCGCAGTCGCTCGATCGCCGCGGGCGAAGGCGCCTTGAAGGCTGCGTCGTTGGCGGCCAGGTCCTCGAGGTTCCAGTACGGGATCAGGCTGGGGTTCGTCCCGGTGGTGAGTGCGATCCGGTTGGCCTGGTTGGAGTACGACCAACCCTCGATCAGCACCGGGCGCTCAGACAACGCGGCGAGCCAGAAGTGCCGGCTGTCGCACAACCCGGCCCGCTCGATGATGCAGTGTGCGTTGGTCGCGATCAGCTCACCCGGGTTGCTGTTCCGCCGCAGCCAGCGCGCCGCCCCGGCCTCGGCCGCCGTCGCTCCACCTCGCCCGGGATGCGCGAAGACGAGGTTCGACGCCTTGTCCGAGACCAACGCCTGCAAGGGAACCAGCGCCGCCCCGATCATGCTCGCCGCCACGGCACCGGCGAGGAGTGCCACCCAAACGTTGCCCGGCCGGCGCGCAACCTTCCACCCAACAGCG
>WNGA01006397.1_pt1 | contig 16793 bp, 11 predicted proteins | sample 5400061 | NCBI WGS metagenome assembly WNGA01 (sample SAMN13153366, study PRJNA577476) | soil metagenome | isolation source: 100 cm soil or saprolite under grassland replicate 2 | place: USA:California | collected 2016-06-15 | reverse complement strand
CTCGGAAATCTCGCTTTCGGGCCGTGGCGGTCTTTCGAAGGGTCGCCGGATCGGCGCGTCGCTTACTGGATCGATGACATCCGCTCAGTCCTGTCGAGACCGGGCGCAATGTCGTTCCTCGCTCGTCGGGGAGGAACGACCGCCGGGCTCGCCACTTTCGCGGAACAGCCCTGGGAAACACGGGTCCTCAATCGGCGAATGGCGGAGATCCGGCATCTCGCGGCGGTCACCGAGTCCCGGGAGCGCTCCGCCGTGTTCGAGCGGCTCCTGGAGGAAGTGTTGCGGCACGCGGAAGGTCAGGGCGTGGCGTGTTTGGCCCACCGTCCTTACGCAAACGACGCGCCTTGCGTCCGCGCGCTGGAACGGTCGGGTTTCCGGCTCGTCGATACTCTCCTCGACTGCTCGTACGACTTCGACGGGGCCGTGGAGCCGCCGGCCCTTCCTTCGATCCCGGAAGTCCGGATTCGGCTCGGCGGGCCGGAGGACGTGAGCGGGCTCGTGGACGTCGCACGGCACGCGTTCGGAGGCTTCTTCGGAAGGTTCCACTCCGACGAGCGAATTCCCGGCGCGTCGGCGATCCGAGTCTACGAGGAGTGGATCCGTTCCTGCGTGGAGGGCTGGGCGGATTGGGTCCTGGTGGCGGAGAGCCGAGGCGTGATCGTCGGCTATTCGGCGTGGAAACGACCGACGGAGCTGGAGAGCCGGCACGGGATCGCGCTCGGTCACTACTCGATCGGCGCCGTCCATCCCAGTCATTCGGCGCGCGGTCTCTTTCGAGCGCTGACCGCGGAGGGGATGCGGCTCCTCGCGGGACGAGTCGAGCGCATCGAGGGCCCCACTCATGTCAACAACGTCTCCGTGCAGCGTGCTTACGCGGACCTCGGATGGCGGGTCTCCGATGCCCGACACGGCTTTCACCGGTGGCTGTCGTGATCACCCGTCCTTCCTACTCGATCCCGTTCAACCGACCGTACCTGGCGGGCCGGGAGACGGAGTACATCCTTCGCGCGGTTGCGAACGGCCACATCTCGGGAGACGGGGAGTTCACCCGGGCGTGCAACGAGTATCTCGCTCGCTCGTTGGACGTGCCGGCGGCCTTTCTGACGACCTCCTGCACGCACGCGCTCGAGATGGCGGCGATCCTCCTCGACTTCCGGCCGGGAGACGAAGTCATCGTTCCTTCGTTTACCTTCGTCTCGACGGCGAACGCTTTCGTCCTCCGGGGCGCCCGGCCGGTCTTCGCGGACATCCGACCCGACACGTTGAACCTGGATGAAAGCCGGCTCGAGCGGCTCTTCACGGCGCGTACGCGAGCCGTCGTCCCGGTCCACTACGCTGGCGTGGGATGTGAGATGGACACGATTCTGAAGATCTCGCACGAGCATGGCGTGCCCGTCGTCGAGGACAACGCTCACGGCCTTTTCGGGCGATATCGCGGAAAGTATCTGGGTACTTTCGGTTGTCTCGCTGCGCAGAGCTTCCACGAAACGAAGAACTTCTCCTGCGGAGAGGGGGGGGCGCTGCTGATCAACGACGCGAGGTATATCGAGCGCGCCGAAATCATCCGAGAAAAGGGGACGCAGCGAGCACGGTTCTTTCGCGGAGAGGTGGACCGATATACGTGGATCGACGTCGGCTCGAGCTATCTGCCCTCCGACATCCTGGCGGCTTTTCTTCTCGCTCAGCTGGAAGCGCGGGAAACGATCCAGGAACGCCGGAAGCGGATCTGGGAGTTCTATGCTGAAGAGCTTCGGGGCTGGGCGGCGAACCACGCCGTTCGGATGCCCGTGATCCCCCCGGATCGCGAACAGCCCTTTCACATGTTCTATCTGATTCTTCCCTCGAGGAGCGCCCGCCAGAAGCTCATCGCGCACTTGAAAGAGCGGGGCATTCTCGCTGTTTTCCACTATCTGCCGCTCCACCTGTCGGAGATGGGAAAAAAATTCGGGGGAAAGCCGGAAGACTGCCCGATGGCCGAGAATGTCGCCGACCGGCTCTTGCGACTTCCCTTCTTCAACGACATCTCCCGTGAAGAACAGGGCCGTGTCGTGCAGGCCATCCGCGAGTTCGATGGTTTCTCCGACGACACTCGTCCGGGGGCTTCCGGATCCGGCCCACCGTGATCGGGAAGCCTCCGCTTCCAGCCTGTTTTCCCGAGGAGGCACCGCGGGCGCTCTATGGGCTCAAGGAGGACCACTTCTGGTTCTCTCACCGAAGGACGGCAATCCTCGAAGCTGTTCGGAAATGCCTGCCCGAAGGCCGGGACGCCAGAGTGCTCGACTTCGGATGCGGGGACGGCGAGATTCTCGCCCCGCTCTCCCTCCGATTCCTTGCCGTGGGAATCGACCGCCGCGTCGGTGATCTGCTGCTGGCTCGGCGGCGCGGCGCCCGACGGCTCGTCGCGGGGGAGGGAGGATCCGACATTCCCTTGCGCTGCCGCTTCGACCTCGTCGGTCTCTTCGACGTGGTCGAGCACGTCGAGGACGACGCCGGCTTCCTTCGCGCGGCGGCGGCCCTCGCGGTTTCCGGGGGTTTCGTCCTCCTCACGGTGCCGGCCGACCCCCGGCTCTGGGGGAAGTTCGATCGATACGCCGGGCATTATCGGCGCTACACGCGGAGCGCCTTGACCGACTTGGTGCAGGAGGCAGGACTGGAAGTCCTGCGGATCCTTCCGCTCTTCCGGGCTCTCTGGCCGATCGCGCGGATCGGCGCGATTCTCCAGAGAAACGGCCGTGTGTCGGACCCCGCCCGAGAATACCGCGTGGCGCGTCCGTGGAACGAGCTCCTTCGCCGGATCCTGTCCGTCGAGCACCGGCTCTTCGGAGCTTCGGAGAGGGGCATCGGGACCTCCTGGCTCGCCGTGTCCCGCAGCCCGGACAAGTCGAACTAGTCGCCGGGAGAGACCGCTCCCGGCTGTCGTCGTCGATGGCGCCATTCGAGCGCGACGCAAAGCGCGATGCCGACGAGGCAGGCGAGGAGCGAAACGCGCAAGGTCGGCGGGCGGTAACGAAGCCGCACCAGGTGCCGGCCGGGTCCGACCCAGACGCCGACGAACGCGTGGTCGATGCGAACGACCGGAATCCGTTCCCCCTCCGCCTCGGCGGTCCAACCCGGCCAGGCCGGAATCGAGGTCGCCAGGAGCGTGCGTGCATTCGTCTCGGCCGTGACGAGCAGGTCGGGCCCGATCGATCGAATTGAGAGCTTCGCCGGACCATTCGGGAGCTCGCGCGCAGGTGACGGGCCGGAAAGCCAGGCCACCTCCGCGAAGTCGTCGGCCTGCGCCATCTGCGCGAGGCGGGCCCTTGCGTCCGGCTCGATCCTGACGCGGCGCGGAACGAAGACCCTGTCGAGAGCGCGCGGATTCTCGAAGATCGCCATCTCGCGGCCCCGCGTGAAGACTCGCCAGCCCGGCGGAACGGGATCGTCGGGAGGCGCGAACGCGAACCGGGCGTTCAGAAACGAGAGGAACGGCCTCGAGAGATCCTCAACCTGGTTGTGACTCGCGTGATATGCACGGCTCCAGAGCGGGCCGATGTCCGCGAGCTCGGAGAGCACGAACGGCTCGTACCCGCGCACGTCCTCGAGCCCATAGAGGGCGGCCGCGTTGGGCCGGAAGACGTCATCCTTCGCGACGATTCGAAAGGGCGGGCCGGAGCCCGGGAGGTCTCTCAACACAGTCAGCGCCGGGGCAAGTGCTCCGGCCGGAAGCGTCGGGTAGGTGCCGCCCATCTCGGCGCGCCTTTCGACAACGAGGAGGAGGACCGCACCCAGTGCGAGCTTCTCACCGCGGGTGAGAAGCGCCGCGGCAGCAAGGGCGGTGAGAGGGAGGGTTTCCGCGGCAAACGAAGACCACACGAAGGAATTCGCCAGCCCTCTCTCCCGGAAGACTTCGCGGGATACCAGGAAGAGTCCGAACAGGAGGACGAGCATCGCGAGGGCCGCCCGAAGGATCGGCCGCCAGGAGTTGCGATCGATCTCATCGGCTCCGAACGCCGCCAGGCCCGCGAGACCGAGCGGAGCGAGGAACACCATGCGGTAGTTCAGAGAGACGTCGAACCCCGGGATCGCGGAGGTGGCATCCAGCAGGAGCGGCGCGCTCGTTCCGTACCCCAGTCCGGCAACGTAGAAGGCGAGGAAGAGAAGCCGGCCGCGCCGCCGCGCCGGTCGGGGACGGAGAGCAACGAGCGCCAGGGGAAAGAGAAGCGCACCTGAATAAGCCAGAGGCATCCCGGATGCGTCGTGCCGCCAGGACTGGACCGGACTCTTTCCGTAGATTCCGTGCGCAAACGGAAGAAAAGCGGGTCGGAGCCGGTGGACGGCCTCGGCCGCGGAAACCGACTGACTCCCGCCGCGCGACGCGGTCGTGCGGCGCGCCTGGTGCACCGCGGTCCGGGAGAACGCGTCGAGCAGAGGCACGAGAAGAGGAGCGGCGAGCAGACCAGCCAGCGCGGCCGCCGAGAGCAGTGCTTTGAGAGAGCGGGCCGTCGCGCGCCGCGGCTTCCCCGAGATTTCCCAGAGAAAGTAGGCGGCTCCGGCGGCCGCGCAGTGGAAGAAGCTCTCGGGATGTCCGCCTGCGAGCACGAGAAGTGCGGCGACAACGACCAGTGGGATCGACTGCCATTCCGGATTGCGTGCCAGGCGCCGCAGCGCGAGAAGAAGGAGCGGAAAGGAGCCGATCGTCGGACCGATCGCGAAGCCGAGCCAGAAGAGGAGGCAGGTCGAGAAACCCCAGGCGACCGCGCCGAGCAGCGCCGGAGACGATCTCAAGCCGTGGTCCCGGAAGAACAGATAAGCCGAGAAGAGCGCCAGAAAGAGAAAAAAGGTGCAGGAGAAGAGGAACGACAGCGCAACGGGCAGGAAAATCCCCATCCAGACGCCCGGATGGAGAAACCCGTCGCCGGCCGCGGGAAAGAGGGGGCTTCCTCCCAGGACGAAGCGATTCCAGAAGGGAAATCTCCCGTTCGAAAGCGCCTCGCGAACGGCGCTTCTCCAGGGAATGTTGGCGAATGCGATGTCGGACAGGATCGGATTGCGGACGGGGATCATCTCCCGGGCCAATGCAGTACGCTTCCAAGGTTCCTGCTCGTAATAGAGATCCGCCGGGCCGTACACGCTTCCCGAAAAAAAAGCCTTCCCCGTGAAGAGGAGCGGAAGAAGAGCGAGCAGGAGACCCGTGCGCCGTGGGATCGAAGCAACGAATCGGTCGACGATGAAGAGCGTCAACGATGCGGCCGCGGCGTAGGTCAGCCACAGCGCGATGACCGGCGTTTTCAGTGGGACCGTCTCCGCCGCGCGATTGTAGCGTCCCCGATTACGGTTTCCGCGCGGGCAGCCGGACGATCCACGGTTCCACCCCACCCGGATTCGTCGGGATCTCCACCGCTTCGCCGGCTCGGATCCTGGCGGCGTAGTCCGCCCAGCGCATGTCCGGCAGGCCGGGCTCTCTCAGTCGCGGGATATTGATGGCCAACATCCACAAAAGGAGGACCGCCGCGCCGCGCGAAAGCCAGCGTCTGCGCTCGAGAGCGAGGTCGATCAGCAGCCAGAGCACGATTAGTTGGGGAAAGTAGAAATACCTCGCACCGAACACGACATGGCACAGGTCGGGGAGAACGAGCCGGCAGCGATAGAGGGCGCTCCCGAGAACGAGCAGGAACGCCGTCGCCAGCCACACGCGCTCGGTTCGCGCGGGACCCCTGCGCAGGGCGAGGAGCGCGACGGCCACGAGCACGCCGATCCCGAGCGCGATCTCGACCGGCAGCGGATAGTCGAGCGGCACGCGGGAGCCCGCGAGCAGCGAGCCGGCGATCCGCATTCCGGGCACCGCGAGCAGTTTCCGGGGCTCGAACTCGCCGTAGCCCATTGCCACGGGCCCCTCGTCTGTGAGTTTCCCCATCTGTTGCAGGCCGATCAGGATCCCCTGAGTCAGGGCGCATCCGATCACGAGGACGGCGAGAACCAGGCTGGCCCGCGTCCGACGCCGCCACGCCCGCCACACGAAGAGAGGCGCGAAGAGAACGCTGTAGGGTCCGGTCAGGCCGAAGAGCAGCAACGCTGCGGCGTCGTGCGCCTTTTGCCACCAGCGGAGAGGCTCCCGTGAAATGAGCACGAGAAGGAGACCCGCCGCCGTGACACGGAGGATGTTGGTCAGGAAGAGGAGGACCTCGAACGTGTCGGGCACGAGGACCACTGCGAGCGCGTACCCGACGTGGGGGCGCAGGGGAAAGCGCGTCGATTGCGTCCGCGCCGCGACGTAGAGCGTCAGCAGGAACGCCGCCCCCGTGAAGATGGCCGGAGCCAACGCCGGATCCACCCATTGAGACACGGCGGCGACGATGCGCTGCACCGTATGGAGGTAACCGCTGAAGGGCTCGAACAAAGCCCGCGCGCCGAGCGTGTACGCCTGCCTGTAGTACACCCCGTCCTCCGCCCAGAACTGCGGGTTGCGGATCTGGGCGGGCCGGCGCGCCGCGAGAATCAGGGCGCAGATCGCCAGCGTCACCCACAGGGGCGGATGCGCCAGAGCCGCGCGCAGGCGCGCGAGGCGCCCCGGTCGAGAATCGGTTGGGAGAGAGGAGGAAAACCGGGGCGCCGCCGACTCGCCGGCCGCTCCGATCACTCGCTGATCGGGTTGCCCGCCGAGGCGCGCGTCCGCTCGTCGACCAGAAGATCGATCTCCTTGATGAACTCGTCGAGCATGTTGGGACCGCCGATGCGGCGGTACGGCTCGCCGTTCTTGTAGATCATTCCCATGTCTTTCCCGGCGGCGAAGCCGATGTCGGCCTCCCGTGCTTCGCCGGGGCCGTTCACCGAGCAGCCCATGATCGCGACCTGGAGCGGAAGCTTCAGGCCGGCGAGGTGCTTCTCGACGCGCTCGACCATCGGGAGCATGTCCACCTCGAGCCGCCCGCACGTCGGGCACGCGATCACGTTGACGCCGTCCTCCCGGAGATGGAGGCCCTTCAGGATCTCGCGCCCGACGCGCACTTCCTCGACCGGGTCCGCGGCGAGCGACACCCGGATCGTGTCGCCGATCCCCTCGGCCAGAAGAATGCCGATGCCCATCGCCGACTTGACCGTCCCGGTGAACCGTGAGCCGGCCTCGGTAACCCCGAGGTGCAGCGGATAGTCGCTCCGTTTGGAGAACAGGCGGTACGCCTCGACCATCATCGGCACGTTCGACGCTTTCAGCGAAACCTTCGTTTCGAAGAAGCCGAGCGATTCTAAGATCTCCAGATGCCGGAACGCGGATTCGATGATTGCCTCCGGCGTCGGTTCCCCGAATCTCTTCAAGAGGTCCTTCTCGAGGGAGCCCGCGTTGACGCCGATGCGGATCGGGATGCCTTTGTCCGCCGCCATCCTCGTGACCTCTTCCACCTTCCAGCGCGCGCCGATGTTTCCGGGGTTGATGCGGAGGCCGGTCACGCCCTTCTCCATCACGCGGATCGCGCAGCGGTAGTCGAAGTGCACGTCCGCGATCACCGGAACGGAGGAGCCGGCAACGAGCTCCCCGAAGACGTCGGCGGCCTCGATCGTGTTCGCGGTGACGCGAACGATCTCGCAGCCCGCCATGATCATGTCGCGGATCTGCCAGAGAGTCGCTTCCACGTCCGCCGTCTCCGTCTTGGTCATGGACTGCACGGTCACCGGAGCGCCTCCGCCAAGCGCCACGTTGCCGAGCCGGATCTGACGGGTGATTCGCCGCGGTGCGAGCGTGCGCCGGGGCAGTGTGCCGGTCGGCACGGCATTCAAGACAGGCAACTGACTCACGAAACCATCCTACGCGTCTTTTTCTTTACTAGAACGGCCACCACTTCGCGGGAAGGTTCTTCGCGAGGTCGTTGTAGAGGACGACCGTGATGAGAGCGAGGATCATCAGAAACCCGATCTGGAGAATCCTCTCCTTGACCTTGAGCGAAAAGTCGCGCCGCACGATCCCCTCCAGCCCGAGCAGGAAGAGGTGCCCGCCGTCCAAGACCGGGATCGGCACGAGATTGAAGATGCCGAGCTGGAGCGAGATCGCGGCCATCAGCGCGACGAGCGGAACGGCACCCGTGCGCGCCGCCTCTCCCGAGAACTTCGCGATGTCGAGCGGCCCCGACATCGACCGCATGCTCGCTTTGCCGCGGAAGAGCCGTCCAATGACCGAGAGAGTCATCCGGAAGTCCGACTCGACTCGGCGCCACCCTTCCACGAACGCCTGCCCGATCGGGAAGCGCTCGACGATCTCCGGGAGGTCCGGCACGACCTGCACGCCGACCTTCCAGGAGCCGTCCGGATCGTGGCGCGGGGCAACGCTCGCGGTCATCGTCTTTCCGGCGCGCGAGTACACGATCGGGAACGGTCCGGGCGCGGCCCCGCCGACCGCCGATACGAAGCTCGAGAAGACTTCCTCGGGGGCGCCGCGGGTCTCCTTTCCGGCGACGGACAGGATCACGTCCCCGCTCTTCAGCCCCGCGGCCTGGGCGGGCGAGCCGGAGAGAACCATCGCGATGCGCGGACGGACCGAACGGCCGAAGTCGGGCAGGAGGCCCACGTAGCCCAGGTCGTATTTCGTGCTCGGCTTCGGAACGACTTCGAGAGCCGTCCGCGCTCCGCTGCGCTCGACCTCCACCCGCAGCTTTTCGCGGGCGTTCATCCCGAAAACGAACTGCACGTCGCGCCAGCGCGGTGTCTGCTTGCCGTTGACCGCGACGATCCGATCGCCCGGCAGGAATCCCGCTTCGGCACCGGGCGACTTGTCCTCGACGATCTTGACGATGGGCGGTCCGAGCTCGTACGCGGGGACCGAAACTCCGATCGCGAAAACGGCCGTGTGCAGCGCGATCGCCAGGAGGATGTTCATCGCCGGGCCCGCGAAGAGGATGAGACCCCGCTGCCAGCGTTTGCCGACCGCGGGCGTCTCTTTCGAGGTCCCCTCCGCCAGCGTGGACTCGTCGGGGCCGAGGCCGATGACCCGCACGTAACCGCCCAGGGGAATCGCAGAGACGCGATAGTCGGTGCCCCTCCACTTCCGGCCGAAGAGCCGCTTTCCGAATCCGACCGAGAAGACCTCGACCGGAAACCCGAAGGCCTTGGCGACTGCGAAGTGTCCGAACTCGTGGAGAACCACGAGCACCGAGAGCACGAAGAGAAGCGCGATGGTGTTGCTGATGATGGTCATCGAAAAAGCGGCCCTCCCCAGAGCCTTTCAACTTGCCCGGGCGAGCGTTCGGGCGATCCGCGACGCCGACTGCCGCGCCTGCCGGTCGATCTCTTCGGCTTCGTCGATGCTTGCCGGTCCGGGCCGGCCGCCGGCAGCGGCGGTCTCGGACACCACCGCAACGATGTCCGGGAAGGAAATCTTCCCCTCGAGGAACGCCTCGACGGCGACTTCGTTCGCCGCGTTGACGACCGCCGGCATTGCGCCGCCCGCCTCCAGCGCGGCCCGCGCGAGCCCGAGCGCCGGATAGCGCCGGGAGTCGACCTCCTGGAACTCGAGGTGGCCGACGCCGACCAGGTCGAGCCGGCCGAAGGGGTTCGGAAGCCGGTCGGGATGGGAAAGGGCATAGAGGATCGGGAACCGCATGTCGTTCCGCGCCATCTGCGCGACCAGCGAACCGTCCACGAATTCCACGAAAGAGTGGATGACCGACTGAGGATGGATGAGGACGTCGATCTTCGACGGCGAAACCCCGAAGAGAAAGTGCGCCTCGATCACCTCGAGCCCCTTGTTCATCATCGTCGCCGAGTCGACCGAGATCTTCGGTCCCATCTTCCAGGTCGGGTGCGCGAGCGCCTCATCGACGGTGATTCCGCCGAACGTCGAGAGGTCCCGCGTCAAGAGCGGTCCGCCGGACCCGGTCAGCACGAGTCGATGGACCTCCTCTGACTTTCCGCAGCGCAGGGCCTGGTGGATGGCGCTGTGCTCGGAGTCGACCGGCAGGATCTCCGCGCCCGTCCGGCGCGCCGTCGCGACGATCAGCTCTCCCGCGACGACGAGAGCTTCCTTGTTCGCCAGTGCCAGCCGCTTTCCCGCGGCGACCGCGGCGTGCGCAGACTTGAGCCCGACGGCGCCCACGAGTCCCGCGACGACGACCTCTGCCGCCGGCAGGGAGGCCGCCTCCTCGAGGCCGGCCGGCCCGACGACGACCCGGCCGCGAAATCCCGACGGCAGCAGGGCGCGCAGGCGCGGAAGGTCCTCGTCGCGCTCGATCGAGACGAGGTCGGGAGCGTGTTGCCCGATCTGCTGCGCGAGCCGCTCGATGGACCGGCCAGCGGCGAGCGCCGCGACGCGGAAGCGGTCGGGGAACGCGGCGACGACGTCGAGGCACGCCCGGCCGATCGACCCGGTCGAGCCGAGCACTGTGACGTTTTTCACGGATTTTTGATTATACGAAGGACGGTCCTCCCGGATGTACCGAGGAGCCGCGGTCGTCGCCGGACCGTCACGGGATGTTGCCGCGCAGCCGCTTACTCTCTTCCGGCGGCGTCGAGCGCCCTAAAGACGTTACAAACTCACGAAGAGAGCCAGAACCGGCCCCGCGAAGAGCAGCGAATCGATCCGGTCGTAGAAGCCGCCGTGGCCGGGCAGGAAAGACCCGGAATCCTTCACGCCCGCGCCCCGCTTCCAGACGGACTTCACGAGATCCCCGAGCTGCCCCGCGGACGTCGCGAGCGCGCCCGCGACCGCCGCGCGCGCGGGCCCGAGCTCCGGAAAGATCCACCACGTTCCCGCCGCGGCACCGATCAGCGCCGCGCCGATCAATCCTCCGATCGCCCCTTCCCAGGTCTTGTTCGGCGAGACGCGCGGCGCGAGCTTGCGCCGGCCGAAGTTCTTCCCGACGTAGTAGGCGAAGGAATCGCAGCCCCAGACCAACAGGAAGAGGAGCAGGACCGCGCGCGGGGACACGATGCGCAGGTAGCACATCGCCGTCGCCGGCAGGGCGACCACGAGCACTCCCAAGACGGTGCCGCCCGCGCCGCCGAGCGCGACGTGGAGCTCGACCCTCGCGAAGAGCTGCGCGAGGCACGCCAGGATGACCAGGAGGAGGAGGGCGCCGAGCACGACGGTCCTTCCGGGACGATCGAGCACGTCGAATCCCCAGAGCGCCGCCCACCCGAGCAGGAACGCTGCTCCGAAGACCATCCCCACGGTTTTCGCGACGGGAAGACCCGACTTCTCCGCGAGCCGGTAGAACTCCCACAGGGCGGCGAGCGTCACTGCGGCAACGAGCAGGTTGAACGCGAGCGGTGGCAGAAAGAATAGGATCGCGAGGACGATCGGGATCGCGACCGCCGCGGCGAGCTCCCGACGCCCAAATGTCATCCCGAGCGCAGCGAGGGATCTCTGTCTTGTCTAACCAGAGATTCCTCGGTCCTCCGGACCTCGGAATGACACCGAAGAAATCTTCGGACCTCGGAATGACAAGGAGTGTCTCACCCGGCGGCCTCACCCGATTCCGGCACGCGTCCCCCGTCGATCACGCCGCCGTAGCGCCGCTCGCGCTTCTGGAAGTCGAGGATCGCCTCGAAGAGGTCGCGCTTCCGGAAGTCGGGCCAGAGCGTCGGGGTCACCCAGATCTCGCTGTACGCGATCTGCCAGAGGAGGAAGTTCGAGACGCGCATCTCTCCGGACGTGCGGATCAGGAGGTCGGGATCTGGCAGGCCCGCCGTGCCCAGGCGCGAGCCGAGCGTCTCCTCGTCGATCTGCTCCGGAGTGAGCCGCCCGGCGGCGACGTCGTGCGCGAGAGACCGGCAGGCATCCACGATCTCGGTGCGGCCGCCGTAGTTCAACGCGATGTTGAACGTCATCCCCCGGCAGGAGGAGGTCGCGGCGAGCCCGCGGGAGAGCTCCTTCTGCACCGAACCGTCGAGCTCGTTCATGCGCCCGACGACCCGAAAGCGGATGTCGTTCTTGAGAAGATTGGCGAGCTCCTTGTTCAGGTACTCCTTCAGGAGCGACATCAGCGTCACGATCTCGAAACGCGGCCGCTTCCAGTTCTCGACCGAGAAGGCGTAGAGCGTCAGCGCGTCGAGCTCGAGCCGGGCGCAGGTCTCGACGATCTCGCGCACCGACGCGATGCCCGCCCGATGCCCTTCGACGCGCGGAGAGCCGCGCAGGCGCGCCCAACGGCCGTTGCCGTCCATGATGACCGCGACGTGCCGTGGGAGCCGGGCGAGATCGATCTCGTCGAGAAGCCGCCGCTCGCCGGAGCCGGGCGGGGCCAGGTTGTCGACGTCGATCACGGAACGAGTGTAACGCGGGGATACTCGACTTTCACGAGGGTCAGGCCCTTCGCCGGAGCCTTTTGCGCGAGCAGGCTCCGATCTCCCGACTCGAGGATCTCGCGCATCCGATCGGGAGGAAGGCGGCCGCGCGCGACGTCGGCGAGGAGGCCGCAGATCGAGCGGACCATCCCGCGCAGGAAGCTGTCTCCGCGGAAGAGCGCCCGCAATTCGGCGCCCCGCTCCTGGATCGCGACGGAATGAAGAGTCCTCACGGAGTCGTCCCGGCTTCGGCGGACCGCGAAGACGCCGAAGTCGCGTCGGCCGGCCAGGGGCTCGGCGGCAGTCGCCATCCGTCCGGCCTCGGCGTTGCGCGAGATCGGAGCGACGAAGAGCGAATCGCGCGGAGCGATGACGTCGGCGCGGCTCCACCGGTAGAGGTAATCCTTCCAGAGCGCATTCCGGCGAGCGTGAAACGCGGCGTTCGCGCGTTCGACCTGCAAGATCCGGACGTCCCATGGCAGGAGCGTGTTGAGCGCGTCCCGAACCTCGCGCGGCACCCGGGGATGCGGCAGGTCGAAGTGCACGACCTGACCATCGGCGTGCACGCCGGCGTCCGTCCGGCCGGCGGCGAGTGGACGCACCGGCTCGCCGGCAAAGGCCGCGAGTGCGTCCTCCACCACCGACTGCACCGTGCGGGCCGCGTTCGACTGAATCTGCCACCCGCGGAAGCCGGTCCCGACGTAGGCGAGGACCGCGCGATAGCGGAAGCGGTCAGGCATGGTGCGAACTCCTCCACAGCGTAATGCCCAGCAGCACCGCGAACGGCGCGTACTCGACGACGTGGATCGCCGCCGGCGTCCAGCCGCCGAGCGGATACAGGAGCCCGTAGGAAAGGGGCAAGGCGAAGGAGAGATAGAGGAACGCGGGCTCACGCTTCTTCGCCGCGAAGGGCAGGATCCAGAGTACGTACCAGGGCTGGAGGGTCGTCGAAGCGATGAAGAACGCGCCGAACGACGCCAGGAGCGCGGAGTCCATCTCGCGCACGCGGGCCGCGATCACGACGAGCGCCACGGCCAGAGAGAGGCCGAGCACGACCCGCGCGAAGAACGCCGTGTAGAACCAGGGAAAGACGCGCTGCATCCAGGGGCGCTGCGGTCGTGCGTCTTTCCAGCGGATGTAGGCTGCCTTCGCCTTCTCCGGAAGCTCTCCCGACTCGATCACGCCCGCCACGGCGGGATAGAGAAAGGAGTTGAACTCCCACCGCGTCGCATAGGCGCCGAGGGCTCCGGTCGGAGGAGCGCCCCCTCTCGCCGCGAGCCCCCAGAGCGCGGTCCCGAACGCCAAGGCCACCGCCGCAAACCGGAATCCGCCGCGCTTGGCGAGAGGCAGCGCGCCGGCGAGCGGGACGTACTTGGTGAGCACCGATGCGGCGAACGCGAGGCCGGCCGCAAAGGGTCGCCGCCGACCGAGATAGACGACGGTCGCCAGCAGCAGCGCGACGCCGAGCGAATCGAGGTGACCTTGCCCGGCGCTCTCCGTGACCGCGAGCGGGTGAAACGCGTAGAGCGCCGCGGCAAAGCCGGCGGCTTCTCCCCCGCTTGCGCAGAGGAGCGCCACGACGGCCACGTCCGCGGCCGCGAAGATCGTCTTCATCGCGAGAACGCCCGTTCCCGGAGCGAGCGCGGCGCTCCGGAACGCGGCTTGCGCGACCGGCGGGTACACGGTTCGAAATTCGCGATGGGTGAGATGCGGGCGAAGCTGCGGAAAGAGCCTCGCCACATCGGGGTCGTCCGGCGCGACGCCGTATGGGGAGCGACCGGCCGCCGCCACCCTGCCGTCCCAGACGTAACGGAAGACGTCCTCGGAAAGGTCGGGCGGACGGAAGAGGAGAGTGAAGCGAAACGCGGCCGCAAAGAGAAGGAGGGTGCGAGGTCGCGAAGCGGATAGACTGCGCGCCGCGAACAGCGAGAGGAGGGCTCCGGCAAGAAAGAGGAGGAGGTAGGCGGCCAGGCTGCGCCGCGCGTCGGGGAGGAATACCATCGCGAGGAAGATCGCCTCCCCCGCGGCGAAGAGAGAGACCGCCCGCGCCAGAACTCTTTCGCCGGTACGGAGATGGACGGCACCGCCCAGATCGCGACCCTTATCGCCTACTACTTCGTCCTCTCGCTTCTGGCGGTGTACGGCGCGCACCGGGCTTTCCTGGTGCATCTCTATTACCGGCACCGCGGGAACGATCCCCGGCCCGCCGGAAGCCTGGAGCGGCTTCCCGTCGTCACGGTCCAGCTTCCCCTCTACAACGAAGTCTACGTCGTCGAACGGCTCGTCGAAGCCGTCGTTGCCCTCGACTACCCGAAAGAGCTGCTCGAGGTCCAGATCCTGGACGACTCGACCGACGAGACGCGCGACGTGGCGCGAGCGGTGGCCGAGCGTTATCGCGAGCGGGGCTACGACGTCCGCTACCTTTCGCGCGACCACCGGAGAGGTTTCAAGGCGGGCGCGCTCCAGGCCGGCCTCGAGTCGGCGCGCGGCGAGTTCCTGCTCATCTTGGACGCCGACTTCGTCCCGTGCCCCGAGTTGTTGCGCGAGTGCCTCCCCCACTTCTCGGATCCCGGAGTCGGGATGGTGCAGGCGCGGTGGGAGCATCTGAACCGCGATTTTTCGCTCCTGACCCGGATCCAGTCGATCTTTCTCGACGGCCACTTCGTCATCGAGCACACCGCCCGCAACCGTTCCGGCCGCTTCTTCAACTTCAACGGGACCGCGGGGATCTGGCGCCGGCGCTGCCTCGAGGACGCGGGGGGCTGGAACAGCGACACGCTGACCGAGGACCTCGATGCCTCCTATCGCGCGCAGCTGGCCGGCTGGCGCTTCGTCTACCTGAAAGACCTCGCCGTCCCCGCCGAGCTTCCGGTGGACATGAACGGCTTCAAGAGCCAGCAGCACCGCTGGACGAAAGGCTCCATTCAGACCGGCCGGAAACTTCTGCCGGCGATCTTCCGAAGCGACTACCCCTGGAAAGTCAAAGCCGAGGCGTTCTTCCACCTCACGAACAACTTCTCGCACCTCCTGGTCGTGCTGCTCGCGCTTCTCATCTTCCCCGCGATCGTCATCCGCGAGCAGATCGGCTGGCAGAAGCTCGCCGTCTTCGATTTCCCGCTCTTCTTCGGCGCGAGCTTCTCGTTCATCGCGTTTTACGTTTCCTCGCAGAGAGAGATCGGGCGGAGCTGGAAGCCGGCCCTGAAGTACATGCCGTTTCTCATGTCGATCGGGATCGGGCTTTCACTCTCGAACGTCCGCGGCGTGCTCGAAGCCGTGGTCGGAAGCCCGACGGAATTCACCCGGACGCCCAAGTACCGGATCGAAGGGCAGGGCGGGGATTGGAAGAGCAAGAAGTACCGGGCCGCCGGAAACTTCTCGCTCGTCGGCGAGATCGTTCTCGCCTGCTATTTTCTGGCGGCGCTCGTCTTCGCCGTCGCCGAGCGGTACTGGATCGGGATTCCCTTCCTCCTCGTCTTCTTCAACGGCTTCGCCTACACCGCGGGGATCTCGATCCTGTCGCGGGGGAATGAAGTCGAGCCGGAGCTCGAGCCCGCGCTGTCGTAGTTCAGACTTCGGCGCCTTGAGGATCCGACCCCGCAGGATCGGCGGTCTCAGCAAGACATCGGAGCGTCCGGTCTGATCCTCAGGAGAAAACGGTTGACACTGTCTGCGGCATCCTTGTAGGTTCGATCCCGACACTCGTTCCCGGAACCTCACTCGCCTGCCTGGCCATCCCCGGAACGTCTGCCAAGCGAAGCCACCAAGGAGGCTCGCATGCGCATTCGAGCGGCGGCGTTTCTCGTCTTCTTCGGCCTGCTCTGTGCGATTCCTGGCTACTCTGAAGCGCCGATCGCAGTCCGATCGGTCAGCATCTCGCGACCTTTCTTCAACCCAGGTCTCGGCCAGGAGGTTCGGATCTCGTTTGATCTCGCCCACGCCGGTCGGTTGACACTGCTGGTCCTCGATCGAGACGGCTTCCCGGTTCGCCGCCTCCGTGACGACAGCCCTGTCTCCGCCGGCGCGATGAGTCTTTCGTGGGACGGTCGCGACGACCGGCGGGCCGTGGTCCCGGACGAGGCCTATTCCTTCAAGATCGATCTCGCCGGCGCCGAAGGCGCCTCCACGTACTTCCCAGCCAACGCAGTTGCGAAGGACTACCCGGTTACGACCCAGTACTACGACCGCCGGAGCGCGATCCTTTCCTACCAGCTTCCGTCGCCGGCACGAGTGCACATCCAGGCCGGCACGGCAAAGGTTGGTCCAGACAAGAAGATCACTCCCGGGCCGGTCCTCAAGACGATCGTCAACCGTGAACCGCGGCCCGCGGGCGCCGTCATCGAGAACTGGAATGGCCTCGACGAGGGCCGGGCCACGTACGTTCCGGACTTGCCGGGCTTCGCCGTCGCGATTGCGGCGAGCGCTCTTCCTGAAAACGCAGTCATCACAACCGGTAACCGCGGCGTCAGTTTTCTCGAATATGCGTTGAGGCGCACTGGCGGATCTCTTCTCAGGCTCTCCTCAACGGATCACGCTCACCATCACGG
>WNGA01014450.1_pt1 | contig 16796 bp, 18 predicted proteins | sample 5400061 | NCBI WGS metagenome assembly WNGA01 (sample SAMN13153366, study PRJNA577476) | soil metagenome | isolation source: 100 cm soil or saprolite under grassland replicate 2 | place: USA:California | collected 2016-06-15 | reverse complement strand
CCCCACGGGTTGAGCACGTCGTACCAGGCGGCAGGGTTGCCCCAGTTGGTCACCGCGGCAGTCTGCTGGTCTGCAGCAGCGACGAAGCCGAACTCCTCCAAGTCGTCTGATCCACCCTGGGGTTCGTTGGCTGTATTAGGTCGCGGACAGTATCGGTGTTGTCTCTTCGGTAATCAGTCATGTCGTGTTCGGTCGGCGACATGTCACGAGTGGCTTTGTGGAGTCCCTCTTCGCTTGAACGAGGGGAAGGGGCGCCCGTCGCTTCGGCCTCAACGCCGGGTTATAGAAACTTACGTTCGAGCTCTGCGAAAAATGCCGAGGAGAGACGCTCGTACTCCGACGCCGTGAGCTTAATGCCGTTACCAATCTGCGTCTTCACGACAGATTGATCAGGGGCGTACTTGATCACCTTGTTCCGCGGAGAACTCCCTGTTGTTCATCAGGGAGTCGGACAGCAGCTCGACTTCGTTCAGGGGGTTGCTGTCTTTGCCTGTGACCATTCGCAGTCTGTGCACGAAGTAGCGGTCGAGAACGAGGGTTGTGCCGTCAATGGCTTTGACGAGCTTTTTGTATGCGGCGAGTTGCTTGTGGATCGCTTCTTTGCATTGATCGAGTTCTTCGCGTTTGTAGTTCTTACGGCCTAGCATCAAAAGCTCGATCGGAGGTGGCTGCTCTGTTTCTGGTCCCTCTCACTTTCTTGGCACGTCAAATACTTCGATGGTGTATTCACTGCCAGCGGCTAGAAACGGGTGGTCTCTTACTAGGTCGAGCACCTCGTCCCTATCTTCTGCCCGGATGATGCTGTAGCCGTTCAAGCTGGCTGCCGTGTCGGAAGTCGTGCCGTCAGAGTGGATGACAAAGCCGCTGGCCATGGGCGAGCCCATATCAACGAGCTTGTCTCCGATGCTTTGAAACCATTCCGGCCAGCCCTCGTGTGAGGCTCCCGGTGGTGTCGTTGGCCCGTTGTAGAGCAGGATAAAGCTTCTCACTTGAGCGTTCTCCTTCCTGGATGTTGACTTCATCGCTTCTTCCTTCGTGGAGTTTCGCCTCTGAGACGAACGGCGGAACGCGAAAAGGACACCTCCCCGCCAGGACGCGAACGTTCCGCAGATTGCGGCGATCATCGCCGCGCGCGCTGGTGGACCGTCGCAGGCCTCTCGCGCTCAAGCGTTCAGGAGGGTCCGTCGGCGGTTCGGCCGCTGGCTTGGCTTTGGCCCGCGTTGACCAGCCCGGCTACGAGACCCCCGGCAGCAGTCGCACGGGCTGTCCTTTCACTCGTCCGCCGTTCGTCTCATACGCGACCATCAACCGAGAAGGAGGAAGCGATGAAGTACATGCTGCTGATTCAGCAGGGCGACACTCCGCTGCCGGGGTCGCCTGAGTGGGAGCGTCTCTCGGAGGACGAGCAGAAGGCCGTCTACGCCGATTACCAGGCGATCAATGAGACCCCGGGCGTGACCCCCTCCAGCGTGTGGCTGGAGCCGCCTGAGATGGCCACTACCGTCCGGGTCGAGAATGGCGAGACGCTGACCACGGACGGGCCGTTCGTCGCCGTCAAGGAAGCGCTCGGGGGCTACCTCTTCTTCGAGGCAGACGACCTCGACGCAGCGATCGAGCTGGCGGCGCGCATTCCGGCCGCCCGGATGGGCGGTGCGGTGGAGATTCGCCCGGTCAAGGACGGCTAGCGATCCTCGAGCAGGTCTTCCGCGACGAGTGGGGCCGCGTGCTCGCGAACCTGGTCGGCTTCCTCGGCGACTTCGACCTCGCCGAGGAGGCCGCCCAGGAGGCGTTCGCGATCGCGGCCGAACGCTGGCCGCGAGAAGGCACGCCCGCCAACGCGCGCGCCTGGCTGGTGACCACTGGGCGCAACCGCGCGATCGACCACGTCCGGCGCGACCGCATGCTCGCGGTGAAAACGAAATTGCTCGACGTGCCAGAGGCAACGGAGGACATCGTGGACGAGACGACGATCCCGGACGAGCGACTCGAGCTCGTCTTCACCTGCTGCCATCCCTCACTCGCACTCGACGCCCAGGTCGCGCTTACCTTGCGCGCGCTGGGCGGCCTGCGGACGGACGAGATCGCGCACGCCTTCCTCGTACCGGAGCAGACGATGGCGAAGCGGCTGGTCCGCGCGAAAGGAAAGATCAAGGCCGCCGGAATCCCGTTTCGCGTCCCGCCGGCTCACCTGCTTCCCGACCGCCTCGCCGCCGTGCTCGCCGTCGTCTACCTGATCTTCAACGAGGGGTACGGCGGACGCGGAGAGCTCGCGGACGAGGCAATCCGGCTCGGGCGCGCGCTCGCCCAGCTGATGCCGGACGAGCCCGAGGTGCACGGACTGCTGGCGCTGATGCTGGTCAACGACGCACGGCGCGAGGCGCGATTCGCCGGAGGAACCGTGGTGCTCCTTCGCGACCAGGATCGATCGCTGTGGGATCTCGACCAGATCACGGCGGGACGAGCAGCGGTCGAGCGCGCGCTGGCACTCGGCGGCCGCGGCCCGTACGTGCTGCAGGCGGCGATCGCCTCGCTGCACGTCGACGAGCCGCAGGACTGGCCGCAGCTTGCCGCCCTGTACGGCGAACTCGCCCTGCTCACCAGATCGCCCGTCGCGGAGCTGAACCGCGCCGCAGCAATCGCCGAAGCAGGCGAGGTCGAGGCCGCGCTCGCCCTCGTCGACCGCCTCGAGCTCGACCAGTACCACTACCTCCATGCGACGCGCGCCGAGCTCCTGCGCCGGCTCGACCGCGTCGAAGATGCCTGCGCCGCCTACGAACGAGCGCTCGAGCTCGTCCACTCGGACGCCGAGCGACGCTTCCTCGAGCAGCGGCTGGCCGAGCTCAAAGGCTGAAACGTTGCTGTCGACTTCCCGAGCACATGCCGTACGACGACTGGACGCGGCGAAGGAGGGGGTCGATCTCCTTAAAACGCCAAGTCCTGCGAACCCGAAGGCCCACAGGACTTGACCCAGCGACTCTGACAGACGCGCGCTTCGCCGTCAAGCTCTGCTCGCACGGGAGGACGCTACTCTACGCCGACACGAGTGACGCGCAGCGTAGCTCTGCGAAACTCACCGCATGAGCGAGTCGGAGCAACTCGCTGCGTTGGCCCGGATTCATGAGCTGCTCGACGGCCAGGGGATCGACTACTGGTTGTTCGGCGGTTGGGCGGTCGATTTTCACGCGGGCTTGGTCACGCGAGCGCACGATGACCTCGACATCGCCGTGTGGCTGAACGACCACGGTCGGATTGCTGCGCTACTGGCGGCCGACGGCTGGCGCCACGCACCCGAGCAGCACGAGGACGGCTACACAGGGTACGAACGCGGTGACCTGCGGCTCGAGCTGGCGTTCCTCGAACACAGTGAAGACGGGCACATATACACCCCCACGCGGGATGGTCACGCGGCCTGGCCGGACGGGACGTTCGAGGGCGACGTTGTGGAGCTGCTCGGAGTGCGCGCAAGGGTGGTGACGCTCCAGGCGCTCAAAGCCGACAAGGCGGGAACCCGCGACGACCCAATCGTGGCCGCGAAGGATCGTGCCGATTTGGCGAGTCTTTCCCGCCTCACGTAGGCGCCACGTCAACCAAGAGCTGGACCCGCGGACCGGCGAGACCCGCAATCGAGCAACTCCGCAACCGATTCTCGCGGAGTCGGACCACGGATCGCCGGTCATCAGATGGCGAGGCTCCTTGCGCCACGGCGCGGCGAGGCGGTGCGGATCGAGCAGGACTGAGCTGAGTTACTGGCGGTACGATCGTCGTCCCGAATGCCGCGCGGCAAGGGAGCAGGAAACAGCGAGAAAAGGTACGTCGCGCTATTACGCGGCATCAACCTCGGCGGGCACAACAAGGTGTCGATGCCCGACCTGCGAGCCCTCTTCGCGAGCCTCGGAGCCGAAGACGTCGCCACGTATGTCCAGAGCGGCAACGTCATCTTCACGAGCGCCGACGGCCCGGGGAAACTGACCAAGGCTATCGAGCAGCGCATCCGCCGCGACCTTGGCCTCACCGTGACCGTCGTCTTACGCACGCGCGCGCAGTTGGCCAAGGTGCTCACCGGCAACCCGTTCGCCGACGACGGGAGAGAGCCAGCGACACTCCACGTCACCTTCTTGGCCGAGAAACCGGACCGTGCCCGAGTCCGCAAGCTCGATCCCGCACGAGCCGAACCGGACGAGTTCCGAGTCATCGGACAAGAGATCTACCTGCACTGCCCGAACGGCTACGGAAGGTCGAAGCTCACCAATGGCTACTTCGAGACGCAGCTGGGCGTCGGGGCCACTACCCGAAACTGGAGGACGGTCACGAAGCTCGCCGAACTCGCGAGCGCCTGAAGCCCCTGGAGTTCTCGATCCCGCTACGGACCCGTGACCCGCGGTATGGAGCGGTGGCATTCAGGGTTGCTGCACCGGTGCTACTCGTCGCCGTCGAGGGGCGGGTCGCGCCGGGGGATGGGCGAAGCATTGATCAGCGAGGTCGTGGTCTCGCCGTAGACGAGGAACCGGTCGAGCAAGCTACTGAGCTCGTCGATCGAGCGCAGGTAGACCTTGAGGTAGAAGCAGTCCTCGCCGGTGATGCGATGACACTCGCCGATCTGGGGGATCTCGGCCGCGAGTTCGGGGATCCGCGGTAGCTGGCCGGGGGCGGGCTTGATGCGAACGATCGCCGTCAGCTGGTAGCCGAGGGTGCGAGGGTCGATCTCGGCCCGGTAGCCGGTGATGACGCCGGCGCGTTCGAGGCGCTGCACGCGCTCCGCGACCGCCGGCGAGGACAAGCTGACCCGCCGACCGAGCTCGGCGAGCGAGACGCGCCCGTCGCTGGTCAACTCGCCGATGATCTTACGGTCGGTTACGTCCAGTCGCGGAAGATTGACGCCATTTGAGCTTCGTATTGCGTTCTTCATATGCTGGATGGAGCCTAACACCTTCGATTTACTCTGTCCATTTCACCCGTCGATGGGAAGAATGTCTCCATCGTCCGCCAGGTCGACATAGGCGCACTCTCGCCGCGGGTCCCGCTCGGCGACCGCATCGCCGCCGTACCCCCGCACGCGTACTTCGTCGGCAGCGCCGTCTTCCACTACCTCGGCCCCTCCTTCGCTGTGCTGCTCTTCGCCCGCGTCGACGTGCTCGGCGTCGCGTGGCTGCGGATCGCCTCCGCGGCCCTGATCTTCGCGCTCTGGCGCCGGCCCTGGCGCAAGTTCCTCGCGCTCGATCGCAACGGGCAGATGCTGATCGTCGCCTTGGGCGCGGTCTTCGCGGTCATGAACGCCTGCTTCTACGTCTCGATCGACCGCCTGCCCCTGGCGACGGTGGCGGCGATCGAGTTCATCGGCCCGATCGCTCTCGCGCTGATCGGCGCCCGGATCGGGCGCAACGTTGCGGCAGTCGTCGCCGCCGGTGCCGGCGTCTACCTGCTGACCCAGGTGCACTTCGTCGGCGAGCCGCTCGGGGTCGCCTTCGCCTTCGCCAACGCCGCGCTCTTCACCGCCTACATCATCCTCGCCCACCGCGTCGCCCGCCGCTCAGCGATGGGGGGTGTCGACGGGCTCGCCGCGGCGATGCTGTTCGGCTTCCTGTTCGTCTCCCCGATCGGGCTGTCCGGAGCCGCGCACGCCCTCATAGACCCGGTCGCGCTCGTCGCCGGCGTCGGCGTCGGCGTCTCCTCGTCCGTCATCCCGTACGTCTTTGACCAGCTGGCGATGGCGCGTCTGCCGCGGGCGACCTACGCGCTCTTCGTCGCCTTGCTCCCGGCGACCGCAACCGTGATCGGCATCATCGTCCTGCATCAGCTGCCCTCGCCCGTCGAGCTCGCCGGCATCGCTCTGGTCATGGTCGGCGTGGGGCTGCACCGACCAGACCCAGCCGACACCCAATGCTCGCGTACGGCAGACGAGCGCACGCCCGGCCGCAGCAGCCCACGGCGGCGACCGCCAGCCGCAGACGCCATCGGCCCGCCCATAGCGAAGGAGAGCCCATGAAGACAACCGCCACGCCGACCTTCCCGGTCGACAATGGCGAGCTGGCCCGCCGCCGGCGCGAAGTGAGCGAGATCACCGCGATCGCTTGCCGCCACCTCCTGACGACGGCCACACAGGGAGCAAGCGTCGAGCGGAAGGAGCATGGATGACCGACGAGCACGATCCTGTAGCGATCGCGAGAGCGATCATCGACTCGAATCTGTACATGGTGCTCGGGACCGCCGATCAGGACGGCCAACCTTGGGTGTCGCCCGTGTACTACGCGCCGAAGGCATACCGCGAATTCTTCTGGGTCTCGTCGCCCGACACGAGGCACTCGCGCAACATCGGAATGCGACGCGAGGTCAGCATCGTGATCTTCGACTCCTCGGTACCGATCTACACAGGCAAAGGCGTCTACATATCGGCGGCCGCACAGGAACTCGTCGGTGACGAGCGCGCCGATGCCATCGAGATCTTCTCCCGCCGCTCGCTGACACACGGCGGGCCCGAATGGACGCTGGAGCAGGTGCAGTCCCCGGCGCACCTTCGCCTCTACCGAACCAGCGCGGTCGATCTCTTCGTCCTCTACGAAGACGACCGCCGCGTGCCGGTGGCCTTGTAGGCACGAGGCGCACGGAAGGAGCAAGCTCCCGTGGACGTGTATCCCGCCCTCACCTATCCCGACGTCCGAGCGGCGCTCGAGTGGCTTGCGAACGCATTCGGCCTCGAGTCGCGTGTCTTCGACGGCGGAAGCGAGGACGAGGTCAACCATGCCGCGCTCACGCATGGCGAGGGGATCGTCCTGGTCGAATCCGAGCGCCCCGAGGACCCGCACGGCAGCCACAGCGGCCAGGGCTGGGTCTACGTCGCGGTCGAGGATGTCGACGGCCACTACGAGCGGGCGAAGGCGGCGGGCGTCCACGTACTGAACGAGCCCCACGACGCCATGGACGGCGCGCAGCGCGATTACGGATGCCAACCGAGTCGAATGCAGCCAGGACGGCACGGTACGTGGGGACGTATTCCAGTGACTGACGATTCGAAGGAGTCGGTATCGGTCGGCGCCACAGAGCAAATCCTGATGCCGCTGACGGTGATCTCGTGAATCCAGGATGTCGGCCTGCGAATCGGCGTAGCGACGCCTCTCCGTTGACCCCGCGCCGATCCCGGCCCGTCGGCGCTCTTCGAGAAGCCGAATTCTCGGTTGCCCGTTTAGGTCACGGGTTGGACGTGCGAGGCGAGCTCTCCGTCTAGCAGCGCGTGCACCGCAAAACCGCGCGGCTCGGCGGCAATCTCGATCTCGTCAGAGTTGAAGCTGAGGCGCGTCTGCACGTACGTGCTCGGGACCGCAACGACCGCCCGCCCGGCCAGCTCCGCCGTCATCGTGCGGTGGACATGGCCGGCAACAACTCGCCGCACCTGCGGATGACGTAGCAGAACGTCACCGAGCGCGCGTCGATCGGCGGCTGGCAGGCCGATCTCATCCCAGGCCGCGACTCCGGTCGAGACGGGCGGATGGTGGAGGGCCATCAGCGTCACTCGATCCGGCGCGCCTGCCAGCTCAGCGTCGAGCCAACTCAGCCGGTCAGCATCCAGTTCGCCCCGATCCTCCCCCGGTCGCGTGCTGTCCACGACCACGAGCCGCAGCGGCCCGAGATCGACCGCGTACTGCACCGGCGTTCCCATTGCTCCGGGCAAGTCGAAATGCCGCCGGAGCGTGTCACGGTCGTCAGGTTTCCGGGCAGGACGTAGACGGGCGCGCCGAGCTGCGCGAGCAATTCACGCACAATCTCGTACTCGCCGTCGGCAGCATTTTCCGCCAGGTCGCCTGACATCAGCACCGCGTCCGGAGCATCTGGCAAACGGCGCACCGACTCGACCGCCGACCCCAGGCCTGCCACTGGGTCCCCATCAGCCCAAGTCGCTCCGACGTGGGGATCGCTGAGCTGGACGAGAAGGAAAGGTTTGGTCATCCCTAGCCGAGTATCGCCTAACACCGCATGCGGCCGATCAGCGAGCGCTAATGCGGTCACTGCACGTGTTGCGAAGACCCCCTCCAACGGAAGGGCCGACCTCAGAAACGCCAAGTCCTGCGAACCCGAAGGTCAGCAGGACTTGACGAGTCGACCGGCCGGAGGCGTTGCAGTCAAGCAGCGCTGGCCCGGCTTGCCCGGTGCCGGTCAACCGGTTGAGGGGCGCGCCTCCAGGCTCTCTTTCACGTTGGTTGCGGCAAAGCGATCACGAACCTGCCGGTCCCAGGCGATGTCGAGGGCGAGCAGGAGCAGGTTCCCACCGACGGCCGCTCCGACGATCGCGGTGACGAGCGCGAGCAGATCGGCGGTGGCGTTGAACCCCAGCCAGGCACCGACGAGGGTTCCTGCCGCTGCCGCCGCGAAGCCCGTGGCCTTGGTCTTGGCGGACCACTCGCGGTTCACCCAGGCGAAGTAGATGCCCAGCCCGATCGGCACGCCCACTGAGAGGGCCGCGAGCAGCTCGTCGTCGAGAGGGACGCCGGGCATGGCCGTGATCACGATGAGGACACCGCCGAACCATCCGCCCAAGCCGAGCACGATCGGATAGATCGACCGGAGCGTCGCGCTCGCCTTGCGTCCGAAGCGTCCTCGGTTGTGCACGCGGCGAGGCATCCACAGAAGCGAGAGGACGGTGAGGAGGGCGAGGCCGACCATCGCGCCCGCAATGCCCTTGGCAAGCACCGTGAGCGCGGGCCCGGGCGTGAAGTCGACGCGCGAGGGCTTGTAGAGCGAGTCATCGACCCGGCCGCTGTCGAAGAAGGTGTTGATCAGCCGGTTGCCGGCTTCGGGCTGCTCCGCGAAGAAGCTGCCCGTGTGCCCGAGGCCGGGTAGAACGACCTCGTGGCCGTTCGGCAGATACGGGAGGAGCTCCTTCGTCGCGACCTGCGGCGGCGTCGAGAAGTCGAGCGCCCCGCCGATGAGGAGGGTCTCCACGTTCGAAGTCCGCATCCGGCTGTACTGGCCTTCGCCCGGCGCGGCCGGCCAGGCATCGGCCAGGCGCCCGCCACCCCAGAAGGTAGCCGTTGCCGCTTCGCCGAGGTTGGAACCGCGCTTCTGCGCGCCGGAAGAGAAATAGTCGCGCACCGCCTGGGCGTCGGCCCTGCCAACGGCGGCGTATTCGCCCCAGACGAACAACTTCGGGAACAAGAGGTCGCCGAGGACCGATGCGAACCAGAAGCCGCTCGCGTCGCCTTCGGCCGCGGAGAGCCACGAGTCGAGAATCATCGGCGCGGAGATCGGTGCCGCCTCCGAGGTCCTCGATTCCATCAGCCCCATGAAGGAGGCGACCCGTACGTTGCCCTCCTTGATCGGCAGGAACCACCAGCGCTCGGGGATCTCAGCGTCCGTTCGCCGCATCGTCGCGGCAAGGTCGTCGGTCCGCTTCCCGCAACTCTCGTCCTTGGAGCAGAGCTCGGCGTAGCGGCGGATCTGCTCGTCGGTCGTCTGCGCATTCCAGAGGAAGTGGCCGGGCGGGTTCACTCCGATCATGACGGAGCGGTGGATGCTCCCGGGATGGCGCCAGGAGTAGATCAGCGCCGGGCGCGTGCCGGCGCTCTCGCTCAGGAGGTCGATGCGCTCGTAGCCGAGCGCCTTGCGCGCCGCCTCCAGGTCGTCGACCTGCTGGGGCAGGCCGTAGCCGGCGAGATCGACGCCCTCGTCCGTAAGTCGGTCCGCGCAGGCCCGGAAGCCGTCGCCGTACGCGTCGAACGACTTCTCGCCGAGAATGTCGGTCGAGTGCTCGAGCGCCGACTCGACTTCCGGACAGTCGAGCCGGATTGAGCCGTCCACGCCCCGGTAGCCGACAAGGACGACGTCGTGGTTCTCCGCGTAGCGGCTCGCATTCTTGAACTCCATGTTCGTGATGCCGGGGCCGCCTTGGAGAATGAAGATCGGCTCCGCGGGCTGCTGCGATTGCGCGCGGATGCGAGTCACCGGCAGCGCGATCAGGCGCGACTGCGGGTCGGCCCGGTTCTCGGGCACGACCAGCGTTCCGCAGTCGGCGTCGTGGCTGCCGTTCTCAGTTGCGTACTCGCAGTCCTCGAGGATCAGGTCGCCGGCCTTCGCCCCTTCGGGCACGGAGACCCGGTCGTCAGGTGCGAATCGGAGGTACGCGAGGCCGAGTACCGCTAGCCCGATGAGCGCGAGGGCGACGATTCGTGCGGGAGTGAAGGCTCGCGACGCTCGAGCCGAGGCAGCCACTGGAGCCAGCTGGGCAGGTACCAGTTCCAGTCGCCGAGTAGCTTCATCGTCGCGGGCAGGAGGACGGCGCGGACGATCGTCGCGTCGAGCAGGATCGCCGTCGCGAGCCCGACGCCGAACTGCTTGAAGAACAGCATCGAGAGCGTCCCGAAGATCGCGAAGACGCAGACCATGACGATCGCGGCGCTGGTGACGACGCCGGCGGTGGACTTGATCCCGTGCGCGATCGCCTCTTCGGTGCTCGCGCCGCGGTCGAACGTCTCCCGGATCCGGCTGATGATGAAGACGTGGTAGTCCATCGAGAGGCCGAACAGGATCACGAACAGGAGCAGCGGCACCACCGGGTCGATCCCGGCCGTGGAGCTAAAGCCGAGCAGACCCTTGCCGAAGCCGTGCTGGAAGACGAGCGCCAGCACGCCGTAGGCGGCGCCCACCGAGAGCAGGTTGAGCAGGATCGCCTTGGCCGCGATCACGAGCGAGCGGAAGGCGAACAGCATGAGCCCGAACGCGAACAGGAGGACGAACGCGACCACGAGCGGCGTCTTCGACTTCGTCTCGTCGGTGCCGTCCGTCCACGCGGCGGTGAGCCCGGTGACGCCGGCCTCGACGTTCGGGAGCGCGCCCACCGTCGCCGGCAGGATCTCCTTGCGCAGCGCCGCTACGGCGGCGTTCGAGGCGGCGTCGGTTCCCGTCCCGGCGATCGGGATCGTGAGGTTCGCGACCGTGGCGTCGTTGTTGACGTCCACTGTGATCGGCTCGTACATGCGGCCGCTCGCGAGCGCCCGCTGCTCGAGCCGGTCGATCGCCGCTCGCACCGCCGGCGCGTTCACGTTCGGCGCCTCGACGACGACTTGCGCCGGGAGCGCCGTGCCGGGGAACGCCTGCTGCATCCGGTTGTACGTCTTCATGACTTCGAGCGATTGCGGGAAGGTCTCCACCCCCGGCTTGGCCATGTGGAGCTGGAGCGCCGGCGCTGCGAGCGCGAGCAGCAGGCCGCCGGCGAGGACTGCGGACAGAACGGGGCGGCGCAGGACGCGGTCGACGATCGCGCCCCAGATCCGCCCTTCGCCGTCGTCGCGGCGGAGGCGGCCGACGAGCGGGACACGTAGCCGGTCGACCTTGTCGCCAAGCCTCGAGAGCACGGCGGGCAGCACAGTCAGCGACCCGAGCACTGCGACGGCGACCACGAGGATCGTCGCCAGACCGAGCGAGGCGAACGTCTGGTCGCCGGTGAGGAACATGCCGGCCATCGCCACGATCACCGTCAACCCGGAGATCAGCACCGAGCGGCCGGAGGTGGCGGCGGCGGCTGCGAGTGCAGCCTCTGCGCTGCGCCCGGCGGCCCGCTCCTGACGCTCCCGCTTCAAGTAGAACATCGAGTAGTCGACGCCAACCGCGAGCCCGATCAGGAGCACCAGCGCGGTGGCCTCCATCGCGACCGGCAGCAAATGGCTGGGCAGCGCGATAAGCCCGAACGTCGCGAGGATGGCGGTCAGCGCGAGCAGCAGTGGGATTCCTGCCGCCACGAGCGCTCCGAAGGCGAGCACGAGGATGATCAGCGTGACCGGGATCGAGAGGAAACCGGCTTTCGCCAGGTCCTCGCCGTACGCCGTGTTGACCCCGTCGGCCGCGCTCGCGTCGCCGAACTCGCCGATGAAGAAGCCCGGATGGGCCCCCTGCGCGGCGGCGACGCCGTCGAGGACTGGGCCGATCTTGTCGATTGCCTTGTCACGATCGCCGCGGATCTCGAACTCGACGAGCGCGGCATGCCCGTCCTTCGAGACCTGACCCGCATGGACGTTCTGAACCGCCGCGACCTTCGAGACGCGCGCGACGACGTCCTCGATCGCGGCCGCGAAGGCGGGATCGCCGGCTCGACGCGAACGGCTCTGGATCAGGACGCTCTCGCCGGCGGGCTGCTTGAAGCCGGCGTCGAGAATCGCGTCCATGCGGCCGGACTCGCCCGGTCCCGGCGCGTTCAGGTCGATGCTCTTCATGCCCACCATGCCGCCGAGCGCGAAGGCAACGACGACGAAGGCGAGCCAGCCGAAAGTGGCGGTCTTCCAGTGCGCCGCGCTCCAGCGACCCATGCGGGCCGCCACGTTGCGCGGTTGCCTCGACGAGGCAGCCGGAGCGGCTACTGCGGCCGACTCTTCACTTCGGCGATCGGGGTGCTTGGTGCGAAACATGCTCGTTCCTCCTTCACGGATCGTTGGGGCACGAACTCCCTAGGCGGCGTAGGCGAAGGGGTGGTAGAAGGCGTCGAGGGCGCGGTCGCGCGCGACCGCCAGCTGGAAGCGATCTCCGACACGTGCGTCCTCGACGGAGACGGTGAGGGCGTTCTCGTCCGGGTGCCAGAGCAACAGGACGCGGACGCCGTCGCTCTCGCGGGCGGCGAGTTCGCGGGCTTGCGGTGATACAGAGCTCATGACTCCTCCTTCTCGCTCGGACGCGAGTGGGCACGCGGGTCGTGGGGATGTCCCACCAGGTCGTGTGCCGTTGCTGATCGAGTCCATGCGACGACGCTAGGGGCGCCGCGGCGCAACCGCCTCGTCGGAAGGCCGCATTCGAACTCCGACCCGGCGATGATTCCGACTCCTACTCAGGTAGGAGGCGACGCGCGGGAGCCTGGAGTACCTTCAACCAGTGAGCCGGCTCAGATACCTCGCGCGTAAGTACTGGCTCGAACTGGCGATCGCGCTTCTCGCGTTCGTGGGCCTGCTCGAACTCGCGGTCCGGCGCGACGCGCCGCAAACGACGTTGTGGTTCGCCGTACCCGCAGTCGGAGTCTTGGTGCTCGCGCTCTTCGCGCGCCGGCGCTTTCCCTTCGCCGGTCCGGCAGCGTACTGGCTGCTGGCGGCGGCGATCTCGTTCGTCGACGCGCAACTGATCCCGTCTATGCAAAGCCTCTTCCCAGTCGGGATGGCAGCTGCGTTCCTGCTCGGGAACCTGCGCGACAGCCTGCGGGCGGGCCTGGGCCTGGCCGTCGTTCTCGGCGGTGCGGCGATCATCGTCTACGAGATCCCTGGACACTCGACCGCCGAACTCGTCTTCGTTCCCCTCGAGTTCGGGATCAGCTGGCTCGCGGGCTACGCTCTGCACGAGCGCGCCGAGCAGGCCGAAGCGGCGGAGGTACGCGCGACCCAGGCCGAGCGAGAGCGGGCCGCAGCGGCGCGCATCGCAGTGGCCGAGGAGCGGGCGCGGATCGCACGCGAGCTGCACGACATCGTCGCCCACGCCGTCAGCGTGATGGTGCTCCAGGTCGGTGCCGTCCGCCACAAGCTTCCCGATGTACAGGCCGAGGACCGCGATGCGCTCAAGGGCGTCGAGCAGGCCGGCCGCACAGCCCTCGCGGAGATGCGCCGCCTCCTCGGGGCAATGCGCAGCGACGGCGACGGCCTCGAACTCGCGCCCCAGCCGGGCCTCGACGGCCTCGACTCGCTGCTGAAAGACGTCGGCCGCGCCGGGCTTCCCGTCCGGCTGCACAAGGAAGGCGACGCCTTTCCGCTCCCGCGCGCGATCGACCTCTCCGCGTATCGGATCGTGCAAGAGGGCTTGACTAACGCGCTCAAGCACGCCCGGGCCAGCCACGCCGACGTGACCGTCCGCTATCGGCCCGACGAGTTCGAGGTCGAAGTCCTCGACGACGGCGCGGGCGCGGCAACGAGCCACGGCCTCGGCCACGGCCTCGTCGGCATCCGCGAGCGCGTGAAGATCTACGGCGGCGAGATGAACGCAGGTACCGCGCCCGCAGGCGGCTTCGTCCTCAGCGCACGTCTCCCCCTCGACCGCTACCAGGCATGACCGTCCGCGTCCTCGTGGCCGACGACCAGTCGATGGTCCGCGCCGGCTTCCGCATGCTGCTCTCTGGCGAACAGGACATCGAAGTCGTGGCCGAGGCGAGCAACGGGCTCGAGGCGGTCGACAAGGCCGCCCGCTTTCGACCCACGGTCGTGCTGATGGACATCCGCATGCCCGAGCTCGACGGGCTCGAGGCGACGCGGCGGATCCTCGCTGCCGATAACGCCGCGCGGATTCTGATCCTGACGACGTTCGACCTCGACGAATACGTCTACGAGGCGCTCCGCGCCGGCGCCAGCGGTTTCGTGCTCAAGGACGACCCTCCCGAACAGCTCCTCGCCGCAATCCGCATCGTTGCCGGCGGAGATGCGCTTCTCTCCCCCGCCATCACGAAACGCGTGATCAAACAGTTCACGCGCATTCCACAACCCGCGCCCCCAAAACAGCTCGACGATCTGACCGAGCGCGAGCTAGACGTGTTTCGCTTGATCGCCCGCGGCCTCTCGAACACCGAGATCGGACGAGAGCTCTACATCAGCGACACCACCGTCAAGACACACATCACGCACCTACTCCAAAAACTCGACCTCCGCGACCGCGTCCAGGCAGTCGTGCTCGCGCACGAGACGGGGCTTTTCGACACTGACGCGCTACCGCCAAGCAATCACGACGAGCGCCCGGCTCGCTGAGCGCCTCCCGCAACTGCTTCGAAGTCCAACGTCGCGTTCGCGCGCGTGCCCGCGAACTGAAGACTGCTCTGACCCTCGAGTCTCGGAAGCGCACTGCCGCGAAACTCGTCGGCAGAGTGTCCTTCCGCGAGCTAAGCCGGTGTCCTCAGCGGCGTCGGCCTCCTACCGGGTTTGTGCTCGTCAGGCGGCGCGCGTAGCGCTCGCTTCCGAGTGGGGATCGACGAGTGGCCCCCAGCAGCCGGCACAGGCACAGCGGGAGATGACCGCCTCCACTGGATCGGCGTCGAGCGTCTTGCGTGGGCGGCGGACGCGCGGGATCGCGAGCGCGGCCAGCGCACCCGTGAAGACGACACCGGCGCCGCCGTAGATCGCAGGCGACAATCCGTCGACGAAGCTCTGCCCGCTTCCGTAACCGCCGTAGCGTCCGAAGACGGACGCGAGAACCGCGACGCCGAAGACGCCGCCGGCTTCTCGGATCGCGTTGTTGGCCCCGGAAGCCTGCCCCTCCTCACTCGGCCGCACGGCACTGAGGACGACGTTGGCAACCGGCGCAAAGAAGAGCGCCATGCCGATCCCGGAGATCACGAATCCGGGGACGAGGCTGGGGTAGGCGACCGTCGGGGTCATAGCGGCGCCGAGCCACGCCAACCCGACCGCCTGCAACGTGAGCCCGGTCACCATGAGCGGGCGGCCGCCGATGCGGTCGGAGAGGGCCCCGGCGATGGGTGCGACAAAGATCGGCATAACCGTCCAAGGCAGGATCCGAAGGCCCGCGCCGAGTGGCGAGTAGCCCTGCACTGTCTGCAGGAACTGCGCCAGCAGGAAGATCGAGCCGAACATGCCGAAGAACATGAACAGAGAAGCGAGGTTCGCTGCGGTGAACGTCCGGCTGCCGAAGAAGCGCATCGGCAGCATCGGCGCCTCGGTGCGCAGTTCCCAGAGGACGAACAGGGCGAGGACGGCGGCACCGCCGGCGATCGTCACCACGATCTCCGTAGAGGCCCAGCCGACGTCGTTGCCGCGGACGAGCCCCCAGACGATCCCGAGCAGGCCGACGCCCGACAGTGCGAGGCCGGTCCAGTCGAGCCGGCCGTACGGGCCTTGGGTCTCCTTGAGCCGTACCAGGGCGAGCGGAATGAGCACCAGCCCGACCGGGACGTTCAGCCAGAAGATCCACTGCCAGGAGATGCCCTGGACGATCGCGCCGCCGACGAGCGGGCCGATGGCGACCGCGAGGCCGCCGATGCCGCCCCAGGCGCCGAGCGCGACGCCCCGGCGCTCCGCGGGCACCGCCTCGGAGAGGATCGTCAGCGTCAGCGGCATCACGATCGCGCCGCCCAGACCCTGGATGGCGCGGGCCCCGATCAGCTCGTTCGAGGAGCCCGCGAGAGCGGCCGCGGCCGAGGCGGCGGTGAAGATCCCGAGGCCGATCACAAACAACCGGCGCCGGCCGAAGCGGTCGCCGAGCGCGGCGCCGGTGAGGAGCAGCACCGCGAAGGTGAGCGTGTACGCATTCACCGTCCACTCGAGCTCCTGCAGGCTCGCCTGGAGGTCGCGGCGGATCACCGGCAGCGCGGTCGTCACGACGAGGTTGTCGAGCGTGACCATGAAGAGCGCGATCGAGGTGATCGCGAATGTCCAGAGCATGTGAGCTTTCGCGGTCATCCCTCGAGGCAGATCCTAAGGCGACGAGCTACAGATTGAGTTGCGCTTTCCGCCCCGGCAGGGTTGGCCGTCGCGGCGTCGATCATGGACGCTACGCGGCGCCGTAGACTTCCACCCAGGAAATGGTCGTAGCCATTTGCTCTATCGCGGGGCGCGCCGGCTCGGCCCTCGCTCGGCTTCGCAGATGACGGCCACTCTCGTGGTCGAACTCGAGGCGCGGGAAATCGACTGGGCGTATGCGCCGGGCCGAAGCCTGCGTGGGTTCGCCTTCAACGACGAGGTGCCGGGGCCGCTGATCGAGGCCGAGGTTGGCGACACCATCCAGGCGCGATTGACGAACAATCTTCCTCAGTCGACGACGATCCACTGGCACGGGCTCCGCGTGCCCGCGGATATGGACGGAACGGAGGCGGTGCAGCCGCCGGTTGAACCGGGCGGAACGTT
>WNGA01006393.1_pt1 | contig 16803 bp, 18 predicted proteins | sample 5400061 | NCBI WGS metagenome assembly WNGA01 (sample SAMN13153366, study PRJNA577476) | soil metagenome | isolation source: 100 cm soil or saprolite under grassland replicate 2 | place: USA:California | collected 2016-06-15 | reverse complement strand
CCTGCCGTCGAACTGCACGATGCTGTACGGACATGTGGAGACCCTGGCGGACCGCGTGGACCACCTGCTCGCCCTGCGCGCGCTCCAGGACGAAACGGGCGGCTTCCTCACCTACATTCCGCTCGCCTACCACCCCGACCACAACGAGCTGGGCGAAGCGCTCGGCCGGACCGGCACCGCGACGTCGGGCTACGACGATCTGAAGAACATCGCGGTGGGTCGGTTGGTGCTCGACAACATTCCGCACGTGAAGACCCACTGGCCCATGGTGACGCCGTTCATCTCGCAAGTGGCGCTCACCTTCGGGTGCGACGACCTCGAGGGCACGGTGGTGTTCGAGCGCGTGTACCACGAGGCGGGCGCCGGGACGCCGATGTGGCTGTCGTACGATCAGATCGTCGCGTTGATCCGGGGAGCGGGGAAGGAGCCCGTGGAGCGGGACTCGCTCTACCAGACCGTGCGCACGTTCGAGGACTGGGTGCCGGGGCAGGTCGCGGTGCGCGCCCAGGGCCCGGAAGGCCCGACCTTCGCGATCGCCCATAGACCCCGGGCGCAAGCCCGGGGTGGCCGCAGACTGCCTGTGTTGTCGGGTGCCGTGGACGGTGCCGAATGAGACTCGGGCGCATCGGCTACATCAACTGCTACCCGGTCTATGGGGCGATCGACCGCGGCGTCACACCGCTCGCGGCGGAGCTCGTGACTGGCACCCCCTCGGAGCTCAACGATCTGCTCGCGGCGGGCGAGCTGGACCTCTCCGTGGTCAGCGCCGTCGAATATGCCCGCAACGCCCGCGACTACGTCCTGCTCCCCGACCTCGCGATATCGTGCGACGGACCCGTGCGCAGTGTGGCGCTCTTCAGCCGGCGGCCGGTCGGACAACTGGATGATCGGACGGTCCTGCTCACGGCCTCGTCGCGGACGGCGGTCGGCCTGCTGGAGCTCTTATGTCGCGACGTCTGGACGGTGCGGCCGCGCTTTGCCCAGGCTCGGGCGGAGGCGGCCGATCTCGACGCCCTGGCGCACCTGCCGCACGAGGCCGTACTGGTGATCGGCGACGCGGCGCTGCTGTTGGCCGCGCGGCACGCCTACCCCCACCGCTACGACCTGGGCGAGGAGTGGAAGCGCTGGACCGGCCTCCCGTTCGTGTTCGCCATGTGGGCCGCGCGCCGGGTGGCGGACCAGCGCGCCATACGCGCCGTCCATCACACCCTGCTCGCCGCCCGCGACTGGGGGCTCGCCCACCTGGACCTGCTGGCCGAGGCGGCGGCCCGCGCCACCGGCGTCGGCATCACCGATTGCCGCAGCTACCTCGCCGGTCTCGATTATGCGTTGACCGACAACCACCTCGCCGGGCTCACCGAGTTCTTCCGCCGGCTGGCTGCGCGCGGCCTGGTGCCCGACGGATCGCTCCAGTTCCTCCAGGTGGCGTGACCATGGTCGACCGCACGAGCCGCGAGTTTCGGTCGTACGTCGAGCTGTACGAGCGGGCGTCGCTCCTCGAGCTGGGCGGCCTCGCCGACCAGGCGCGGTGGCGGCTGCACCCGGAGAACGTGGTCACCTACATCATCGACCGGAACATCAACTACACCAACGTCTGCGTCGCGGACTGCAAGTTCTGCGCGTTCTACCGGCGGCCGAAGCACGCCGAGGGCTACGTCCTCTCGTTCGAAGCGATCGGTCGCAAGATCGACGAGCTGAAGGCGCTCGGCGGCGTGCAGATCCTCATCCAGGGCGGCCACAACCCGTACATCCCGTTCGCGTGGTACCTGGATCTGATGCGCTACATCAAACGGCACCATCCGATCCACATCCACGGGTTCTCGCCCTCGGAGGTGGATTTCTTCGCCGGCCGATTCGGGATGTCGATCGAGGAGGTCATCCGCGAGCTCATGGCCGCCGGGCTCGACTCGATCCCCGGCGGGGGCGGGGAGATCCTCGTCCAGGAGGTGCGCGACCGCGTCGCGAAAAAGAAAGCAGGCGCCGACCGCTGGCTCGAGGTGATGGAGACCGCCCATCGGCTCGGACTCAAGACCTCGGTCACCATGATGTACGGCCTGGGAGAAACGCTCGCCGACCGGGTCGAGCACCTGTTCCGCGTGCGGGAGGTCCAGGCGAAGAGCGGGGGCTTCACCGCGTTCATCTGCTGGCCGCTGCAGCCCGAGCACACCGAGCTCGCCCATTTCGAGAAGACCGACGCGGTGACCTACCTCCGCACCCAGGCGATCGCGCGCATCGTGCTCGACAACGTGCCCAACATCCAGGCCTCCTGGGTGACGATGGGCCCGAAGATCGGCCAGGTGGCGCTCACGTTCGGGGCCAACGACTTCGGCTCGCTCATGATGGAGGAGAACGTCGTTTCCGCCGCGGGGACGACGTGGCGGATGACCCTCCCCGAGATGCAGCGGCTTATCGCCGACGCCGGCTACGTGCCGCGCCAGCGGCGCCAGGACTACAGCGTGATCGAAGAGGCGGCCTGAGCGTGGCCGACGTGCTGATTGTCGTCGGCTCCGAGAGCGACAAGCCGCGTATCGAGCCCGCCTTCGAGGTCCTGAGCAAGGCGGGCGTTTCGTACGAGTGCCACGTGTCCTCCGCCCACCGGCAGCCCGACCAGACCGCGGACCTCGTGAAGGGTGCCCGGAAGAAGGGCTTTAGGGTGGTGATCGCCGGAGCGGGGCTCTCGGCGGCGCTTCCAGGATTCGCCGCCTCGGTCACCGATCTCCCGGTGATCGGCGTGCCATTCGCGGTCGGCCCGCTGAACGGGCTGGACGCGCTGCTCGCCACCGCGCAGGTGCCCGGCGGCGTCCCGGTGGCCTGCGTCGGGATCGACAACGCCACGAACGCCGCTCTCCTCGCGGTCCGCATTCTCAAGGCCTGACATGCGGGTCGGGATCGGGTACGACTCGCACCGGTTCGCCGAGGGAGAAGGCAAGAAGCTCATCCTCGGCGGCGTGGAGATTCCTTACCCGCGCGGGCTCGTGGGACACTCGGACGCCGATGCGGTGGCGCATGCCCTGACCGACGCCGTGCTCGGCGCGGCCGGTCTGGGCGACATCGGGCAGATGTTCCCCGCGACGGACCCCCGCTGGCGCGACGCCGATTCCCTCGATCTGCTCAAGCGCGCGTACCTGCGCGTGGTCGAGGCGGGTTTCAGCTTCCTGAGCGCCGACATCACGGTGATCATCGAGCAGCCCAGGCTCGCGCGCTACGTGGACGACATGCGCGAGAACCTTGCCGGCGCGCTCGTGAGCGGGTACTCGACCGTTTCGGTCAAAGCGAAGACGAACGAGGGGATGGGGTGGATCGGCAAGGGCGAGGGGGTCGCGGTGCTCGCCGTGGCGCTGCTCGAGCAGGCCGCCGTCTGAGCGATTTTCTCGCGTTCCTCGAGCGCCTGCCGTCCGGACCGCTGTACGGCCTGATCACGGCGCTCGCGGCACTCGAGAACTTCATTCCGCCGCTGCCCGCCGACACGGCCGTGGCGCTCGGCGCGTTCCTCGCCGGGCGGGGCAGGCTCAACCTCTGGACGGTCTTCGGCCTCACGTGGGGGGCGAACGTGGCGTCGGCATCCGCCGTCTACTGGCTGGCCCGACGGTACGGACGCGATTTCTTCAAGGGACCGACCGGCCGGCGGTTGCTCACGCCGCCGGTGCTCGCCCACATCGAGGGGCAGTACCAGCGGCACGGAACCTACGGGATTTTCGTCTCCCGCCTGCTCCCCGTGTGGCGCGCCGTGGTCCCGCCCTTCGCCGGCATCGCCGGACTATCCGCGCCGCGCGCCCTCATCCCGCTGGCCCTCGCATCGGCGCTCTGGTACGGCCTGCTGACGGTATTCGTGGCCACGCTGGGAACGAACCTCGACGCTGTCGTGGCGGTGCTCGCCCACGTCAACTGGGTGCTTGGCGCGGCCGCCCTCGGCGTCCTCATATTTCTGGCGGTGTGGATCGTGCGCCGGCTGAAGCGTTGACGGGCACCCCCGACAGGATGAACCGCATGACCAATGCGTCGACCGACACCTCCGGAGTCGGCTTCCCCCCGCCGCTGGTCTACGCCGGCGGGTTCGCCGCAGGGTACGGCGCGCACCGACTCCTGCCAATACGCTTGTGGCCGGAGCCGACGGCGCTCGTAAGCCTGGTCGGCTGGTGCCTCATCGGCGCGGGGGTGCTGCTCGCCGTCAGTGCGGCGTTCCTGTTCCGCCGGGCGGGCACGACGCCCAATCCCGCCAAGCCGACCACGGCGCTGGTGATCTGGGGACCGTACCGCTTCACGCGCAACCCGATGTACGTGGGCATGGCCACGCTGTACGTCGGCGGCACGCTGCTCCTCAACGACCCGTGGCCGCTCGCGTTCCTGCCGATGGTCATGGCGCTGGTCCAGCGCTATGTGATCGTCCGGGAGGAGGCGTACCTCGAGCGCAAGTTCGGGAACGCGTACCGAGCGTACAAGGCGCGGGTGCGCCGGTGGATCTGACGACCGAGGCGGCGTTCCGTGTCGAGCAATTCCGCGACTTCCTCGCCCTCGAAGCGGGCGACAGCGCCCACACCGTTGCGAACTACCTCCGCGACGTCCGACGGCTTGCCGGCTATGCCGGGATGAAGGGGGCGCGCCGCCCTGAGGACGTGACGAGCGCGCTGCTGCGCGAGTTCGTCTACGCGCTCAAAGACCTGGGCCTCGCCCCGGCGACCATCCGGCGCCAGATCTCGGCCGTCCGCACGTATTACCGCTACCTGGTCGGCGAAGGCCACGCCGCACGCGATCCGAGCGAGCGTCTGGAGTCGCCGCGGCAGTGGCGCCGCCTGCCGACGGTCTTGTCCGTCGCCGAGATCGAGCGCCTGCTCGCCGCACCCAACGCGGACGAGCCGCTCGCGATCCGCGACGGGGCACTGCTCGAATTCGCGTACGCGACCGGCGCCCGGGTGTCCGAGGTGGTGGGCCTCAAGCTGCAGGACGTCCTGTACGAGGATGGGCTCGCCCGCATCTTCGGCAAGGGCTCGAAGGAGCGCATCGTGCCCGTGGGCCGGCGCGCGTTGGGTGCCGTCGCGTTGTACGCGCGCGAAATCCGGCCCCGCCTCGACAAGGGGCAGGGACGCGGGCTGGTGTTCCTCAATGCCCGCGGCACGCCCCTGTCCCGGGTGGGCGCCTGGACGATCATCAAGCGTGCCGCCCGGCTCGCGGGGTTGACGAAGCGGGTGACGCCGCACACCCTGCGGCACACGTTCGCGACACACCTGCTCGAGGGTGGCGCGGACCTGCGCGCCGTCCAGGAGATGCTCGGCCACGCGGACCTCGCCACTACGCAGCTGTACACGCACGTCGACCGCGACTACCTGCGCACCGTGCACAAGACGTTTCATCCTCGGGGCTGATGCCCGAGCTGCCGGACATCGCGCTGTACCTCCACGCCCTCGTCCCACGGGTCGTGGGCGCGCGGCTCGAGCGCCTGCGGATCGCCAGCCCGTTTTTGCTCCGGACCGCCGATCCACCCGTGGCGGATCTGGCGGGGCGCACGGTCCGCGACGTGCGCCGCCTCGGCAAACGGATCGTCCTGGCGCTCGAGGGCGACTATTGCATCGTGCTGCACCTGATGATCGCCGGCCGGCTGCACTGGAAGCCCGCCGGCGCGCCTATCCCCCGCCGCGCGGGGCTCGCCGCGTTCGATTTCCCGAACGGCACCTTGCTGCTCACCGAGGCGGGAACGAAGCATCGGGCGTCGCTCCACATCCTCCGGGGCTCGCGCGCGCTCGCCGCCCACGACCCTGGTGGACTGGATGTGCTCGGCGCGACGCTCGCGCAGTTCCGCGCTGCGTTGACCCGAGAGTCGCACACCCTCAAGCGGGCGCTGACGGACCCCCGGCTGCTCGACGGCATCGGGAACGCCTACTCCGATGAGATCCTCCATGCGGCCCGCCTGTCGCCGCTGCGTCTCACCAGCCAGATGACGCACGAGGAGAGCGAGCGGCTGTTCCGCGCCGCGCGGGAAACCCTGGCCACCTGGATGGAGCGGCTGCGCGCCGAAACGGGTGACGCATTCCCGGAGAAGGTGACGGCCTTCCGGGACGGGATGGCCGTCCATGGCCGGTTCAAGAAGCCGTGCCCCGTGTGCGGATCGCCGGTGCAACGCATCCGCTACGCCGAAAACGAAGTGAATTACTGTGCCACCTGCCAGACGGGCGGCCGGCTGCTCGCAGACCGATCCCTGTCGCGGCTTTTGAAGCAGGATTGGCCACGCTCGCTGGAGGAGTGGGAGGAGCGCGCCGCCCGCTAGCGTCGCGCGTTAGATTCCCGCATGCTGTTCGTCCTCGACAACTACGATTCGTTCACGTACAACCTCGTCCAGCTGTTCGGCGAGCTCGGTGCGGAGCCCGTGGTCTACCGCAACGATGCGCTCACCGTGGAGCAGGTCCTCGCGCTCAAGCCCACCGCGGCCGTGCTGTCGCCCGGCCCGTGCACGCCGGGGGAAGCCGGGATCCTGGTGCCGCTCGTGAAGGCCCTGGCCGGCAAAGTGCCGGTCCTGGGCGTTTGCCTCGGCCACCAGGCGATCGGCGAGGCGTTCGGGGCCCGCGTGGTGCGAGCGGACCGCCTGATGCACGGGAAGACGTGCGAGGTGATCCATGAAGAGGACGAGCTGTTCGAGGGCATCCCCAGTCCCGTGACCGGCATGCGCTACCACTCCCTGGTGGTCGAGCCTGCGTCGCTTCCCAAGGACCTCGTCATCACCGCGTGGAGCGCGGACCGGCCGAAGGATGCGGAGATCATGGCGATGAAGCACCGCCGTCACCCGATCTACGGCGTGCAATTTCATCCGGAGTCGATCGGCACGCACCACGGGAAGCAGTTGCTCGAGAACTTCCTGCGCATTGCGCACGCCACGGTGTGATGGCTTAACCCGCGCCGTCTCAGCCGATTAGGCGAAGGGCTAGACGCCGCGGCACGAATTTTGTATGTTCCCCCGTGCCCGTCCTCGGCGTCGTTCCGGCGCGGCTGGGCTCCAGCCGCCTCCCTCGCAAGCCACTCCTGTCTCTGGCAGGCGAACCCCTCATCCTCTGGGTCGTCCGGCGAGTCGTTGAAGCGGGGGCGTGCGATCGCTTGGTCGTCGCGACCGACGCGCGCGACATCGCCGCGGTCGTGGAGCGAGCCGGGCATGAGGCGGTGCTGACCTCTGCCGACCACCAGTCGGGTACCGAGCGAGTCGCAGAAGTCCTTGGAAACAAATCATTTAGTTCGTACGACGTCGTGCTGAACGTGCAGGGCGATGAGCCGCTCGTCGCGCCCGCCGCGTTGCACGGCGCCGTGGCACGGGTGCGGAGCGGGGATCCGATCGGCACCGCGGCGGGCGACCTCGATCGGTCGCTCGCGAGTGATCCGAATCGTGTCAAGGTCGTGACCGACCCGCGGGGCCGGGCGGTGTATTTCTCGCGGGCGCCGATCCCGTTCGATCGCGACGGCACGGGCGACGTGATCTACCATCAGCACGTCGGTGTCTACGCCTACACCCGGGAAGCGCTGGATCGCTGGGTCCGGCTCGCACCGGTGCCGGAGGAACGGTGGGAGCGGCTCGAGCAGCTGCGGCCGCTGCTGCACGGGATTCCGATCGGCGTGGCGCTGTTCCCGGGGCCCGCGGCGCCCGGCGTCGACACCGCAGACGACCTGCGTTACGCGGAAGCACAGTTGACCCGCCAGCTGAAGGAGGTGAGTCCGTGAGCTCGACGAAGTACATCTTCGTGACCGGCGGCGTCGTGTCGTCTCTCGGCAAGGGCATCGCGGCCGCCTCGCTCGGCCGCCTCCTGGTGGAGCGGGGCCTCCGCGTGACGATCCAGAAGTTCGATCCCTACATCAACGTGGATCCCGGCACCATGTCGCCGTTCCAGCACGGCGAGGTGTACGTCACGGACGACGGCGCGGAGACCGATCTCGACCTGGGCCACTACGAGCGGTTCATCGACCGCTCGCTGTCCCAGGTGAATAACGTCACCACCGGGCGGATCTACCTGTCGGTGATCACCAAGGAGCGGCGCGGTGAGTACCTCGGGTCCACCGTGCAGGTGATCCCCCATATCACGGACGAGATCAAAGCCGCCATTCGTCGGCTGGCACCGGACCACGACGTGGTCATCACGGAGATCGGCGGCACGGTGGGCGACATCGAATCGCTGCCGTTCCTGGAAGCGATCCGCCAGTTCCGCCAGGAAGTCGGCCGCGACAATACCCTGTTCATCCACCTCACCCTCGTCCCCTTCATCGCCGCCACGGCCGAGCTCAAGACCAAGCCGACCCAACACTCCGTCCGGGAGCTCATGCAGATCGGGATCCAGCCCGACATCCTGGTGTGTCGCACCGAGCGGCCGCTCTCGGAGGAGCTGAAACGCAAGATCGCGCAGTTCTGCAATGTGGACTTCGGCTGCGTGGTCGAGAGCCCCGATGTGAAGTCGATCTACGAGATCCCGCTCAAGCTGCACGCGCAGGGACTCGATCGGGAAGTGTGCATGCGGCTACACCTCGAGACGAAGGAGCCCGATCTGCGGGCTTGGGCGCAGATGGTCGAAAAGATCCTGAACCCGGCCGACCGGGCACGGATCGCCGTCGTGGGGAAGTACACCGAGCTCGCGGACAGCTACAAAAGCATCCACGAGGCGCTGGTGCACGGCGGCATCGCGAACGAATGCGGCGTGCAGATCGAGTGGATCTCGTCCGATCGCTTCACCGACCAGGCAACCGCAGGCGAGCTGCTCGGCGCCTACGACGCGTTGCTCGTGCCCGGCGGCTTCGGCGTACGCGGCGTGGAAGGCATGCTCGAGGCGATCCGCTGGGCGCGCGAGCACAAGCTCCCGTTCCTCGGGATCTGTCTCGGCATGCAGGCGGCGATCATCGAGTTCGCGCGCGACGTGGTCAAGCTCCCCGACACCAACTCGAGCGAGTTCGCGCCCGAGTGCGAGAACCCGGTGATCGCGCTGATGCGCTCCCAGGAAGGCATTCAGGAAATGGGCGGCACCATGCGGCTGGGGGCGTATCCCTGCAAGCTGCGCCCGGGCTCCCGGGTCGCGCAGGCGTACGCAGCGCTCGAGGTGAGCGAGCGGCACCGTCATCGCTACGAAGTGTCGAACGCCTACCGCGACGTGCTCGCCGAATACGGGATGCGCTGCGCCGGGCTCTCTCCCGACGGCTCGCTGGTCGAGATGATCGAGCTGCCCGATCACCCCTGGTTCATCGGCTGCCAGTTCCACCCCGAGCTCAAGTCCCGACCCACCCGGCCACACCCCCTGTTCGCCGGTTTCGTGGGCGCGGCGCGCCAACAGCGCCGGGCCAGGGGCACGGCGCCCCTCGCCCAGGCGGAGCGGTCGTCTCAGCTCGCCGGCCACCGCGACTGACATGGCGCAGCACTTCGGGGCGGGGGCGCCCCCGTTCCTCATCGCGGGGCCGTGCGTCGTCGAGTCCGACGACGTGAACCTGCGGGTCGGCGAGGCCCTCGCCGACCTCGGGGCGAGGCTCGGGGTGCACGTCATCTACAAGGCGTCCTACGACAAGGCAAACCGGTCGCGGCTGAAAGGGGCGCGGGGGCCGGGCCCCGAGCGGGGGCTCGCGGCGCTCGCGAAGGTCCGAGCCGCGACCGGCCTGCCGATTCTCACGGATGTCCACGAAACCGGCCAGGTATCCGCCGCCGCGCAAGTCGCGGACGTGCTGCAGATCCCCGCATTCCTCTGCCGCCAGACCGACCTGCTCATCGCGGCCGGTCGCGCCGGACGCGCCGTGAACGTGAAGAAGGGGCAGTGGATGGCGCCCGAGGGAATGGCGGGGGCCGTCGAGAAGGTCCGCTCGGGCGGAGCGCCCGAGATCGCCGTGACCGAGCGGGGCACGTTCTTCGGCTACGGCGACCTCGTGGTCGACATGCGCAGCTTCGCCCGGCTCCGCACCGCATGCGGAACGCCGGTCGTGTACGACGGGACGCACGCGGTGCAGCAGCCGGGGCAGGGCCCGGAGGGCGCGAGCGGGGGCCTGCGGGATTTCATCCCGCCGCTGCTCTATGCCGCCGCCGCCGCGGGCGCCGACGGCTTCTTCCTCGAGACGCATCCCGATCCGGACCGCGCGCCGTCCGACGGGCCGAACATGATCCCGTTGGACCAGCTGGCCGGGATCGTGACGGTCGCGTTGGACGTGTGGCACCGGGCGAGGGAGGCCGTCCGTGCGTGATCACATGAGCGGTCGGGTGCCCCGCCCCTTGGGGGTCGCCCCTGACAACCACCCCACCCCACCCCTCGGACGCCCCCGGCGGAGCGGGGCACCCGACCCGCTCGTCGACACCGACGGTCCGGGTCGCTCCCCGCAGGGGCCGTCCGAGGGGTGGCGGAGTGGGGATGTCAGGGGCGAGCCCCGAAGGGGAGCGATCCGGACCGTCGAGGCGCACCCGTGATCGATGCCGCCGTCGCCCGCCGCCTCAAGCTCGTCGGCCTGGACGTCGACGGCGTGCTCACCGACAACGGGATCTACGTCGGGATGGTCGGCGATCACCCGGTCGAATTCAAGCGCTTTCACATCCAGGACGGCCTGGGCGTCCGCATGTTGCGCACCGCCGGGCTCCTGGTCGTGTGGCTGACCGGACGGGAATCGGCCGCCACCACGCTGCGCGCGCGCGAGCTCGCCGTGGACGAGGTGATTCAGGATCCGACCGCGCGCAAGCTTCCCGCGTTCGAGGCGCTCCTCGCGCGGCGCGGGCTCGCCTGGGAGGAATGCGCCTTCGTCGGCGACGACCTCGCGGATCTCCCGCTGCTCACCCGCGTCGGACTCCCGATCAGCGTGGCGAACGGCGTGGCGGAGGTGAAGGCCGCCGCCCGGCTGGTGACGACGGCTCCCGGGGGCCAGGGCGCGGTCCGGGAAGTGGCCGAGCTGATCCTCAAGGCCCGGGGCGAGTGGCAGGGCCTGCTCACGAAGTATTTCTTGGAGCGTGGCGATGTCCCGCACGGAGCCCGGCGACCTCGCTGAGCGCGGGCGCCGCGTGCTGGCCCTCGAAGCCGAGGCGATCCGGCGGGTTGCCGAACGGTTGGGGTCCCCGTTCGCGGCAGCCGTACGGCTGGTCGCCGCGGTGAAGGGGCGGGTCATCGTGTCGGGAGTGGGCAAGTCCGGCCTGATCGCCCGTAAGATCGCCGCGACCTTCACCTCCACAGGAACACCCGCCTCGTTCCTGCACCCCGTGGATTCACTGCACGGAGACTTGGGCATCGTCGGCCGCGACGACGTCGCTATCCTGCTGTCGAAAAGCGGCACGTCGGACGAGCTGTTCGGGCTCGTGAACCAGCTGAAGCGTCTGGGCGTACCGATCATCGCGCTGACGGGCGATCCCGATTCGGTGCTCGCGCGGCAAGCGGAGGTCGTGCTCGACGCGGGCGTCACGGAAGAGGCGTGCCCCGAGACGCTCGCCCCCACGGCGAGCACGACGGCCGCGCTCGCGCTGGGCGACGCCCTCGCCGTGACGGTGCTCGAAGAAAAGCACTTCCGGCGGGAGGACTTCGCCGCGTTTCACCCGGGCGGCACGCTTGGCCGGAACTTGCTGCTGCGCGTCGGCGATGTGATGCTCACGAAGGACCTGCCGACGCTGCTTCCCGATCGTCCGATGCGCGAATGCGTCGTCTTGCTCGCCGAGAAGCGCGGCACAGTGGCAGTCGTGGACCGGCAGGGAAGCCTCCAGGGAGTGGTCACGGCAGGAGACCTCACGCGGCTCATGGAGAAGACCGACCACTTCCTCGACATCCCGGTAACCGAGGTTATGACGCGGACGCCGAAGACCAGCACCCCAACCGAGATCGCCGGGGCGGCAGTCCGCGTCATGGAGCAGCACGGCATCATGGCCCTCCCCGTGCTCGACGGGGGGCGAAAACTGGTCGGGATGGTCCACTTACATGATCTCATGCGGGCGGGCGCCGGATGAAAAGAAAAAAGGCGTCGCGCAACGACGTCACGCGAAGGCGTCACGCGGAATCCTCACGTTTCCGCGTGACGTTTCCGTGCTGCGTCGTGTGGTGTTACGCCTTTCTGGGAGGGGTCGTGGTGGCGGCCTGCGAAACCGGCATCAAGCCAACGGCCACCATTGCGGCCCCGGATTCGGCCGACCAGGTGCTGCTGGGTATGTCGCACTACGTGACGGCCGGGGGGATCCAGCGCGCGCAGGTGCGGGCCGACACGGCATATTTCTATTCGCCAGTGCAGACGGCGGAGCTCCGCAACGTCCACATCACGTTCTACGACCCCCGCGGTGCCCAGACGTCCACGCTTACCTCGCGGGAGGGCACCTACCACTGGCGCACAGGGGACATGGAAGCGCGAGGCAACGTGGTGGTGCTGCGAACCGACGGCGCGACGCTTCGGACCGAAGTGATACGTTACAGCCAGGTCCGGAACCAGGTCAGCTCGGACAAGGAATTCGTGTTCGATGAGCCGACGCGACATATCAGGGGAACCGGCTTCACCGCCGACCCGGACTTCAAAGTCGTGACAGCGAACCGGGTGACGGGCGAGGGTGGTAAGTTCACCCTCCCGAACCAATGATGGCAGCCGTGCTCTTCACCGCGCTCGTCCAGCAACCTGCGTCGCCCGCCGACACCGCGGCCGGCCGGCCCTGCAAGATGATCATCGATTCCGTGGGCCGGCAGGCACAGCAGGTGGAGGTGCGGCGTGGTGAGACCAACGTGTTCGCGGGCGGCGGCGTGCTGGCCCACTGTGAGGGCACCTCCAGCACCCTCGCCTCCGACAGCGTGGCCTGGTTCGCCGGCCTCCGACGCTTCGACATGCTGGGCCAGAGGAATCCCGTGCACATCCGGGATACCGCGATCACGCTCGACGCGACGACCGCCGCCTACTTCCTGGGACAGGAGCGGCTCGAGGCGCACAAGAACGTCATCGCCGTGAATCGGAAGACGGGATCGGTGCTGCGCGGACCCAACCTGACGTACTACCGCGCCGTCAGAAGCGTGCGTGATACGCTCGAGATGTACGCATCGGGTCGCCCGACCATCGAGTACCGCTCGTCCGCGGACTCCGGAGCCGGAGAACCCTACGTCATCGTGGCCGACCGGGTGCGTTTCAAAGGAAACGACCGCATGTGGGGAGGCGGACAGGTCACCATCGATCGGAGCGACTTCGCCGCCCAAGGTGACTCGATGCAGCTCGACCAGGCGAGCGGAGTCGGGCTCTTGGTGGGCAAACCCCGCGTGACGGGGAAGGGCGCCCGGCCTTATACGCTCACGGGAACGCGCATCGAGCTAGGCCTGCGGGGGCGCGAGGTCCACCTCGTGAAAGCGCTGGGCAACGGCGTCGCAACCGGCGCCGACTGGCGTCTCACGGCGGACACGATTCACCTGCGCCTCGACCGCAAGAAGCTGCAGCAGGCGTTCGCCTGGGGTCCCAAGGACTCGGTCCGGGCGCGCGCGGTGTCAACGCTCAACACGATCCAGGCCGACTCCCTGGCCCTCGACGTCCCGGATGAAGTGCTCACCGAAGCACGCGCCTTTGGGCATGCCCACTCGACGTCCAAGAAGGAGTCCCCAAAGCGGGACTCCACCGCGACGCCCGAGGTCGACTGGATCGCCGGGGATTCACTCACGGCGCGCTGGACGCAGGTCGCCGACTCGGCCGGGACGCCGCGGACCCAGCTGTATCGCCTCATCGCGCGGGGCTCGGCCCGCTCCTTCACGCATCTGGGGAGCGAGCACGACTCGACGGGCCCGTCGCTCAACTATTCCCGCGGCAAGGTGATCGACGTCGTGCTGACGGGCGACAAGGTGGACCGGGTGACCGTCACCGGACGGGCCGACGGCGTGCAGCTCGAGCCGCGGCCGCCGGCCCCGGACACGACGAAGAAGACGGACACGACCAAAACGACGGCTACGACGAAAAAGAAGCCCCGCCCATGACAGCACCCGTCTCCTCCCGGCACCTCGCCGATCTCATCGCGGCACGGGATTCGTCGCTCCCGCTCGCCGCCGCCGCGCTGGCCCGCGTGGCGGACGAGGGGGGCCGCGCCGCGTTCAGCGAGCTGGCCATCGCCTACCGCGAGGAGTTCCTCACGCTCCGCGCACACTCCCGCGAGGCGGGCCTGCCGGAGCTGGGCGGGCTGTCGGTGGAGGAGTTTCGGACCAGCCTGCGCACGTCGGTGCTGCCCCGCCTTGCGCTGATGAAAGTGGTGACGTACGCGGCGGCCGCTCTGTCGGACACGGCGCCCATCGCGTTCACGGTCGAGGCCTGGGGAGAGATCGCGGCCGACCGCGCCGCCAGCGCCGACCGGCTACTCGACGCCGCGGAGCGCGCGCTTGCCCGGGCCGAGCCGGCGAGCGGGGAGCACCCGGCGGTGAGTGGGGGTAGCCGTCTCACCGCGACCGGGTTGCTCAAGGTCTACAAGGGCCGCCCAGTGGTGAACGATGTGAGCGTGCAAGTCGAGCAGGGCGAGATCGTCGGCCTGCTCGGGCCCAACGGGGCCGGGAAGACCACGACCTTCTACATGATCACCGGCATGATCCGGCCCGACGGCGGGCAGATCGGGCTCGACGGACGGGACATCACGGCGGAGCCGATGTACCGCCGGGCGCGGATGGGGATCGGCTACCTGGCCCAGGAGCCGTCGGTCTTCCGCAAGCTCAGCGTCGAGGACAACATCCGGGCGATCCTCGAGACCCTGCCCCTGGGGGACGCCGAGCGTCGCGAGCGGCTGGAGCGGCTGCTCGACGAGCTGGCGATCAAGCATTTGCGGCGGCAGAAGGGGTTCCAGCTCTCGGGGGGCGAGCGGCGCCGCCTCGAGATCACCCGCGCGCTCGTCACCGAGCCCAAGTTCATGCTGCTCGACGAGCCGTTCGCCGGCGTGGATCCGATCGCGGTGCACGACATCCAGACCATCGTGGCCGGGTTGCGCCACCGCGGCATCGGCGTCCTGATCACCGACCACAACGTGGAGCAGACGCTCGATATCGTGGACCGCGCCTACATCATGTTCGAAGGGAAGGTGCAGGTGGCGGGCTCGGTCCGCGAGCTGGTGTTCGACGACCGGGTGGCGAACCTGTATCTCGGGCCCACCCTGACGGCCCGCCTCCGCGCCCGCCTCGGGCAGCCGCAGCCGGTATGAAAACGGGTCTGCAGCAGCACGCAGCGCTGTCGCAGCAGCTCCGGATCAATCCGCGGCTGTACCAGGCCATGGACCTGCTGTACATGCCGCTGCTCGACCTGCAGCAGCACCTGAAGCAGGAGCTGCTCGGCAATCCGTTCCTCGAGCTGGTCGAGCCGGAGGAGGAAACGGAAGTGCCGTTGGCGGAGGAGGCCAAGGAAGACAAGAAGGAGGCCGAGAAGAACGACGAGCCCAACTGGGAGGAGATCCTCCTGGACGACGGCGGCGACCAGGGCGCCCCGCCGCGGGACATGAGCGAGGCGCGCGAGTACGTCGAGCCGGTGCCGGTCGAGACCAAGGGCCTCGCCGATCACCTGCGCGACCAAATGCGGCTGCTCGACCTCACGCCCCGCCAGCAGCTCCTCGCCGAAGAGTTCATCGGCAACATCGCGGAAGACGGCTACCTCGGCGCGACGCTCGAGGAGATCGTGAACGGCGTGAACCAGGTGCTGCAGGCCCACGCCGACGAATCGGAGCGCGACGTTACCCCGCAGCAGTATACGCTGGCCGAGGCCGAGGAGATGCTCCGCATCATCCAGAAGCTCGATCCCCCGGGGGTCGGCGCCCGGGACCTGCGCGAGTGTCTCCTGCTGCAGCTCGAGGCGCGCCGCGAAACGGATACCCTCGCCCACCGGCTCGTCCGGGATGCCTTCGAGGACCTCAAGGCGCATCGCTGGAGCGATCTCGGCAAGCGGTTCGGTCTCGACGCGGCCGAGGTGCAGGACGTCGCCGACGAGCTGGCCAAGCTCGATCCCAAGCCCGGCCTGCAGCACTCCTCGGCCAACGAGGCCTACATCATCCCCGACCTGGTGGTCGAGAAGATCGACGGCGAATACAAGGTGTTCCTGAACGACTCCGGGCTGCCGCGGCTGCGGATCTCGAAGACCTATCAGGACATCGCTCGCGACAAGAAGAAATTCCAGGGCGAGAACAAGGATTTCATCAACCAGCGCATGAACAGCGCGCACTGGATGATCCAGGCCATCGAGCAGCGCCGCCAGACGATGCTCAAGGTCATGAACTTCATCGTCGATCGGCAGCGCGAGTTCTTCGAGAAGGGCGTCGAGTTCCTGAAGCCGCTCACCCTGCGCGAGGTCGCGGACGTCATCAACATGCACGAGAGCACCGTGAGTCGCGTGACCAACGAGAAGTACGTGCAGACGCCCCGGGGCCTCCTGCCGCTCAAGTTCTTCTTCTCGAGCGGCCTCTCGACCACCACCGGGGAGGACGCCAGTGCGCGCGCCATCCGCGCGCAAATCCAGAAGATGGTGGCCGACGAGGACCCGAAGAACCCGCTCACCGACCAGCAAATCGTGGAGATGTTCGCGCAGAAGGGCGTCAAGATCGCGCGGCGGACCGTGGCGAAGTACCGCGATCAGCTGAGCATCCTGACGGCCCGCATGCGCAAACGGCTGTGAGCCTCGCCACCGGCGCGGCCCTCCCGGAAGTGAGCGTCCTGGTCCCCGCCAAGGACGAGGCCGAAAACCTGCCCGAGTTCGTGCGCCAGGCGCGTGAGGCCTTGCTGCCGCTGCCCTATGCGTGCGAGGTCGTCGTGATCGACGACGGCAGCCGCGACGGCACCGCGGACACCTTGCGCGAGCTCGCGGCCAAGCATCCCTTCCTGCGGATCGTGACCCACCGCAGCCAGCGCGGCATCGCCGACGCCCTCG
>WNGA01006771.1_pt1 | contig 16804 bp, 9 predicted proteins | sample 5400061 | NCBI WGS metagenome assembly WNGA01 (sample SAMN13153366, study PRJNA577476) | soil metagenome | isolation source: 100 cm soil or saprolite under grassland replicate 2 | place: USA:California | collected 2016-06-15 | reverse complement strand
CGAGAGCTGATTCCAAACGCCATGCCAACCCCGTTGCTATCAATACAGTAACAAAGAGGGATATGAGGGTGAAACGAACGAGCAGACTCTTGCCGGAAAAGAATTTCCCAATCATTCAACTTCCATTCAGTAGAACGATAATACCATCGGATGCGCCGTCTATTCATCTCAAATCCGTTATTTTAGGCTTATTATTATTTGCAATATTGTCAGGATAGTTCAAAAGCTATTCTGTGATCTGCACCCGCGTGAGGGGTGTAATAAAACCCTCTCCGTCAGTGCCTAACATCTAACCTAACTGACGATATCGATAGGGGCTTGATAAGAAGTTGTAAAGTGCAGTTTCATATTATGACAGCTAGTGTCTGATATAACTGAGTAAACTGCGAAAAAAACCGCTTCTCAAAAGAGAAGTTGGGTGTACCGCATGGCAACATAAGGATTTTCTTTCTAGTGCGGAATTATTATGATATTGGGAAACAAATGAATAAAGTTTCAGAGATTCTATGTCAAGCATCACATCTTCATCACAGACTAATCACACTAATACTCGCTCGCTAGTTCCAGCTTGGCTTACTGGCCCTTGGGGAATGGTAGGGATCTCTCACCGATCTGGTCTGGACCTACTTTCACTTGGGTGGCCCGGAGCACGTCATGATCATCAATGACATGCTCGCTTTTCCTCCCAGTTTGCTGATAATAATAACAGCCTGGCGGGTGGCTAGGCTCTCCTCTCTCGACGCGCAACTGAGGCGAGCCTGGTTTCTCCTTGGCCTAGGAATCCTTATGTTCTTCATAGGGAACGTGATCTGGGCGTATCTTGAAGATATTCTATACATTGAACCCTTCCCATCTGTTGCTGATATTTTTTACCTGGGATTTTACCCATTCGTATTGTGGAGTGTATTGACTTTACAAGGGATGTCGCCAAACCGGCGTGAACGCCTTGTTCTCTGGTTCGACTTACTCAGTTTGTTTACCGCTGCCACAATGTTTGTCGGATATTTTATTATAGTGCCCACAGCGGCTGCCAATAATAATAATATCCTGACCCAAGTCATCGCCATCGCTTACCCAATCAGCAGCCTAATTCTAACAGGTGGTATGATGATGGCTCTTTACCAAAAACCGGATCCTCATACTCGGTCCGTGCGCCTCCTCTTGCTAATTGGAATGGCATTTTATGTAGGCTCCGACTTTGCTTTTGGATACACTAGTCTTTCCGGCACATATGTAGTTGGTGATTGGATTGACGCCGGTTGGAATGTTGCTCAACTTTTCTTCGTTTTGGCCGCCTTGCGTCAAATGTATCCGTCACTCGGTCGGGCTGCAGCACCTCGATGGATGACTATGATGGACAAGTCTGTGCGTCGGCTGCCTATTGCGGCAGTCCTGCTGGGGTACGGATTGGTGCTCTATATCGTGATCGTGAACTTCAGCCCAACAGCCCAGTGGTTAATGGCCGGCGCGCTGCTGCTCACCCTTTTCACCATCGGTCGGCGGATCGTTTCTCCTGCTTTTATCGATTTGCCCATACGAGCTAAAGTAATCCTCACGTTTATCCTGGTCAGTGTGCTCTCGGTAAGTCTGGTGGCTGCAACAGCCTATTTCGCGATACGCTCCAATCTAGAGTCCGTTGTAGGCGACAATCTAAAAGCAGATGTCGAAATCCGGTCGCAGATTCTTGGCAAAGATTTGAGTAAGCAACTGGACTTAGTGCAAGGCTTTGTGCTAGGTGATGTCATCGAAGATGGAGCTGATGTGGCCAATTCCCAATACACAGGTGACCGGGCTACCATTGAGGCTCAACTGCGACAGCAAGACCTGGCTTGGAAAGCCGCGGTTGGTACCGGTCCACTCCCTCAAGATGTGCTGAATAACACAGTGGCCGATGAATTAAGCGAGTTTCACAGGAGCTTTTCCGCTCATACAGATCTACTGCTCACGGATAAATATGGCGCGACCATCGCTGCGACGGCGCGACCAGATAATTATGCTCAGGCTGCTGAGGCCTGGTGGCATGCAGCTTACAACCAGGGACGGGGCGCTCTTTATGTCGGCCAACCGACATTCGATCCTGCTACTCAGACCCTTAGAGTAACCATTGCGGTTCCGGTCCGCGCTCACCTCAAGCCGGATGTCATCGGCATCATGTGCACGACCTATAATATCCAAGATATCCTTGAGGTGCTGACGAGCTCTGACCACAAAACAAATGAGGGTTTTGACCTGCTTCTACCTGGCGGAAAGTTGCTTACCCCACAAGGCAATGTCAAAAGCCTTGATCCTGATACCGTGGCAAGCCTCCAAGCTGGCCAAAATTCCAATGATACGGAGCTGAGTTTCGAGGGAACACGGCAATGGGTCAGTCAGGCGCGCGTTGTCTCCTCGGATGATGACGAAGCCGAAGCCTTCAAGAATCTAAATTGGACACTTATTGTTCACGAAGAACCCGCTACAGCGTTCGCCCCAGTGAATACCGCCGGGAGAACTGCTCTGCTGACTACTCTGTTTGTTCTATTCCTGACGACCGGAGTAGCTGTGGTCTTGGCACAGGTATTGATCGCGCCTATCTCTCGCCTTACTCATGTTGCCGCGCAAATTGCGAGCGGTGACCTGACCACGAAAGCCCCGGTGGAGTCTCGCGATGAGATTGGTACGTTAGCCAGAACATTCAATTCCATGTTGAATGCTCTTTCAGAAACTCAAAAAGAACTGCAAGAAAGCGAAGCCCTTTATCGGAGCTTGGTGAATTATTCTCCCGACATGATTGCGGTTCATAGCCAGGGACGATATCTATTTATTAATCCCGCAGGCGTGAAGCTGATGGGTGCAAAAAGTTCAGACCAATTCACTGGCAAGCATGTGTTGGATATAGTTCCTGAAGAGGATCGAGAGTCCGTGCGACAAGGGATGGAGCGTACGCAATTGACTAGAGAGCCGACACCTCTGATCCAGGAAAAGATGCATCGCATCGATGGAACGAGCTTTGATGCAGAATTCAGAGCTGTTCCAATATCGTATGCAGGTGAGCCAGCAATCCAATTCATTATGCGCGATATTACCGAGCGCAAACGTGCCGAGGAAGAATTAGTTAAGTTCAAGCTGGGAATCGAGCGTTCTAGCGAAGCGGTGTTCATAACAAATGTGGATGGCACGATCCACTATGTCAATCCAGCGTTTGAAAAAGTATATGGCTACACTTGTGAAGAGGCGGTGGGTAAGACACCCCGCATTTTGAAATCGGGCCTGACCTCAATGGAGACTTACCAGCATTTCTGGGCAACACTGTTGGACAAGCGCACCATCAAGGGAGAATTTGTCAACCGGACTAAGCATGGGCAGTTTATTAACATTGAAGGTTTCAATACTCCCATCTTGGATGAGAGTGGGAATATCAATGGTTTCCTGGCGGTCCATCGTGATGTGACCGAGCGCAAACGCGCCGAAGAGGCATTGCGTGTGAGTGAAGAGCGCTTTCGCAGCCTGTATGAGAACGCCACCATCGGTATGTACCGCACTACTCCAGAGGGGAAGATCTTGTTATGCAACCCCGCTCTGGTCAAGATGTTAGGATACTCCTCATTTGATGATCTGATCCAGCGAGATCTGGAGAAGGAAGGTTATGAGCCTGGCTATCAACGCACCGCATTTCGCCAACAGATAGAAGAGGGTGGGGAAGTCCGGGGTCTTGAAACAGCGTGGACAAAGAAAGATGGGAGCAGGATTTATATTCGCGAAAGCGCCAAGGTCATTCGGGACGCTGATGGCAGGATATTGTATTATGAAGGTACGGTGGAAGACATCACCGAGCGTAAAAGAGCAGAAGAGCAGATCAATCTGCTGCTGAGCGAAGTGGAGCGTCAAAAAGATGATCTGGAAATTCGGGTCGCACAACGTACAGCTGAGTTAAATACACTCAATCTGCGGCTACAAGACGAACTGTACGAACGCCAGCGGTTGGTACAGTCACTGGGCGACAGTGAGAGGCAGTTGGCCCAGGCCGTCACGCTCGCCAAGATCGCTTATTGGGAATTAGATCTGCGAACATCTGAACTCACATTCAACGATCAGTTCTATAATGTCCTGCGGACAACAGCAGAGAAGGCTGGCGGCTATGTCATTCCGGCGGAGCGCTACTTGCGCGAATTCGTGTACCCGGAGGATGCTAGCCAGATACGTAAGTATATGCAAGCTGGTCAAGCTCAAATTTCTGGCACAGGCCAGCTTGAATACCGCTGCATTTGTGGAGACGGTCAGATTCAACATGCCTTGCTGGAATACCGGATCGTGTTTGACAACCAGGGCCATCCAAGCCGGGTGTTTGGCGCCCATATGGATATCACTGAACGCCAACGATTGGTACAGTCGCTCTCCGATAGCGAGTCTCGCTTCCGTCTCCTCTTCGCAGCTTCACCTGATGCGATTTTATTGATTGATCCACATGATCCTAATATTTCCTGGCCAATCGTAGATTGCAACGAGGTTGCCTGTATCATGAATGGATATTCTCGTGAGGAACTTCTTGGGCAATCCATCGACATTCTCAACTCGAGTCCAGCTAGCTCGGGCGAACGCGAAGCGTACTTGGAAGGCATTCACAAACAGACTGTACTCCATAAGGAAGGTCTCCATCAACATAAGGATGGCCATCTTTTTCCGATAGAAGTCTCCACCTCGCTCATTACCTTTGAGGGCCGTGAATTGATACTGGGGATTGACCGGGATATCACCGAGCGCAAGCAGACTGAAATGGCGCTCCAACAAGCTAAAGAAGTAGCAGAAGCAGCCAGCCATGCTAAAAGCGAATTTCTCTCGCGCATGAGTCACGAGTTGCGTACTCCCATGAATGCCATTCTGGGGTTTGCACAGCTATTGAACATGGGTCGCAAGGAACCGCTCACCACTACTCAAAAAGAGCGCGTTCGGCAAATCGTAAAAGGCGGACAGCATTTGCTTGACTTGATCAACGAAATCTTAGATATCTCACGCATCGAGGCGGGGCGACTGCAAGTCTCGCCCGAACCGGTGCCAATCCAAGAGAGCATTCAAGAAGCGCTCGATCTCACCGCGCCTTTGGCTGCTGACCGCTCCATCCAGCTTCAATCTTGCCTGGAGATAGATGCTAATCCCTATGTGATGGCCGACCGCCAAAGGCTCAAGCAAGTTCTGTTGAATCTGCTCGGCAATGCTGTTAAATACAACTATAACGGAGGCTATGTGATGGTTTCCTGTGAGCAAGCCTCAACGGGCCGCGAAGCGTGGCGCATCTCGATTACCGACACAGGCTCGGGCATCTCGCCGGAAAATCTAGACCGCCTGTTTGTACCATTCGAACGCCTCGTCGCCGATCAGTCCAATGTAGAAGGCACTGGTCTTGGGCTGGCCGTGGCAAAGCGCCTGGTCGAGTTAATGCACGGTCAGATAGGCGTTGAAAGCGTTGTTGGACGAGGAAGCACGTTTTGGATCGAATTACCGGCGGCGGAAAGCCAATTGGCTCGCCTGCAACGAACAGGTGGAACGGGTAAGTTGCCCATTATATCTGGCTCTGCTCGCACCATTCTGTATATTGAAGACAACATCGCCAATTTTGAGTTGATCCAACAAGTGCTGGCCGATTATGAACAGATTGAACTTTTATGGGCTACTAGCCTCGAGGCAAGCCTTGAACTGGCTCGTCAGCATCAACCCAATCTAATTCTGCTTGATTTGCATCTAGGTCGCACAGATGGGGCTGAAGTATTAAAGAGATTGAAACAAGATGCACAGACAGCAACCATTCCAGTGGTCATGGTCAGTGCAGATGCCACACCTGGTCAGGCCGAACGGTTGGTATCTCTTGGAGCACATTCGTATCTCACTAAACCACTTGACGTAAAACTCTTTGTTCAGCTTATTGAGAATTTGATGGGTGAGAAGGTACACTAATCATGGCAAATAATACGCTCACCGACCTCAAGATTTTAATTGTGGATGATAAACCTTCTAATATTCTTTTGCTAGAGGGCATTTTGCAAGAAGAGGACTACACTGTTTACCGTAGCATCACTGACCCTCGAGAGGCACTACCGCAATTCTTTGAGTATCATCCCGACCTGATCTTACTCGACCTACAAATGCCGTACATGGATGGCTTCGAAGTGATGAAGAAATTGCGGGCGTGTCTCCTGCCAGATGCCTTTCTTCCCATCTTAGTCTTGACTGCTAATATCACACCCGAAGCGAAACGCCGGGCCCTTGCGGAAGGTGCAACGGATTTCCTGACCAAGCCGTTTGATCCTACCGAAGTTATCCTCCGCATTAGAAACCTACTTCAAACACGCGGGCTTCACCTGCAACTTCAAGAGCAGAATCAGTTACTGGAGAAGAAGGTACTCGATCGGACTGCCGATTTGGAGCAAACGCAGGTCGAAATCCTGGAGCGGCTGGCACTGGCCGCAGAGTACCGCGATGACGACACAGGCGAACACACTAAGCGGGTTGGGCAAACCTGCGCTCGAATTGTAGAAGCTCTAGGCTGGCAGCCTGCAGAGGTTGAGTTGATCCGACGTGCTGCACCCTTGCATGACGTGGGCAAGATCGCCATCCCCGACTCGATCCTGCTCAAGCCGGGCAAACTAACGCCAGAAGAGTTTGAGAGCATGAAGATGCACACTACCCTGGGTGCTAAGATGCTCTCAGGTGGAGGGTTCCCTTTGTTGCAACTAGCGGAGCAAATCGCACTGACTCATCACGAACGCTGGGATGGGACCGGCTATATCGGTCTGCGCGAAGAATCGATTCCCATTGCTGGGCGTATCGTGACAGTGGCAGACGTTTTCGATGCGCTGACTTCCACGCGTCCCTACAAGGAAGCCTGGAGCCAGAGCGAGGCAATCGATGAGATTCAACGTCAGAGCGGACAGCAGTTTGACCCGCGCGTGGTGGAGGCATTCCTAAAGGTGGTCTGCACCTAAATTTCATTACTTAAACTGGTACCGCCAGCAGATCATCTGCTGGCGGTACCAGTTAGTAATCATTCACTGGTTAGTTCGACTAACCTTTCACCATCATTCTCAAGGGGTACCCATTGGTCTGGTCCTAATCTCCCCCAGGAGTTCTTTCCATCTGTCCAGGTTTCCAAAATATTTAATTGGTTGCCTTCCACGAGGCCGCCAATCACTTTTGCGCTGGTACTATGATCCTCGTAAATGTGCAGATTTTTCACGGAAATGACTCCTCTTGTTATTGGAGGGGCGTTCTGCTCTTCAACCGGTTTGTCCTCATGTTCTTTCAGTATTTCTATTGATTTATTAAGTGAAGATTTTAATTGTTCGGGCATGTTTTACTCCTTTCCAAATTCTAGGAATATCGCTTGCTGGTACACCTTTTTTGTTCATAGGGGAGATTGTAGGAAGGGAATCAGGTTTCCCTACACTTCGTTAAAACGACCCATCTTCGTAAATAATATGCAAAGCAAAGCCAAAATGTGACCATCTACCTGAAAGAAACCCTGCATGTAGGCAAGGCTCACTTACACACCGGCGCGGCCATACTGTTTGACCGGGTTCTTGGAGGCGTTAAGGAGACCTCAGAATATAATGCCTCCTCAAGTAATTCGGATAAAAAAACAAGGCTGGCAAGAATTTCTTGCCAACCTTTTATACATCGAGCCATTGCTGATAAAGAATCTTGGTCTTTTTTTTAGCCCTTTTAGTGAGCAGCCAGTCCAACAACTCCCACAGGTACGCTGACACTACCAGCCGATTCAAGGCTTCCATTTGCACCCATGTGGAAAATTTCGATCATGTGTGCACCCGAGGCCAATACATAGAGATACTGCCCATTAATGCTGAATGCCATGTCAATGGGGCTGCTACCTGCGCCAGTCAAGGCAGCAGTGGCATCAAGCAGGGTCAAGGAGCCATCATCACCAATTCGGAAACTGGAGATTGATCCGCTGCCTGCATTTGTGGTGTACGCAAACTTGCCGTTCTTGGAAATGGCGATCCAGCATGCTGCAACCTGCGTTGTCACGACCGATGGGCTGATCACATTGAATTCACTTCCATCAACTTCATAAGAAGAGACCGAGCCGGATGCTTCTGAGACAATTGCGTGATTATGGCGGTCAAAGGCAAACCCGAATGGTACAGCGCCAGAGGAAGGATGTGTGACGGGAGCGCCAGCCAGTCCATCTACAACCTGATAGGTGTCGATCAGATTAGTTGTCTTTTCAGTGACGACCAACGCGCTACCATCTGAACTAAAGGATATTTGTGCCAGCCCCGGAGCCGGTCCCACGCCGCCATTGCTAACAGGTTGAGTTGACCCAGCCAGAGGTGATAATGAGCCATCCTGTCCAATGCTAAAACCGCTGATATTGCCGCTTCCACCAGCATTCAGCACGTACAACCAGTCCTTATAAGTTGTCAGGCTGACCGGCCGTATCCCACCTGAATCAACCACATCTACTAATTCCAGGCCATTTTCATTCACTACAAATACAGAAATCTCATTGCTCCCTGCATTTACTGCAAAAAGCCATTGATTATTCTTGGTTAGAACCACGGCACTTTGTGAGCCAAGGCCCGCACCGCTTCCCAATCCTCCAGTGGAATAAGCTGTCGGGGGGAAGGTGAGGAAGCCATCGGCAGAACGGTCATACACCAATACTTCGTTTCCGCTGGCTGCATTTGTCACCGTGTATACGGCGCCAATTGAGTTATCTGGCGCAGCTGCTACAGGATTTGTGAATCCTGCAACCAATGGAAGTAAAAACGTCGCTATTACAAATAAGCGGGCACTGAGTCCGTTAAATAATTTTATACTTTTCACTTCTAATCTCCTTGGTAAGATATAGGATCCGGCTCGACTTTTGTATCGTAACCTGCACTTCTTAAGAAACACTTACCTGGAGATTATCTCTTCCTTAAATTATTTAAGTGCCCATATCTGCTTTGAAATTGATCAATTCCTGACTCAATGTGAAATACCAAAAATGTACAAACCCAAATAGCATAACAAATAAACCAATCACCATGCCAACATAGCGAGTGATCGGTTGTTTATTCGTGCTTGGTTTTATTTTGACAACTTACCCCCTGATTAGTGCGATGGGATCTACAACCTGCGAGTCTGGCGTAAGATCAACAATAAGAGAGCCGCTCCAATGATAGCTTTGACAATCTCACTGAGGATCCCAGTCCCTACACTGACGCCTAATACGCCAAAGAGCCAGCCGCCAATGATCGCGCCCAGGATACCAACGAGGATCGCGCCGATCAGCCCGGACCTCAAGCCGCCTACCATCGCCTCTGCGATAATCCCTGCAATACCACCAATGACGATCCAAACTATAATCTGTTCAGCTGTCATATCTAATCTCCTTTGACTTGCACTAATCGTTCTATTACTTATAACGATTTTTCGCTCCAAATAAACTGAGATCTGCATTTTTCGAAGTGATTTAATCGTTAGGGGACTTGTTTGCTCAGTTTCCTCTAATTTCGTGTAAATTAAAACTTGCACAAGTGTATAGCGTAGGATTCCTCTTACTCATTATAATTTGCTCTATCCTGGGAGTATGATGTATTTACGACCTTCATTGATACCTGCAAAGCATAGACAGGTCTTAATCCTTCTGTCAGCGTTTCTTATTGGGACAATTCTATTAAGTACATTCAAAATCTTATCAGCAAAAAGAGGAATCTCATGTCTCCTACCGGTATACTGATTGCTGAAGGTGAAAAGTCGGTGGCTCAAGAATTAGGAGAATGCCTAGAAGGCTTAGGATATAAGGTTTTGGGGATTGCATCTTCAGGTGAAGAAGCAATTGAAAAGACGGAAAAGCTACGACCACAAATCGTGCTGATGAATATTCGCCTTAAGGGTACGAGAGATGGCATCCACACCGGTAGTCTCATCCATGATTTTCACGAAACTCCTATTGTTTATATGATTGACTCTAGCACTCAGGCGACAATCCGTCGCGCGGGGGCAACCGGTCCATTTGGCTATATCTTTAGACCATTTGATGAAAAGCAAATATTTGCAATTGTTGAAGCGGCACTGATTAGACACCAACTGGAAAGAAAGCTTCGGCAGAGTTGGCAATGGCTCAATACCACATTGACGAGTATTGGTGAAGGTGTCATCGCTACGAATGAGCAGGGGCTTGTACGTTTCATTAATCCAATTGCTGTGGAACTTACGGGCTGGAGTCATCCAGATGCCATCGAAAAATCCCTCTTTGAAATCTTTTCATTAGTCGATGAAAAATCGCGTGAGTTGGTAGATATATCGGGTATGCAAAACAAAAAGGCCGGCGCAGTTTCAAAAAGGAGCTTCGAAGGTCTTCTATTGCCAAGGAATGGATTGCCTGTTCCCGTCGAAGCCAACATCACTTCCATCAAAGATGGAAAAGGCATAGTCTATGGAATGGTTTTGGTATTTAGAGATGTTACGCAACAAAGAGCAGCAATGCACGAAATCAAGCGTCAGGCGAATCGAGCAGAGGCCCTGATGCAAGTAGCCTCCCAGTTGAATTCCCAACTTGAATTGGAAACCGTTCTCAAAAACATCTGTACTATCACAAATCGAACAATTAAAGCTACGGGTACAGCAATATTCCTGCGGGATACCAGGGAGGATGTCTTTCATACGAAGGAGGATTTCTTTCGGGAAATGGCAGCGACTAGCGAGGACAAATTATTGAAGTCGTATCAGGGAAGCCAGTTCGAAATCCCGAGTAATTTCTTCAAGAACTTGTTGTCTCGTGAGAATCCAGTCGTAGTGATTCAAGATCCTCAGTCATTTCCTAATCTGCCCTATTCCCAGATTTTTAATGAACATCATGTTAAGACGCTCGCGATTGCTGCATTATTTCGTGGGAATGATTTGGTCGGCGCTTTAATTCCAATTTTTACACAGAAGCATATTCTTCCTATAGATGAAACTAGTCTTTTAGGAGGGTTAGCAGCTCAGGCAACCAGCGCGATTGAGAATGCTGAATTGTTTGAGCAGATTCGTGCTGGGCGCGAGCGACAGCGAAAACTGGCAAAAAGCCTAGTAGATATACAGGAAGCAGAGCGTCGGCATATTGCGCAAGAATTACATGATCACTTAGGTCAGATTTTAACGGGCTTACAGTTTATGCTGGAAACTACCAAGAACCAAGCAAGTGGCACGCAGAAGTCGAATCTCGAAGAAATTCAAAAAACGGTCAGTGACGTCATTGGGCAAGTTAGAGAAATGTCTCTCAATTTGCGTCCAAGCATGTTGGATGACATGGGTCTTTTACCCACCCTGCATTGGCATATTGATCGTTATACCAGTCAAACCGGAATACATGTCAAGTTTCAGAACGATGAACTCCCGAAACGGTTGCCAACGGAGATTGAAACTGCCGCTTATCGAATTGTTCAGGAGGCTCTTACTAATGTAGCTCGTCACGCCAAGGTTAAAGATGTATTCGTAGGGCTTGTTGTACACGATGATATTCTCTGGGTAGAGGTGCTCGATAAAGGAAAAGGGTTTAACTCATCTGCAGATTCGGATAAGCCAACCTCGGGACTGAGTGGGATGCGGGAGAGGGCTAGCCTAGTGGGAGGATATTTGTACATAGATTCGTTTATCAACCAAGGAACGCAAATCCTCGCAGCACTTCCATTGACCGAGAGACCATTCGAGAGAAGGAAAAATGAGCGTAACTATCCTATTAGCTGATGATCATCCGATTGTGCGTCAGGGTTTGAGGCATTTATTGGAAGTAGAACCGGATGTAAAGATTATCGGAGAAGCGAGTGATGGGCTGCAGGCCGTTCAGCTTGCTGATAAGTTCAGGCCCAATGTGCTGGTTGTAGATATGATGATGCCCGGTCTGAATGGACTGGAGGTGCTGCGACAAGTTAAAAAGCGTTCTCCTGCTACTTGCAGTATCGTACTTTCGATGCAGAGCGCGGATGCATATGTGGTGGAATCTCTGAGGGCTGGTGCATCTGGTTATGTTCTTAAAGAAACTGGGCCAAGCGAATTGGTCAACGCGGTTCGGCAGGTTATTCAGGGTCAACGTTACTTGAGCCCAAAGCTTTCTGAAAAATTAATCAATGTTCTGATTGAGAAAGTAGAAGAGGTGGCTCTTAATCCCTATCAGACTCTCACAAATCGCGAGCGGGAGATCCTGCAGATGGCATCAGAAGGCATGACCACGGCTGAAATCGCAAAACGACTTTCCATCAGCCCACGCACTGCCGAACTGCACCGCAGTCGGATGATGGATAAGCTGGGACTTCATAACCAGACTGAACTTGTCCGTTATGCACTAAAACACGGCATTTTACCCATGGATGACTGATCAGTTTTAAGAAGGTTCTCGCTTCCTACCGGACCCTCGGATGGTATTGCCTCCGAGGGTCTTTTTTCGCGTTCCACGGAGTGCCGCAACATCTACATAAACTGCATAGAGGCCGCGGTACATGCGGTAGGCCTATAGCGAAAGTACGTACTATTTATCAGAAAAAATACGTATGAATACATATGTCCAATACCCTGTTATCGAGGAAAATATAGTGAGGGAAATTATTAGGATGAAGGAGCCAATTATGACCCAAAGAAAATTGTATAAACTACTATATGTATTGCTAGTTCTGATGCTGGTTCCAGGCTTGTTTGCCTCGGATTCACCAACATCCAGGGATGTGGCAGTTAGCTTACAACCTGTGCTGGCTGAGATTGCAGCACAGCAACCTGATCAACTGGTGAGCGTAATTGTCCAAAAGAAAGTTGGTGCGTCCGGTGTGGAAGAATTAGTCACCAGCATGGGTGGACAAGTTACTAAAGACCTGAGCGTCATCAATGCCTTTGGTGCAGAGATGACAGCTGGGGCAGTAGCGCAACTGGCCAAAACGGAATCAGTCCGCTGGGTCAGTTTGGACGCGCCTGTCAAGCAGGCGGGCCTGCCCAATAAGTTTTCAACTTGGTCCACGGCAGTCGGCAAAATCGTGAAAAATGGTTTTACCAACTCAGCGAACATGCTTTCACTGGTGGGTCCCGATGGAACTTACGGCTCGGGCGGAGCCGTAAAGGGCTCGTTTGCAGGGTTCCAGCCGGAATATTCCCCTGGTCAAAAGATCAGCAAGGTGGAAGTAGTGATGAAACTCTACTTATCCACCACATTAACATCCACTGAAGCGCCTAAAGTCACTGCGTATGCTAAAAACAAGGCTGGCAGCATCGTCACAATTTCACCAACTGGCCTTAATGCCTGTCTTGGTGCGACCAAAGCATGCTTGTCGTATGTGGACATCACCGCCTCACGTATCTGGGCGTGGGATGATTTCTCCACCCTTGAAATCGCTATCGACCAAAGCACACTCGCAAAAGGCAAGACCATCTATTACGATGCAGTGGGCCTGCGAATTACAACTGCGGATGGTAATGATGGAACAACGCCGTTATCCATGACTACTAGCGCAGATGGCACTACCACGCATACTTTGGTGATGCAAAACGTTTTCCCCAACGTGGTGCGCGCCACCAACGTATGGAATGCTGCTCCTTACTACAAGGGTTCAGGAATTACGGTCGCAGTAATTGACAGCGGTAATTTCAAGACCAATGGTCTTGGTACTCGTTTTATCGGCGAATTGAACTTCAATTCCACAGAACACTTATCAAGCGATCAATATGGTCATGGCACTCATGTGACCGGTATCATTGCCGATGACGGATCAGGTTCAGCTGGTCAGTATATAGGCATCGCTCCGAAAGCTAATATCATTGGTCTGCGTGTGGCGGATGATTATGGCATGGCTTATGAATCGGATGTGATCGCGGCCATGCAATGGGTGTACAACAATAAGACTGCTTACAACATCCGCGTAGTGAACCTGTCATTGAACTCGAGCGTATACCAGTCCTACGACACCAGCCCACTAGATGCTGCCGCGGAAATCCTGTGGTTCAACAGCGTCGTGGTAGTTGTCTCTGCTGGTAATAATGGCTCCGCCACTCTCTATCCGCCAGCCAACGATCCTTTTGTCATCACAGTGGGTGCAACTGATGACTACACTACCTTGGACATGACTGACGATGCGGTAGCTACTTTCTCGGCTTATGGTTTGGATGATCTCGGTCATCCCAAGCCCGATTTAGTTGCGCCAGGTAGAAATATTATTTCCTATTTACCTGATGTAAATACATTGACCATTCCTGTGGCCCATCCCGAGGGAGTTGTTTCCCAATATTACTTCCGTATGTCCGGCACCTCGATGGCGGCGCCAATCATCAGCGGCGCAGTAGCTGTTCTTATTGAATCCAACTCAAGCCTAACACCTGATCAGATCAAATACCGCCTGATGACAACCTCCAACAAAAGCTGGCCAGGTTACAACTCAACCAAAGCAGGAGCAGGTTACCTAGACCTCTACGCGGCCGTGATTGGTACCTCTACCCAAAATGCAAATACTGGATTGAAAGCCAGCAATTTGCTTGCAACGGGTTCAACACCTATTACCTGGGGTAGTGTCGGCTGGAACTCGGTTGGCTGGAATAGTGTCGGCTGGAATTCAGTTGGTTGGAATAGTGTTGGCTGGAACTCAGTAGGTTGGAACAGTGATTACTGGGGTCCCTAACGCTGGTACATAATAAGTTGATTGCGCATAAAAAATTCTAATCACTGGAGAAAGTGTAATGAAATCTCAGACTTTGATTTATATCCTGGAAATTGCTCTTCTAATTGTTGTGATCGGGGCCGTGATCGTCACCCTTTGGAATTCAGTTCCCGTTCCTGCTCTTTTAGCTACTGTAAGTTGGAATGGCTGACCGTCGACCTTCAGTACACTTTCGGGAGATAGTTCCTCCCGAAAGTGTAATTTAAACAGAGAACATGGATCAAAAAATACGTAGAGATCACATATTCCTGCAGAATAATTTCCGCGTCCTAAACAGGATTACCCGATGAAAGAATTGTCTTCACCCACAAAAATATATCTGTATGCAACGTATCTAGCAGGAGTCGCTGTTTTTGTTTGGAATATTTATATGATTGATTTTAGCAATTTTTGGATGATTCTTATCCTTTGTGTCTTGGCCTCATTAGCATTGATCTTGAAAGTAGAAGGGGCTACCAACCGGTCTCACTACACATTTAGTTTTCTTGTTTATGGTTTTACCTTTGTATCTTATGGAACTTCAGAAGCTATTCTTGTGATATTGATTTCTAACCTGGTTGAATGGATTTGGAATCGACCACCTTGGTTTATCCAGTTATTTAATACTGGTTCTTATATTCTAGTAATGCAAGCAGCCAGTCTTTTATACCAATGGATCAATCCTAATCCTACACTTGCCTCTTGGCAGGCTCCTTTAGCGATTGCACTAAGCATGGCAAGCTTCAATCTGTTGAACCATCTCATGGTAGGAATTGTGCTTTGGCTTGCACGGGGGGAAAATTTCAAGAAGTCTGGTATTTTCGATTTCTTTCCACTTATGCTCGATCTAGCCTTGCTTTACTATGGTGCCAGCCTTTCATTTGTTTGGACGTATAACCAGTTTGCGCTTGTATTGTTTTTAATTCCAATATACTTGATTTACAATACTTTACGCGTTCCAGCATTGGAACGTCAGACTGAAACCGATAATAAGACTGGGCTGTTTAATCATGGGTATTTTAAGCAACAATTAGACAATGAACTCAATCGCGCCAATCGTTTTGATCGTCCCCTTGCAATCATTATGGCCGACTTGGATTTGTTACGAAATATCAATAACACGTATGGACATCTTGCTGGCGATGAGGTGCTCATAGGCATAGCTAAGATTCTCAAACAATCCGTTCGTGATTATGATGTGGCAGCCCGCTTTGGTGGAGAAGAATTTGCCATTTTATTGCCCGAGACGGCGATCCAACAGGCATATGAAAGGGCAGAGTATATCCGCAGGGTAATCGAAGAAGCAGAATTCACTATTCCTACGAGTATTTCACCTATCCGAGTTACCATGAGCTTCGGTATTGCCTGTCGTGAAAGTTTCAGCCAAACTACAGATGAAATAATACATAACGCCGATACGGCTCTTTACCATTCAAAATTAAGCGGGCGAAATCTAGCTTTTGCTTATGCCAATGATGCCTATGTAAATTTTTTACATGTTCAAAATAAGAATATGTTTCCTCACAAATCTGTGGCCGAAAATTCACAATACATTGGTAGTCTGGTTGAAGAAAGTTCACAGAAGTTGGTGCAGGCAAAGTCTCCTAGAGCAGACAATAATGATTCATTAATAGAACCGAAGCTCATGCCTGAGTCGAATCAAATCAATACACCTACTAAGTCTAGAAGTTCAAAGTTAGTTGTTAATCTTTACATTGGCACAGTGGCATTGGTAACCTTGCTCTCTTTTGTAGCGCTTTACCGAGCGACAGATTCGATGCAATACTTTGTGTCTTCATCTGAGTGGATTAGCTTGTTAGTTATTTCTTTATTGATCGCCTTGTCAGAATGGTTTTCAGTTGATCTTTACTTTCGACAGACAGCCGTATCTACCTCTGCCATTCCGATTCTGGTCGGCTACTTGCTTTTTGGACCAATTGGAATATTGGTAGTAAGCCTCACTGTCGCATTGGCTTTACTATTAAAACATCGTAGTCCTTTCAGTCGCTTTATTTTTAATTTCAGCAACCATATCTTGGCGGGGACACTTTGTACGTCTTTGATTATTGCGTCTGGTAAACATTTCTTAATGTGGGATCCGATAAGCCAGTTGCTGCTTAGCTTGGCATCGGCTGCTATTTTGTACTTAACTACTACTTGGTTAATAGCCATGG
>WNGA01006392.1_pt1 | contig 16804 bp, 13 predicted proteins | sample 5400061 | NCBI WGS metagenome assembly WNGA01 (sample SAMN13153366, study PRJNA577476) | soil metagenome | isolation source: 100 cm soil or saprolite under grassland replicate 2 | place: USA:California | collected 2016-06-15 | reverse complement strand
GACCAGCTCGTCAAGCCGAAGCAGCAAACCGACCGCCGTCTCACGATCACCATCCAGGATCGCCTCCGCCTCGGCCCGCTCCATCCCCGCCAACTTCGCCGCAACACAGCGGGTCCCTGCGCAGCGGCTGAACGCTTACTAATCCTGCTTCGTTAGCAGGCCTTTAAGACCTAAGGGTTTTTAGGACCGGCGCCGGCGGGCGTTGGGACGTCGTTCTCGTCCTCGTGCTGCTCTTCTTCGTCGAGCAGTGTCAGGCGTGGTACTCGGTCCTGCTCGTTCCGCTCGTCGCGCTTGTCCGCAGCGCGCCGCGCAGGCGGCGGTGACGATCGCGATCCTCAAGGGCGTGTTCTACCTCGGCGGATTCCCGAACCTGATGCGAACCGTGCATCTTCACGTCGATGCGGTCCGCTGAACAGTCGCTGATGGGCCCGCCTGGATTCGAACCAGGGACCAACGGATTATGAGTCCGCTGCTCTAACCAGCTGAGCTACGGGCCCGTTTGGAAGGACACGGTAGCTGGGAATCCGAATGGCGTCCGAGCCCGTAGGACACACCGGATGCGTCGCGCCTGGGTTCTGTTTCCCCTCCTGGTCCTCGCCGGTTGCGGCGGGGGCGGCTCGAACGAGTCCCAGCAGGGCGGTGCCGTCGTCAAGACCGTCCAGATCTCGGAGAAGGAGTTCTCGCTCACCCCGAGCGCCGTCAACCTGTCTAGGACCGGTACCTATGAGTTCAAAGCCACGAACGCCGGTCAGATCGCCCATGCGCTCGAGATTGAGGGCAACGGCGTCGAGGAGGAGACCGAGGACATCGAGCCCGGCCAGACGATGACCCTGCGAGTCACGCTCTCCAAGGACGGCTCGTACGAGCTGTACTGCCCCATCGACGGGCACAGGGATCAGGGCATGAAGGGCACGGTCACGGTCGGCGGGGCGGCGAGCGGCGGCGGCGGCACGACCACCACCACCCCGAAGACCACCAGCGGCCCCGGGTACTGACAGTTCCCCCGTGACGTAGGGCGGCCGAAGCCTCAGAATAGGGGGCTTGCTCTGGCACGTCCGGCCGACCGAGGAGGGATGAGGACGCCGTGAAGGTCTTCCAGCGCGAGAGGGAACTGCGAACCGCCGGCGGGTTGGCCGTCCGGGACATCACCGAGGACGTCAGCGAGGCCGTGCGCGCAAGCGGCATCACCGAGGGAATCGCGTGCATCTACTCGCCGCACACGACCTGCTGCGTGCGTGTCAACGAGTTCGAGACCGGCTTCATCGACGACTTCGGCGAGCTGCTGCAGCGGCTCGTCCCGCGCGAGACGTACTACGCACACGACGACTGGGACAGGCGCACAGAGAACATCTGCCCGGAGGACATGGACTTCGGCAACGGCCACTCGCATTGCATGGCGATGCTGCTCGGGACGGCGGGCGAGTCCGTGCCCGTCCGAGACGGCGAGCTCTTTCTGGGAACCTGGCAGCGTGTGCTCTTCATCGAGCTTGACCGTGAGCGCGATCGCCGCTGGCTAGTGCAGGTCGTCGGAAACTAGACGCGGTCGTCGTCGGCGCGGGTCCGAACGGCCTCGCGGCGGCGCTCACGCTGGCGCAGGCCGGTCGCTCGGTTCTCGTCCTCGAGGCGCAGGACACGATCGGCGGCGGCACGCGCACTGCGGAGCTGACGCTGCCCGGCTTTCGTCACGACGTCTGCTCCGCGATCCACCCGCTCGCCGCCGCGTCGCCGTTCTTCCGGTCGCTCGGTCTGGACCTCGAATGGATCACCCCGCCCGCGGCGCTCGCCCACCCGCTCGACGACGGCTCGGCGATCCTCGTTCGCGGGTCGCTGGACGAGACCGCTGCACGGCTCGGCCCGGACGCGCACGCCTACCTCCGCTTGCTCGGTCCCCTCGTCCGGAACTGGCCGCGGCTTCAGCACGAGCTCTTGGGCCCGGTCCCGCACCTCCCCCGTCACCCTGTCGCGCTGGCTCGCTTCGGCCTCAAGGGCTTGCGCTCTGCCCAGGCCCTCGCCGAGGCCCGCTTAACGACGATCCCCGCCCGCGCACTGTTCGCCGGTGCGTCGGCTCATTCCATCCTGCCGCTCGAGCGTCGCGGCTCGGCGACCTTCGGCCTGATCTTGCTCATCCTCGCACATGTGACGGGCTGGCCGTTCCCGCGCGGCGGCTCGCAGGCGATCGCGAACACGCTCGCTAACCGCCTGCGCGCGCTCGGCGGTGAGATCGAGACCGGGCGCGAGGTGACGTCGCTGCGCGAGCTGCCGCGTAGCGACCTCGTCCTCTGCGACGTCACGCCGCGGGCGCTCGACGCGTTGGCCGGCGACCTCCTCCCCGAGCGTTACCGACGCCGCCTCCGGCGCTGGCGCTACGGCCCCGGAGTGTTCAAGCTCGACTACGCACTCGACGGGCCGATCCCCTGGCGTGCGGCGGAGGTCGCCGAGGCTGCCACCGTTCATCTGGGTGACCCGCTTGCCGAGATCGCAGACTCGGAGCGCGCCTCCTGGGAGGGCCGGCACGCCGAGCATCCGTTCGTCCTGGTTGCGCAGCAGAGCCTGTTCGACGACACGCGGGCACCCACCGGCAGGCACACGCTCTGGGCGTACTGTCATGTCCCGAATGGGTCGACGCTCGAGATGACCGAACGGATCGAGGCCCAGATCGACCGCTTCGCGCCCGGTTTTCGAGAGCGCGTGCTCGCACGGGCGGCCCGTGGGCCAATCGAGCTCGAGCGCGAGAACGCGAATCACGTCGGCGGCGACATCGCAGGAGGCGCGAATCTGCTCGGCCAACTCGTCGCTCGCCCGGTGCTGCGGCGGGTCCCCTACGCGACGCCCCGCCCTTGGCTGTACCTCTGCTCCTCATCGACTCCCCCGGGGGGCGGCGTCCACGGGATGTGCGGCCACCTCGCCGCGAAGGCGGCGCTGAAGCAGCTGACCTAGCTTTCCCGACTTTCGAAGCGCACACTTGTGGCCATGTCTAGCTGGACCTGCGCCGCCTGCGGCGGCGAGAACCCTGAAGGGATGAAGTTCTGCGGCCACTGCGGCTCCGCCGCCGCCGATGCCGCCGCCGCGCAGCCGGACGAAGAGCGCGACGTCGCCGAGGCGCTTCGCAGCTTCGTCGTCGGCGCCGTCGCCGACCGACTGGTCGAGACCGGCGGGAAAATCCCCGAAGAGCGGCGGCTCATCACCGCTCTCTTCGCAGACGTGTCCGGGTTCACGTCGCTCGCCGACCGGCTCGATCCCGAGGAGCTGCTCGAGGTGATCGATCCGGTTATTTCCGGCCTGAGCTCGATCGTCGGTCGCTACGGGGGTTACGTCGAGAAGTTCGCCGGTGATGCGCTACTCGCCCTCTTCGGGGCGCCGGTCAGTCACGACGACGACGCGGCGCGTGCTCTACGCGTCGCGCTCGAGATGCACCGGGAACTCGCGCGGATGGTCAGAGATCTGCCGCACGACGCCGACCTCACGCTCCACGTTGGCGTCAACTCGGGGCACGGCATCGCGCGCATCCTCGGTAGCGAGGCCCGCATGGATTACGCCGTTCTGGGCGATTCGGTGATTCTCGCGCAACGGCTCGAATCGGCCGCGCCAACCGGCGAGACCTACGTCAGCGAGATGACCGTGCGACTGACCGAGGACGAGTTCGAGTTCGAGCCCGTCGGCGACCTCACGCTGAAGGGGAAGGCTGAGCCGGTCCCGGCATGGCGGCTCATCGGCGAGCGGAAGGTCCGGCGGGCGCCGGCACTGGCGACACTCGTCGGGCGACAGCGCGAGCTCGCGGCGATCCTCGCCGCGCTCGGCAGCCTCGAGCAGGGCCGCGGCACCCTCGTCGCCGTCACGGGTGAGCCCGGCGTCGGCAAGTCCCGGCTCACGAACGCCGTGGAGGAGGAAACGACTGCGCGCGGCGCTCGCTGGCTCCAGGCGCGCTGTCTCTCGTACGGCGCAGGCCTCGCGTACTGGCCATATGCCGACCTTCTGCGCCAGTGGGCCGGCATCCGCGGCGAGGCGGGGCCGGACGAAGCAGGGGCGACCCTCGCCGCCGCGCTCGACCGCTGCCAAGGCTCGGCGGCGCTTCCGTTCTTCGCCCAACTGCTCGGGGTGACACCGACGGGCGTGGCGGCGCCGCCGGAGCCCGAGCCGGAGGCGTTCCGGCGAGCGCTCCATCGCGCCTTCGCGGACTGGCTTCAGAGCCTCGCTGCCGAGCGTCCAGTCGTTCTCGTCCTCGAGGACGTCCACTGGATCGACGCCTCGTCCCTCGAGCTGACGCGTGAGCTCGCGGTGCTAGCGGAAGAGGCGCCGGTCGCGCTCTATCTCGTCGCGCGCCTGGAGGCGCGAGCGTGGCTCGGGGAATTTGCACATGACGGGCTCGCGATCGCACTGCAGCCCTTCGACGAGGCCGGGATCCAGGCGCTGATCGAGGCTGCGCTCGGAAGCGTGCCGCCGCCGGAGCTCGCCTCCTTCATCGCCAGACGCACCGGCGGTAATCCGCTGTTCGTCCAAGAGCTGCTGCGCTCGCTTCTCGACGGCGGCGCGATCGAGCGCGAGGACGGGCGCTGGCGAATGCGGTCTGGCTGGGACGCGCGGGCGATTCCAGCGACGGTCGAGGAGGTGCTCTCCGCGCGCATAGACATGCTGCCGCGCGGCACCACCGCGCTGCTTCAGACCGCGGCTGTCATCGGCCGTCGAGTGCCGCTGCCGCTACTCGGCGAAGTGGCCCGTGACACGCCGGCGATCGAGCCACTCGTTACCGACCTCGTCGCACGCGGCTTCCTGGAGCAGCACGACGAAACGGTGGCCTTCCACCATGCGCTGATCCAGGACGCGGCGTACAATCGACTGCTCCGGCGCAAGCGTCAGGAACTGCACCGCCGCGTCGCGGAGGCTGCCGAAGCGCTCTACGGTGCCGGCGAGGACACGATCGACCTGCTCGCCCGTCACCTCTACCTCGGCGGCGGCGGGCCGAAGGCAGTCAAGTACCTCCGGCGCGCCGGTGAGCGGTCGAGGCGCCTGTTCGCCAATGCGGAGGCGATTCTTCACTTCTCGCGCGCGGCGGAGCTCGCTCCAGATGATCCCGAGCTGCGGCTCGCGCTCGCCGACCTGCACGAGCTCGGCGGCGACTACGACGACGCGCTTCGCCTCTACGAAGAGGTACGCGAGCAGACGAACGATGTGCGCGCGTGGCGAGGACTCGCGGCGACACGACGCAAGCGCGGAGAGTATGCGGACGCACTCGCCGTCGTCGACCAGGCATTCCGCTCGGAGGCGCTTCGCCTCGCGGACCTCACACCGCTGTGGTTGGAGCAGGGGTGGACCCTGTCCGTGACGGGACGCTTCGAGCAGGCGGTCGAGGTATTACAGGCCGGTCTCGAGGCGGCTCCCGTCGATCGGGCTCCGGTGGTGGCGGAGCTCCTGTTCCAGCTGGCGCGCGCAGAAAGTGCTCAAGGCGAGCTCGAGGCGGCACTAGAACACGGCCTCGCGGCGGTGGAGATCTACGAGGAGCGGGATGACGCGCGCGGGCTCGCGAGCGCTCTGCGGATTTTGGGAGAGGCTTATCAGAGGCTAGGGCGGCTCGATGAGGCAGCGGACGCGCTCCGCCGAGGCCTCGCGCTGGCCGAGCGAATCGGCAGCGTCGAGGAGCTCGGCGGCTGTCTGATCAACCTCGGCCTCGTCGAGCTCGAGCGCGGAGCGTTCGCGGACGCGGTCGCATGTGATCGGCGCGCAATCGAAGAGTTCGAGCGAATTCACCACGGCTCTGGGAGGGCGATCGCGTACGCGAACCTCGCGGAGAAGCTCGCGTACCTCGACGAATTCGAGGAGGCCGTGACGTACTGCGAGAGGGCGCTCGACCTCGCGCGCTCGATCGGACACTCGGCCACCGTGGCGGACGCTACGCGGGCGATGGCCTTGATTCGCCTGCGCCAGGGCGCATTCGGCGAGGCGGGGACCTACGCCGAAGAGGCCGGGCGGCTGTTCATGGCAATTGGAGCTCCGCGGGAGGCTGCTGCTTCTTTCACCCTCGCCGCTGAAGCATGGGAGCGAGACGGAGCGACGAAGCGGGCCCGGGACATCTCCGCCCGGGCCCGCCTACTTGTCTCGTGAGGCTCCTTAGTTGAACGGCAGGCCGGGGGGAAGACCGGGCGCAACCTCGACGCAGCTGGAGTCCGGAGCGCGATCGACGCGGTCCTGCACGACGACGCAGACCAGCCCGTCGTCGTGGCCCGTAAGACTCACGCTCCACTCGATTCGGTTCGAACCGTCCGGGTGCTGGATGACGACGAGGAAGGGCGTCGACGAGGTCGAGTCGTCGAAGACAAGCAGCGTCTGAGGTCCGCAGGCTCTTGCCCCGTATTCCGCAAAGACATTCAGCGTCGAGGGCGTCGTCGTGTTGTCGTACGCGGCACCGCCGGCGACGATGTCCGCGCACGCTGGAGAGGCGTCGCCCTCTACCGCGCCTGCCGGGAACGCGAACACCGCGGCGCACCCGAGTGCGGCGAGCGCGAGAATGATGAGTCGCTTCAACTTCTACCTCCTTTAACCGGGCAGGAAGACCCGCATCGTGTCGAAGCCGCGCCAGGTGCGGCCGTTCTTGAACTTGCCGGAGACCGTGACGTACACCGTCTCGTTCACGATCTTCTTGTCCTTCAGGAACTGGATGATCGGAGCGCGCTTCCACTTGACCGTTCCCACGCCCATCGGGCTGACGGTGTAGCCGACGGAGTCGAACCTCGGATCTCCCGAGACGTCGTACCCGGCGATCTTCGAGATCTCGATCGTCGCGGGGTCGACGTTTCGCGGATCTGCCGACTTGAAGGTGACATTCGCGCGCAGGAAGTCGGCCGCGACGTAGAAGAGGATGTCGTCGAGGTCGACCTGCGCGTCGTACGTTCCTGGGACTGCCGGATCGCAGGCTGCAGGAGGCTCTCCCGGCTTCCACGGGACGAGAGCGAGCTCGTCGAGGGTGGAGATCCCGTCCCCGTCCGAGTCCTGTGAGCCGACGTCGGCCGACGACAGGCTGTCGTTCCCGCCGGCGCATGCCTCAACGTCGGACGGGACGCCGTTGAAGTTCGCGTCCGCCACGGCGAAGAAGGAAGACGTCGGATCGGTCGTTAGCCCGTCAAGGTGGAAACGTACGGTGTGGGTCCCGGAAGTCCACCCGCCCGCCGGCGGGGACGCATAGACCTGGAGCCCGGTCCCATCTGGAACCGGAGCTTCATCGATGAACCATTGGCCAGAAGCGCCGGTCGGCTTGACCGACGCGTTCAGCGCCACCTTGTTGAACTGAAGAACGGTCGCCCCCGCAGTCGGGCTATCAATGTTTGCAACGAGTGGGTCGGAAGTCGGCGAGAGCGTGCTCGTCCCTACGGCAGGTGCCGTTGCAAGATGGACCCCGTTCGTCACGCCCCAGCTGAATGTGCCCCCTCCGCCAGGGCATCCCGCCGAGGTGTCGACGAAGAACTTCGTATTCCCATCTGCCTCCACACCCGACACCATCGTCGCGATGACGTGGTCGAGCCCATCCGAGCAATGGAGCGTGAGATGCGCCTTGAGGTTCGGGTTTGGGGCGCCGGCGACGACGGCTTGGACGAACTGGTACGGGCCGCTCAGTCGTGTGACGTCGATCGTCCGAATGACGGTCTTCGTGTCGACGCCGTCGACGAGATAGTGGATCGTGCACTGATAGGTGCCTGTCGGCACCCCGGAACCCACGGAAATCTGCTCGGTGAAGTTGTCCGTCGTATTGCCGCTCTCGACGACGTACTGAGCCGGCGTCACGGAGATCGATACGCCTGTGGCGCTGCACGATTCTGTGTGCGTCACCGTGACCTCGAGGTTCCCGAGGCCTGTCAGGATCGCAGTCTTGAGCGACTCGCTGCTCGAGCCGATCGACTGGACACTGCCGCCCGTCTTCGTGGCGAGCGCGCTCATGCAGGCATTCGCCCCGGCGTCCGGGACGAGCCCGATCACCTTGATCCCGGCCGTATGGAGAATGTCACCGGTCGTGTCCGCGCTCGCCGTTGCGCTGTCCCCCGGCCAACCTCCCGCGTCGCCCTGAACATGGCACGCGGCGTCCGTCGCGAGGAGCATGACCTTCTTCGCGTTGCCCAGGCGCCACGAGGGCTGCTGGGCCATCGGCGTGTCGTTAGCGTCGGTCGTATCGCCGTCGCCGTTGCTGTCGATCGCTGCGTGGCTCGGCGTCGCCGCGTAGTGCGCCGCCTCCAGCTGCGCCTCCGGGAGATCCCCGCCTCCGCCCGCCGTCAGCGACGGAACGGCATCGCCGAAGCCCTGGCCCTTCGTCTTGAGGTCCGACAGGAGCCGGTAGACCCAATCTCCGGAATCGCCCCACGGCGGGGGCGCGCTTGGTCCGCGCGCGAAGTCCCTGAAGCCGGCGACGCCGGTTGTGTAGTCCGAGCCCGTATCGTCGAGTGCTTTCACGAGCCCGTCCGGACCGTTCAGCTGCGTGGCGACGTTCGGGCGGTCGTCGATGAAGCTGCCCGTCTCGTCCTGGAGCAGGAACAGGTCGAACTTCGGCGGGATGGCGGTTGTCGCCACGGTCGATGAGTACGACCGCGAGGCCCCCGGCGCCGTTTGATCGCCGGTCGGGCCGGCCACGGTCGCACTTGTGATCGACGGCGTCCCCGGCGCAGTCGTGTCGATGAGGACCTTGTCGCACGGGTTGCTGCTCGGACCCATGCAGAGCTGCACCCGGTCGGCGTCGACGTTGAACGGCAGGGCGACCGCGAATGTCCCGGGGGGTTCGCTTGTCGGCGGGACCGAGCCATGTTCGGTCTCCCCAAACTGGACGGGCGTACGCCAGGGAGATCCGAGCGGGGTATTACCGTTGAGTAGCCGGATCCAGAAGTTGCCTGAGGTCGCCTGCTGCGTCTGGCGTGCGTTGCTCGCGAGATACGACTCGCCGAACGCTGAACCGGCCTGCGTTCGGTCGGTATTGCCCCACGCGACGAATGCCGGTCCCGCTGCAACCGCGGTGCCCGTCCCGACGGATCCCGAATCGCTGCAGTCGCCGCCGACGGGTCCGCCGAACTTGCACAGGTGGAACGCCCAGTCGGGAACGGAGAAGAGCGTGTTGCTGTCGAGCCAGGTCCCGGAGAGCTTCATCACCGTCCGGTTGCCGCTGATGTAGGACGCCGTCGACGTGTTGTAGGTGCGGTAGAGCGCGAATCCGACGTCTGCGCTTCCGTCCGCCGACGCGTCGTGGTTGGTGCTGAAGTTGTCGTCACGGTTCGTCGGCACGTCGCCGGACGAGTGGGAGCTCTCCATGACGATCAGTGCGCCGGTCTCAGTCGGATCCGGGTTGTAGAGCGCGCGTACCCACGAGTGCGGCGTTCCCGCCATCGCCATTCCATCGGCGCACCCGCTCGTGCCCCCTGAACTGTTGACACGATCGACCGCTCCGATGACCCGGTCGGCGGTCGCCTTCGCGGTGACGTTCGCCGAGCTCGAGTTCCAGACGGAGAAGATACCGTCGAGACCGCTCTGGACGGCGGTGAAGTTCGACGCCTTTCCGCAGAACTTTCCTCCGACGAGCGTCGAGCTGAGCGAGGCCAGACTGAGGTCGAGGATCGCCCCGGGAGCCCCCGCATCGTTGTACTGGTACCGGATGCCGCTTGAGCCGGCCCCCGGCTGCCCGAGCACAGAGCTGACGCCCGCGGGAACCGGATAGATCCGCGACGCCGTGCTCATGCCGCTCGCCATCGCCGCCTGCGCGTCAGCGCCGAACCAGCTCGTCGATGGATCAGTGGCCTTCGCCATCTTCACCACGAGCATCCCGAGGGCTTTCGTCTGCTGCGCGACGGGCCTGGATATCGCACTGCCGTTGAAGGTGGTGAATGTGACGGGCGAGGATGCGGACGTATAGGGGTCGGTCGACCTCGCCTTGTACTGGTAGCCGAGCGTGACGCTGTTGACGGTGAGCGTGAAGCTCCCCGTCGTCCCCGGCGTCAGGACGTCAGGCCGAATGACGAAGATGAGGTCGCCGGGAGAGTCGATCGCGGGCGCGGACCCCGAGCTGACGATCGAAGGGTAGTTCGGAGAGGTCAGCGACGGAGTCGGGCCCAGCGACGTGCTCGCCGAGCCGTTGCCGATCGTCGCGGAGCCGCTCGTGATCTTGATGTCCGAACCGACGCCGGCGCAACTGGGCTTGCTCAGATAGACCCGCAAGAGCGTTTGCTTGTTGCGAGCGAGGTTCGCGTAATCGCCGATCCCCTGGTTGAGGGTGTAGCCCTTGAGCACGGGCGTCAGCGTGCAGGTCGGTGCCCATGCACTTTGTGACGTCGCGCCTATTACGAGCACTCCGACGGCCGCCGCCGCCACGAAAACGCGCAGGATCGTTCGCCGCATTACCTCTCGCTCCCCTCTCCGCCAGGTTGCGCCAACACTTACACGGTTTCTTCCGGTTTTCAAGGTAGATTCCGATGCCTTTTGGCGGCGCCACCTGCGCTCCTAGCGAATCCCTCGGACGAGGGGTGCGGCAGGCCCTCCGCTGGAGCGAAGTAGGGAGAGGCACCCGCGGCACGCCGCCCCGAGATATGACCGCCACCGCCCCTGCCAAGCGCGTCATCCTGCTCGCTCTCGCGACGCTCTTCGTCGTGGGAGCTTTCGTCGGGTCCGCGAGCGGCCGCGCCGAAAGCGTCCGCTTCACGGCCGGCCCAGCCCGCGTCGTTCAGGGGAACGAGGTCATCCTCACCGTGGCCGTGAGCCCGGCCGGTGCGCGCTGCTCGCTCTCCGTCCGCTACAAGAGCGGTGCCAAGCAGGCGGGACTGCCTACCGTCGTAGCAGCGGGCGGCCACGCGACCTGGAAGTGGACGGTGCCCCGTTTTGTCCAGCCCGGAGCAGCACGCGTGACGGCCTCGTGCGCAGGCGCCGGTCGCGTGTCCAGAAGGCTCATGGTGATCGGACAGGTCATCCCCGCTCGCATCCGCGTCGTCAAGTCCGGCTGGTCGGTGCGCAACTTCCCGTACGGCGGGAGCGCGGTGAGCTACGGCGTGATCCTCGCCAACGAGTCGCCCCAACAGGACGCGCTCGACGTGAAGGTGCTCGTGAACTTCGTGATGGCGGACAACCGGCTGATCGGGTCCGCGACCGTCCACGTCTCGGACATCGCCGCTGGAACGCAGCACGCGATGGGCGGCGACCTGAACTTTCCCGGCGGCGCGCCCGTGGCCCGGCTCGAAGTAGTCGTCGAGATCGGCGAGCGCGGGCCGGCGACGCACACGAAGCCCGGGATCTCAGCCGTGCGCGTGATGCCGAGCCCGTTCGAGCCTGCCTGGTGCGGCTCAGTCGAGGGAGAAGTCCAGAACGACCATCCCACTCGCACGATCAATACCGTCGAGCTCTCCGCTGTCGTCCTGGACGCGAACGGCGATGTCATCGGCGGCGGCAACGGCTTCGCCGTCGCGTCGCTACCGCCCGCCTCGCGGATGTTCTTCAAGATCTCGAACGGGGTGCGGCCGATTCCGCTCGGCCGCGCGGCCACCGCACTCGTTTCGATCGTTCCGAAGTACAAGACGAGGCCGTAACGCCCGGCGGCCTTGAGGCCGACCGAACGTGCGGTTACCGTGCGTCCGGAGGGACTTCGTCCAGTTGAGCACCCACGTCGCAGGTCCGGGTAGGCCCGTGTGGCTGAAGACTCTCACAGTCCGCGACATCAGCCGCGCCCACGCGATCGTCCTCGGCACCGCCGTCTTCGGCCTCTACGTTGGTGCAGCGAAGCTCGGCATCGCCCTCTCGGTCGCACACGGTGTGATCACGCCCGTCTGGGCGCCGACCGGAATCGCACTTGCGACACTCGTTCTCTTCGGGCGGCAGCTCTGGCCGGCGGTCGCGCTCGGCGCCCTGGTCGCAAACGCGACGACGGGCGCGTCCGTGCCCGAGGCGGCGCTCATCACCGTCGGAAACACGCTCGAGGCAGTGGTCGGCGCGACGCTTCTGCTCCGGATCGGTTTCCGGCCCGCCCTCGACCGAGTTCGCGACGTATTCGCACTCGTCCTTCTCGCTGCCGTCGCCAGCACGACCATCAGCGCGACGAACGGCGTCACCACTCTGTGGATCTTCGGTGACGTCTCAGGCTCGGACTTCGGGTCGGAATGGCTGCTGTGGTGGCTCGGAGATGCGATGGGCAATCTCGTGGTGGCGCCGTTGCTGCTCGTCTGGGCGGCGGAGCCGCTCCGAGACCTAACCCGCCGTGCGACGCTCGAGGCAGCCGCGCTCTTCGGTTTCCTCGTCGGCGTCAGCTGCTTCGTCTTCCTCGCCGGGTACTGGCGCTATCCGCATCTGCTCTTCCCGTTGCTGATCTGGGCCGCGCTCCGCTTCCGGCAGCAAGGCGCGGTCGCCGGCAGCTTCGTCGTCGTCGCGATAGCGATCACGGGCGCCGTTCGCGGGACGAGCCCCTTGGGCAACGGGAGCACGACCGAGGTGGTGCAGGTGCTCGAGGCGCTTCTCGCCGCAATAGCGATCGCGCTTCTCATCCTCGGCGCCGTGCTCGCCGAGCGCAGCACTGCCGAACAAGGGCTCGAGCGCGCGCACGCCGGCCTCGCCGAAGCCCAGCACGTTGCGCGCATCGGCAGCTGGGAGTGGGACATCCCGACGGACCGCGTCGCCTGGTCCGATGAGCTGTACCGGCTGTTCAGCCTCCAGCCGCGGACGGTACCGGCGTCCTACGAAGCATTCCTCGACCTCGTTCATCCGGATGACCACGGAAGGCTGCGGCACGCGGTCGAGCAGGCCTACGAGGACCAGCGTCCCTTCCTCGTGGAGTACAGGGTCACGCTCCCCGATGGCCGCATTCGCTGGCTGCTCGGGCGCGGGCGAGTGATCGCGGACGCGGTAGGGCGACCCGTGCGCATGGTCGGCACCTCACAGGACATCACCGACCGGAAGCGGATCGACGAGCTGCGGGAGAACATCCTTTCGACCGTTTCGCACGAGCTCCGAACACCCCTGACCTCGATCATCGGCTTCGCCGTCACACTCAAGGAAAAGAGCGCCCGGCTCACGGGCGAGGCCCGCCGCGAGATCGAGGTCCACCTTGCCGAACAGGCTGAGAAGCTCGACCGCCTCCTCTCGGACCTGCTCGACCTCGACCGGCTCCGACGGGGGCTCGTCCGCCCCACGTTCCGCTCGACCGATATCGGCCGGCTCGTCGCCGACGTGGTTGCCGACTATCCCGCAGACACTCACCCGATCTCCGTCCACGTTGAGCCCGCGGTGGCCGAGGTCGATGCGCCGAAGGTGGAGCGGATCGTGGAGAACCTGATCGCGAATGCGGTCAAGCACACTCCGGCCGGAACCGAGATCTCCGCGCGCGTGGAGCCTCACGCCGACGGCGTCCTGATCGCCGTGGACGACCGCGGCCCGGGAGTGCGCGAGCATGACCGCGACGCGATCTTCGAGATGTTCAACCGCGGCCGCGTCGTGCCGCCACAGCCTGGAACGGGAGTCGGCCTCTCGCTCGTGACGCAGTTCGCAGCGCTACATGGCGGACGCGTGTGGGTCGACGCGAATCCCGGCGGCGGCGCGTCGTTCCGCGTGCATCTACCGACGCGCCCTCCCGGGCTAGCAGGTAGCTAAGGCGCTGCCGGGGCTGCCGGGGCCGACTCGTCCCACGTCAATCCTTGTGGGGTCGGGTCGGCAGGCGCGGCAGTGTCGTCCCACGTAAACCCGTCGGGCGCGGGGTCCACGGTCGAGACGGCAGTCTCGTCCCAGGTGAATCCATCGGGCGTCGCGACGAGCGTCGTGGGCGCGCTGACGTCAGAGGTTGAGACTGCCGGGTCCGCGTCCGCGCGTGCGAACGCGGGCAGCGCCAGCGCGACGAGGAGAACAACGAGGCTGAGTACGACGTGCGAGCGTTTCATCGGCTTACCCCCTGCTTCGAACCCCGGGGCCGCACCGGTGTCACCCGCAAAATGGCTGTACGCCCCGAGTTTGCAGGCTCGGCGACGTCCACCGCATCACTCGAAAGGGTGAACGCCCGGACGAACCGGGCGTTCACGACGTCAGTGCGGGAAGCTGTCCCACTTCCAGCCGGCACAGACAGCCGAACCGAAGATGAGCGCAGCGGACATACCAAAGCGTACGAGCCAGCCGGGGAGATGCATGTCGTTTGCTCCTTGAGGGGGTCGCAGGTTGCGGGGGGACGCCTTCTGATCGGCATCCATTGCCGGCCGGCCCACCCCTCAGAGGGGGATCAGGACGAGGAGGCGAGCGGAAGCTCGAAGGTGAACGTCGAGCCTTCGCCGAGCTTGGACTCGACCCAGATCTGTCCCTCCATGCTCTCGATCAACTCGCGGCAGATGTAGAGACCGAGGCCCGTGCCCCCGACGCCTTGCGTCATGTTGGGATCGAGGCGATGGAACTTGTCAAAGATCCGGTCCTGCTGATCCGGCGGTATCCCGGGGCCCTCGTCGTGGACGCTGAATCGCACTCTCCCGTTCCGACCGTGCAACCGGACTTCGATTCGTCCCTCGCCGGAGTACTTCACGGCATTCTCGACGAGGTTGACGAGCACCTGTCGCAGCTTGTCGGGATCTGCGGCGACAGCGGGAGGCGTGACGTCGTGCTCCAGTTCGACCGACAGGCCAGGCGGCAGATGGGTGCGGGTCGCATCGACGACATCGGTTGCCAGGGGCAGCGGCTCGACCCGCGTGATGAACGGCTGCGCACGACCGGAATCGAGCCGGCTGACCCAGAGAATGTCGTCGAGGAGCCGCGCAAGGCGCGCCGACTCCGTCGAGACGATGTCGAGCAGCGTGTTCCGGCGGGCCTCGTCGAGCGAATGCTGTTGCAGGGTCACGGCCGCGCCGTACACGGACGTGAGTGGGGTTCGCAGCTCGTGGGAAACGATTGCGATGAACTCGTCCTTGAGCCGGTCGAACTCCCGCAGCCGGTTCAGGGCGCCGTGGATCCAGCGCTGATAGAGCGCCGTCGCGAGCAGCGGGCCGACGAGGATTACCGCGACGAAAGGCGAGCGATCCCACAGGACGACGAGGATGACCGCGAGCGATGCCATGATCGCGATCGGGACCAGGGTCAAGCGGAGGTAACTGCGCAAGGAGGACAGGAAAGCGACTCGGCGCGAGCGAGAAACGACGGCGGCGAGAAGCGTGATGTTCACGAGGTAGAACGCGATCGCCGCAGCGATCGCGCCGAGGACGAGCTGTAGGAGCGTGCCGCTCTGGAGCTCCGCAGCCGCACCGCCCGCCGCGATGCCTCCCAACGTGTAGACGCCGCAATTGAACGCGATTCGGCTGAAGGGACGACGCCGACCGATCTCGACGAGCGCCATCGTAAGGAAGCCGGCTACCCCCGCGGCAGCCCAGCCGTAGATCGCCGCGACAGCGACGAGGAAGATGTCCGCGAGTGTCATCAATCCGACGGCGACCCCCTCGATCGGCACCGGAAAGGCTTCGGCCATCGCGGCCGCGGCGAGCAAGACGGCGACGCCGGCGAAGTCGCGCCAACCGAGCTTCCCCGAAGCTAGCGACGCGATCGCAAATCCGAGGCCGGCGATTCCGCCGATGGCCACAGGAAGCCAGACAGGTGAGGCGAACCGTGAGGCGTTGTCGAGCCGAGCGCGCAGTCGCGAAACGCCTCTGGCGGAAGCAGGCGACCGAACCGGGATGTGGCGACTAAGGCTCATGGGTGCGGTTCGGGGTGCCGCACCCCCGTCGTCAACTTTTCGAGTATGCCACGAGACGCGGGTTTCGCCTATCGTCCGGCCACTGAGCTCGGCCGACAAACAGGTTCCGTATCCCGTTCCCAAACGGATCGTCGACAAGCTCGTCTGCGGTGCGCTTCTCCTGCTGCTCGCGCCCTTTGTCGTGCTCGTGCTGGTAGCGGTCGCGGTCGACGTGCTCTTCGCTCGACGCGACCGCGGCAGCGTCCTCTATCGGGAACCTCGCGTCTCGCGCGGACGGACCTTCGAGCTGCTCAAGTTCCGCACGCTGCGGACCGACGCGTTGGCCGAGATGTGGCGGACAGGCGGCCATGCGCGACTGTACGAGGCGGACGCCGCAAACCTCACCTGGGCCGGACGCCGAGTGCTGAAGCCCTGGTACCTCGACGAGGTCCCGCAGCTGCTGAACGTCCTGCGCGGCGACATCAGCCTCGTCGGGCCACGGCCCTGGCCGCCCGAGATGGTCGAGAGGCAGGTCGCCCAGGGGCAGGACTACCGGCAGCACGTCATGGCAGGTCTGACCGGTGCGGCGCAGGTGACGAAGGGCGGAGGCGTCCCGTACGCGGACCTCGATCGGGAGTACGTGGAGCGCTGCCGCACGCTCAGAAGCTGGGCCCTCGTCCGGTATGACCTGGAACTCCTCGTGCGCACGGTGGGTGTCATTGCGCGCGGCGAAGGGCTGAACTATTAGCGCCGCCCTGCCGATAGAGACGGGATGGAAGCGCACGCTGTGTTCCCCTGGCGACAGCTCGGCGAGCTGCTCGTCGACCAGCAGCTCCTGACAGAAGACGAGCTCGAGCAGGCACTCTCGGAGCAGGCACGCACCGGCCGCCTCCTGGGCCAGATCATCGTGAACAACGGTTACCTCTCGGCGTTCTCGCTCACGCGCGTGCTCTCCGAGCAGCACGGCGTCGAGCTGCGAGCTGCAACGGGTCGGGAACCGGAGCCGCCGAAGCCGGTGTTGTCACTCGCGGATCCGCCCGAGCTCGGTTCGCCCGAGACCAGAGCGGACTCGCTCTGGCGACCACTCGGCAAGCTCCTCGTGGAGCGCGGGTTCGTGACCGAAACGCAGCTCTCGCGCGCGCTCGCCGAGCAGCGTGACGGGAACGGACGCTT
>WNGA01007899.1_pt1 | contig 16805 bp, 10 predicted proteins | sample 5400061 | NCBI WGS metagenome assembly WNGA01 (sample SAMN13153366, study PRJNA577476) | soil metagenome | isolation source: 100 cm soil or saprolite under grassland replicate 2 | place: USA:California | collected 2016-06-15 | reverse complement strand
GGGGCGCTCATGAGAATCCGCCGATTGTATGTTCACTTTCGTTTCGTGTAAATGTCGGAGGGGTGGAGACTTGAAAGCCTTGCGCGCGCTTGCCTCGGCCGCCGTCTGGATCGGGATCGTCCTCGCGACGATCCTTTTCGGCCTTCCCGCCATCGTCGCGGCGTTCGTGCCTCCCCGGGGAGAATGGTTCCTCCGATTTGCGCGCGGCTGGGCCCGCACGATCCTCTTCTTCTCGGGCGTTCGCGTTGCGGTCCTGCATCGGGAGCGCCTGGAAGGCGGCCGCGCCTTCGTCGTCGCCGCCAACCACGAGAGCTACAGCGACATCCTGGTTCTTCTGGCGAGCCTTCCGCTGTCGGTTCGCTTCCTGACGAAGAGGAGCATCTTCCGCGTGCCTGTCTTGGGCTGGTCCATCCGCGTGGCTGGCTTCGTGCCGGTGGACCGCGGAAACCGGGCCCGCGGCATCTCGACTGTCGAGGCGGCGTTGAAGCTCCTGAAGGCCCGGCGGTCGCTCATGATCTTTCCCGAGGAGACGCGGACGCCCACGGGGGAGTTGCTGCCGTTCAAGTCGGGCGCGGCGCTCCTGGCGCTTCGGTCCGGCTTCCCGCTGCTCCCCGTGGGCATCGTGGGGACCCGCCGTGTTCTGCCGCGGGGCACTCTCCAGATGTCGCCCGGCCGCGTGTGTCTTTCCATCGGCCTGCCCATCGAAGTCGCTGGACGCTCCGCCCGTGAGAGGAACGACCTCACGCGTCATCTGCGCCAGTCGATCAGTGACCTGCGCGACGAGGCCGCGGGAATGCTCTCTCAACCCATGTCATCCTGAGCCCTTCGCCTCTCTCTGTCATCCCCTCGCTCTTTGCCCCTGTCATCCTGAGCGCAGCGAAGGATCTGCTCTCGGCTGTTTGAGCCGTACCTTCCAGCTCGGGGCAGGCTCTGAGCGAAGCGAAGGATCTGCTCTCTTGAAGACGGGAGCAGATTCTTCGTCGCTTCGCTCCTCAGAATGACAAGGGGGCGGTAGTGGTATTTTTGTCCTCGGAGGCGGCAATGTCCACGACGGCGGAGCTGACGGAAGAAAGGGTCCTCGAGGTCCTTCGGACGATCCGGTTCCCGGGACTCTCGCGGGACATCGTGTCCTTCGGATTCGTGAAGGATCTGACGATCGGAGGAGGCAACATTTCCTTCCGGCTGGAGATCATCACGGAATCGCCGCGAGCCGCCGAAGAGATCCGGCGGGAGTCCACCGAGAAGCTCCGCTCGCTGCCGGGAGTTCATGCCGTGACGGTGCGTCTCGACGTGCAGCCGCCGGGGCCGGCGCCGCCGCGGGGAGCGGCAGGAGTCCCGCCGCCTCCGACGAACATCCTGCAGGAGGTCCGCTTTAAGGTCGCGGTCGCCTCGGGCAAGGGGGGGGTCGGCAAGTCCACGGTCGCGGCGAACCTGGCGCTCGCGCTTTCCCGCGTGGGGCATCGCGTGGGCCTGATGGACTCCGACATCTACGGCCCGTCGCAGCAGATGATGATGGGGATCGCCGAGAAACCCTTCATCAACGAAGCGAACCAAATCGTGCCGATCGACCGCTACGGCGTGAAGGTCATGTCGCTCGGGTTTCTCATGGACGTGGACCAGCCGGTCATCTGGCGGGGGCCGATGGTCATGAAGGCGGTCGAGCAGTTTCTCCAGGACGTGGCCTGGGGCAAGCTCGACTTCCTTCTCATCGACCTTCCGCCGGGAACGGGCGACGCGCAGTTGACGCTGACGCAGAAGATCCACCTCTCCGGCGCCGTCATCGTAACGACTCCGCAGGATGTATCGCTCATCGACGCGCGCAAGGGCCTCGCGATGTTCCAGAAGGTCAACGTCCCGGTCCTGGGGATCGTCGAGAACATGTCGTACTACATTTGCCCTCAGTGCGGCCACCGCGAGGAAATCTTCAAGCACGGCGGCGGCAAGCGCACCGCCGAGCAGCTGAAGGTCCCGTTCCTGGGCGAGATCCCTCTGGACCCCAAGGTCGCCATCGGCGGCGACGCCGGCGAGCCCATCGTCGCCGCCGAGCCCAAGTCCGGCGTCACCGCCGCGTACTTGAAGATCGCGGAAGAGATCGCAAGGCAGCTGGGAGCCTAGGTTCGACTGAGGCGACTGAGGACTGAGGACCGAGGACCGAGGACTCAATGGGCCTTCGCCGCAGTGCTCATTGGCAGAAGGGCAGAGGCCGATGGAGTCCTCAGTCCCTTGTCCTCAGTCCTCAGTCGTGAGCGCTCAAATCGAACTCGCCCAGGGCGACATCACATCCCTCCGCGTGGACGCGATCGTCAATGCGGCCAACCAGCATCTGCAGTTGGGGGCCGGGGTCGCGGGGGCGATCCGGACGAAGGGCGGTCCGGCGATTCAGAGGGAATGCGATCGGATCGGCGGCTGCTCCGTAGGCGGTGCGGTCGTAACGGGCGGCGGTGAGCTTCCGGCGCGGTGGGTAATCCACGCCGTCGGGCCGGTCTGGCGGGGCGGGCAGGAGGAAGAGGAGGAGCTTCTCGCGTCCGCGGTCCGATCCTCGCTCGAGCACGCGGACGAGATCGGCGCGAAGTCCGTCGCGCTTCCCGCCATCTCCACGGGAGTTTTCGGTTTTCCGTTGGGGCGGGCGGCCGAGATCTCGGTCGCAGAGGCGCGCCGTTTCTCATCGCGGGCGCGCTCTGTCGAACGCGTCGTCTTCTGCCTCTTCGACGACCGCGCGCTCTCCGCCTTTGAGAAGGCGCTCGGCGCCTGACGCTGTTCTCATTCGTTATGATCCCGGCGGCATGCCGGCCGCTCTCGCGTTTCTCTGGCTGACGGGTTTCTCTTCGCTCTTGTTCTCGCCGGACGCTCTTTCGCCGGCGGAGCTTTCCCGGCTCGAGGCGGAAAAGAACCTGGGTCTAGCCGCGCTCGAGGAGGGGGACGTGGCGCAGGCGCGACGGCGGTTTGAGGCGGTGCGCAAGCTCGCGCCGGCGGAGCCGCTGGGCTGGGCGGACGGGGCGATCGCAGCGATGCGTGCGAAGGATCAGGCGCAGGCGAAGAAGCTCCTGGCGGAGGCTTCCCGGCTCGCCGCAGCGGACTCTCGGGTGCTCGCGCTGGAGGGGACGTTGCGCGAGCTCGAAGGGGACTCCGCTGGAGCAGCCGAGGCGTTCGGGAAGGCCGCGGCGATCAATTCGAAGGATCTCCCCTCGCGCTGGAGCGCCGCACGGCTGGCAGCCGCGAGTCCCGGCGGCCGCCAGCGCTCGATCCGGAACATCGAGGCCGCTCTGGAACAGTCGCCGGCGAATCTCTTTCTCCTGGCGCGCCTTTGCGAGCAGCGGCGCGAGGAGGGGGGCCGGCCGGCGGCCGCGTCGGCCTGCGATCGCATGGGCCGCGCGATCGGATCCGGCGACACGAAGCTCGAGAAGCATCTGGGAGAAGCCAGAGCCGCTCTCGAATCGGGAGATGCGGCGTCGGCGTCGCTCAAGTACCGCATGGTCGAGAACCTCCTGCGCGCGACCCCCCGTTTTCAGCAGGCCCGGCGCGACGTAGAGCCGGGAGTCGTCGGCCTGCCTCTGGAGGAGTGGTCCCCCGGGCTCGCGGCGAGCCTCCGCGCGCGGCCGCGCGCCATCCCGGTTCGCTTCTCCGAGAAAGCGATCCCGGCGTTGTCAGGATTCCAGGGCCTGGCTGCCGTGCGCGCGGCGGGGAAGGATGGCCGGGACCTCGTCTTCGCCGGCCAGAAGGGGCTCGTCGCCGCCTTCGCTCGCGACGGATACCGCGCGGGAACGCCCGTGTCCGCCTCCGCGTCGCGCGCCGTCGAGGTCGCCGACGTCATGAACTCGGGCGATCTCGACTTCGTGACGCCGGGCGCACTCTGGGTCCGGGACAAGGACGGGTGGCGGAAGACGGAGATCACTTCGGGAGACCGCGTCCTGCCGCTCGACTACGACTCCGACGGCGATCTGGACCTCTATGTGTCCTCCGGGTCGGGCGATCACCTTCTCCGCAACAACCTCGACTCCACGTGGACCGATGTCACGGCCTCAGCGCTCCCGCCACGCATGGCTTCACGATGGGCGGCCGCGGCGGACTTCGATCGCGACGGCGATCCGGACCTCGTCCTCGTTTCGAGGGGCGGCGGACTCCTGCTCCTCGACAACCTGCGTGGCGGCCGCCTCGCGGAAAAACCGGCGGGTTTGCCTCGAACCGGCATCTTTCTCTCCGTGACGGCTGGCGACCTGAACGCGGACGGGCGGCCGGACCTCGTCTGGACCACGGAGAGCCGCGCGTTCGTGGCGCTGAACCGGGGCGACGGAGCCTTCCTGCCGGCGATGGAGCTTGCCGCGGGAGGAACTCCTCTTCTCTTCGACTACGACAACGACGGACACCTGGATCTCTTCCTCACGGGACCGACAGGCTCCGCGCTCTTCCGCAACGATGGCTCGGGCTCCTTCACGCGTGTCGAAGGGAATTTTCCACCGGCGCTCGACGCCGAGGCGGTGGACTTCGACGGCGATGGAGATCTGGACCTCGTCCTGGTCACGGCGAGCGGGGGAGCAGCGTTCCTGGAAAACCAGGGGGGCAACGCGAACGGCTGGCTCGACGTCGCGCTCGAAGGCCTTCCCACCGGCTCGGCCAAGGTCAACCGGTTCGGGTATGGCTCGGAAGTCGAGATCAAGTCCGGACAGCTCTATGCCTTGCGGACCGTTTCCCGCCCCGTCACGCACCTGGGTCTTGGCGCCCACCGAAAGGCCGAGGTCCTGCGCGTCGTCTGGACCAACGGGATCCCTCAGAATCTGCTCTCGCCGCCGGTCAGGACGCTCGTGAAGGAAGTGCAGCAGTTGAAGGGCTCCTGTCCCTTCGTTTACGCTTACGACGGAAAGGCTTGGAGATTCGTCACCGACGCGCTCGGACGAAGTCCGGCCGGGCTCCTTTACGACGGCGTTCACCAGGCGCCCGCCGACACTCGAGAGTGGCTCGTCATACCGGGGCGGACGCTGCGCCCCTCCCGCGGCAGGCTGTTGGTGGATTTCACCGAAGAACTGTGGGAGGCCGCCTACTTCGACTTCGCGGAGCTTCGCGCCGTGGACCACCCCACAAGCGCCGAGCTGGTCGCCAACGAGAAGATGGTCCCGCCCCCCTTTCCGCAGAAGGCTCTCTTCACCGTCTCCCGTCCCCTGACGCCGAAAGCGACAGACGAGCTGGGCTGCGACCGAACAGATGAGATCGCGCGCGGCGACGGCGTCTTCCTCGCCGGTTACGCGCCGACGCGTTACCAGGGGATCGTCGCGCCGCACGAGCTGGTGCTCGATCTGCCGAGGGCGCGCCAGGCGAAGAAAGTGATGCTCTATCTGACGGGCTGGATTTTCTATGCCGACACTTCGATCAACGTCTCGCTGTCCCAGGGCAAGGCCCTCAAGCCGCTGCCCCCCGTCCTGGAAGTCCCCGACGGGCGCGGCCAGTGGACCGTGGCGATTCCCGCGATGGGCTATCCGGCCGGCAAGACCAAGACGATGCCCGTCGATCTGTCGGGCGTGCTGAACCGGCGCGACCCTCGCGTGCGCATCCGCACGAACCTGGACATCTCCTGGGACCGGATCTTCTACACGGTGGATGAAGCACAGGCGCCGTTCCGGCTGACGCGGGCTCCGCTCGTGTCGGCCAATCTCTTCTTCCGCGGCTTCTCGCGAATGACGCGCGAGACTCCACGGGGGCCACAGGTCTTCATGCACAACGACGTCGAGACCGGGCCGCGCTGGGCGGACATGGCCGGCCTCTACACGCGTTTCGGGGACGTGCGCGATCTGCTGCAGGCGGCCGACGACCGCTATATCGTCATGAAGGGAGGGGACGCCGTGCGACTGGAGTTCGATGCGGCGAGCTTGCCTCCCTTGATGCCCGGCTGGGTCCGAGACTACGTCCTGGTCTTGGACGGCTGGGACAAGGACGCCGACAAGAACACGGTCGCCGGTCAGACCGTCGAACCGCTGCCGTTCCACGGAATGGACGACGCGCGATACGGAGAAGCGCAGCGATTCCCCGACGACGAGGCGCATCGCCGGTTTCGCACCGAATGGCTGACGCGCCGCGGAGGACCCGAGGGGTTCGTGGACGCGCTCCGAGCAGCAACAAAGTGAAATCCCCCTCCCCCGAGGGGAGAGGGAAAGGGTGAGGGGTTCAGAAGCAAATGATGCGAGGCTGCAAGGAGCAACGGGAGAATTCGGGGCGCCCCTCACCCCAACCCTCTCCCGCCGGGAGAGGGAGCAGACGGAGCTGCCGAAAGAGCCTCTTCGGGGCGGGGATACTCGCCGCGCTCGTGGCTTGCGCGACGACGGTGGCCAACTCATCAGGCAGCAAGGGCGTGTTTCGGGACATCACGAAGGCGTCGGGGATCCGGTTCCGGATCGGGTCGGACATGCAGAGACTGAAGATGATCCCGACGATGATCGGGGGCTGCGCCTTTGGGGACTACGACGGGGACGGCCTGCCGGATCTCTACGTGACCAACTCGATTCCGCACTGGGGAAAGCAGAACGAGAAGAGCTGTGGCCGGCTCTACCGCAACCTGGGCGTTGGACGCTTCGAGGAAGTGACCGCGCGTGCAGGCATTCACGCCTGCGGCCTCGGCATGGGAGCCTTCTGGGTGGATCTGGACGGCGATGGGAGCCTCGATCTGTATCTGACGAACGTCGGCGCCAATACCGTGTACTGGAATCGAGGCGATGGGACTTTCGAAGAGGGAAAGGACACCGGCCTCGAGGATCCGCTCTTTTCCGTCGGTGCGGCCTTCCTCGACTACGACGGCGACGGGCGCGTGGACGTTGTCGTCACCAACTACCTCGACTCCACGCCGGAGTGGGAAGCGCGGCAGCCGCAGTTCGAGCTGCGGGTCCCGGAGGACTACGCCGGCCAGCCCTCCCACCTCTACCGCAACCTCGGCGGCCGGCGCTTCGCCGACGTGACACAGCAGGCTGGCCTCGGGATGAACCCGATGGACACGAAGACGCTGGGAGTCGCCGCACTCGACTACGACGGGGACGGAAGACCCGATCTCTTCTTCGTCAACGACCGCGTTTCCAACCGCCTCTTCCACAACCGCGGAGACGGGACCTTCGAGGAAACGACCGTCGAGTCGGGAGCAGGGGTGCTGGGCGAGCGCGCGCGCGCGGGCATGGGAATCGCGGTCGGCGATCCCGCTGGGGACGGACGGCCTGCGCTCTTCGTGACGAACTTCGGCGGGGAACTCAACAGTCTGTATCGCAACGTCGAGGGGGCGCTCTTCGAAGACGCCGGAGAGTCTTCCCGAGCCGCGCGGGTCGGGCTTCCCTTCGTGCGCTGGGGCACGCACTTCGCCGACTTCGACAACGACGGCTGGCCCGACCTCTACGCCGTCGGCGGGCATCTGGCCCCGCGGATCGTCCGCATGGTCGGGCACTACAAGAGCGGGATGGCGAAGTACGTCGAGGCGGGCGATCCGGGCTTCGCTCAAAAGACGGTCCTGCTTCACAACCTCGGCGGCGGCCGCTTCGAGGAATGGAAAGAAGGCGGCGATCTCGCGGCGCTTCGCATGTCGGGGCGCGGCAGCGCGGTGGCGGACATCGACAACGACGGAGACCTCGACCTCTTCATCGTGGACCTGGCCGGGCCTTCCCGCCTCTTCGAGAACGTGGTCGGGAATCGCAAGAGCTGGATCCGCATCGAGCCGCGCGTGGGCGAAGACGGAAGGACGGCGCTGGGGACGAAGGTGAAGGTGACCGCCGGCGGCCGCTCGCAGACGAAGGAGTTTTTCGTCTCCCCGTCCTATGCTTCCGGCACGTTGACGGACCTCCACTTCGGGCTGGGAGACTCCGAGCGCGTGGACGAGCTCATCGTCTCCTGGCCCGGGGGCCGCAGGCAGGAGTTTCGCGACGTGCCCGCCCGGAAGATCTACCGCCTCCGTCCGGGAGGTCCACTGGAGACACGGTAACCCGACCCTCCAAGGTCTGTCATCCTGAGCGCAGCGAAGGATCTGCCCCGGTCGGGATAAGCCGATTCGACCGGAGCAGATTCTTCGTCGCTTCGCTCCTCAGAATGACAGGGGCGATTCACCGAACCGGCGGGTTCCCGGACGTCGACATGATGGAGATCGCGCCCTTTCGTCCCGCCGCGGCTGTGGCCCGCGATGAGACCACTCCATGGATCTCTGTCCATTGGCCCGTGATCGTGATGTCGCCGGCCTCGGCGCCTGCGTCGGCGCTGATTCTCGAGCCCTCTTCAGTCCAGACCCGACCGGTCACGAAGACCGAGATGTTGCCGCCGCTCCCGTTGTTCCGGTTGCTCGCGGAGAGGAGTGCTCCGGAAGCGGCGCCTTGAGGCCCATGCATCCGGAAGTCTCCGGCCACGGCAACCTCGATGGGACTCCCGTCCATGACACCGTTCTCGGCCAGGATAGCGCTGCCCGACTTCATCTCGAGATTTCCACCGACGGCGATGCGGATCGGGCACGGCTCGGCGGGCGCCGAAGAGCCGGAGGAATCGCACGTAATCGCCCCGCCGCTCGCGAGCGTCAGATTTCCGCCGACGGTGAAGATGCCGTTACGCGACCCGTCCGCGTCCTGCGCCGAGCCGTCCAGGCTCGCGAGATTCTCGCGCGTGCTGAGTGTGATGTTGGACGCGGCGAAGATGCGCTGGCTGGCCACGAAGAGGACACCTTCCGCCAGAGTTGCGGCAAGGATCCATCGCCAGTGCTTCTTGAAACGAGCCATGAGTGTGTTCAAGATTGGGGCAAAGTGTCCCTGCTGTAAATTGGACTTTAGTCTAAGAGCGTAACTGTGTCTTGAGCCGTCAGGGCTTTGCGTGCCCCTCGATCAGCACGGAATTCGTGCTCCCCGGAAGATCCCGGTAGGTCTCGACACGCCCGTCGGGCCAGTGGATCTCGAGCCTGTCGATCTTGGCGGCGGAGCCGAGCCCGAAGGTCAGGTTTTTTTCGGGAGCCGACAGATAGGACTGGCCGCCCGAGACTTGTTGCGCGATCGTCCGTGGACCGATCGTCGCGAGGACGCGCGCCCCAATGGCGTCGCGGTTGGACTTGCCCGTCCCGACGAGCCGGACTCGGACGCTCTGCCTGGGGCGGTCGCGGCGGTTGACGAAGACCCGCGCGGGGCCGCCGTTCTCGACCACGACGACGTCGAGGTCCCCGTCCCCGTCCAGGTCCGCGAAGACGGCTCCCCGCGCCACCAGAGGCATCGCGAGGCCTTCCGCCGCTGCGACGGCGAAGCGGTTGTCCCCGCGGTTCAAGTAGAGGATCGGAGCCTCCCTGTAGGCCACGTCCTTCTGGACTTGCTGCACGGTCGGCTCGACGTGGCCGTTGGCCAGGAAGAGGTCGAGGCGGCCGTCCAGGTCCGCGTCGAAGAAGAAGAGCCCGAAGGTCAGCGACAAGAGCGAGGTCGGCCCCACGCCACTGCGGGGCGACTCGTCCAGGAACACGTCCCCGGACTCGGTCCAGTAGAGCGATTTCAACTCGTTGGAGAAATTGCCGATCGCGAGAGTCGCTCCCTTGCCGTTCTTCGTGTCCCCCCAGGCGACTCCCATCGCGCCCCGCGCGCGCCCGGCCTCGTCCACGGCGACGCCCGTCTCGAGGGCCACGTCTTCGAAAGTGCCGTCCCCTCTGTTGCGGTAGAGGTTGTTGGGAGCGGTGTCGTTGGCGACGAGAATGTCGATCCGGCCGTCGGAGTTGAAGTCGTAGGGGGCAACCCCGAGCGCCTTCTGGTTGGTGTTCCAGAGGCGGGTCTTCTTCGTCACGTCTTCGAATCGGCCGCCGAGGTTGTGATACAGGTGCGAAGCCGTCCCCGCGTACCGCTCCGGAGTGCAGTAAGACTTGTTCTTTCCGTCGAGGGTGCAGAAGAGGTCTTTCTTCGGTGACCAATCCACGTAGCGGCAGACGAAGAGGTCGAGTAGGCCGTCGCCGTCGTAGTCGAGCCAAGCCGCGGAGGTTCCCCACCCCGAATCGGCGACGCCGGTTTTCGCGGCGACCTCCTCGAAGCGTCCGCCGACGTTGTGAAAGAGGAAGTTGCGGTCGAGGGCAGTGACATAGATGTCGTCTCTGCCGTCGTTGTCGTAATCGCCGACGGCGACTCCCATGCCGTAGAAGACTCTTTCGAGGTTCGCTTCCCGCGTGGCGTCGCGGAAGTGAGCGAGGCCGTCCCGCCCGGCGCCTTCGTTGCGATAGAGGACGAGCGAGGACTTCATCTGCCTGCCGCGCGGATCTCCCGGCCAGTAGCAGCCCGAGACGAAGAGAAGATCAGGCTTCCCATCTCCGTCGTAATCGAGCACGGCAACTCCACCTCCCATCGTTTCCGGCATCCACTTCTGGCCGCGCGCCCCGTTGACGTGCGTGAATTGGATTCCCATGGCCTCCGCCTTCTCCTCGAAGGCAACCGAGGGGACGGGCGTCGGCTGCGGGGGGAGCGCGGGAGCGGGCTTGACGGCCTCCTGCCGGCGGCAGGCGCCAAGGAGATCCGCTGCGAGGACCAGCCCCGCGAGCGCAAGCGTTCTCTTCGATCTCAAGGGAGCAGATCCTTCGCTTCGCTCAGGATGACAGGCGTGAGGTCAAGGTCCGGAATAGGGCTTGGGACCGGCTCCGGGCTGGCCGGCGGCGGGCCTTGCCTCACGGAAGGTATCGCGTGCCTCCCGGATGATCGGCGGATGCGTTCGAGTCAAATACCCCATGTCCGTCTGGTAGCCCTTGGGGCCCATCGCGGAGACCCACGACGGCGGCTGCGCGGCCGGAGGCTGCGCCTCTTCGTGGACGTGGATCGGGAGCGACTCACGGTTGTCCCACGGGTTGCCCTGCCGGTAGTCGGCCGCCAGCGCGCGTCCCGTCTCGTCCTCCTTGTATTTGCGGTAGGCCGCTTCGTGGTCGGCGGCCCGCTGGTGATCGCCGAGGACCCGGTAGACCCGCATCAGGTTGTAATGGGCGTTCAAGTCCTCCGGATCGATCGCGAGGGTCTTGCCGTAGGCCTCGATCGCCCGAGGATAGCGACCGGCGAGCCACTCGATGGAACCGAGGTTGTTCCAGGCCACGCGGTCGAGAGGGAACTTCGAGAGGACGTACTGGAGGTCCCGCTCGGCGTCGTCGAGTCGCGCCTCGTCCTTGGCGACCGCGGCCCGGAAGAACGCGGTCTTGGCCCAGCCCGGCTTGCGGCGCTCCGCGTCCATGAGCGATTGCTTGGCGTCCTCGAGGCGGCCCTCGGCGATTTCGGCGCGCGCGCGGTTCAGAGGCCCGTCCGGCTTTTCCGGCGCCAGCTCGGCCACACGCGTCCAGACGCGTGCGGCGCCGCGGAAGTCCCCTTGCAGGAAGAGGCCGATGCCATAGTCGTTCCAGCGCAGCCACGGAGCGTCCGCGTTGCCGCGGACGCTAGCAGGCGGCAGCCCGAAAGCTATAGGCGAGGAAGAGCCGGGCCTCACGACGGGAAGGATGACGGTGTCGGTTGCGAGCGTCGTCACCGGAAGAGAAGGAGAAGAGGCGCCCAGGGAGAAGGTCGTGTAGTCGCGGGAGAACTTGCGGTAATGGACGCCGGCCGAGAGCGTGACCGAACTCTTCGCGTCGTCCGGCACGCGTACGCGATAGTGGACGACGCGCGCGGCGCCGGGGCCGATCCCGTTGTTGTAGAGCGGCACGTGGATGTCCTGGGGCTGCCGGCGGTCCATGTGCCCGCCGTCGTGGTCGATGACGAGGAGCGAGAGCGTGTCGGCCGCCGGGTCGAGGCGCCCGGCCGCGTCGAGCGTGCCGCTCTCGAAAAACGTCTTCTTGCCGGCGGCTCCCTCGAGCGAGACCCAGGTCTCGTTGGAATCGGCGGTTCCGTTGGTGTAGGGATGGCCGACGCCGCGGGTCCTGACGACGACTTCGAGGTCGAGCGTCTCTCCGGGCTTGACCGCCGGTGGCTTCTCGCCCAGGACTGCGATCTCCTCGCCGCGGCGGACCGCGAAAAGGTCCACGGTCAGCACCTTGTTCTGGAGGAACTTCTTGATCCGTTCGCCGGTCTCCCTGTCTCCGCGAATGAAGGGGAGGGCCGTGTTGGCGGCGGGGAAGAGGTGGTCGTGCAGCTGTCCCTTCTTGTTGCCGAACTCGTTGGAGCGGTAGGGGGGTAGGTGACAGTCGCGGCAGGCCTTGGTCTGCGGCGGATCGTAGAAGGAGCGCACCGCCCGGCCGGAGACCCCCGAGTCGTACCAGGTGTCGTAATGGTTCTGTCCCCGCAGCCAGCGGTAGCTGTTGAGTGCGGGGATCAGCTCGACCTTGTGGCAGGTCGAGCAGAACTCCGGGGTTCGGTGGAACGGCTTCAGGAACGTCTTGCGGTGGAGCGAGGGCTCCATCCGGATCAGGAGCCGGTTGACCGCCGCGAGCGTCTTGTTCTTCGAAAAGGCGAACGGATACTGCTTGGATTCCTCGATGACATAGGAGCCGTTGCCGCGGAGGTCTTTGATCTCCGCGATCGAGTGGCAGGACATGCAGGTCAAGCCCTGCTGGGCTTCCCAGGAGTCGTACGAGAATTTCGCCTGGGTCGCGGCGCCCATCTGCCCGGTGAAGAGAACGACCGGATCGTGGCAGCCAGAGCACCACTTGGTCCGCTCGCGGCCGACCCGGTCCGCCATCAGCTCGACGCTCTTGCGGTAGAAGGGGTTGTTGAAGGAGGAGAAACGGTGTGCCGAACGCTGCCACTCGTGGAAGGAATCAGGATGGCAGGACTGGCAGTACTCGTTGGCGGCGAGCTTCTTGCCGTCGAGGAGCCCCTGGTCGAACGTCTCCGAATAGGAAGGGAAGAACACCGTATCGCCGTTGACGTTGACGATCCGTTTCGGGGGCTTCTCGAGTTTCGCGACGAGGCCCATCGCGGCGAGGAACACGATGACCGCTCCTCCCCAGGCGAAGAGGCGCCGGAACTGCATCTGGTGGGTGTGCGCGCGCCGGTGCAGGATGAACGCGACGAGGGCCAGCGGGGTCGCGAGCACGTGCGCGAGCCAGATCGCCCGGTTGTTCAACGTCGCCCCCTTGAACGTCATGAAGACACCCGAGGAGACGCAAACGACGGCGAGTGTGAAGATGGAGAGTCCCGCGACCTTCGCCCGCTTGTTCCACATGTGGATCATCCGCTTCGCGTGAGTCATGGCGAAGACAAAGAAAGGAATTGCGATCAGCACTCCCAGCGTCAGGTGCAGGAGCAGCATCGAGTAGAAGAACGCCGTATCGCGCGTAAAGGAGTAGAGATAGATCGCGTTGGCCGCGATCAAGCCCAGAGGGATCAGAAGCAGGCGATAGAGCCGACGCTGCCACGGTCGGAGAACGCCTGCAGTCGTTCGGGCGGAAACGGCCGCCTCGTTCATGAGCGAGATTCTAGCCGGTACGGACTTCCATGGTGCCTGGCTTTCGGCTCAGGGTCGCGGGTTCAGACTCCGCGGCGTGCGCGACGACGAGGATCTCTTGGTCACTGACGGTCCCTCCACCAGCATGACCGCGAAGAACTTGATCTGGTGGCGTTCGCCCGGGAGGCCGGTTGGGCCCGAAACGAGGTCCTCGACCCTCAGGGTCCAGACTCCGTTGGCCTGCCTCCTGCCGGTGAACTCACCTCTCCGGAAGATGGCGTTGATCGGATGCTGGGAGATGCCCGTCAGGTCTTGCAGGACCGCCGACGTGCCGTCCGGACCGATCAGCGTCAGCCGCAGCTGCTCGGGGTCCGGATGATTGATCTCGACCCAGGCCTGGACAGCGGCGACCGGGCGCGTGAAGCCGGAAATCGTCGCTGTGGCGGTGGCCGAACCCGAGCCGTCCGGAATGTCCGCGGCGGGCGCCGAGGAGACGGCGAAGCTCGAGGCGGCGAGCTGCACGGCCGCGAGGATGTCAACGCGCGGCGTCACGACTCCGTTGCGGGCATCCACGATCGGCTTTCCGGTGAAGCGCAGTATCCCGATCACGCCGGCAGGCGTCAAGTCCGGACGGGCTTGCCGCAGGAGAGCCACGGCTCCGGCCACGGCGGGCGCCGAGGCCGAGGTTCCAGCAAAGCAAACTCTGGAGATCGAGCACTCGCTCACGCCTCCCTTAGTCGTCACGTTCCAGAAGACGCCTGGGGCGAGCAGCGACAGATTGCTCGTGGAGTTGGAGAAGCAGACGATCGTGTCGGGACCCGGAGACTGGTCGGTGCAGACGGTAGAGCTGCAGGTGTCATCACCACACCAGCCTGTGCGGCTGCTGGTTTGGGGGTAGACCGCACCAACCGAGACGGCCGAAGAGACGCAGGCGGGCACGGAGAGCTGATTGGTGAGCGCGTCGTTTCCGGAAGCCGCCACGACGACAATTCCGGCCGCCGTGGCGGCATCCACCGCGGCCGCGGAGTCCGGGTCGTCGGCGTCGCAGTAGCCGTGGTCCAGCGAATCTTTGAACTCGCCCCCCAGGCTGATGTTGATCGCACTGATTCCGAAGTTCGCCTTGTTGACGACCGCGAAGTCCATTCCGGTGAAGATGTCCGAGAATTCCGCGACCTGGTTGCCGTCGGCGTCCAACTTGCAGCTCGAACTCGTGGCGTTTGCCGACGGAAACACCTTGATCGCCACGATCTTGGCATCGGGCGCAACGCCCGCGGGCCCGGCGATGACCCCCGCGACCGAGGTGCCGTGTCCTTCACAGTCCATGGGATCGCCGTCCCTGTCGGCGATGTCAGTGCCGCCGATCACCTTGGCGTTGGGAAAGCCTCCGCCCCCCAGGGTCGGGAGCGTGTAATCCACGCCGGTGTCAATGACGGCAACCGCCTGGCCGGCGCCGGTGAAGCCGAGCGAATTGACCTGGTCGCTGTGGATTAAGACCTGCGAGCTCTGCGGCGTCGTCTGGAGGAGATGGGCCTGCTTGTCGAGTGCGACCCAGGCGACATCCGGGTGGTTGGCCAGCTTGAGCACGGCCTCCCGGGTGGCGGTGCCGGCGAGCATGGAGAAGCTCTCGTAGTAGTGCTTGACGGCGAACTGACGCGGCGTCATCTCCTCGGCCAGGCGTTTCTGCGCGCCCACGCGAAGGACGCGCCGCTCGGGCTCTCCCTCGGGATCGGGACTGGCCAGAAGTCTTCTGGCGGATGGAGTGCCGTCCCTGACGCCGATGATGACGCGGACTTCCTCGACGCCGCGGTTTAACTGCCGCAGCAGGCCCGGAGTGGCGTTGGGCGCGTCGGCCGCCGAGACGATGCTCACCCCGCGCGCCGAGGACGCGGCGAGCAGGCACAGGAGAAAAACGGGAAGAAGCCTGGAATTGCGCATGGAACCCTCGGAAAGAGTGCTCATAAGTATAGACGGGGAACAGCCTAATCCCTGCCGAATTCCCACCTTACGCTATCTTTACGGAGTGCGGGCGGTTTTCGCGGATTGCCATGTTGGTCGGCGCCCGGACGACGATGAGCCATTCCTGGAGGCTCTCGAAGAGGTGGCGCGGCGCAAGGCGACGGAAATCTCGCTCCTCGGGGACATCTTCCATTTCTTCATCGCGCACCCCAAGTTCGAGACTCCGGCCATCGCTCGATTCCTCGAGACCGTCGAGAAGCTGCGCGGCCGCGGCGTCTCCGTCACATACATCGAGGGAAACCGGGAGTTCTTCCTGAGGGGCTCGTATGCGCAGCGCTACTTCCGAGAGGTCTGCGACGAGCAGACCTTCGAGCAGGGAGGACGCCGCTTCCTGCTGACGCACGGAGACCTGCTGAACGAGAAGGACCTGCCGTACCGGTTCTGGAGGTTCCTGTCGAAGAACGCAGCCTCCCGCGCGGCGATTAACATCATTCCGAAGGGGGCGGGCAACCGCTTCGTGTGGAAAGTCGAGGCTCGCCTCTACCGCTCCAACTTCAAGCACAAGACTCGTCTGCCGGTCGAGATGATCCGGGCCTTCGCAGAGCGGCGTTTCCGCGAAGGAATCGACGTGCTCCTTCTGGGCCACTTCCACAAGTCCTGGACCGAGCGGATCGGCTCCGGAACAGTCGAGATCCTCCCCGCCTTCGTCGAAGAGCGAAAGTGGATGGAGATCGCCGATGATGGCAGCACGCACCTTGTGGCGCTATAGGTTTCAGGCTTCAAGTTTCAAGTTTCAGGTGCCGCAGTCGGTCTTGCCTCCTGAAACCTGAAACCTGGAACCTGAAACTCACTGAAGATGGACTACATCGCGATCCCACCGGCAAAGGAAGTCAGAGGCACGGTGGCCGCGCCGCCTTCCAAGAGCGCCACCAACCGCGCCCTGATCCTGGCGGCGCTATCGGAAACGGAGGTTGAGATCGAATGCCCGCTGGTGTCGGAAGACACGCGGGCGCTCGTCCGCTGCCTGACGGCGATGGGCGCGAGTGTCGCCGCCTCCCGGCTGGAGTTACGGGTGCACGGGCCACTGGCCGTGGCGGCAGGTTTCGAGGTCGTTCTGGATGCCGGCGAGTCGGGGACCGCCGCGCGGTTTCTGGCGGCTCTGGCGGCGGCGACTCCAGGGCATTTCCTCCTGACAGGATCGGAGCGCCTGCGTGAGAGGCCCATCGGAGAGCTGGTGCATGCCCTGCTGTCTTGCGGCGCGCGAATCGAGTACGCGGGCGAGCAGGAGCGTCTTCCCGTCGAGATCGACGGCGGAAGCCTGCGTTCCGGACGCGTCACGGTGGATGCTTCGCGGTCGAGTCAGTTCTTCTCGGCGCTGCTCCTCGCAGGACTGGCTCTCCCCGACGGCCTCGAAGTCTCCTCCGCCGGCGCCGTCGCCTCGGCTCCCTACGTCGCGACAACACTAGAGTGTGTGCGCGCTTTCGGACACGAGGTGATCGGGAGTCCGCCGGCGCGAGCTTCCGGCGTCGGGACGA